>ULXM01011260.1_pt1 | contig 11766 bp, 6 predicted proteins | sample 1961271 | NCBI WGS metagenome assembly ULXM01 (sample SAMEA4835838, study PRJEB28245) | human gut metagenome | biome: gut microbiome; material: fecal sample | place: Denmark | collected 2008 | reverse complement strand
GCTCGTCTCTACGCTGAAGTATTATTTCGGTGGGGAGCGGGAGCTGTTTCGAGGTCTGGCCATCGAGGACCTGGAGCAGGAGTGGGAGCAATATCCTGTTTTTCATATTGACTTCAATGGCAGCGACTTCACCCAGGGCAGCACGTTGCAGAACAAACTGGATGTGTGTGTTGAGGACTGGGAGAGGCAGTACGGAATGACGGGTGACGATCGTCTCAGCGTGGGGGAGCGTTTTGCCAGGTTGTTGGCTTTTGTTCATGAGCGTACAGGAAAGCAGTGTGTGGTGCTCATCGACGAGTATGACAAGCCGTTGCTGGATGTGCTCGACACGAACTATCGGACGACGGATGGCAATGGCAACAACCTGCGGATCGAGGAACTCAATCGTAATATTCTCAAGGGTTTCTACTCCGCCTTCAAGGCTGCTGACCAAGACTTGCGCTTCGTGCTGCTCACGGGCGTGACGAAGTTTTCGCAGGTGAGTGTGTTCAGCGGTTTCAACCAGCCGGAGGATATCAGTATGAGTGCGGCCTATGAGGCGGTCTGCGGTATCACGGAGGCGGAACTGGAGGGGACATTTCATGACGAGATGGATGCTATGGCGGACGAGATGGGGGTGAGCCCCGAGGAGGTGCGCTTGATGCTGAAGCGGCATTATGACGGTTATCATTTCAGTAAGCGGAAGACGGATATCTTCAATCCCTTTAGTCTGCTCAATGCGCTTAGCGTTAGGGATATACAGGACTATTGGTTTCGCACGGGTACGCCCAGTTACCTGGTCCGTCTGCTCAGCCATACGGATGAGAACCTCAACGAACTGACGGGGAAGTATTACGACACGTCGGACTTTATCGACTACAGGGCGGACGTGGAGCGCCCGTTGCCCATGATCTATCAGAGCGGTTATCTGACCATCAAGGACTACGACCGCTTCTCCAACTCCTACCTGCTCGATCTGCCCAACAATGAGGTGAAAAAGGGATTCCTCACGCTGATTGCCTCCAACTATCTCGGTACGAAGGAATCGGCGAACACCTTGGCGATACAACTGACGCGTGCTCTCCTGCGCGATGACCTCGACACATGGCGCAAGAGCCTGACGGCCTTCTTCGCCAGCATTCCTTACTCGATGCGTCGGAAGGACATGGAGACGGAGAAGGAACGCTATTTCCACTATACTTTCTACCTTATCTTCCGCATCCTCAGCACCTACCTCGTGCTCACGGAGAAGCAGCAGAGCGAGGGCCGGGCCGACTGCATCGTCGAGACGCCCACGGGGGTGTATATCTTTGAGTTCAAGCTCGACGGCACGGCGGACGATGCCTTGCGCCAGATAGAGGAGAAGGGGTATGCGCGCCCCTATGAGGCCGACTCCCGTCCCGTCCATCGCGTGGGCGTCAGTTTCTCGTCGCGGACGGGAACGATTGACGACTGGAGGGAGGCGTAGGCAGGATGTGTAGCGGAGAAGGAATTGATTTACAAAAAAGGGTTTGCGTATGAAGTATCCCATCGGCATACAGGATTTTAAGAGTATTGTTGACGGCGGTTTTGTCTATGTGGACAAGACGGCCTTGCTGCACAAGATGGTGACGGAGGGTAAGATTTACTTTCTGAGCCGTCCTCGTCGGTTTGGCAAGAGCTTGCTCGTCTCTACGCTGAAGTATTATTTCGGTGGGGAGCGGGAGTTGTTTCGTGGTCTGGCTATCGAGGACTTGGAGCAGGAGTGGGAACAATATCCTGTATTCCATATCGACTTCAATAGTACGAACTATACGAAGGGTGGGGACACGCTACCCAAACTGATTCGGGGTATCATAGAGGAATGGGAGAAGCAGTATGGCTACGAGGGAAATCCCAACTTCGACGATGGCAAGCGCTTTGTCGATCTGCTCGCCCATGTGCACAGGGTGACGGGCAAGCAGTGTGTGGTGCTTATTGATGAGTATGACAAGCCGCTGCTCGATGTGCTCGACTCGGGAAGGACGGAAGTAGTAGGCAATGGCAGGGAGGTGCTGGTAGAAGACATCAACCGCGAGACGCTCAAGGGTTTCTACTCTGCCTTCAAGGCTGCAGATCAAGACTTGCGCTTCGTGCTGCTCACGGGTGTGACGAAGTTTTCGCAGGTGAGTGTGTTCAGCGGTTTCAACCAGCCGGAGGATATCAGTATGAGTGCGGCCTATGAGGCGGTCTGCGGTATCACGGAGGCGGAACTGGAGGGGACGTTTCATGACGAGATGGACGCCATGGCGGACGAGATGGGGGTGAGCCCCGAGGAGGTGCGCTTGTTGCTGAAGCGGCATTATGACGGCTATCATTTCAGTAAGCGGAAAACGGATATCTTCAATCCCTTTAGTCTGCTCAATGCGCTTAGCGTAAGGGATATCCAGGATTATTGGTTTCGCACGGGTACGCCCAGTTACCTGGTCCGCCTGCTCCACCATACGGATGAGAATCTCAACGAACTGACGGGGAAGTATTACGACACCTCGGATTTTATCGACTACAGAGCGGACGTGGAGCGCCCGTTGCCCATGATCTATCAGAGCGGTTATCTGACCATCAAGGACTACGACCGCTTCTCCAACTCCTACCTGCTCGATCTGCCTAACAACGAGGTGAAAAAGGGTTTCCTCACGCTGATTGCCTCCAACTATCTCGGCACGAAGGAGTCGGCGAACACCTTGGCGATACAACTGACGCGTGCTCTCTTGCGCGATGACCTCGACACATGGCGCAAGAGCCTGACGGCCTTCTTTGCCAGCATTCCTTACTCGATGCGTCGGAAGGACATGGAGACGGAGAAAGAACGTTATTTCCATTATACCTTCTACCTTATCTTCCGCATCCTCAGTACTTACCTCGTGCTTACGGAGAAGCAGCAGAGCGAGGGTCGGGCCGACTGCATCGTCGAGACGCCCATGGGCGTGTATATCTTTGAGTTTAAGCTCGACGGCACGGCGGACGACGCCTTGTGCCAAATAGAGGAGAAGGGGTATGCGCGCCCCTATGAGGCCGACTCCCGTCCCGTCCATCGCGTGGGCGTCAGTTTCTCGTCGCGGACGGGAACGATTGATGACTGGAAGGAGGCGTAGGCAGCGCATGGAAATAAAGTCAGCGAATAGTCACATTAATACTGTTAGAACATCATGAGCACCATGAAAAAGGTACCTATAGAGAGGAAAGAAGAACAATCTCCAGTGGAAGCTTCAAGCCCTGAAAAGGGCGGGGGCAAAAGGCGAGGGAAGGCGACAGCCCAAGGCGCCAAGAAGACGAAGGGCCGGCGCAAGCGAGCCAAGGTGGTGATGCCGAAAATAAACAATATGCAGAAGCCTGCGGGCATGAAGCTCGAGGAGTGGCAGATCGCGTTGCGAAAGCTGCAGGCCGAGAAGGAGACCTTTGCCATACGGATGGTGGACGAACAGTATGCTCCGGGAGAGTTTCGGGTGGTCAATGCGGCTACGAGAAGCGAATACAAGGTGGTATATCGGGGGAAGGACAGCCTGTGGAACTACTGCTCCTGCTATGACTTCAAGACTTCGCAGCTCGGCACTTGTAAGCACATGGAGGCCGTGAAACTCTGGGTGAGGAAGAAGCGCAAGAAGGTGCAGGTGGCAGAGCCCGACTATAGTTCGGTCTATATCGACTATAAAGGGCCGCGCAGGGTGAAGATACGCATCGGCGACCATGGTCGGGAAATGCTGGAGCGATTGGCGAAAGACTATTTTGACGAGTTGGGTGTGCTTCGCGAGGATGCCTATGCCCGCTTTGACGTGTTCGTTCAGGCTGCCAAGGCCATTGCTCCCGACTTTCGCTGCTATGACGACGCCCTCGATTATGTCCTGGAGCGGCGTGACCGGATCAAGCGTTGCCGGTTGTTGGAGGAAAAATACACGGACGAATATCTCGACCAAATGCTCACCGTACCGCTCTATCCCTACCAAAAGGAGGGGACGCGCTTCGCCGTGCGTGCCGGCAAGGCCATCATTGCCGACGAGATGGGACTGGGCAAGACGTTGCAGGCCATCGCCTCGGCAGAGGTCTATCTGCGTGAGGGCATGGCTGAGCAGGTGCTGGTGGTCTGTCCCACGTCGCTGAAATACCAGTGGAAGCGGGAGATAGAACGATTCACGGGCGGTGACAGGGTAGAGAGTAGTGGGAAAGGCGTGGAGGACGGCTTGACCATTCCGAAGGTGGTGGTCGTAGAGGGCACTCCTGCTAAGCGCGACAAACTGTATAAGGCGCCCGCACCCTACAAGATTGTCTCTTACCACACGATGAGCAACGACGTCAGACATCTGGGCAAGTTGGATACCGACGTGTTGATCATGGACGAGATACAGCGGCTGAAGAATTGGGACACGCTGATCTCCCGTGCCGCCCGCAAGATAGCGTCGCGCTATGCGGTCTTGCTGTCTGGCACGCCGATGGAGAACAAGTTGGAGGAGCTCTATGCCAACATGGAACTGGTGGACCAGTTTTGTCTCGGACCTTACTACCAGTTTCGCGACCAGCACATCCTGCTCCATCCCGAGATGGGTGGTATCATGGGCTATAAGGATCTCAACGCCATTGGCGAGGCCGTCAGCAACCGACTGTTGCGGAGGACGAAGAAAGGCGTGCGCCTGCAGTTGCCCAAGCGGAGCGACCAGTTTGTGCTGGTCCCGATGACTCAACGCCAGGACGATCTCCACTCGGAGTTTAAGTGGGACTTGTTGGTGATCCTGAACAAGTATCGCAAATACCACTACATGACGGAGCAGGACAGGCTGCGCGTGCTCAAGTTGCTGAGTCAGATGCGGATGGTGGCCGACAGCACCTTTATCTTGGAACAAAATCTCACGACGCGTAGTGATGTCAAGATAGCGGAGGTGATGAACCTGCTGGGCAATGTCTTGGAGAGTGGGGACGAGAAGGTGGTCGTCTTCAGCGAATGGGAGCGCATGACCCGTCTGGTGGCGATGGAACTGGACAAGCGGGGCGTACGCTATGAGTATCTCAATGGGCGAGTGCCGTCGAAGAGGCGCGGGGAACTGGTAGATGATTTCACAACGCTTCCCGAGAGTCGCGTGTTTCTTTCCACTGATGCAGGATCTACGGGTCTCAACCTCCAGGTGGCGAGCACGCTCATCAATATGGATTTGCCATGGAATCCTGCTGTCCTTGAACAGCGCATTGCCCGTATCTTCCGTCTCGGACAGGAGAAGCCCGTGCAGATCATCAACCTTGTCTCGAAAGGTTCTATCGAGGAGGGTATGATCAACAAACTGCGGTTTAAGAAGTCGATGTTTGAGGGAGTCTTGGACGGCGGTGCAGACACCGTGTTTGTCGATGAGAGCAAGTTTAAGAAACTCATGGATGACCTCACAATCGTCATGGAGGCAACGCCAGACGCTCCCGAGGTGGAGTATGTGGACGAAGAGGTGGAGCAAGAGCAGAAGGGGAAGACGTCTGTGGAGGCCTCTTTGGACGAAGCGCTCGCTGACGCATCGGAGGCAGACGATGAATCTTCTGTAAATCAGGGATCGTCTGTGGGCCATGAGCTTTCAGTAGAGCATGGGTCTTCGGTAGGGCATGAATCTTTAGCAACCCACCAGTCTTCCGAGGGGCAGCTTCCTTCAGCAGACCATGGGGCTATTGCAGACCAGGAGCCTCCTGCGAGTCACGATCCTTCTCAAGGACAGGCGGCAACGAAGGCACAGGACGGTGCGCAGAAACGGCCTTCCAGCCATCATGCTTCGCCCCATCCCCAGCAATTAGTCAGTCAGGGTGTTTCCTTCTTTAGTGGACTGGCCGAAACACTCAAGTCGGCTGAGGCCACTCAGCAGTTGGTCGATAGCATCGTGGAGACCGACAAGGAGACGGGTGAGGCCCACCTGAAGATACCCGTCGGTAGCAAGGACACCGTCATGCAGATGCTCACGCTGTTTGGCAAACTGATGAACAAGTAGCGATTGCGATGTAACGAAATCGGGACGCTCCGCATAGGCTGTTTCTTCGGGATGCTTTCGGGAAGTCTTCGGGATGATGTCAGAATGATTTTGGGATATTGCCCTTGAAATAATCATCGGCCATTGGAAATGAGAAATGATTTCCAATGGCCGATCGTTTTTTATCTGGACCCTCAGCCGTCCGACGGGGGCGGGTGTTGAGGGTGGCAGGAGGCTACAAGGAATAGAACTCCGTGAAGGCGCGGACGCAGTAGGCGTGGTCGGCTACGCTGCCCGTCTCGCGGCAACTGTGCATGCCGAGGATGGCATTGCCCATATCGACACCACGCAGGGGGACCGTGGAGGCCAGGATGTTGCCCAGGGTGCTACCGCCCGCCACATCGCTATGGTTGACGAAGCGCTGGCAGGGCACACCCGCCTTGCGGCAGATCTCAGCGAAGATGGCGGCAGAGACGGCGTCGCTGGCATACTTCTGGGAGGCGTTGAACTTGATGGCGGGACCTCCACCGAGCATGGGGTGGTTGGTCGGGTCGTACTTCTCGGCGTAGTTGGGATGGAAGGCGTGGGCATTGTCGGCGGAGATCATGAAGGCGCGCTCCACCGCCTGCCAGTAGGCTTCCTCCGTGCCACTCTGCTGACGGGCAATACGCATCAGCATCGAAGCCAGGAAGGGGCTGCCAGCACCCTGCTTGGTCTGCGATCCCGTCTCCTCGTTGTCGAAGATGGCGAGCACCTGGGTGGTGTCCCTCTCGGGAGCTGCAATCAGGGCCTCGAGTCCGGCAAAGCACATCGACAGGTCGTCGAGGCGGCCCGAGGAGATAAACTCGTCGTGGACGCCGAAGGTGCAGGCGGGCTGCGTATCGGCCAGGTAGAGGTCGAAGTCGAGGATGTCCTCGTGGCTGACGGGGCGTTGCTTGCTGAGTTCCTCTACAATGACATTCATCAGCAGGTTGCCCTGCTCCAGTTCGTCGTTGATCAATCCCAGGAGGGGAAGCATATCCTTCTGCTTGCTCAGTTTCACGCCGTCGTTGACCTGGCGGTTGAAGTGGATGGCGAGATTGCTGATCTGGAGCAGCGGACGACGGACGTGCATCAGCATCGTCTCGGGCGACATGGCGTCCTTGCCGCGCACGATGACGCGGCCAGCGAGCGTCAGCGGACGGTCGAACCACGTGGAGAGGATCGGGCCACCATAGACCTCGGTGTTCAGACGCACCAGGCCGCCCTCACCCGTCATCTCGGCATGGGGCTTCACACGGAACGTGGGGGAGTCGCTATGGGCGCAAATCATGTGGAATCCCGTCTCGGCCAGCGGTTTGCGACCCAGGCGGAAGGCATAGACCGAAGAGTCGTTCTTCGTCACATAGACCTTGTCGCCAGCCTTCAGTTCGCCGAGGGGCTGCTGAGGGTCAAGGCGGCGGTAGCCGTTCTGCTCGAGTTCACAGGCTATGTTGCGCGCGGCGAGGAAATTGACGGGCGACGCATCCAGAAATTTCAATAAGCGATTGATCATAAATCGGTTGTTTAAGATGAGTAAATATTTCGGCCACAAACTTACACAAAATTTCTGAGATACCCATCATCAGACGGCAAAAAAATCATACTTCCCCCGTGGCTTTTCTCCATTTACTGAGGTTTGCGGATAGGCATCTAGGCAAAAAGCTGCGCATTTGCAGCGTGAACCCTCCTTTTCTTTGGCCGTGTCGGCTTTTATTGCTAAATTTGCACCTACACAATCACCAATAGAAATAAGGAACAAGCAGATCATGATAAGAGAGAAGACTCCCGATGTGGCTTTCCAGTTGCTGCCCGAGTGGGCAGAGCAGGAGGCCGTCGTGCTGGTGTGGCCCGACGAGCAGACCGACTGGGCCTATATCCTCGACGAGATACGCCAGACCTATGTCGAGTTTATTGAGGCCATTGCCCGGTATGAGGCCGTGTGGCTCGTGGCGCGCGATACGGCGGCGGCACGAGCGTGGTTGGCAGGTCGGGTGAGCGATCGTGCGCTGGAGGCGATACGCTGGATAGAGGCAGAATACAACGACACATGGGCGCGCGACACGATGCCGCTGACCATCTCCGACGGCAGGGGAGGACTGCGGATGATGGACTTCCGCTTCAATGGCTGGGGCGAGAAGTTTGCCAGCGACCAGGACAACCAGCTGGGACGCGTGCTCCAGGAAAAGGGAGTCTTCCGCTGTCCGATGGACCATTGGGACGACTTCGTGCTGGAGGGAGGATCGGTTGAGGCTGATGGCGAGGGCCATCTCTTCACGACCTCGGTCTGTCTGTTGGCCCCTCATCGCAACCAGCCCCTCACGCAGGGTGACCTGGACGAACGGCTTCGACAGGCCTTCGGCGTGGATCGGGTCTATTGGATCGGTCATGGATCTTTGGATGGCGACGATACCGACGGCCATATCGACACCCTGGTGCGTTGTGCGCCGGGCCATACGCTGCTCTATGTGGGTTGCGACGATGAGGCCGATCCGCAGTATGCCGACCTCAAGGCCATGGAGGCCGACCTCCAGGCCATCAATCGCGAGGCCGAAGTGGCCTACCGACTGCTGCGCTTGCCGATGCCCGATGCCATCCTCGACGAGGAGGGGAATCGCTTGCCAGCCACTTATGCCAATTTCCTGATCGTCAACGGGGCAGTCATCGTGCCTACCTACGACCAGCCACACCACGACGCCGAGGCGCTGCGTGTGGTCGGCGAGGCCTTCCCCGATCACGAGGTGGTGGGAGTGGATGCGCGGACCGTCATCCAGCAGCACGGATCGCTCCACTGCCTGACCATGCAGATCCCCGTAGGCGTGGGCCAAGGAGGCGAATAAACCGAAGGGGCTGGGGTGGAGGAAAAGCCCCGTTGGCCCTCATATCGTAGAACATATTACAAGACTCACAATGAAAATAGGAATCGTACAACAACACAATACTGCCGACGTGGCGGACAACATGCGCCGTCTGGCTGCCTCGGTGGAGCAACTGGCCCAGGAGGGGGCGCAGCTCGTCGTACTGCAGGAGTTGCACAACTCGCTCTACTTCTGCCAGACGGAGGACGTAGCCAACTTCGACTTGGCGGAGCCGATCCCCGGCCCATCGACTCAGTTTTATGGTGAACTGGCGAAACGTCTGGGCGTCGTCATCGTCACGTCGCTCTTTGAGCGCCGCTCAGCAGGTCTCTATCACAACACGGCCGTGGTGATAGAGCGCGACGGAACGATCGCAGGCAAGTATCGCAAGATGCACATCCCCGACGATCCAGCCTACTATGAGAAGTTTTACTTTACTCCTGGCGACCTCGGTTTCCGTCCCATCGACACGAGTGTGGGCCGCTTGGGTGTGTTGGTCTGCTGGGACCAGTGGTATCCGGAGGCAGCGCGCCTGATGGCCTTGCAGGGGGCGGAGATCCTGATCTACCCGACGGCCATCGGCTATGAACCCTCCGACGTTGAGGAGGAGCAGCAGCGCCAGCGTACGGCGTGGACCACCGTGATGCGCGGCCATGCTGTGGCCAACGGACTTCCTGTCGTCGCTGTCAACAGGGTGGGCTTCGAGCCTTCGCCCGTGGGCAAGGCGGAGGGACAGGCCTGCTCGGGTGGCATCCAGTTTTGGGGATCCAGGTTTGTGGCTGGGCCTCAGGGCGAACTCCTCTGGCAGGGGTCGGACAGCGAGGAGGCTTTGCGCCTGTTCGACATCGATCTTGGGCATAGCGAGAATGTGCGCTGCTGGTGGCCCTTCCTGCGCGACCGCCGTATCGACGCCTATGAAAAAATCACCCGCCGCTTCATCGACTGACGCATGCAATACTTCTTTACCATCACTTGACCATTGCAAAGGTTATGAAAAGAAATACTATCCTGGCGGCACTGACCGCCGTATCGCTCTCTGCTGCCGTCACTCCCGTCGGCGCACAGCAACTGTTGCCGCAGCCGAAGCAGGCCGTCTTTGGCAAGGGCACTTTCAATCCGCAAAAGGGTGTCGTCCTGATGGAGGAGACTTCTGGGGCAGGCCACGGCAAGGAGTACTACCGACTCCATATCACGCCCGACACGATGCGGGTGGCCTATGCCGACTCCACGGGCCTCTTCTATGCCACACAGACCATCAGCCAGCTCCGCAAGGGAGACCTGCTGCCCGTCTGTGATGTCGAGGACTGGCCGAGCTATGAGTGGCGTGGCTGCATGATCGACATCTCCCGCCATTTCTTCCCGCTGAGTTTTCTGAAGAAGCAGGTGGATGTCCTCGCCCATTACAAGGTCAATCGCCTTCACCTCCACCTCACCGACGCGGGAGGATGGCGCATGCAGATAGACCGCTATCCCGAACTGACGAAGAAGGCGGCATGGCGCACGGAGAGCGACTGGACGAAATGGTGGATCGACAACGACCGCCGCTATATGAGGGAGGGCGATCCCGGGGCCTATGGAGGCTACTATACGAAGGACGAGATGCGCGAACTGGTGGCCTATGCTGCCAAGAAGGGCATCACGGTCGTGCCCGAGATCGAAATGCCGGGACATAGCGAGGAGTTGACCGCGGCTTGTCCCCAACTGAAGTGTGAGGGCAACCAGGAGGCGCAGGGCGACGTCTGTCCGTCGAGCGAGACGACCTATGCCGTGCTCCACAATATCCTCGACGAGGTGATGGAGGTGTTTCCGTCGAAGTGGATCCATATCGGTGGCGACGAGGCAGGCAAGGGTAGCTGGGGATCGTGTCCCAACTGTCAGCGCAAGGCTCGGCTGCTGGGACTCCGTAGCACGGCGGACCTGCAGGGGTATCTCATCCAGCGCATCGCCGCCTATCTCCGGCTGGAGGGCAGGGAGGCCATCGGATGGGACGAGGTGCTCGACGATAGTCTGGCTGCCCACGCGCCTTCGCTCGGCGAGAACGTCAACGTGATGGTATGGCGCGACATCAAGGCGGCTCAGCGGGCCATGCGAAGGGGTCACAACGTGATCCTCTCGCCTGGCGACTACTACCTGGACCGCTATCAGGACGCTCCGCCCACCGAGCCCTTTGCCGGAGGAAGTTATCAGCCGCTGCGCAATCTCTGGAACTTTGACCCCGCGCCCTATAGTGGCGATGGCTTTACGGGTCGTGTGCTGGGTGTGCAGGGCAATCTTTGGACGGAGTATATCAAGACGGAGGACTATGCGGAGTATATGCTCTATCCCCGCGAACTGGCCATCGCCGAAGTGGGATGGAGCGGACGTAGCCGATCCTACGAGGAGCTGAGTGCTGCCGTCGTGGCGCAATATCCGTGGCTGGCTGCGCAGCATGTCCAGGCCTTCGACCTCAGACGGGAGAAGGGAGACCGCAAGGAGAAGCAGAAGCCCGTGCGCCATCTGGCTGTCGGGGCAGGAGTGACCTATCACCAGCCCTACTCGCAGTCGTATGTGGGACAGGGCGACGGCACGCTGACCGACGGGATGTGTGGCGGATGGTCCTATGGCGACGGCCGTTGGCAGGGATTCATGCAGCGTCGCGACACGACGGTGGCTCCCTTCGACATCACCATCGACCTGGGCGAGGAGAAGCGGTTTAGTACCGTCAGCCTCGACTTCATGCAGAGCGACGGCGCATGGGTGTTCTATCCCAGCCGCGTCACCATCAGCATCTCCAGCGACGGCGACCATTTCGTGCCCGTTTATGACCAGGCGTACACCCGCGAGCGACTCAATGTGGTCGGTACGCGTACGGTGACGTATCAGGGCAAGAAGCAGAAGGCGCGTTTCGTCCGTATCTCCGCCAAGGAGGACAATCCTGGCGAGTGGGTCTTCACGGACGAGGTGAAGGTGTATTGACGCAGGAT
>ULXM01001110.1_pt1 | contig 11797 bp, 7 predicted proteins | sample 1961271 | NCBI WGS metagenome assembly ULXM01 (sample SAMEA4835838, study PRJEB28245) | human gut metagenome | biome: gut microbiome; material: fecal sample | place: Denmark | collected 2008 | reverse complement strand
TCCAAGCAGGCAATCTCAAAATACGAGGCTGCCAAGATGATGCCGTCCAGCACGATTCTCATAGCTTTGGCTGATGCACTTCGTGTGGATTTAGATTATTTCTTCCGTTCATTTGCATTTGATGTACAGGAAATGAAAGTTTCTTTTCGCAAAAAAGCGAGTGTTGGAACGAAAGATATCGAGGCATTAAAGGTGAATATCCAGGATGAAATCGAACGCTATCTTGAGATCGAAGAAATCTTGGGTGATGAAGGTGATTCTTTTGAAGGAATACCTTGCGAACAAGTGTTGCTGAGCTATAATGATATGGTTAAGTATGCACAATTTGTTCGCAATAAGTGGCAATTAGGTTCCGACCCTATCGCTAATGTACAGGATATGTTAGAGGCAAATGGGGTTAAGTTCATTACCACTGAAGGACCTGATGGGTTTGATGGCGTGAGTGGAATGATCAATGGGAAATTTCCTGTAATTGTCTTGAACAGTAAAATTGGTACGGCAGAGCGTAAGAGATTTACTGCATTGCATGAGCTTGGACATTTATTGTTTAATGATAAATTCTCAGAGAAATTAAGTACTCGCGAGATAGAAAATATGTGCAATGCTTTCGCAAATGAAATGTTGTTGCCTACTTCTGTCATAGCGAAAACTCTTGAAGGCAAGAATAAGATATCTCTAAATGAGCTTATCTTTTTGCAGGAAACCTATGGAATATCTATAGATGCTATCATGTATAAACTCTTCCAAAAGGGTATTGTAACGGAGAAACGATATAAAAGTTTTAGAATCCGTAAAAATGTGGAAAAGGAAACTTTTGGGAAAGTTGTTGATAAAGAGCGTTTCCTCGAATTGCAGACGAAAAAGGTTTCTCGTTTCAAGGCAATGGTCTATAGTGCGCTGGCACAGCAATTGATTACGGCTTCTAAAGCTGCTTCTTTGCTGAAGTGTTCAGTTACTACTGTTCGTGACACCGTTAATGTAATATAGCCAATGGAGAAGATAGTCGTAAGTGATACAAATATATTCATAGACTTGATAAGCGTGGATTTGCTTACCGACTTCTTCAAGCTGCCTTGGGAAATCCATACAACAGACATGATTATTCATGAGTTGTTGATTGCCGAGCAGCAAGAGGCTATAAGAGTCTTTGAGGAGGAAGGAAGATTGCTTGTAAAAAAGCATTCTTCAAAAGAAATGGTTGAGCTGGCTGTTATGCGCATGGAAGCTTCAAAAACTTCTAATGCAAGTATTCAGGATTGCTCTGTGTGGAAACTGGCTAAAGATATGGGCTGTTCTCTTTTAACCGGAGATGGTAAACTCCGAAAAATTGTTCAGAAAGATGAAGTGGAAGTTCACGGAATTCTTTATCTGTTCGAAAAGTTATTAGAGTACGGCATCATTGATAGTGAGACTGCCATTGAAAGGATGGAAGCTCTCAAGAATATTAATACTCGTTTGCCAAAAGATGAAATTGATAAGCGAATTCATCGTTGGACGGCGAAAAATAAATAGGAGGAATGCCATGGCATAAAATAAGTAAAGGATAACAAGACGAAAAATCCCTATGTTATTTGGCGATAACATAGGGACATAGAGGTTCAGCTTCCCGATGGTAAAACCTTTAGTCTTACAAAATGCTCGGAAATGCGATGCTCAAATATGCGATGCTTGAAAAAGCGCTGCAAAATTACAAATAATTTTGCAAATAAGCATCCTTTTTCGAAAATCGAAGAATTATTTTATATAAAATTACGTTAAAAACGATTTTTATATGGCAAAAAAAATATTTTTTAAGAGGATGCAGTCCAATCCTCCTTCTCTGTTCTCTTCGAAAGAACAGTATCAATTGGACCACACAAATAGAGGGAAAAGTAAATTGATTGCTCAGTTGTCACAAACGGAGCAACGTAAATTGACAGTAGATAATATGCACCTATCTGTTGGTATGAAGTTCACATCGGAAAATGAGTTTCCCGTGTTGCAACCTTATAATGGTGATTGTAATTTTGAGATGTGTGCTTATACTAATCGTAAGCAAAGTAATGGTAAAGATACTGCATTGCACTTTTTCCTTGATGATTATAAGTTTTGTAAGATTTGGGATGATTTGGAGTTGATAACCAGCAACATTCAAAAATTTGCGTATGTTTTTGCACCTGATTATTCCCTGTATGTTGATGCGCCTTCTAAACAGATGAACATACAGAACGTATATCGTTCTCGTTTTATTGCTGCTTATTGGCAAAAATGTGGTTTACAGGTTATACCTGTGGCTAGTTGGGGGGATGCGAATTCTCTGAAATACTGTTTTGAAGGACTTCCTGAAAAGAGTATTATTGCTGTTTGTGGCATCGGACATTCGTTTTGTCAGGCAGCTGATATTCTTTGGCATCATGCGGTTAAACTATTGATTGCTCAAAAGCAACCAACAAGACTTATTGTCTATGGAGGTAAATATCCAGATAATCTCTCATCATTACTTCCTGTTACTTATATACCTGATCATATCACTAAAAATTTTAGAAGCAATGAAAACACAAATTCATGTATTATTGAAGGAAGACAAGAAGCTGTTTAATGACATGGTAGATAACTATCTGTCTAATCAGGAACGTAACTTTTTTGAGAAGTTACGTCATAAGCAAGAATCTTGTCCGACTATAGGCAATGATTTGCTTCTTTGGGAGAATGATAATGATGACCATCTCTATATCTATAGATGTATGTATGATGAGTACGTAATTGGACGAGCAGGACAAACTGAGAAATTTCATTTCATGAGTCTTGCCCAAGCATTGAATGCCAATCTAAAGGATTTAGGATTGTCGGATAGTAATATTACTGTTTTCCAATGGTTGCGAAAGCGTAATTATAACGGGATGCAGTATAATCATAATTTTGATAATTATTGAATGTATGGGTAATCAAAAACTCTACAACTCGACAAATAGATTTTCATCATATTTGTTTGAAGATAGCACAGCTTGGGCTGTTCATGAGATAAATGGCATTATCGGACGGGTTATGGAAATGAATGCAGATCCTGCTGGACAACATGCAGGTCTGCCTATATTTCCTGATTCTTCAGACATGTATTTTTCTACAGATGAAAATGGTGCGGTAATGCAGGCTATTATTAATGTTGGCAATCGAAGAATGTTGATTTTGGATTGGGGACATACGCATATAAATCCAGATGGAAAGGTTTTTCCTAAGGGAGTTGTTCATGTCCATGTATGCACGATTGATGAAGATGGCCATCTTGTTTTATCTGCTCATGCTCGTTTGATGACGGAGGCAGAAATTTCAAAATATGGTCCTCTGTTGAAATCATATGATCCAAAAGTAAGGTTTAGACCTTAAATATTTTCTATGAAAGTGCGTGGAAACTAAAAGTTTCTGCGCACTTTTTTAAGTTTCTATCTTTTTCTTTGAATTATTTCCCATATTTTATGTATCTTTGTGCACTAAATAGATTTCGAAAAGTTCAAAATACAATAGATATGAAACTGATAGACCATGTTCTGAAAATTAGAGGCCTGATACAGCAGGCCATTGACAATAGATTCTCTCGACTGGGATTGCAGGAGGAGGCAATGCCGGTGGAGACGCTGTCGGATGAGCAGCAGCCTAAGCGACGTGTGCTCGATACCATCATCGCTACCCACCAGGCTGCGATGGGCAATTATGCTGAGGCTCGAAAGGAGGCTATCAAGGAATGCGTCTTTACACTCTTCAACCGACTGGCGGCTGTGAAGGTGATGGAAGACCGTGAACTATTTCCTGAGGTGATTCGCCGACGTGCAGAACATGGCAATCTGTCTTATTCGCACAAGATGTGGCTCGAAGAGCACCCTGAGGAGAGAACTGCTGAACGAATGGGACTGAAAAACTTCCTGAGAGACAAGTTTGCTGAACTCTTCGATGATTTCGGTATTCCGCTCTTTAAGGCAGACCATCCTTACGCTATCCTGCCTACTGCCGATGAACTCGACGAGATTATCACAGCATTCAACAGCATCGAACTGGATGAGCAGTGCGGCGAGGATATCTGGAAGGGGGATGATATCCTGGGCTGGATGTATGAGAACTTCAATGCCGTAGAAAAGGTGCAGCTCAAGGAGAGTGGAGAGAAAATAGAATATGATAAGGTTTTTCTCCAGAGTCAGATCTATACTCCTCAGTGGGTAGTCAAGTTCCTGGTGGATAATACCCTGGGCAAGCAATATCTGGAGATGTATCCTGACAGCCGTTTTATGATTGATGAGGAAACCGGCAAGACCAAGTATCTGATTGCCAATGCGCCGAAGCAGCAGGTGCGCCATCCTAAGGAGAATGGGGTGCTCGATATCAAACTTATCGACCCTGCCTGCGGTAGTGGTAACTTTCTCATTTATGCCTTCTCCGTGTTCTATGACATGTATGTTGATCAGATGGAGAACTATGGTGCCGACTTCAGTCGCCGTGATATTCCGAAGCTCATCGTAGAGCACAATCTCTATGGTGTAGATTTGGACGAGCGTGCCGTGCAGATTACCCAGATAGCCTTGTTTATCAAGGCGATGCAGCTGAAGGGCCGTCGTGGCAAGATGCCTACTTATTGCAATGTGGTGTCTTCTCATTTCTCCTTGCCTGATTATGAGACGATTGAGGCTACATTCGATATGGGCGATGCGCATTGGGATGAAAAGCAGCGAGAGGTGATTAAGGATATCTGGAATGACCTCTGCAATGCCCATAAGTTTGGATCGTTGCTCCGATTGAAGGAAAAGATTGAGGCGATGATGCCTAAGCAGGAGCGTAATCTTTTTTATGACTACCAGATTCATGATTTCTTCTCTTTCAAGAACCAGGCAATAGAAATGCTTCGCAAGCAGGTGCACCAGTGGGGGGGAGAGGGCAGCAATGCCTATAGCCTTTCATTGGTGAATGACGCCATGACTTTCCTGGATATTCTTACCACGTCGTTTGATGTCGCCGTGGCTAACCCGCCATATACTGACAGCAGCGACTTTGGTCCGGAACTGAAGGAGTTTGCTGAGGCTAATTATAAAAAGCCGATGAAGTTCAACATCAACCTCTATGCTTGCTTTATCAAGAGATGCTGCGAGTTGACGGATGAATTGGGTAAAGTGGGAATGGTGAATCCTCCTACTTTTATGTATATCAAGACTTTTGAGGATGCAAGAAAGTATATGGTAGAAAAGACCCATATATCTTTGTTTGTAGAGTGGGGATATTTAGGTATGTTCTCACCATCTGCTCGTGTTGATAGTGCTTTCTTCGTATTGGATAAAAATAAATCAAAGGAAGATTCCTTGTTTATCAAACTGAACGACCTTTATGAAATGAAGCGAAAAAAGGTTTTGTTTGATGCTTATGCTGACTATTGCAATGGTCAGCCAAATGATCGTGTCTATCTCCTTCCACAAGATAAGTTGAAGGCTATTAAGTCATGGCCTTTTATCTATTGGATTTCTGATGAGTTTAGAGAGAAATTTGGAAGTGATGATTTAGATTTAGTTCTTTATATTCGTCAAGGTGGAGCAACTGGTAACAATGAACGAACTCTGCGTTTCTTTTGGGAAGTTTCTTCCAATGACCTATCTGAGGTTATTGAAGATAAGAAACCTTATGTATTTTATCCAAAGGGGGGACCTTTTTGTAAATGGTATGGTAATAATTGGGTTGTTATTGCTTACAAAAATCCAATTATGTATGAGTACTTAAAGAGTCATGGAAATCGACTTCCGAGTGAAAAGTTTTATTTACAAGAAGGCGTTACATATTGTAGCAGTGGATCTCGTGGATGTTCTTTTCGATATATGCCAGTAAATCAGGTAATAAGTGGAGCTGGTCCGGGTATTTATCCTTCCGAAAAGTATTCTAATATTAATTACTATTTGGGATTTCTTAATACAATATTATCAACCTATTTGTTAGAGAGTTTGAATCCTACGGTAAATGTAACACAGGGAGATATAAAGCGTGTTCCTTTTGCACGTCCAAATGAAAAGGATGAGCAAATGGTAGATGTTTTGGTGCAGAATAATATTGATATCAAAAAGTATCTTTGTACCTATTCTGTCGTAGAGCAGAACTATTCTCATTCACCAATCACTCCTATCTCCTCCCCAGAGTCTGAGCTCACCCGTTATTACAACTATGAGAATGCTCTCTTGACTCAAATCCTCTTAAACGAGGCCATCATCAACCGTATTGTCTTCGATGTCTATGAGTTGAGTGAGCACGACCGCCAGATGGTATTGGATAAGGAAGGCATTCCTGTGGGCGACTTGAGCGTATCGCAGGCAGCCCTGGAGGCATACAAGGCTTGGTTGAAGGAAGAAAACACCGAGTTCCCAGCCTCAGCAGAAGTTTGGGAGCATCTAGATTCCCTTGCCATCGACAACGAGCAGCCACAAATCTCTGATTTCGAAAAGCTCTATCAGAACAACTATGGCTGGGAAGAGTTCTGCAACAGCGATAACCATCGCATGAACCCTATTGAAGTATGGTATCAGTTCCGCCATGCCGGGGTGCTTCCGCCTCAGCGAACCCAAAGCCTCTGCTTTGAGCTGATAACCGACGTGATCCGTGCCATCCTGAAGAAAGATGACGATGGCGTTATCCCACTCTGTGAGCGTATGGGTGAGGAGCCAATGGATGTACGCATTGAGCAGGAACTGGTGGAACGAGGCTATAGCGGAGCGCAAATCTCGCAGATAGAGCAGTTGCTCTGCATGAACCTGGGCACCGGCAAGAGTCTGAGAAAGTATCTGTATGAAAAGTTCTTCCAACAGCTCAGCGACCATCTCAACCTCTTTATGTATCTGCCAAAGACACCATTCATCTGGCATCTTACCAGTGGTGACCCGGCAAGCGGTCATTCCGCCATCGACCTCTACATAAGCATCTATACCTGGAGCCGCGATACCCTCTTCCGCATCAAGAGCGTGTATCTCGCCAACCGGGAGAGCGGTCTTTCCGACCGCCTTGCCGCCATCGACCCAACCACGGCAAACGGCAAGATAGAGGCAGCCGAAATCAAGGACCAGCTGCAGGAACTACATCAGTTTGCCGACAAGATAGATGCCCTCCTTGCCAGCGGCTACGATCCGAAGCTCGATGATGGTGTGGGCAAGAACATTGCTCCACTGCAGAAAGCCGGCTTGCTGAGCTACGAGGTGCTCAACAGCGGACAGCTGAAGAAATATCTCAATGCAGATTGGTAAAACTAAAAAGAATAAATAACAATGATAGACAAATGGTTCATTGACGATATAAACAAGGCTGCGGCAGGAGAGGGACGAGTCGTAGTGACCGATGCCAGGAAAGAAGGAAAATTCCTCTTGAATTATCTTCCTTCTCAGTTTGTGCTGCTGCCTGTAGCCAGCTCTGACCTGGATGAAATCAAGGCGAAGTATGAGGCGGAGACTCATTATGCTGGCGAGAAAGTGGTGTTTTATACCCAGAGAAGCAAGGGTGAACTGACTTTCCTTCTCGAATATGCCGAGACGCAAGGTTGCATCGTGCTTGATGATATGGAAACTTACATCCGCAAGCATTTGTTTGATGCCATCCAAATCAATACGCAGTTGCCAAAGGCGGAATTGCTGGTGGCTGCCAAGTTGAGCAAGGGAAAGAGCCTGAACTGGTGGAAGGGCATAGCCATGGGACTGAACAAGCCGATGGAAACCGACAAGCTCCTGATGGATTTGCTGGCTGCACCTGCATCTACTGCCAAGAATATGGACAAGGATGTATGGAAGATATTCACAACCGAAGTCTTTGCCATGATAGGCAAACCGCAGACGGAACAGCCAGCAGAGGTGCTGGCTCAAACCGTGATGGATGCCATCTTTGATGGTCTGGTCAGCAATCAGATTTCAGCCTCCCTGCTCTCCATCTATCACAGGTGTACCAGTAGGCATGATATGGATGCTGTGATGGCAGATTACATCGGCCGATATACCAGGTTGAAGGAGGCTGATCCGCTGAAGGCTCATCCCGACCATCCATTCCTGGCATTAGACCATGCCCTGTTCAAGTGCCTGAGCCATGCCATCGAAAACGGAGAATTTTTGGCTGGCTATACCCAGTATATTGATGCCCGCATCCAGAGCAGACAGGCTGTAAGCTATAAGGCAGCCTGGCTCAAGAATGTAAAGACCATCGTGGAGTTCAAGAACGGAGAACTCTACAAGGTGGCATCCCTGCAGGATTTCGCCACTTATTACCGTGCTCATTTTGCGGTACTTGATACGGCTGTGCGCCATCTCTATGCAGCCTGGCTGCACGATGAGAAATGGCTACGCCCTTTCCAATATCTCTATGAGCAGGCAGAAAAGGAACTCCTGGATAAATGGTTTGCTTTGGCAAAGGATTACCAGCCTTCGCAGCAAGGATTGCTGAAGGAGAAATTATCGGGTAAGGGCAGAATTGCCATCCTGGTATGCGATGGCCTGCGACTGGAAATTGCCGAAACCATCTATCAGCAAGCCAAATCGAAGAAGTCTAACGACTATGCCTTCGCCATGCTCCCATCCGTTACGGAAAACGGCATGAGTGCCTTGTTTGGCTGTGAAGGCGTGGAACTGTCGGCACAAGCCCGCTATGCCCATCTCAAGACTCAGGTGCCTGATGTTGAGGTGATACAGGCAGATAAATTGAACAGTAGCATCACCGCCCAGCATCTGGTATTGATGTATGGTGATATAGACCAGGTGGGCGAGAAGAAGCAGTTGGCGGCATTGAAGGACATCAATAATTATGAGAAGGAGATAGTCGAAAAGATAGATAGCCTGCTGGATATGGGATATGCCAAGGTGTATGTAACAGCCGACCACGGCTTCGTTATTACGGGTATCCTGGATGAGGCTGACAAGATTCCGGCTCCGCATGGTGACATCCAGAAACTGGATGAGCGATTCTGTCTGGCTAGCGACCAGCTGACTCCTTCTTCCGTAAATCTGATAGCCCGACAGGATGATTTCTGCGGATCAGCCTATCAGTATTATGCCCAGACCGACAAGCCGTTTGTAACCAAGGGAACTTACGGCTATGCACATGGTGGCTTTACACCGCAGGAATGCATCATTCCTATCTATGAGTTTGGCAAGGATGCTGGTGTTGAGGCGCTGCAGGTGAATATCGCCAACAAGAAGGAACTGCAGCATGTGGCTGGTCAATACTTCAAGTTGAAGATTCAGGCAGAATCATCTTCTGATGTCTTCAAGCAGGAACGCCGCATCGAACTGCATCTCTATGAAGGAAGCCAGGAAAAATCGATGCAGATTGTTACCATCAAACCGGGGCAACTGCTTGACAACAATGAATTTGAAATGCCATCATCAGGAAACATAAAGGTGGTTCTGGTAGATGCAGCCACCAAGGAGCAGATTGATTTCTGCGAGGTGAAGTCGGCATCATCAAGAGACCTGGATGACTTGTTTTAAAACGTAGCCTGTAAAAGGGCAAAAAACATGATAGACAATGATAGAATTAGATAGAAAACTCCTGGATTTATTCCAAGGCTTTGTGGTAAGAAAAGACATCGTTCGTGCCGTGAAGGTGGGAGCCAACGTACCTGTATTCGTATTGGAATACCTGCTTGCCAACAGTTGCAGTACCGATGATGAGGAAAAAATCAGGGAGGGAGTGGAGAGCGTGAAACGTGTGCTCCAGAAACATTATGTGAATCCGGATGAGGCGAATGTGGTTCAGTCGAAAATCAAGGAGGAAGGTTCCTACAAGGTGATTGACAAGATTTCCGTCCGTCTGGATGCATCGAAAGACAAATATTGGGCAGAACTTTCTAACCTCAATATCCGTGAGGCGAATATCGACGAGAGTCTGGTTACCCAGCACGAGAAGATGATGATGGGTGGCATCTGGGCCATCATCGACATCGACTATGATTCGAGCATGATGATAGGCAATAAGATTTATCCTTTCGTGGTATCCAAGATTCGTCCTATCCAGCTTTCTAATTTCAGCCTCGACCGCATCGTGGAAGCCCGCAGGGAATTTACCAATGAAGAGTGGCTGAACGTGCTGTTGAGAAGTGGAGGCTATGAACCGGAATCGGAGGGAATGACGGAGCGCATGAAGATGCTTCTGCTTTCTCGCTTTATCCCTTTGGTGGAGGCCAATTTCAATATGGCTGAACTGGGTCCACGCAGTTCGGGTAAATCTTTCGTGTTTAAGGAGTTGTCTCCTTATTCCATGCTGGTGAGTGGCGGACAGGGTACTGCTGCCTCTCTGTTTGTGAACAACAGCAATGGTCAGATTGGCGCCATGGGCAAATGGGATGCGGTCTGTTTCGATGAATCTACCGATGAGCTGTTTAAGGATAGGGAAGTGGTGCCGCTGATGAAAGACTACATGGAGAGTGGATCATTCTCGCGTGCCGGCAAGAGTGGCGAGAAATCGGCCAATGCCTCCATCATTCTGAATGGTAACATCAACCAGCCAGTGGAGACGGTGTTGCAGACGAGCCATCTGTTCAGTCCTTTCTCAGACAAAATCAGCGATGATACAGCCTTTCTGGACCGTATCGGTTTCTTCCTGCCGGGATGGGAAATCATGAAGTTTGCTCCAGCCAATTTCACCAACCATATCGGTTTCAGTACCGATTTCTTCAGCGAGATGCTGCATCATCTGCGTAAGGACAACTATACCAATGCGCTGGACGATTATTTCACCTTGGGTTCACAGCTGAGACAGCGTGATACCAAACCGGTGAGAAAGACGGTATCTGCCCTTATCAAGCTGATGCACCCAGATGGCAACTTCACCAAGGAAGATATCAGCAAGTATCTTACCTGGGCGATAGAAATGCGCCGAAGAGTAAAGGAACAGTTGAAGCGCATCGGCGGCATGGAGTTTTGGGATACCAATTTCTCTTATATAGACAAGGAGACCCAGGAGGAAACCTTTGTTTCCGTGCCGGAGGAACGTGGCAGCAACCTGATAGAAGATGCACCTTTGGCTCCAGGCACCTGCTATACGGCAACCTGCGATGGCGACAAGGTATCGCTGATTAAGGTTGAGGTGATTACCATGCAGGGCAATGGCAAGTTGATGGTGAGCGGCACTTCTTCTGCAGAGGTGAAGGAAGACATCCGCAACACATATAACTATATCCGTGCCAACGAGAGCAGTATTCTCTCGCAGAAACATTCGCTGATGCGTCTGGATGTAACGGTGCAGGTGACGGCATTGCTGGGAACCACGCAGGTGGGCGGTATCGGTTCGGCAGTATTTGCCGCCATCGTATCATCGGTATTTGGCAGAAACCTGAAACCGGCGCTGGGCATCATCGGTAACATTTCTATTGGTGGAGCGATAGTCAGGGCTACCAATTTCTCTGATAGGGTATCATTGCTATCAGAGAATGGAGCCAAGACGGTGCTGGTTCCGATGGATAATCTACAGGAAATGGCCACCCTTCCTGCCACAATTTTGGGTAAGACGGATGTGCCTTTCTATGGCAATGCACAGATGATTATTCAGAAAATCATATAAAAAATATGATAAAAGGTATAGATTATGCAATACAAGAATATCATATTCGATTTAGGTAATGTCTTGGTGAAGCTCAATCCGGAAGGATGCATCGGGGCTTTCAAGGCGATAGGAATGGGGGAGTTGGTTGATTCGAATCCTCAGAGTGAGGGGATGAAGCTGATGAGCAAATTGGGTGTGGGAATGATGACCACCGAAGCGTTCTGCGATGCAGCCCGTGAGTTGACAGGAGCTGATGTGACGAATGAAGAAATCATCGCTGCTGCCA
>ULXM01035147.1_pt1 | contig 11823 bp, 12 predicted proteins | sample 1961271 | NCBI WGS metagenome assembly ULXM01 (sample SAMEA4835838, study PRJEB28245) | human gut metagenome | biome: gut microbiome; material: fecal sample | place: Denmark | collected 2008 | reverse complement strand
GTTGCAAAAACGGTTACTCGAAAAGTGCCGAGTCCCGAAACCCGCATAAATACTGGGTTTTTCGGCACATCTAAACCAAGGGGAACTATTCCCATTCTACTCTGGAACTTAAAACCTTAACATTTTTGTAATGGTTATATCGCTTCAGTTATCTTGATTATTTGCATTATCCTAAACATATAGGCTGCAAAATTTTCTGTTGCCAAATTGTTGCCAGTAAACAAAACCATCAACAATATACAAAAAATTAGTAAAAATGGATGTCTATAAAAAGACATCCATTAACAATTATTATACGCACTCCATTATAATTCTCCTAAAATAAATCGTTATTAATTACTATTCATTTCATTATGATTATAACACTGTAATATAACAATTGCAATAACTATTTTTAAAAATCCCACTCGATTGCATACGAATATTTATATAAGGGAGTTTTAATTTCTTTTGAAATAATATAATAATTATCTTTTTCAAATATTTCTATTTCTTGAGAAGAATATTCTATAGAGTTTTTATTATCTGCATATATTCTTAAAAAAGTATTTTTTATTGTTTCTTTTTTAAACTCACCTTTATGAAACTTTACCGTTAACAATAAAACATCCGTATGTGCCATTATCGAACAAGATAATTTTGGGTTCATCACTTCCATTTCGTCTTTAACGCTTGTTTTAAGTGAATACTTAAAAGTATCGCCACTATTTAAAGTTTTGTTGGGTTTGATGGTATAATAGCTTATTCCGTCAATTGTAACACTATCAATAATTTCGTATTGACCATCATCATTTTTCTCTGTTTTACCATAAGTAGAACCACTCCAACTCATAGATTTTTGCAACTCTTTTAATCCATTTACTTTAGCAGTCAGTTCTACATCTTGATAAAAATCTACTTCGTGACGATTATTAAAACACAAACAGATGCTCATATTGTTATATTTTACATCACCAAACCCAAGTCTTTGAATATCTCGTTTTCTTTTAGATTTTTCTTTAAAATCAATTCCTGACATCAATTGCAATTCATCTTTTATTGCAAATCTCTGTGCATATAAATTAACATATGCATTACCAATAGCACCATAGAACAAATGCAATTGAGGGTTTAAAGAACTAGTTCCAAATTTTAAAATATGTGACGCCGCAATTCCCGGATAGGGATCAATATAATAAATATCTCTTATGCCTAGCTGATAGGATTTTTTCGAGCACAATTCACACGGACTCGCAGTAACAAAAAGCTTTCCGTTTTTTACTCCTTGTCCTCCAAATTTTGCTATTTGCAGAAAAGCATTTTCTTCAGCGTGTAAAGATCTCGTATGAACTTGATTTCCTTTATTGCATATTCCATTATATATATCTTTAAAACAATAAGGAAAGCTTCTTCCCTTCACGATTTGCTTATCAAGTTTATCGATGGATAAATTGATTTTATTTAATGCATCAATAAATTCTTTATCTTGATATTCAAAGCAAGAAAATGATTGTTCATCATTTTGATTAAAATAGTTTCTAACACATCGTAAACTGCAAGGTATCTGTCCTTCCGGAACATCATTCCACCCAACTGCTTTTACATAGTATTTATCATCGGTAACAACAGCACCTACTTGGCGGGATAAACATCCAGAATTCAGCTTAGCATTGTATGCCATTTGCATGCATCGTTCAATACTTGTTGGTGTAATTAATCCTGGATGAATCATCAACGCGATATATTTTACCAAGTTTTTAGTTAATAATTCATAACGATTATTTGCAGAAAGAGGGTTGTATAAATGAACATCTGATATCTGTAAGCACTCTTCAATACTCTGTTGAAAAAATATTTTTCCATCTTCATAACTAAATGGATATTCCATCTCATCTAAAGAGTTCAATTCATCTGTATCTAAATGAGCTAATCTGCGAATTCGTTCTTCGTCATCTGTATTTACAGATAATAAATAAAACGAACTATACCTATCTTTAAAATAATAGGCTTCATATGGATTCCTAATTGCATCAATGCATACTCTTGTAGAATTATCATTTTTATACCCGTTATATGCATTGACTATTTCAATTATGTTTGCTATCCTTTCAGAAATAATATAAAAACACTGCTCATTGAAATTGGAATGAAAAGGTAAGCCCGAACTACGTAAATTGTTCCCAAATAATTGCATTAAATATGTATATAAGTGCGATTTTTTCTCGTTGTTTTTATAAAAACTATTCTTACTGCTTTCATAACATGAAAAACCAGATAAAACATTTGAAAAAAGCTTTTTGTTTTCTTTTATTGTGGCAGTATAGTATTTATAGTACTTTTCTGTTTGTTCTTTATTAGCAATAATCTGACGAACATTTTCGTTGTTTAATGTATATTCATCTTTTGTGAACAAAAAGCTTATTCCTGAAAGCTTTTTCTCTAATTCAGCCTCGCCACCAATTCTAAAACCTTCGTTTTTTTCAATATTCTTTAAACTTGTAATATACAAATAGAAATCTTCATAACTTTGCTCTAAAACAAAAGACAGTATTATACTACTTGCCTCAATAGTTATAAATCGTTTCCAATTCTCTTTCATAAAGCCATAATAAACAGAATACTTTCTTTCTTCACTATCCACAAAATCATATGGTTTGGGGTTAGGCAAATTTAATCTATTAAAGTTTTTTGTTTCTAGTATTTTTGCCGCAGTAGAGCATCCCGATCCTGTTCTACCCGTTAACCCAATAACAATATTATTGGCTCTCTCTTTATACACGTTATTTACTGCATTATAATAACTGTTCATATAAAACCTTTCTACTAAAATAATTATTTTATATTAATTATATATTGTTCTTTATTTGCAATTTGGGATTGATTTGAATAATTTTACTTGTTGCTAAAGTGTTCTTTGGCAAATCAAGTAAAAATTCAACTTCATTCGGTTCTATTGCCAAATTGTAATTAACATCTAATTCATCCATAAATTCTTTTGGCGTAAATACTTCTTCTTGCAATAATAATAATACTGCTGTTTTAAGCAAAGACGGTTCTGCGGTGAGTAAAACATCATCTAACGGCTCTTCTTTGCGTAGGCCTCTTCTTTGCATCGTTCGAATTAAGTTCTGATACACTTCCGAATCAATAACACCTAACTCTTTTGAGCGGCGAATCATTGCTGCCATTGAGACTTTCCATTTTTTCTTTAAATGTCTAAAACCAAGCAAGTTTAATGGGGTTGTTTGAAGATCGACCATAAAAGAATCTTTGGGTAATAAAAAAGATGCGGCAAAATCGTTTGCTTCTTGCTCTCTTGTTTTAAAATCTTCTCTTGAGATATCCTCAATATTATCACTCCACTCGTGCAAACATATATGTCCCAATTCATGAGCAATATCAAAGTGAATACGAGCAGCGGATGTTTTGTTATTTGAATATGCGATTAAAAATGTTGAACTTGAATTGTTTAATAGGAGCTCACTAAACGCATCAATATCATCTGTTCGGGTATTATATGAAGTTACAATTATACCATGTTGTTCGACAATAGAAACTAAATTATCAATAGGTCCATCACCAAGACCCCAAGCTTTTCTTAATTCACGAGCTGCTTCTTCAGGTGAAAGATCTTTTTTGATACTATTAAAATCAAATTCCGGAAATTCAATATAATCCTGCAACATATCATAAACATTTGACAAAAATTGCATTTTAATTATCTGTTCGGATCTGTATTTTTTATTAGTAGTAAGTAATGATCTAAAATACACTGTACTTTCTTGCTTTTGGGTTGAATCTTGATAAAAAAACCTCAGTGGAAAATGCAGTTCACGTGCAATTTCTGCTGCTACTGTTTCTGGTGGATTACTTTTGTTGATTTCATACATTGACAGTGTTTGTCTTTGTTGTGAAACCTTTTCAGCTAACTCAGCAACGGTAAAACCTCGATATATACGCGCTTTTTTTAACCGTTCTCCGTTAAAAGCTTTTCTCATATCTGCATACCTCTATTCTTTTGAGTTTGTATTATCCTTGTTTTTTTAATGCTTCGCTTTCGCTATCTTTAATCCTTGAATTAGGCTTTTTTCTTTGTGTAGCTTTAACTGAAAGTTTTAATCCCTTGTTTGGAGAATTGTTAGTGGAATCAACAGAAGATACCTTATCAACAATCACGCTATTGTTGCTTATAAATTGTGACCATGATAATTCAGCATTGTCAGCAACATCTAAACTTGGTGTTATCATTACAGCTCTGACGCTCATCAATTCATACTCTATCGTTTCAAAGAGAACCAAAATATGATTGTTAACCAAATCTATATCATCGACAAGATCCTTAAGAAGTTGCTGAACTAACTCCGACATGCGTTCTTCATCGCCAAAATGGTGTTCAGCGAACAATGATGTTTGTTGGCAAGTACAGGTTAAGTTGCTATTAAACTGTTTCGCCAACATATCAACATAATGCATTTTGTTTCGGTTTTTCTGTGCTTTTCTCAATTGATTAAATCTTTTTTCTCGCATAATAGTGAAAACACAGTGAGTTTTGTTATCGTAGACAACAGTCATTTGCCACGGTCCTCTGTTCGTATCTGAAACAACACAATCATCAAAACCGAGTTCCTTCAAATTACGATTAATATAATCCCATATTCTTGAAGGAACGCTATTTGTGGTTGTTAAACGATTTGAAATAATATCCGCTCTAATATTATCACCAACCGCATCTTCAATACAAGCAACAATACCTCTTGCAATATTTTCTGATATGTCATTAAGATTCATAATAAAACCTCCAAATATCCGTTTGACATAATTATAGGCGTTTTTATAAATTTTGTCAAGAGTTTTCCGTGATTTTTTTCTTGATTATACTTAAGCTACATTTTAACATATATATAATTGTTTTTTAATCTGTATCAAAAGTCAGCATTTAATATCTCTAAAACCCGCATGAATACTGCGTTTCAAAATATCAAAATTAGGGTAGCAATGTTGTATCATTGCTACCCTTAAAAACGCAAAACTTATATAGGTAATTATTTAATTCTGTTTTGTATATCCTCCACCGAAGGCAGTTGTTTTTCAAGCATTTCGGGAAGCTGGCTCGTAATCTTATACTCACTAACACCTATTTGTTTTGACATATCACGCAGCGAATACTCTGCTACTACATCGTTTTTACTCTTGCAAAGTAGCAAGCCAATAGAAGGATTGTCCTGCTCTGTTTTTACAATATCATCAACCGCCGACAGATAAAAATTCAGTTTGCCGGCATATTCCGGCTTGAATTCACCCGTTTTCAGTTCAATAACCACATAACAATGAAGATTTATATTGTAAAAAAGCAAATCAATATAAAAATCATCGCCCGCTATATTCAGATGGTATTGATTGCCTACAAAGGCAAATCCTGTGCCAAGCTCAAGCAAAAGATTTGTTACGTCCTGCACGAGTGCATTTTCAATATCCTTTTCCATCATATCCTCTTTAAACGGGATAAAATCAAAGATGTACGGATCATTCATTGTCTGAACGGCTAACTCGCTTTGGGATGAAGGCAGAAGCTTTTCAAAATTGGTAACTTTACCCGCAATCGCCTGACGCTCATATAATCCGCTTTCAATCTGATGAATCAGTACGCTATGTGACCAACCATTTTCAATAGCTTTTTCTGTGTACCATAGTCTTATATCTTCATCCTTAACCTTTTCCATAATTGCTATATTATGTGACCAAGGAATTTGTGCAGACACCGTCTGCACAAATTGTTCATCAGGATAAGTCTCAGCAAATTTTGCCATGTATTTGAGATTCCTGACGGAATAGCCTTTAGCATTCGGAAACTCAATAGCAATATCGGTTGCTAAACTATCAATGAACTTATTTCCCCAAGCCTTATGAGTATTAATAATTTTACCAATATTGTAATAAAGAATAATCAATTCTTTATTAACGCTGGCAGTAGCTTTATATCTCGCCTTTGCGATTTCTTGTTTTACAGATTCAATCGTTTCAAGGTATTCGCTGTTATTAACTAACATAATATTTTCCCTTAATTTTACTTACGATATATTTTAACATATTTATAATGGTTTTTCAATCCACACAAAAAGTATTTAAAAAGTTACACTATTATGTCAGCATTTAATAGCTCTTAAAACCGCGTGAATACTGCGTTTCAAAACGCCAAAATGAGGGTAGCAATGGTATATATATTATTGCCACCCTCAAGAATCGGTCTCTAAATGCTTATCATTCTGTTCCAATCAGCTTCTTATCTACATTAATTATTAGTCTTGAAGCTTTATTTATTAATAATTCTACATCTTTATCCAAAATTATTTCTGTTTTTATGCCCAATGCTGAGTTGGCAAACAAGTCTTCTTGTGAATATGAATTATCTATAGCGTTACTTCTTTCTTTGATTACCTCAAACAAAGCTAAACTAAGTTCGTCATATTCTTTTTTTAAATCTTTAAAACTTGTAGCAACTTCTAGTGCTTTTATATAATTATCAAGTTTTTCTTTCAAATTGCTAATGGTTTCGGAATTTATTTCCGACATTTTGAACGTTTTCATGGTTTTTCCTTTCTATACAGTCATTTGGTCAATTGCCTCTTTAGCTTCCTGAAGCCCGACATTAAATTCTTTGCGATATCTTGAAATCGCCTCAATTTTATTGGTTTTTGCAAGTTGTTTTATCTCGTTAAGTATCTCTTCCTCAACACTAGCAGCTGCAACTGTTCCATTCTGATTTGCCACAACGCTTGCCGTAAATGTATTATCTAATATGATTTTCTCAACAGCCGTTTTCGCCTCGGCTAAACCGACACCGTAGAGTTCAACATATTTTTTAATAGCATCAAGTTTGTTGGTTTGAGCAAGAGTTTTAATCTCATTCATATTCTTTTCGTCCTTTTTATTTATGAATTGTTTATTGTCACTATCGGCAAAAGATGTGGTTTCACTACATAGGAATTCCGCAATTTCGATATCGCTGGCAGGAAGCAGGCTTTGTATGCTTGCTACAGTCTGCGACTGCAAATATACCCTTTGAGTTTGTCAGTTGCAAAACCTTTTATTTTCGGTTATAATATTAGTGCTTTTATTAGCAGATCGCTTGTCATCTGTTGCCGCAGATGAATCCCAAGCGGTCTTTTTTATTTGCTTATACATCCTTATCACCCTTCATTTCATAAAGCGTTTTGTTGATAAGTTTAATAGTTTCGAGAAGTTCCGCTGACGGTTGAGAGCCGTTTAATGACTTCAATTCAATCAAAACTTCTTCAAGTTTTTTCTTCAAGGCGACATAAACTTTTGGATTACCGACAACAACAATATCCCTTTGAAGTGCTCGATTAATTAAGTAATTTTGCTTTGTCAAACCTGATAATTTAACTCTTGTATCAAGTTCATTGCTTTCTTCGGGCGACATTCTGAAAGCAACAGTTTTGTATCTCCAACGGTTATGTTCGTCACGATTTTTAGCCGACATTTTCAAATTCACCCCTTTCGTTTTCAAGTTTATTTGCCATTTCGTCTTGCCTTGACGGAAACATATGAGCATAATGATATGTCATATCGACGCTTTCGTGTCCCATCCTGTCTGCAATTTCAACAGCGGAAAAGCCTAAATCAATGAGCAATGAAACATGCGAATGGCGCAAATCATGGATACGAATTTTCTTAACTTCTGCCTTTTCACAGCCTGTTTTCATTGACCGATACAATGCAGTTTTTGAAATCGGAAACAGCCTTGTATCTTTTTCTGCACCGTAAAGCATACCGATATAATCTTGCATTTCGTCGCAAAGAAACGACGGCATTTTAATTATTCTGTTACTCTTTGGTGTCTTCGGTTCGGTAATAATATCACAACCGTTTATTCTTTGATAGCTTTTGTTAATCCTTAAAGTTCGCTTGTTAAAATCAAAATCACTTGGAGTTAAGGCTAACAATTCACCTTCGCGAATGCCGCACCAATATAATAATTCAAAGGCATAGTAATGCATTGGCTCATCCATTTTTACTTCGGCGAATCGCATATATTCATCCTTTATGGTACAGTAATGTTTGAGGTGATACTTAATGGCAATCGGTGAAAGAATAAGATACATAAGAAAAAAACACAATATGACTCAAAAATATTTAGGTTTACAGCTCGGATTTGGAGAAAAGAACGCCGATTCCCGTGTAGCACAATATGAAAACGGCAGGCGAGAGCCAAGAGAGGATATGCTTGTTGATATTGCAAACATTTTACAAGTATCAACACTTGCTCTTGACAACCCAAATCTTGATAATCATATAAGATTAATGCACAACTGTTTGCCATTGAAGATATATACGGATTAACTATTGACAGAATTAACGGCAAGCTTTGTCTTGTTCCCGATGAAAGCAGACCTGAATGTTTTACGGGCTTGTACGGTTGCCTTAATGAGTGGAATGAAATTAAAGAAAAGCTGAAAAACGGTGAAATACCGGAAGGTCAATATGACAAATGGCGATACAACTATCCCGAAGACCTTGCCGCAAATTTAAAGAATACCCTTGACTATTGCTGGGACAAGGCTCAAAAAGAGAATAAAAAACGAGGCAAGAATTATAACCCTTACGACGAACCGCAGGAAGATTTCTTGGCAAAGGTTGAACAAATCAAAAAAGAGCATTACGATAAAGAAAATAAAGACGAATAAAGAAAAAAGCTGATTGACAAATTGTCAATCAGCTTTTTCTAAATCCGTTAGTTTTTCATTTTTCGGCATACTAAAAAATCTCAGTATAACCAATTTTAAATGATACATCGTATACATGAGTGATCTTTCATCGTCGCACAAAAGTTTCAATTTATCATTTTCACATATACAAACGCACTCCATAAATCTTCTTATTCTTAAATTATCTTTATCCTCTTCACAAAACTCATTATCTTCATCATTAGTATCTGTTTCTTCTCTATTTGGCAGAAACTTACTATTCAAATATTTTTCAAAATCGTCATCTCTAACTTGCTTAGTCATGTTTCGTTCTAACATGATGGCGAACTTATCTTTATGTCCCAAATATTGATATGAATTGGAAGCTTTAATCATATCTTTTATTGCTGAATAATCAGATAAAACATATTTAACTTCGCTATCTTTCACATATTCTAATTCATTGTGTCTTAATAATTGTTCACAAAACAATTTTATAAAATTTGGCTCTGTATCAACTAATGGATTATTGATTAAATTCTGCAATGAAGACCAAAAATAATTATCAGTAAAATCTATGTACTTGTTATTTGTTTCATCACATTCTACCCAACTCTTCAATGTATTACTTCTTGGAAAATAAGCATTATTTTTTTGCATCCAATTTACAACTTGCTCTGCCATCCATTCTGTAATACTGATATGTTTATTGTAAACGACTTGCGAATACGAGAAAAATTTATTTATCAAATATTGATCTGCGGCTGCAATACCTTTGGGGGTAATACATAGTATTGGTTTGTCTAAGTACTCATGAGCTGTCATACAGCCAATAAGTTGATCCAATTCAAAATTTCCGAAACTTGTTCCAGAAAACATTGCGTCCCTCATCAAATAATCAATTCCATCCGCATCTAATTCTGAGTGCAATATTTGAACAAACAGCGGATTTGTATTAACATGCTCAATATTTCCGATTATCATATCAGCTATTATTTCAGGGGCTTCTTCTCCACATTCTTCAACAATAATATCACGAATTTCGGTGTTGCATAATACAATGTTTGCTCCAATTTGCTCATGATGAAAACCAGAAGATTTTTTCATATAATCATCTGCGATATCCGTATCGATTGAGTTTATTTTCTCTTCTACAGTATCATTAATACTTTTGCAAAATGAGTCATCCGGAAAACTTTCCAAATCTTTTCGATACGGAAACTCACAAACATGGGACAAAGGATAATGGCCGATGTCATGTAACAAACCTGCAAGTCTGATTATTTTTCTATCTTTAACACATAATTTTAATTGTATTGCGATTTTATCTGCAATATACATCACACCTAATGAATGTATATACCTAGTATGCTCCGAACCAGGAAAAACCCAATCAGCCACACTTAATTGTTTAATACTTTGTAATCTTTTGAACAAAAGTGTGTCGATAATTTTAGATTCTGCCTCAGTATAATAAATGAATCCATGAACATTATCTAGAATTTTTCCAACAAAACGAATTTCATTTTCCACCAAGTAATCTCCTAATTGAACATTGCTTTCAATTCTTTTAACGCCAATTTGTTTGTTGCTATGTCACTTAAATGTGGTTTTCTTTTTGTTAATTCATCTATAATTGAATCATCTGAAGAATTAAATGAAAATACATTACTTCTTAAATATTGCAATGATGCTAAACATTCAGCCCAAGTGTCTTTTGAATAACTAGTCTGTTTATTCAAAATGTTTGTTAGTTTGTTAACAATGATTTTAGCTGTTTCAGAATATCTAATATCACGGTCAAAATTTCCGTTAGTTACCAATATGTCATTTTGAAGTTGTTGACTATATGGTCCGTGTTTGTACCAATGAAAATTGTAATCTCCTATGGATATACCTGCCTCTTGCAATAAGTAAATAAGTTTTTGCATCTTCATTCTGTCTGAGAAATTACCTGACGAGAATTGTTCACCATATACATCTTTGTAAATAGGTGCCAATAATACATTTGCCATAATTATTCTCCTTTAATTACTTAAAATAACTCCACACCTAGTTTAATTATTCTATCACATTATATTCAAGCAAACAAGAACTTTTAATAAAATAGCTAATTCGGTATAAATTTATAGACTGTGCTTATTCGCTATATTTATCAATTGGTCTATAAACAGTTGATTATTAAATAACCTAAAAAGCTGATTGACGATTTGTCAATCAGCTTTTGTTATATATTGTTGCCAAAATGTTGCCATTTGGGATTGCAAAACTCCAAAACGCCTTATAAATAGGGCGTTTATCGAGATTGCGGAGTTACTCCCACTCGACGGTGCCGGGGGGTTTGGAGGTTATATCGTAAACTACGCGGTTTACGTGTTTTACCTCGTTTGTGATACGATTTGAAACCTTAGCGAGAATATCGTACGGTATCTTCGCCCAATCGGCTGTCATAAAGTCATCGGTTGTTACGGCGCGGATTGCCACAAGGTTATCGTATGTGCGGTGATCGCCCATAACGCCTACCGTATTGACTCCCGGAAGCACACAGAAGAACTGTGCGAGGTTTTTTTCATAACCGTTCTTCGCCATTTCATCGCGCAGCACCCAATCGGCATTTTGGAGAACTTCAATCTTTTCCTTTGTTATCTCGCCGATAATTCTGACACCGAGACCGGGGCCCGGGAACGGCTGACGCCATACAAGCTCGTGCGGAATTCCGAGCTTTTCGCCTACAGCTCTGACCTCATCCTTAAACAGGCTTGAAAGAGGCTCAATAACGTCGATGAATTCAACGTCGTCGGGCATTTTGACCTTATTGTGATGCGTCTTGATTTTATCGGCGTCGCCCTTGCCGGACTCTATGCAGTCGGGGTATATGGTGCCCTGTGCAAAAAATCCCTTCTCGGCCTGTTTTCTTATCTCATCCCAGAACACCTTGTAAAATTCCGTGCCTATGATTTTTCTCTTCTGCTCCGGGTCGGATACTCCTTTAAGAGCATTTATAAAATGGTCCTGACAGTTTACGCGCACGAAATTCATATCGAACAGCGAAGTGAATGTCTTTTCGACGAAATCGCCCTCGTTCTTACGCATAAGTCCCTGGTCAACAAAAACGCAGGTGAGCTGTTTGCCGACGGCG
>ULXM01071299.1_pt1 | contig 11835 bp, 9 predicted proteins | sample 1961271 | NCBI WGS metagenome assembly ULXM01 (sample SAMEA4835838, study PRJEB28245) | human gut metagenome | biome: gut microbiome; material: fecal sample | place: Denmark | collected 2008 | reverse complement strand
ATAAAAGAATCCATTTCCATGAGAGTGAGGTGATGTTCTATGGCAAAACGTGCACCCAGGCTGCAATTTACCGAGGAGGAGCGTGCATCCCCGGAGCTTGCACCTGCCATCCAGAAAGCAGACAAACAAATCAAGAAGCTGGAAAAGGCCGAAGCGAAGGTTCCGAAGAAAGAGGTTAAACAGCGTGTTGTGGATTCCGATGGGAAGATCACGACACGCCTTTCTTTTGAGGAAAAGAAGCCGCCCTCCAAGCTCAGCCACGCGGCGAAGGTTTCCGGTGATACGGTGCTGCACGGTGTTCACCGGAAAGTGCGGCAGAGCAATGACGGCGACAACGCCGGTGTGGACGCTGCCAATACACTGACGGAAGATGCCGAGAGTGTCTATCAGGTGGGGCGTGAGATTCATCGCGCCCACGAGCTTCAGCCATACCGCAAGGCGCACCGGGCGGAGAAAAAGGCAGACAAGGCCAATGTGAAAGCGCTGAATCAGGAGTTTTCGCAGCAGAACGGCGGCTTTTCCTCCAATCCGTATTCCCGCTGGCAGCAGAAACGCGCGATCAAGCGGGAGTACGCCGCCACAAAAGCCGGGCGTGGCACAGCGAATACAGTCAAAGCGTCGGAAATTACGAAAAAAGCGGCAGAGAAAAGCGCAGAGGCCGGAAAGAAAGCCGGTGAGTTTGTTGCCAAGCACAAGAAAGGATTCCTTATTGTCGGCCTGATTGCAGCGGTTTTCCTGTTGTTCACCAACCTGTTTTCCTCCTGCTCTCTGATGTTCCAGGGCGCAAGCTCTTTCATTGCCGCTTCCACCTATCCGTCTCAGGATGAGGATATGCTGGCGGCAGAAGCACAGTATTGTGCTATGGAAGCAGAATTGCAGGCAAGGCTGGACAACTACGAAGCCGAACACGATTATGACGAATACCATTATGAGCTGGACGACATCGAACACGATCCCTATGTCCTGATTTCTGCAATTACTGTACTGATGGGCAGAGAATGGACGATCTCGGAGGTCGGCGGGATTCTGGATATGCTGTTTGAAAAGCAGTATATCCTTACGGAGACCGTGGAAACGGAAACCAGATACCGCACGGAGACAAGAACCGGCAGCTACACCTATTATGACTATGAGCTGGAGGATTGGGTCATAGAGGAGTATGAATACGATGTGGAGGTGCCGTACACCTATTACATCTGTACCGTCAAACTGGAAAACTTTAACCTCAGTCATGTTCCGGTCTACATCATGTCGCAGGAGCAGCTTTCCCTCTATGCCATGTACATGGGCACTCTGGGCAACCGGCCTGACCTGTTCGGAAGCTCTTCCTATGTCGGCAGGTATTATGGAAGTGAGTATCCAAAGTATGAGATTCCACCGGAAGCATTGGAGGACGAACAGTTCGCCGCCATCATCAAGGAAGCGGAAAAGTATCTTGGGTTCCCCTACGTCTGGGGCGGCAGCTCACCGTCTACATCCTTTGACTGTTCCGGCTTCGTTTCATACGTCTACAACAACTGCGGCCTCGGCTGGAGCTTTGGCCGTCTGGGCGCGGAGGGGCTGCGGCAGATATGCGCCTATGTTTCCCCAGCAAACGCAAGGCCCGGAGACCTGATCTTTTTCCAGGGAACGTATGACACCACCGGCGCGTCCCACGTCGGCATTTATGTGGGAAATAATACCATGCTGCACTGCGGCGACCCCATTCAGTACAGCGACATTACTTCATCTTACTGGCAGCAGCATTTCTATCAATTTGGCCGTCTGCCATCACCATAAGGAGGAACTATGAACCCGAAAATCAGCAAACTCAAAGCGGAACGAGCGAAGAATGACGGGAAAATCGCCATGCTCCAGTCCCGCAACCGTGAGATCGACGAGGATATCATTAAGCTGGAAAATGAGGATATCGTCGGCCTTGCCCCTGCCACCGGCATGACGATGGAAGAGCTGGCGCAGTACCTCATGCATATCAAAAAGGGCGGTTCGCCGTTTTGCAGCACACAGAAGGAGGATATGGAAAATGCACCTGAAGAAAACTAAGAAAACCCCGCGTATGTTCCGCATGATTGCGCTGATGCTCAGCCTTGTGCTGGTGTTTTTCACCATGACCGGCATGGCGCTTGCGGAAGAAGGGACAGACGTGTCCGATGCCGCGCCTGACAGCACCCTTGAAATTGTGGAGACAGAATTGGAGGTAGAACCCGAACCCACAGAAGAACCTCCTGCCGAGACTCCCGGTGCAGAGGAAACGCCGGAACCCACGCCGGAGTCGGAAGACCCCTCTATCCCACCGGAACCCACGGACACGCCTGCGCTGGAACCGGATTATGAGCTGGACGCAGAAATCCCGACTGGCTGGCACAATGCGCCGGTTACGATCACCGTTCGCCTGATTGATAAAAACAATACCGGCTGGGTCAAAATCGAGGCTGCATTCAGTAATGAGGATGACGCTGAACGCTTTGATGTAACGGAAGAATGGAATGAATACGGTTATTTGGAACGCACGATGCCGGATAACGGCACCGTGTATTTCTATATCACCGATCCGATGGGCGTTGAGCATGAGCTGCCTCTGGATGTGTTCTGCATGGACTTTGAAGCACCCACGCTCCGTGCAGGTATCAACGGCACGCTCCTGCACGTGGAAGCCAACGATGCGCTTTCCGGCATTGCTGCGGTTTTTGTCAATGACGAGTTATACACAACCCTCGAAGATGGCGAGCTGAATGTCCGTATTGATAATCTGAGGGACGACGCCTATCTCTACATCGACGCGCTGGACAATGCCGGGAACTGGACGGACTATGTTGTACTTGCCAATCCGTTCTACGAAGAAGAACCGGAACCGACGCCCACACCCACGCCGGACACCGGCGATGATGAGCACGACGAGCATTGCCCCACAGACTGCGACTGCCGCAAGAATAATACGTCCGGCAGCAGCTCCGGCAGCTCATTCGGGGGCAGCAGCGGCGGTGCATCCTCTGTAAGTGGCGGCAGTAAAAATGCAGGCTCGTCTGCACAGACCCCGGCATCTTCCGAGGCTCCGGCTCCCACCACGGAACCCATCACGAAAGAGGACGGCACCGGCTTTACGCAGAACGGCAATTCCGTCACGCGCGATCTGCTTTACGACAAATACAGCAACAAGCAGTTTATCACCATCGAGACCCGCAACGGCGAGACCTTCTATCTGGTGATCGACTACGATAAACCGCTGGACGAGGAGGGAGAGCGTTATGAGACCTATTTCCTGAATCTTGTGGATGAGGCCGACCTGCTGGCTTTGGTGGAGGGCGACAAGCAGACGCCGGTCTGCTCCTGCACGACGAAGTGCGAGGCCGGAGCCGTCAATACCTCCTGCGAGGTCTGCAAAACGAACATGACAGAGTGTACCGGCAAGGAGAAGGTCGTGGAAAAAGTACCGGACACCACGTCGGAGCCGGAGATTGAGCCGGAACCTGAAAAGAAATCCAGTGGGGGCGCTGTGGCGCTCCTGCTCCTGCTGCTTCTGGGCGGTGGCTTCGCGCTCTATTGGTTCAAATTCCGCAAGAAAAAGCCGGATGCCAAGGGGCCGGTCGATCTGGATGATTACGACTACGGTGAAGAGGACGACGGCGAGGAATACGAGACGGAGCCGGATGAAGGCGAGAGTGCAGATGCGGCGCAGGATGAAGAATAAGAGGTAATGATTATGGAAAAAGCGTACAAGTTGGTAATTTCGGAAAAGCCCTCTGTTGGAAAATCCATCGCCGCCGTTCTTGGTGCCAATGAGCGCAAGGACGGCTATTTTATGGGCAGCGGCTATATCGTGTCCTGGTGTTTTGGGCACCTGGCCGAACTGGCCGAAGCCGCTGCCTACGATGAAAAGTACGCCAAATGGCGCTACAACGATCTGCCCATCCTGCCGGAGAGCTGGCAGTATTCCGTTGCCAGAGACAAAGCCAAGCAACTTGCCCTGCTCAACACGCTCATGCACCGGGAGAACGTGAGCGAGGTCGTCAATGCTTGCGATGCCGGGCGCGAGGGCGAATCCATCTTCCGCACGGTCTATCTGCTCAACAAATGCGACAAGCCCATGAAGCGCCTGTGGATCTCGTCTATGGAAGATACGGCGATCCGCAAGGGCTTTGAAACGCTCAAAGATGGCAGCGCATACGATGATCTCTATGCGTCGGCACTTTGCCGCAGTAAGGCCGACTGGCTGGTAGGCATTAACTCCACGCGGCTTTTCTCCGTTCTCTATCACCGCACGCTGAATGTTGGGCGTGTGGTGTCTCCCACGCTGGCGCTGATCGTACAGCGGGAAGCGGAAATCGACGCTTTCAAGCCGGAGCCGTTCTATACGGTCACGCTGGGGCTTCCGGGGTTTGATGCTGGCAGCGAACGCATGAAGAATAAGCCGGAAGCCGAATCCTTGCAGAAAGCCTGCGGCAGTCAGATGGCAGTGGTAAAGGCGGTCGAGCGCAAGGACAAAGCTGAAAAGCCGCCTGCCCTTTACGACCTCACCACCTTGCAGCGCGACGCCAACCGGATTCTTGGCTTTACCGCCCAACAGACGCTGGACTACCTCCAGAGCCTTTATGAAAAGAAGCTCTGCACCTATCCTCGCACCGACAGCCGGTATCTGACCTCGGATATGGCAGACGGTTTGCCAGCGCTCGTAAGCAACGTGGCAGCGACGATGCCGAAGGTGGGCGGCATCACGATTCATGTGAACGCTGCGCAGGTCATCAACGATAAAAAGGTCTCCGATCACCACGCGGTCATTCCGACAGCCAATTTGAACGAAAATGCACTTGCGGGCTTGCCTGCCGGGGAGCGTGCTGTGCTGGAATTGGTCGCCCTGCGCTTGCTCTGTGCCGTCTCACAGCCCCATGAATACACGGAAACGGCGGTAACGCTGGAATGTGCCGGGCACAGCTTCAGCGCGAAAGGCCGCACGGTCATGAATCCCGGCTGGCGGGCGCTGATGGAAGCGCATTACTCCGGCAAAGGTGAGAATGAAACTTCGGATGCGGCAAAGGCACTGCCGCCCGTGGACGAAGGACAGACCTTTACGGTTCATTCTGCCGCCGTTAAAGAGGGCAAGACGACACCGCCCAAACACTATACCGAGGATACGCTGCTTTCTGCAATGGAGGTCGCCGGTGCGAAAGAAATGCCCGAAGATGCTGAACGCAAAGGGCTTGGGACGCCTGCCACCCGCGCGGCCATTCTGGAAAAGCTGGTGGCCACCGGCTTTGTGGAGCGCAAAAAGAGCAAGAAGACGGTGAGCCTGATCCCGACTCACGCCGGTATTTCCCTGATTACCGTACTGCCGGAACAGCTTCAATCGCCCCTGATGACCGCCGAATGGGAGCACCGGCTCAAGGAAATCGAGCGCGGCGAAGAAGCTCCGGAAACCTTTATGCAAGGTATCCGCGATATGGTATGTGAGCTGGTCAAGACCTATAAAACGGTGCTGGGAGCCGACGTGCTGTTTCCGTCCGGAAGAGCGGTCGTCGGAAAATGCCCGCGCTGCGGCAGTGATGTTACAGAGAGCAAAAAGGGCTATTTCTGTGAGCGGAATGACTGCCATTTTGGCCTTTGGCGCGATAACCGTTTTCTTGCCGCGAAGAAAATCAATCTGACAAAGAAGATGGCAGAGACGCTGTTGAAAGACGGAAAAACCTATGCCAGCGGCATCTTTTCGGAGAAAACCGGCAAGACCTACGATGCTTATATCGCTCTGGAGGACGATGGCACGAAGACGGCCTACCGGCTGGAATTTGAAAGAGGGAAAGCGAATGGAAAACAGTATTTATAAAATGCGTGCGGCGCACCTGATCCTGTCAGCAACTCTCACCATGCAGGGTGAGAACGCTTCCACTTTCAGCGCCCATTGCGACACCATCGACAATCTGTGTGAAACGGTTATGTCCGTCTTTGAGAAGCTGGGATATCGGGATCGGACGGTTTTGGGTATGCGTCTGGGCTTCGATCCCCATAAAGGATTTGTGCCCACGAAAGTGTGCAAATATCTGGAGATTGCGACTGCCTTTGAAATGACCCTTGCCTCGTCGGCCAGCCGCCTTTTTCACAGAATCTGCCGTCGGTTTGCCGCTTCCATGCTGGAGGTAGGGCGATGAGACTGGAACCTTCAGAGCGTGAGACCATCATCCTGTTTTCGGATGCGGACGATACCGCCAGCGTGTACACCTTCGATAAAAAGCTCAAAGCTCGGCTCAAGGAGCTGCATCGACGTCAGCCGGATAAAATCTATCCGGATAACAAGGGACGCTCCGGCTCTGCCTGCTTCATCGTACCGAAAAACTGCATCTCTATCCGGGAGCCGTACAGTGAAGCGCGCCGCCGCGCCGCCAGTGAGCGTGCCAAGCAGGCCGGGTACAAGCCTCCGGTCAGGGGCACCGTCCCCAAATCCGAATAAGCCTCATGCCCCTGCGAGGATTTCCACATCTCCGCAGGGGCTGATCACATGCAGGGATTGTAATCCCGGAAAGGAGCGTATATGGCAGAAAAGCAGTCTAACAAGGACAGGCTCAAAGAGATCACCGACAGCATTGAAAATGGTATTAAAGAGCTGTTTGAAAGCGAAAAGTACAAGAATTATCTTCGCACCATGAGCCGGTTCCACAAGTACAGCGTCAATAATACCATGCTCATCTATATGCAGAAGCCGGACGCCACCGTCGTTGCCGGTTTCAACAAGTGGCGCGATCAGTTCGGGCGTAATGTGCTCAAGGGCGAAAAAGGCATCAAGATCATTGCCCCGACGCCGTACAAAAAGAAAATCGAGGAAGCAAAACTCGACCCGGACACCAAGCTCCCCATGCTGGATGCTGACGGCAAGGCCATCATGGAAGAAAAGGAAATTAAGATTCCGATGTACAAGCCGGTCACAGTTTTTGATGTGAGCCAGACGGAGGGCAAGCTTTTGCCGCAGCTTGCCGCCGATCTTACCGGCAGCGTGCAGAATTATGAGGTCTTCATGGAGGCGGTGAAGCGCAGTGCGCCGGTTCCGGTCTTTATGGAGAATATGACCGGCATGGACGGGTATTACGACGACGAGAATCGGCGCATTGCCGTCCGCACCGGCATGAGCGAGGTGCAGACGGTATGTGCGGCGATCCATGAGATTGCACATTCCCTTCTGCACAGTCATTCCAAAGAGACCAATGAGCTGACACCCAGTTGGAAAGTAGTTATGGTCAGCGAAGGTGGCACAAAGCGCGATTTCAGCTCCGGCTTCAAAACCGAGGCAGAAGCGAAACATTTTGCCGAAGCGGAAAACTGGCGTTATCTGGACGAAAATCGGTTTGAATGGCGTTTGGAAGTTGAAGAAGACTTGAGTGCTGTAAAGACCGCAGCACTCTCCCGCAATACAGAGGAAGTGCAGGCAGAGAGCATTTCCTATGCCGTCTGCGCCTATTTTGGCATTGAGACCGGCGAGAACAGCTTCGGCTATATCGCCACCTGGTCAAAGGGCAAGGAGCTGCCGGAGCTGAAAGCTTCGCTGGAAACCATCAACCGCACGGCATCCGGTCTGATTACGGACATCGACCGGAACTATAAGGCGCTGATGAAGGAGCGTGGGCTGGATAAGGAGCCGGAGAGCCTTGCTGCCGAGCCAGTGCAGGAGATCACGGTGCAGGAGCCGGAGCCGGTCAGCGCACCGGATAATGGCTCCGTCCCTGACCCGGCGATTTCTGTGGAGAGCATGAACGCATACGGCTACACAGATTCCAATATGCTGCCGCTGACAAAGGAGCGTGCGCTGGAACTCATGGAGCGCGATGTAACCGTGTACATGCTTCACACCGACAACACCGAGGCCATGGCGTTTGATGCAGAGGAAATCCGCAGCTTTGACGGCATCTTCGGCGTGGAGACTTCCGAATGGGAGACGGTCAAAGACCGCTTCGCGTCGCAGGACTATGAGAAAGCGTTCCTTGATAACCCTGCCGACAGCTTTGCCATCTATCAGCTTCGGGATAATGACGACACGGTGCAGCTCCACTATATGAACTCCGAGTATCTGGAGGAGAAAGGACTATCCATCCAAAAGGAGAACTACGCCGCCGTCTATGCAGGAGACCTCGACCGCAGGGGTGATACGCAGGATAAATTGAACGAGCTGTATGAGACCTTCAATATCCGCCGTCCGGAGGATTTTCGCGGCCACAGCCTATCCGTCAGCGACATCGTAGCGCTGAAGCAGAATGGCGTGGTATCCTGTCATTACGTCGATTCCTGGGGCTTCAAGGAGCTGCCGGGCTTTCTCAAGCCGGAAAACTATCTAAAAAACGCGGAGATGGCCATGGAGGATGATTACGGTATGATCGACGGTATCATCAACAATGGCCCGCGCAAAACAGTCGCGGAGCTGGAGGAACAGTCTAAGACCGGCACGCCCATTTCTCTGCTGGAACTGGCACAGGCCGTCCAGCGCGAAGACGCGGAAAAGCGCCGTGCCCAGCAGCCGGTGCGCAGAGAAAAATCCGGCGAAAAACCCTCCATCCTTGCGAAGCTGAAAACGCCGTCCGTAGCCGACACCAAATCTGTGAAGAGCGCCCCGAAACGGAGCGCGGAAAGGGAGCTGTGACATGAGCAACTTTACATTTGACGAGATCAACCTGATGTGCATCTACAATACCGGCACCCGCGCCGGTCTGATGCAGGCGCTGACCGACATGCGCGGACAGTTGGAACCCGATGAAGCCGAGCTGCTGGAGCTGACCGACAGTGCTCTTCGCAAGCTGGGCCGCATCACCGATGAGCAGTTTGCGGAGCTGGAGCTAGTGCCGGACTTTGACTGAACAGCAAATGCAGCGAGACGGTTCCATTCGGAGCCGTCTCGCTGTTGACATTATCGTTATTGCAGCAAACACGAAGGAAGATATAAGGCTTCAGGCAGCAAAATATCTGACGTTTTTTCCGCATCTTTCAAAACCCTCTTGCGTTCGTGCTTGACCGTTGCTATAATATACTTGCATAACTCCCGCGGAGTTCCGCTGGTATGAAGATACAACTCCGTGGAAATACTACCTGTACGGAGGTGTTTGTATGGCAATCGTAAGCGATGAGCAGGTCATCAAGGTGCTGCGGCAGTATAATCCCTGGTGGCGCAATCCGCTGGCAATCAAAGAGGAAAACAAACCACAGAAAAGGCTTGCCTATTACGAAGCATTGAGAATGATTTCGCACAAAACGATTCGGCGGTTTGCCGTTTTATCCGGCGCAAGGCGTGTCGGCAAGACGACGATCATGTATCAGATGATGAACAGCCTGATCGACGAGGGCGTAAACCCCAAAAATATCCTGTATGTATCCTTCGACAATCCGATTGTAAAACTCGTCAATGTGGAGACAGTCCTTTCTATCTACGAATCCCTTTATCCCATAGAGGGAACAAGGTATATCTTCCTCGATGAAATTCAATATACGGAGCATTGGGAACTCTGGATGAAGGTCATCTACGACAGCCGGAAGGACATACGGCTTACAGCGACCGGCTCGGCCAGCCCGATATTGGAAAAAGGCTCGACCGACAGCGGGACGGGGCGATGGAGCATCCTGAAGATACCCACCATGTCGTTTTATGAGTATTGTCGTCTGCTGCAAATTGAAGAGCCGATTCTCCCGGACAATTTGCGGCTCACAAAGCTCGTAAAAATGAGTAAAGCGGAGTTGGGCGATCTGATGGATCGCTTTGCGCCGCTGGAAGTGCATTTCAACCGTTACCTTATGATCGGTGGCTTTCCTGAGCTTGTATTATCCGACGATGATATGTATGCACAGCGGATGCTGCGGGAAGATGTGGTGGATAAGGTTATCAAGCGTGATGTTCTGACACTTTTTAATATCCGAAGCCCGCTTCTGATGGAAAAACTGTTTTTGTATCTCTGTATGAACTCAACAGAGATTTTCAGCGTGACCACGGCGGCAAAGGAGTTGGAAAATACCTCCGCCTCTACAATAGACAGCTATATTGAGGCGCTTGAAATGTCTAACCTGATTTATCTGTCGAAGCCGATGGATGTGGGCAGCAAGGGTGCTTTGAAGGGCAAGCCGAAGATATACATTGCCGACGCCGCCATACGCAACGCCGTTCTAATGATAGACGACGTTCTTTCGGATGAACGGGAGCTTGGGGCGATGGTGGAAACGACGGTATATAAGCATATCGTATCCTTCTATCAGGGCAGCACGGCGCAGCTCGGCTACTTCAGAAAGGCAAAGGATAATCAGAAAGAGGTCGATGTGGTCATTGAGCTGCCGCGCGAAAAGATTCTCTGCGAGGTGAAATACCGCAACAATTCCCATATACCTGCCACGGACGCCATCGTCGAACTCTGCAAGGATGAAAGTGCAAAGGTCACAAGCGCTTTCCTCATTACAAAACAGTTGGATGATTTCGGCATCGCAAAGCACGAAACCCATGTGCCGATTTTGCGAGTACCTGCCATCGCATTTCTGTATTTGCTTGGAAAGGCGGAGGCCGACGGACAGAACGGAAAAATGTAACACCTATGGCACAATGCCCGCTTGTCACAACAGGCGGGTATTTTTCTGTCAGATTTATTGGTGAGCGGTCTTGCGCTCATACTTTTATCTGGCGGATACGCTTTGATGTTCTATTTCCCAAAATCAGAAAAATTTCGATTTTGGGAAATAGAAGGTCAACTTAATAGATACCGCTCCTTTACATAGAGCACCCACTTCCGGGTGCTCTAAATTTTTATCCGAAGGAGGCAGCCCTATGCCGAGTAAATATCAGGAATACAGGCAGATGGCAGACACAGCGGAGCGGCAGCTTACCAGCAGCTATAAAAGCTGGACGCAGTTCCTGCGCACAGCGGCACGGCTCTACAAGTATCCGTATAACGAGCAGGTCATGATCCACGCCCAGAGGCCGGATGCGACCGCCTGCGCCGAGTACGATTTCTGGAACAAAAAGATGGGGCGCTTTATCCGGCGCGGCTCCACCGGCATTGCCCTTATAGACACAAGCGGCCAGAAGCCGCAACTGCGCTATGTCTTTGACGTGGCCGACACCGGAGAACGGGAGCACTCCCGGCCCGTGCATCTCTGGCGGTTCCGCGCGGAGCACGAGGACATTGTTGCTGCCACGCTGGAGCGGAGCTACGATGTGTCCGTCAGTGACGGCATTGTCGAGCAGATGGAGTCAGCAGCTACCCAGCTTGCAAAGGAATATTGGGCGGATCACAAGCGGGACATTCTCCACAACATTGACGATTCCTATCTTGATGGGTATGATGAGTTCAACACCGAGGTGCAGTTCCGGAACGCCGCAAAAGTCAGCATTACCTACATGCTGATGAGCCGGTGCAGACTGGAGCCGGAAGCCTATCTTGAACCGGAAGATTTTATGCCCGTGTTCGACTTCAACACCCCGGCTGCGGTTGCGGCGCTGGGCACGGCGGTCAGCGAGATCAGCCAGCAGGTACTCAGACAGATAGAAGTTGCCATCCGAAATTATGAGCGCGAAAGGAGCCAGAATCATGACCGAATTGACTTACACGAAGAACGGAGATTACCGGATTCCCAACCTGAAGCTGAGCGAGGAACCGGAGAGCACGCCCTTGGGCAAGTACGGGATGCTGCGGAAGACCTACCTTCAGGAGCATCGCCCCATCCTTTGGAACCAGATGATCCTGTCCGAGAAGCTGTACCCCCATCTGCGGGAGATCGACGAGGCAGCGAACAACCGACTGGAACAGATGATGCCGGAGCTGATGAAGTCAGCGGGCGTGACGGAAGCGCTGAAAGCCAGCGACCCGATGAAGTGGGTAGGGCTGATGAACA
>ULXM01079435.1_pt1 | contig 11872 bp, 10 predicted proteins | sample 1961271 | NCBI WGS metagenome assembly ULXM01 (sample SAMEA4835838, study PRJEB28245) | human gut metagenome | biome: gut microbiome; material: fecal sample | place: Denmark | collected 2008 | reverse complement strand
CTTTCCAGACCTTTTGACACGGATGAGCTTATGCGCGTGCTCTTCGGCGACAGCGGCTCTTCTTCATCGCCGACGATAAGAAAAATCACGGCGACGGGAAGGCTTTCCGTCGACAAAGAAAAGCGCACCGTCGTCTATCACGGGAGCTCATCGCGCCTGACAAAGCGCGAATTTGCCCTTTTTGAATATCTCTATTCCCGCAGGGGAACGGAGGTATCGCGCAGCGAACTCTATGACAATGTCTGGGGCGGAGGCGACGGAGAAAACGTCGTCGACGTTTACATCTGCTATCTGCGCGAAAAACTTGAAAACAAATTCGGCATAAAGCTCATACGCACCGTCAGGGGCAAGGGCTATATGTTTGAAGAATAGAGGAAAAATGAGACCTATCTCCCGTGACGAATATTTTATGAGCATAGCGCTGAGGGAAGCCGAAAAAGCGGCTGAAATCGGCGAGGTTCCCGTCGGGGCGGTTATTGTCTGCGGAGACAAGATTGTCGCGAGGACACATAACACCCGCGAAACGGACAAAAACGCACTCTGTCACGCGGAGGTGAAGGCAATCGACCTCGCCTGCAAAAGGCTCGGCGGCTGGAGGCTCTTTATGTGCGAGCTTTATGTCACGCTTGAGCCCTGCCCCATGTGCGCCGGCGCGATAATCAATTCGAGAATAAAGCGCGTCATTTTCGGCGCAAGGGACGAAAAAGCGGGCGCGGTTGTATCAAGGGAAAAAACGTTCTCACTCGGCTTCAATCACACTCCGGAGGTGACGGAAGGCGTCATGCGGGAGGAATGTGCCGAAAAGCTATCCCGCTTTTTCTCCGCATTGCGCGAAAAACGGCGAAAACGTTAAAATTCACAGAGAACCGAGCCGATTTTTGTACCTTTTTGCATGCAAATTGTATTTGACTTTTCGGGTGATGTGTGATAGTATATAAAGTACATCATGACACATATAAAAATCGGTGGGTAGCACCCGATATTATTCGCAAAGGAAAAAGAAAGGAAGTCCGTCAGATGAAGAAAGAATTCAAACAAATTATACTCATGATCCTGACTGTGGCAATCATCGCGTCAATCTGCGCATCCGTCATCGGCTGCGGCGGAGGCAACAAGGAAACGTCAACAGACCCCGTGCTTACGCTCAAGCCCCAGACATCGGAAACAACAACAGTAAACACACCCACGACAACAACTCCGGGCTCAACCGCCCCCATTCAGACAACAGCTCCGACAACAACGACAACAACGACGACGGTCAGACCTCCGGTCACAACAAGCCCGATAACTCCTCCCGAAACAGGAGCATACATAAATCCTCTCACAGGACTTAAAACAAGCAAGACCAATCCTTCAAACAAGCGTCCCGTTGCCATAGTAATCGACAACATTCAGAACGCTTACAAAAACCAGAAGGGTATCTATCAGGCAGACATTCTTTATGAAGCGCTCGTCGCTCCCGGCATCACGCGTTACCTCGCCGTAATCGAGGATTACGAATCCGTTAGTGATATTTGCAACGTCCGTTCCGGCAGAGATTATCATATCGACATCGCGCAGGGTCATAACGCAATTCTCGTCTGCCATGGCGGCTCGATAAACGAAACATACGATTTCTATGCAAACGTCAAGGCAAGACTCGGCGCGCGCTATGCCTTCGTCGACACAAAGGACGAATACATAACAAGCTGGGCAGGCAAGGACTACAGCGATAAATACGGCACAATCCAGAACAAGGGCTCACGTTCCGACCTTCTTTACGATACAGTCGTAAACGGTTCTGCTCTCAAAGCAATGGTCACGGGCAAGTCCTCCAGATTTGCAAAGAGCGGCGCAGGCTACACAGGTGTACCGAACGGCTTCAAATTCGGAACAAGCTCCGCAGTCGCGTCAAACATCTCCGCAAAGACCGTCAAGATCGACTTCACAATGGACAACAACGAGAGCAAGAAGGAAGTCACCTTCAATTATGACGCAGCCTCCGGAAAATATATCCGTTCCCAGGTTGAAATAAAGGGCACAAGCATTTCCGGCGAGGAGCTTTCGTTTACAAACGTTATCTTCCTCGGTGTCAGCGTTACACAGGGCAAGGGCCCCAAAGAAGACCCGAAGATGGCTTTCATCTCCGTAACGGGAACAGGCAAGGGCTATTACTGCTGCGGCGGTAAAATGATTGCCATCAACTGGACAAAAACAGCAAACGGCTCCCTCATCCTCACAACCGAAAGCGGCGCAGAACTCACTCTCGCGGCAGGCAACACTTACATCGGTTACCTTGAAAAGGGCTATGTGAGCGAGTTCCCCGCAAAGGGCTATCACGCAAACTGAACAAATAAAAATCCACCCGCAAATCGGGTGGATTTTTTCTTGTCTGACGAAGCCCGCGCGGCTATCGTACGGCTTTCTTTTCACAACAAAAAATCCCCGCCGGAGCGGGGATTTTTTCACATATCAAGAACGATGGGAAGAATCATAGGGCGACGCTTTGTTTGCTGATAAATGAATTTGGAAAGGTCGTCCTTTATCTTGCCGCGGATTTGCGGAAAATCGCAGTTTTTATGATCAAGAGCATCATAAACGGAGCCGCGGACGACCTCCTTTATGCTGTCGATAAGCTCGGAGGAGTCCTTCTCGTAAACAAAGCCCCTTGAAACCACCTCAGGTCCGGAGACCATATCGCGGATATCAAAATCTATCGCGACTGAAACAACGATAAGTCCGTCCTGCGAGAGATGACGTCTGTCGCTCAGAACAACGTTTCCGACATCGCCGACGCCGCTGCCGTCCACCATAACGATACCGCTCGGCACCGTACCGGCAAATCTTGCGCCCGCAGAGTCAATTTCAAGCACCCTGCCGACATCCATAACGAAAATATTTTCGGAGGGCATACCCATCTGCTCGGCAAGCTCCTTGTGATGATAAAGATGACGGGCTTCACCATGTATCGGCACAAAATATTTCGGTTTCAGTAGCGCATGAAAAATTTTTATTTCCTCCGCGCATGCGTGACCGGAAACGTGAACCTCGGCGATTGCGTCGTTGAGAACAGTCACTCCTCTTCTGAACAGCTCGTTTATAATGTTTCCGACGAGCTTTTCGTTGCCCGGTATTGCGGAAGCAGAAATTATCACAAGGTCGGAGGGACCCAGCTCGATTTTATCGTGCATACCGAAGGTCATTCTGTAAAGCGCGGACATCGGCTCGCCCTGACTGCCCGTTGAAATAATCGTCGTCTTTTCGGGGGGATATTTCTTTATCTCGGAAATGTCGACAAGCGCCCCTTCGGGGAATGACATATATCCGAGCTCCTCCGCCGCTCCGACAACGTTTATCATGCTTCTGCCCGTTATGGCAACCTTTCTGCCGTGCTGATGGGCAATGTCAATCACCTGCTGAACACGGTGAACGTTTGAAGAAAAGGTTGAAATGACTATGCGCTTATCCTTATATTCGTCGAAGAAGCGGACAAGCGACTGTCCGACCTTCTTTTCGGACGGAGTAAAGCCGGGGCGCTCAACGTTCGTCGACTCGCACATAAGCAGCTTTACGCCCTCCTTGCCTATCTCGCCGAGACGCGTAAGGTCTGTCATTTCTCCGTCGACGGGCGTAGCGTCAATTTTGAAGTCGCCGGAATGGACAACCGTACCGACGGGGGTTCTTATCGCGACGCACACAGCGCCCGCTATCGAATGGTTTACATGAATGAATTCGACGTCAAATATGCCGAGCTTTATTCTTTCTCCTGCGGAAACGCAATGAAGCTCCGGCTTGAAATCGAAGCGGAATTCCTTGAATTTGTTTTCAAGAATTCCGAGCGTCAGCCTTGTTCCGTAAACGGGGACGTTTATCCTCTGAAGAAGATACGGAACGCCGCCTATGTGGTCCTCGTGACCGTGCGTAAGAATTACGCCCTTTATTTTTTCTCTGTTGTTTACAAGATATGTCACATCGGGAACAACGAGGTCAACTCCGAGCATGTCGTCGCTCGGGAAGCCGAGACCGCAGTCAATAACGATTATATTGTCGCTGTATTCAAGCACAGTGAGGTTCTTTGCAATCTCGCCGAGACCTCCCAATGCAAACACTTTCAATTTTTTAGCTTTTGATCTTGCCATAGCACACCAAGCCCATCCGAAAAAGATGGGATCCTTTCAAATAAATATTATGTAATCCGGACAAAAAGCAGTCCACCCCCATAAAAACGGAAAAGTCCTCTTCACGATCCCGTCTTTCTTTGGGGAATATTAAAATAGAGTTTCCGCTTATCTCACCGCCGCCGTCCGGCTCGATATACGGAAAAAATATATATAAAATAAAATTACATTTCAAAATTACGGGAATGATACCCACATCCGCGAACCCGAAAAAAGGAAAATATATCGGGCGAAAAATATCCGCCGCCGTCCGCGATTGAAAAGTCGCTTATGTAAGTGACCTCACGTATTATTATAACACAAAAATTTCCTGCGGGCAATAGTTTTTTGAAAAAATGACCTCTGTTTTTGATTTTAGCCCGTATTTGCGCACGGAAGGCGTTTTCTGCATAAAAATTTTTTCGGAAGGCAAATAATCTTGCATATAAAATTCACGCAGGAGAGCCTTTTATGATAACAAGAGCATATAAAAAGAACATGGTGATCGTCAGCGATATAGAAAGCGACACGGTTGAAGAAGCATATCTTTTCATACGGGAGGACGCGCCGAGCCCCGATGAAAGCGAGCTTGTGAAGGAAGCAGGACGGATAATCCGCGCCTGCGGCGGAGCAGGAAAGCCGAAACCGAAATTTCCCGCCGCACTGCTTTGGTTTCTCGCGGGAGTAAGCGTCACGGCACTCGCCGCCTCCGTTATATACCTTTTTATTCTGTGACCCTTTTGTTGACGGCACAGCCCCCTTTTGCATATTATAAAGCAGGGAGGGATTTATTTTCTCCCCATTAAAAAAACAAGGGCGTGAAAACGATGGATAAATGCGTCATAACAATACCGTCGCCGACAATGGCGACAAAAGCGGCGCGATTGCTGAGCAAAAGCGGCATAAGCGCAAGATCCGTCCGTCTGAGCCCCGAAAAAAACAAAAGGGGCTGTACGTCGGGCGTTGCCGTCGGTGATTCCGACTGTGATACCGCAATGCTCATTCTGAAAAGAAACGGCATTGAGTATTCGGGCACGGTGACGCTCTGACGGTCACGGAGACGGCTTTATGATATATCTCGACAACGCCGCCACAACCTTCCCAAAGCCCTCCTCGGTGGTAAGGTCGATGGCGAAATGTATAAAGGAATACTGCGGAAACCCCGGAAGGAGCGCGCACGCGCTTGCATTGAAGTCCGCCGAGGCGGTATTTGATACGAGAAGCGGAATATGCGCCCTTTTCGGAACGTCAAAGCAGGAAAACGTAATTTTTTCATATAACGCGACGCATGCGATAAACAAAGTTCTTTCGGGACTTATACGCCCGGGGGACGGCGTCATAACAACAAATATGGAGCATAACAGCGTCCGTCGACCCGTGGCAAACATATGTGCCATGCGGGGCGCGGAATATTCCGTTATAAACGCGCTCGCACCTGATGACGCTCTTATCTCGGAGCTTGAAGCAAAAATCACACCGAGGACGAGAATCGTCGTGACGGTGCACGCGTCAAACATCTGCTCCCTCACCCTTCCGATTGCGAAAATCGGGGAGGTCTGCCGCAGGCGAGGACTTATTTACGTCGTCGACGCGTCGCAAAGCGCGGGAATATACGATATAAATATCCCCCGTGACGGAATAAGCGTGCTGTGTGCTCCGGGACATAAAGGGCTTTACGGTCCGCAGGGAACGGGCTTTGCCGTTTTCTGTGACGATTTCGATTTTTCTCTCCTTTCTCCTTCTGAATTCGGCGGGAGCGGCTTTGCTTCCGCCGATATAACGATGGGTCACACGCCTCCTGAATCATACGAGGCGGGGACTGTGAACGTGCCCGGTATTGTCGGGCTTGGAGAAGGGATAAAATATATCCGCTCCGTCGGCACGGAAAATATTCTTTCACACGAGAAAAAACTTTTTGCTCTTGCGAGGGATGGACTGTCCTCCGTCGACGGGATAAAAATTTATCTGCCGGAAAGGGCGGGCGGAGTTCTGCTTTTCAATTCGGACGGAATGAGCGGGTCGGCGCTTTCGGCTTCTCTTTCGGAAAGCGGCATATGCACCCGCCCGGGGCTTCACTGTGCACCGACGGCTCACACCGCCGTCGGCACGGGTGGCGACGCTGTCCGTATCAGCTTCTCGGCTTTCACAAAGCCGGAGGATATTTATTCGCTCACCGCAGCTGTCAGACGGATAACAACAGACAACTGAAAAGCCGCCCTGAGGCGGCTTTTTGTTATTTGGGATGATAAAGCTTTTTCGTCTGATACTGAGGCTCGCATGTGACGTTGACGCCGAGCTTTTTGAAGACATTTTCGTCAACTCTCGAAAGGATGACCGTCGAATGAGCCTCCGTGCATTTCAGCTTTTCAAGCTGGTCAAGTGCCTTTGCGGCAATCGGAGCCGTGACGGCACAGATTGAAAGCGCAATAAGCACTTCATCCATATGCAGACGGGGGTTCGTATTGCCCATATGCTTCGTTTTTAGCTTCTGAATCGGCTCGATGACAGCGGGAGAGATGAGAAGAATGTCGTCATCTATGCCGGCGAGCTTTTTGAGGGCATTGAGGAGTGCGGCGGCAGACGAGCCGAGGAGAGACGATGTCTTTCCCGTAACTATCGTGCCGTCCGGAAGCTCTATCGCAACTGCGGGAGCGGAAGTCTCCTCCGCTTTCTTTCTTGCCTCGATTGCGCAGGTGCGGATTTCGGGAGTTATACCGAGCTTACTCATTATCAGCTCAAGACGATAGATTTCGTCCTTTCCGCCCATGCCCTGACGTGCCGAGCAGAGAGCATTATAATAACGGCGGACAACCTCCTGCTTTGACGCTTCCCTTACCGCATCATCATCGCATATGCAGTTTCCGACCATATTCACGCCCATATCCGTCGGACTTTTATACGGAGACACTCCGAAAATTTTAGTAAAAATAGTGTTCAGAACGGGGAAAATTTCTATATCGCGGTTATAGTTTACAGTAGACACGCCGTAGGCTTCGAGATGGAACGGGTCTATCATATTGACGTCGTCAAGGTCTGCCGTGGCGGCTTCGTAAGCAAGGTTGACGGGATGACTTAAGGGGAGATTCCATATCGGGAAGGTTTCAAACTTTGCATAACCGGATTTTATTCCGCGCTTACTCTCGTGATACAGCTGTGAAAGGCAGGTTGCCATTTTGCCGCTGCCGGGGCCCGGCGCTGTCACCACTACGAGCGGGCGGGTGGTTTCGACGTATTCGTTTTTGCCGTAACCCTCGTCCGAAACGATGAGCGGAACGTTCGCGGGGTAATCGGGAATGATATAATGACGGTAAACCTTTATGCCGAGAGAGTCAAGCCTTTTTGAAAAGTTGACCGCGGCGGGCTGATCCTTGAAATGCGAGATGACAACCGAACCGACATAAAGCCCGATGCTGCGGAAGGCGTCAATCAAGCGGAGAGCGTCAAGATCGTATGTAATGCCGAGGTCGCCTCTTATCTTGTTCTTTTCAATGTCATCTGCGGAAATGACGATGATTATTTCCGCGCTGTCCTTGAGTTTGAGCAGCATTTTGACCTTCGTATCGGGCAAGAAACCCGGAAGCACGCGCGCCGCGTGGAAATCGTCAAACAGCTTGCCGCCGAATTCAAGATAGAGCTTGCCTCCGAACGAAGCGATACGGTCACGAATGTTTTGCGATTGCATCTGAATGTATTTGTCATTATCAAAGCCGATTTTCTTCATAAACACCCCTTGGGAAAAAATATTACAGCGACAATTATATCATATATTTCGGCACGTTTCCACATATTTTTTCGTTTTTTTCAAAAAATTTTCCCGCAATTTCCGGCGGGAAATTTTATATTGGAAACAAGCCGCGGAATGCGACGCTTTCCCCGTTTTCCGGCAACGAAAAACACGCTGTACGTCGCCAAAACTTTCCGAAAACTCGTTTCCCTTATGTACTTTCTTTTTTGAAAAGAAAGTACGAAAGAAAGCAATTCGGACGTTCCTTCCGAAACCTCCCTGTTGTTCGAGACGGAACATTTCTGTCACGTCGGCTTTACCAAAGCAAAGGCGGGAGTACAGTTCGAATTTTGAAGTGCTTTTAATTGTGCGGGTCTTTGTTATCTGCGGTAACGGAGGAAAGCAAGAGGCTTTTAGCTTCTCTTTTTGAAAGAGAAGGCAATATAAATTCGCACAAATAAATAACTAAAGCTTCTCTTGCCTTCTTTTCTTCTCGAATTGAAAATCAAAAAGGAGCGGAGATCCGCCCCTTTTATGATAATATAATATTTGCACAAAGCAATTTATTAAAGTTTCTTTTGCCTACTTTTCTTTTCAAAGAAAAGTACGGTGCCTGCTTTTCTTTCCAAAGAAAAGTAGGTCATTTGAGGATTGTCAGGACTTCAAATATGCTCTTTATGGGGATAAGCGTAACGCCGTCCGGCACCTTGCGGACAGCCTTTGCCGAGCGTGACGGCAGGATTATTTTCTTAAAGCCCAGCCTTGCCGCCTCCGTAACTCTGCTTTCGATATGCGAAACGGCGCGAACCTCGCCGGAAAGTCCGAGCTCGCCTATGCAGAGAAGCTCGTCCGGAACGGGAATATCACGCACGGAGGAGATCAGCGCAAGCGCAACGCCGACGTCGGACGCGGTTTCCTCAATTCTTATACCGCCGATAACGTTCAGGTAAACGTCAACAGAGGAAAAACGCAAGCCGAGCCGCTTTTCAAGCACGGCAAGTATCAGCGCGGCACGGTTGTAGTCAATGCCGTTTGACGTTCTTCTCGGCGCGGGGAAAACGGTGTTTGTTGCAAGCGCCTGAATCTCCGCAACAATGGGTCGCGTCCCTTCCACAACGCAAACGGCGCAGTTGCCCGAAACGTTCTGCGGGCGGTCGGAAAGGAGCATAGCGGAGGGGTTGTCCACCTCGCGGAGTCCTTCGTCCGTCATTTCAAAAACGCCTATTTCGTTTGTTGAGCCGAAACGGTTCTTTATCGCGCGGATAAGCCGGCAGTTCTGCCTGCGCTCGCCCTCAAAATAGAGCACGGTATCAACCATATGTTCAAGCACCTTGGGCCCCGCAATGCTGCCCTCTTTTGTGACGTGACCCACCAGAATTACCGATGTGCCCTCTGTTTTTGCAGTGTTTATAAACATCGAAGCGCACTCGCGTATCTGCGTTATGCTGCCGGGGATTGTCGTGCTTTCCGTGTGATACATTGTCTGAATGGAGTCGACTATTATAATATCGGGCGACAGCTTTTTTGCGCTGCGAAGAATATTTTCAACGTTTGTTTCCGTCAGCAGATAGACGCTTTTGCTCTTTATGCCGAGCCGTTTTGCACGCAGAGAAATCTGCGCCGCAGACTCCTCGCCGGAAACGTAAAGCACCGTTTTCTCCTTGGACATTTCGGCGCATATCTGAAGGAGCAGAGTCGACTTTCCTATTCCCGGCTCGCCGGAAAGCAGTATTACCGAGCCGCAGACAAGCCCCCCGCCGAGGACTCTGTCAAACTCGCCGACGCCTGTCGACGAGCGCATATATTCGGGAATGTTTCCCTCTCCGAGAAGCACCGGCTCACTGTTTTCGCTCGCACGGACAAGCATATTCTGCCGTCCCGCACCCTTTTTCGGTTCCGTGACGGGCGCCTCATAGGTTTCCTCCGTCATTGTGTTCCACGCGCCGCACGACGGGCAGCGACCGAGCCATTTTGCGCTCTGATAGTCGCATTCCGAGCACACATAGACCGTTTTCTGACCTTTCAATTGACTTCCTCCGTAATAGTTTCTGACATATAATTTGCCGTCGCCGTAAAAATGCATGCGGCAACCTTTTTTCTGTATTCCTCTGTTTTGAGCATGGCAAGCTCGGTCGGGTTTGAAAGGAACCCGCATTCGACGAGGATTGCCGTGCACGGGGCATTGTCAAGAACGTATATCTCGCTCCCCGCTCCCTTTATCTGCCTGCCGTTTTCCTTTTGAAGATAAGTTGCAACGGCCATGCGGACATCCTCCGCAAGCGCCGCCGAGCCCGCCGTTTTCTTTGAAAAATACACGCAGAGCCCCGAATATTTCGGGACGGGAAATTTGTTCATATGTACGCTGATAAAAATCGCGTTTTTATATTGCTTTGCAAGCTCAACTCTCGCTTTCAGGTCTTCAAGCTTTTTATGGGACGAATTCTCGTCTCCGAGAGCAACATCCTCTGTTCTGGTCATAACCGTATCGTAGCCGGCGCCTTCAAAAAGGTCGCAGAGTTCCTTTGCGACTGCGAGGTTCAAGTCCTTTTCAAGCGTGCCGTCGTCAGCCGAGGCGCCGCCGTCCCTTCCGCCGTGACCGGCGTCGATTATTACAGTCGGCAGCGGCTTTTTATCTTCGCCCGCCGCCGCGCTCTCCGCTTCGGAGATGAATATCCTCGCGCTGACAGTCGCAACGGCTGCCAAAAACGCCGATATGACAAGAAAACAGGAGACGAGAAAAGCCGCCCTTCCAAAACCGTGTTTATTCAAAATATATCCTCCGCATAAGAGTTTTCGCTTGATACTATGCGCGGAGGACGATTTTTATTCCTTTACTTTTTCGGTCTGGGGATAATGGTGAATTCCACCGTGCCGCAGATATATGAAAATCCCGCAAACGCCGCAGCGATAAAGGGAGTGACGAGATAAAACCACGCGCCGCCGCTCTTACCGATAAGCGCCATCTTTACCCCCATAAACATTCCTTCCCACGTCTGCGTGATAAGGGCAAAAACGCCGTTTGCGGCAGAAAGCCCGTCGCTGTATTCTCTGAAATGATTCAATACAAAGAAAGCAATGCCGAGCACAAGATCCGGTATTGCGGCGAAAAGTCCCGTGACAAAGCCCTTTAAGAGGCTTGGCTTTGTGCCCGCGCCTCTCGCGCTGACAGCGTCCCTTGCGCCCACATCCCACATATAAAGGTCGATGAGATAATAATAAAAAATGATTGTGAATATGCTGAAAATAAGGGTCAGTATCTGTCTGCTTTTTGTTTCAACGCCGACGGGAAGATACACCATCACGCCGAATATCATCATAACAATGTGCGTCTGTATCAACTTCCAGACGCCGCCCCCGATTGATTTTATCATGCTTCTGTTTTCCATTTGCTATCCTTCCGTAGCGGAGCTATTGACTATATTATAGCTTTTATTTTGCCTTTCTTCAATATAAATAACATTTTTTTCGCCGAAAGTTTACATTTTTCTTTTTCCGTGATATAATCAGCTTGTGACAGTATCATCAAAAGAGAAAGGAGAGCCGCAATGGAAGAAAGAAAAGCGAATGAGACCTCGCCCCTGCTTGAAAGATTTCTGCGCTATAAGCTCGTCATTCAGGGCAGATCAAAAACGACGGTCTTTGAATATCACCTCGATCTGTATCTGTTTTTCAGATTTGTCATTGCGAGACGGAGCGGCATACCAACGGACAGCGAGGAATTTGAAAAGATAGATATCTCCTGCACAAACGAAGAATTTTCAAAGAGCATAAAGACGATAGATATTCTTGAATTCATGGCGTATCTTGCCTCGGAAAGGGGTTGCGGAGCGTCAGCCAGAAGCCGTAAACTCTCGGCAATAAAGGCATATTTCAAATATCTGACCTCCGTCGAAAGAGTGATGGAGAAAAACCCCGCAGTCGATATAGAATCGCCGAAGATAAAAAGAGCCCTGCCGAAGTTTCTTTCCCTTGACGAAAGCGTTTCCCTTCTAGACAGCGTCTATGCGGACGA
>ULXM01024590.1_pt1 | contig 11873 bp, 7 predicted proteins | sample 1961271 | NCBI WGS metagenome assembly ULXM01 (sample SAMEA4835838, study PRJEB28245) | human gut metagenome | biome: gut microbiome; material: fecal sample | place: Denmark | collected 2008 | reverse complement strand
TATGGAAAGGGCGCTATTACCCTCACCGATGCTACCGTTACCGGCAACAATCAATATGACGTTTACTACGACGGAGGGGAAAGCACAACTCCTGAGCTCACTGTTTCCGGCTTGGTGAAGGCCGGTTATTACGCCAATTTTGATTGGAAGCTGCCCATTCGTGTATCAGGCGCATTGAGTGAGGATTCGGTCATCCATGTGGGCGTGCGTGACGGAATCAAGCCTGCCTACGGCAGCCAGCTGGCCATCGCGGAACCGGCAGACGGCGGGCCGCTCAGCGCCGAGAACTTCAAGGCGGACGCCGCCGACTGCGTGACCAGTCTGGGCGAGGACGGCAAGGTCTATCTCTCCCTCTGCGAACATGAAATGGACGATACCGGCTACACCTGCAAAAAGTGCCATACGCAGTTCGATGCACGTATAGGCGAGAGCGCCTATTATCAGACGCTTGCAAAGGCGTTTCAGAATGCGTGGGATGGCAGCACGATAACACTGATGCGGGATGTGAACCTTAATGGAAGTTGCTCCGCCTCCGATACTATAACGCTGGATCTGCATGGAAAGACGATCACCAGCGGGGATAAGTTCTTCAATGTCAACGAAAAACTGACGGTCAAGGATTCCAGCGAGGGCGGCGGAACGCAGACGCTCAATGTCAAGTTTTCGGTTAGGTCCAACGGAACGCTGGCGGTTGACGACTCCTACACCGGCGAGATTTCGCGCGTGGAGCTGCAGACCGGCGGCGCGCTGGAAGCTTACACCGGTACGATTCAGGAACTGCTCCTGGAAAAAGGTAATGGAACCGGTTATAGCGTGAAGTTGTGGAAGGATAACGCCCACTGCTGCACTGTCAAAACAATTACGCTGACCGAGAATGCTGACCAGAACCTTACCGTCGGCGGCCTGCTGGAAACCAACCATGCAAAGTGTGAACTGTACGGCGAAAAGGACGGTACATGGAGCATTGTTGATAAGAGCACTAAAATTGTGGGCTTGACGGATTATACGGCGTACAAGGTACAGTTCGCAGAGTGCGTCCATCAGTGTGACAATGATACGGTAGAAAAGCCTGTGTGCTCCAAATGCGGCAAGGTGCTGGTCGTTAAGATAACAGCCACTGCTTCCGATGGCAAAACAAGAACGGCCTGGTTCCCGGCGGACAGCGGTATCGAAAACGGGGACGGCTATGTAGAGGCCATCCAGACCTTGAACGGCTGGAGCGCCGAAGAGTACACTGATGCGACCCTGATGCCGCTCTGTGATGTACACGATGGCACCGGCGGTATCGGCATTGCTAATGTCACCCTGACCGGAAAGCTTACCGTGGACGGCGGAGAGCATCTCATCAATTCTACGACCATCGCCGCCGGCGCAGATGTGACCTTCAAAACCGGTCAATTCCGTCATATCACCATCAACGGCAAGGCGTCTTTCGTGGGCGGCACCTACCTGGGCATGGTGACTGCTTCCTCCGGCGCAGAGGCGGTCTTCAGCGGCGGTGCGTATCGATACCTGAAGGTCGAGGACGGCGGTACGGCAGTGGTGAAGGACTCAGCTGCGTTTGGTGAAGATGTTACGGTGACTAAAGGTACGCTGACTGTGGAAGGCGGCAGCTTTAGTGCTGCGGTTGTCGTCGAGGGCAACGGAACAATGAATGTGAACGGCGGCAGCTTTACCGGAACCGGCTATGATAGAGTGAAATATAGCGGCGGTGCGAAAGGGACGGTCTCCGGCGGCTCCTTTGCCGATCTTTACTTATATAGTAGCGGCACAGCTTGGCTTGCCGGAGGCAGCTTCACTAAGCTGAGCACAGCCGATTCCGGCGTGCTCAGCAGCCTGCTGGCGGACGGCGCAGCTTACTACGATCAGAGCGGTAACGCCATATCGAACAGCGGAGTTCCAGAACTTAACAATGTGACTGTGAAGACCCATGCCCACACTGTGGATGAGAAAACCGGCATTTGCAGTGTCTGCGGCAAGCAGATGGCGGCGTCGCTGACCGTCGGCGGCACAACGAGCTGGTATTTGACCCTTGACGCGGCCATCAAGGCGGTCAATGAGGGAAACGGTGAAAAGACGCTCAAGCTGTATCAGGATGTTAAGACAGATGCTCCGTCCTATGAATTGACCCATGGGCCGGTAACGCTGGACGTGAATGGCAAAAAAGCCTCTGGTTTGATAATCACTATAAAAGGCATCCAGCTGACGGTCACCGGCACAGGTACGATCCGGGATGTGACGGCCAGTGGCAGCAGCGCTGTGGTGAAAAATTCCACGGTCAATATCAACTACATCACGGCCGAGAACGGCGGCAGGCTGGAGCTGGGCGGCGGCTCATACATGGGGCTGACCGTAAAAAACGATGGCAGCAGCGCCAGCCTGAGCGGCGGCACATATAAAAAGATTGAATGGGGTAAACTTTATGTTCCGGCGAATGAATATCTGGCGGATGGATATGGCTATAAAACAAGCGAAGGCACATGGGATGATGGCACTAGCAGCGTAGACAATGTAACTGTCACGCCAGCGCCCATCAAAAGCACAAAGGTCTATCCGAACAGCGAGACAGACTACTCCGGCAGTACCTTCGACGCAAAGGACAGCACCTCTGTGACGCTGACAGTGTCGGTCACACCCGATGAGAGTGCAGGCCTGACCTATATCTGGTGCAGATCCATCAATGATGAGTGGCGTTGGCTTACGAATCCTTATATTACGCAAGACTTGACTGAGAAATATACCGGTGCCGACAGCCAGACGCTCTCCATTACCGAATTGCCCGCAGGCCAGACCTTTTCGTATAAAGTCCAGATTGAAACGAGCGACGGCTATAAGTGCTACAGTGAGCCCTTTACTGTGAGCACCTGTGCCCACGACGGAGATAAAACCTTGCAGCGTGATGAAACGCATCACTGGTATGTCTGTGGAAAGTGCGGTGCGGAACTTGGCAGAGCAGAGCACAGTGGCGGCACAGCGACCTGTACCGCAAAGGCGGTATGCAGCACCTGCCAAACTGCCTACGGGGAGCTGGGAGGCCATACATTAACAAAGCATGATGCCGTAGATGCCACCTGTACCGCACCCGGCAATGTGGAATACTGGCACTGCTCTGTCTGCGGCAAAAATTTCTCAGATTCTGAAGGGAAAGGAGAACTCACAGAGGTCGCCACTCCGGCCTTAAACCATAACTGGGGTGAGTGGACTTCCAATGGCAACGGCACCCATACCCGCACCTGTCAGCGGGACAACCGCCATACGGAAACAGAAAACTGCTCCGGCGGCTCCGCCACTTGCACGAACGCAGCTATCTGCACAAGCTGTGGAGGTTCCTACGGGAAAGAGCTGGGTCATGTCTGGGGCGAATGGAAAAACACCGGCAACGCCCGGCAGCATACCCGCACTTGTCAGCGGGATCAGAGCCATACCGAAACCGCCGCCCATACTCCAGGCACTCCGGCCAACTGTACCACCCCGCAGACTTGTACGGCGTGCGGCTATGAAATCACACCCGCTAACAATAACCATGATTGGAATGCGTGGGAATCCAATGGAAATGGAACGCATACCCATACCTGCAAAAACGACAGCAGTCATACAGAAACCACAAATTGTTCCGGTGGTTCCGCCACCTGTGAGGCGCAGGCAGTCTGCGACGTCTGCCATATGGTGTATGGAGAACTTGCACCCCATACACTGACCCATATTCCCGCAGTGGACTCTACTTGTACCGCGCCCGGCAATGTGGAATACTGGCACTGCTCTGTCTGCAACAAAAATTTCTCGGATTCTGCAGGGAAAGGAGAACTCACAGAGGTCGCCACTCCGGCCTTAAACCATACATGGGGTGAGTGGGAGAAAGTAAGTGAGACCCAGCATCAGCGGATCTGTCAAAACGACGGTTCCCACAAGGAGACCGGATACCACACCCCGGGCACTGCCGCCACCTGCAAGGCTCCGGCGAACTGTTCCATCTGCGGACAGTCCTACGGAGAAAAGAATCCGAGTAACCATACGGGTGGAACAGAAGTGCGGAATCAAAAAGAAGCAACCACAACCACCGAAGGTTATACCGGTGATACCTATTGCTTAGGCTGTGGTGAGAAAATCGCCTCAGGTACGGTCATTCCGAAAAAAACAAGCGGCGGTAGCGGAGGAACTTCCTCCGGCGGTTCATCTTCTAATGATGGGGAGGATTCTACGATTATTGACCGACCGGACAAGGACGATCCTAGCACCCCGACCACCGGTCAAACCACACCGGTGAAACCTGGGATCAACGGAAATGCCAACATTGCCGGAAGCACCGTCCAAGAGGCAATTAACAAAGCAGTTGCTGATGCGAAAGAGAATGGCAACACCGCAAACGGTATTGCTGTGGTGGTTCCTGTAAATGTGGGTGACACACGGAAAGATGTGCAGATCATCCTGAAAGCAGACACACTGGATAAGCTGGTATCCTCCAATGTCAAGCAGTTCACCATCAACACCGACCACATGACCGACTTTGGCTTCACCCTGGATACTCTCAAAGAACTGAACCGCCAGACAAGCGGCGACATCGTTTTGAAGGTGAAGAAAACCACGGTTACCTCGGTTGAAGCAAAGGCGGCTGTCGGCACAAGACCTGTCTACGATATTTCCCTGTGGGAAATGAAAAACGGCAAAGAAACCAAACAGATCAGTCTGAACGGAAAGGGCATCAGTATTGCTATTCCGTATGCACCGGAGAAGAATGAGCAGACTGGCAATCTGTATGCGGTTTATGTGTATGAAAACGGCAAAGTGCAGTGGATTACCAAATCCAGCTATGATGCGGATCAGAAAGCAGTGATTTTTGAAGCAGAGCATTTCAGCATCTACGGCATCGGCTACAAGAACCCTGTCCCGGCCTTTACCGACATTCAGAACCATTGGGCTGCGGACAACATCCTCTTTGTTGCCAGCCGGGGACTGCTCTCCGGCACCAGCGACACTACCTTCAGCCCTAACACCGGTATGACCAGAGGAATGTTCGTCACCGCCCTGGGGCGGCTGGCAGGCATCAACCCGGACAGCTACAAGACCGGGAAATTCACCGATGTGAAAGCCGACGCTTACTATGCGCCTTATGTCAACTGGGCGGCGCAGAACGGCATTGTGGAGGGCGTTACCGCCACCACCTTTGCGCCGGATACCAACATCAACCGGGAACAGATGGCGGTCATCATGGCAAATTACGCCAAAAAACTGGGCTACACAGTTCCGAAAACCCTGGAAGCTGTAACCTTTGTGGACAACGCAAGCATTTCTTCCTGGGCAAAGGAGGCAGTCAAGTCCATGCAGCAAGCGGGCATCCTGGCAGGAAAGACAAACAATCGCTTTGACCCTGCCGGAACCGCCACCCGCGCCGAAGTCGCCACCGTCCTACGGCGGTTTGTGGAGATTGTCATTGACCCGCAGGCCGCAAACGGCTGGCAGCAGAATGACAGCGGCCAGTGGAGCTATTACAGAAACGGGGAGCCGGTGAAGGGCTGGCTCTCCGATGACCAGAAGTGGTACTGGCTGGACAAGACCACCGGAATGATGTTTGCCGGCGGCTGGAAACAGATTGACGGCAAGTGGTACTACTTCTATGCAGATGGCTCTATGGCGGTAAATACCACCGTAGACGGTAAGACCGTCGGTGCAGATGGAGCCAGAAAGTAAGTTGTTCTACCTACAAATCGAGAACTAAAACAGGAGGGGTATTCCAAATGACACGGCTCTGCTGGGATACCCCTTCTACAATAAAAAACTGTTTGCCCGTATAACAGCGGACAAAAAACAAACGCGGTCGGGTAAGCAGATACCCAGCCGCGTTTATTCTTTCTCTTGTTTTTCCCTTGTGTCGAGCATTTTGTCAATCAGGGCAAGCAAAAGTTCCTGATCCCGATAACTGCATTGTAAGACTAACCGCTGTATGCGCTCAGTGATTTCTCTCTCCTGTTCCATCTGCGGTGCAAGAACTTCATCAAATGAAGCGCCAATAGCATTAACGAGACGTATCAGGACATCCAAGCTCGGCTTCCGTTTGTCATTCTCAATGGCTGCCAGAAAACGGGAACTGATTTCAGCGCGATCCGCAATCTGCTCACGGGTATAATCCCGTTTTTCTCTAGCGCAGCGAAGAGAACCACCAAATGAGAAAACAATTTGTTGCCTTTTTTTAGACACTCTCCGTCACCTCACATAACAATATTCTACGATTTACCAATGTTATGCGAAATGATTGCAGAGTAGCTTTTTTATAACCACTATCCGTTCCGTTCTGATTTAAGGGGGGAGTTGATGATATACAAAGAAAATAGCCTGTCTGTTATCAGCGGGCGGTCTTAACGAAAAAACCTGGCTGCAAAATCTCGCCAGAAATCAAAAAATCAACTTCCCATTCATGCCATTTGTTGCGGCATGATACGGAACTATTAGTAGTCTATAAATTCCTACAAAACAGAACGGACAAGAGCATGGGTTATTACCATGTTCCTGTCCGTTCTGTTTTATCTATTTTTCCGCGTTGCCGGTCGCCGCCCCGTTTCGATTCGTCCGCAAACCAACCCACGAATCGAAACGGAGGAACGACCATGAGTAAGGACAAAAAACAGCGTTATCTTTACATAGACGGACAGGCAGTGCCGGTAACCGAGGAGGTCTACCGCGCCTACTGGCATTACACCGCCAAGGAGGACTATTTCACTCGCCAGCTGAAAACCGAACGATTTTCAGCAGATCAGGACACCCAGACCGCAACCTTCACTCCCAGCCGGGAGGATTCCTATGAGCGACTTTTGGAACAGGACAGGCAGTTTGCCTGTGAGAGCAAGCCGGTGGAGGAACAGGCGGTTTCTTCTCTCTGGATGGAGGAACTGTTCAGCACCTTGAGTAAGGAAGAACAGCAGATCATCTACCAGCTGTACTTCCTGGAGAAGTCAGAGCGCGAGGTCTGCGCTGCCATGAATTTGGTGCTGTCCACCTTCCAGCGGAGGAAACGGGTGCTTTTGGAAAAGCTGAGAAAAAATTTAGAAGAAAATTTCTAAAAAGTGCTTCAAAAGCGGGTCAAAATCGCCTTCCCATTACTTAAGTAAGTGAGGGGACTTGTCCCCGCCTGTACTTTGAAAAACAGTGGGAAGTTGCCCGCTCATAACCAGTATGTAAGTCACGAAATCCATCGCGCACCGCGAAAACGGTGAGCGGCCCAGGCAAGGGCGCGACGACTGCCTGCAAGCGGAGCTGGAGCAAAGGAGGTGAGGTCTCCCCGGCTCCGCTTGTCAGAAGATCACATCAAAGGCACGAGCATAACCCTGTGGGCCTGTACCCCGGCGCTGGCAGCGCCGGGAACCGCCATGACCCGCGATGGAGGACGACCGCACTTCCCGTACCGCAGGGTGAAAGGGGGCAGCTGGGAGATCGGCCTGGGCAGATTAGTCAACTGCCGCCACCATCCGTCAGCTGCAAGGCGTCTGTCGCCGCAGACGGGCTTACATACTTCCGTACCGGGGGTGAGCAGTAAGGCGGTCCGGCCGCCTGAGAATACGGTACACATTTCAGATATAAGGAGCCAGGGACAGCCCGCGCCGGTCTTAGCCAATCACAGAATATTGGGGCAGATCAGACCGGCAGAGGCCACCCTGTCCTCATTTCTTGCGGGATGCAAGACCTGCCGCCACAAGCAGACTGCTTGCGGCGCATGGTGTTTCATCCGGCATGGAACAAATACAGCCGCCCAGGCGGCGGAAAGGACGGTATCAAGATGAAAGTGCCTGTTGACAGTATCCAGATCAACGCCGGCAGGCGGGATGCAGACCGGCAGCACGTTGCGGAACTGGCAGAAAGCATCCGGGAATTAGGGCTTCTGAACCCTGTCACCATCGACAAGGGACATATCCTGATTGCAGGTCTGCACCGTCTGGAAGCCGCAAAGCTGCTGGGATGGACAGAGATTGACTGCACCATCACCAGCCTGGAAGGGCTTCAGGCAGAGCTGGCGGAGATCGACGAGAACATGATGCGCCATAACCTGGATTACCTGGAAGAAGGGGAACAACTTGCCCGGCGCAAAGAGATTTACGAAACCCTCCACCCGGAAACGCGACAGGGAAAACGGAACGGCCAAACCTCTAAAACGGCGACAAGCGCCGTTTTAGGAACGAAGCCCTTTGCAACTGATACTGCCGAAAAAATCGGTATGGCGGAACGTACCATCCGCCAGAAAATCCAGGTTGCAACCAAACTGACCCCGGAAACAAAAGAAGTTGCCAGAGAGCATAAGATCGGCTTCAAAAATGCAGTGCAGCTTTCCCGCCTGGAGCCGGAACAGCAAAAGGAAGCCGCTGGGCTGCTGGCAGCAAAGACGATCCGCTCAGTAGATGAATACACAGCAGCACAGACAGAACAACCGGAACAGGAGCCGCCGCAGGAGGATAGCAGAGAGACAGAGTCTGACACTCCCTTTACATTGGAGGGGCGGCAGTTTACCAGCTTTCGGGAGTCTGTGGCTGACTTAAAAGACCCGAATAAGGATTGCAGCTGTACGCCGGATACTTTTCTGGCTGAGATTACCGCTTTTGTGCGCAAGTTTCAAAGGGAGATCGAATGGTATTCCACTCCCTATTATGAGGCAGTATTCCCTGCCTTAACCGGCATCCAGCTGGATTATCTGCGGCAGCAGACAGGAATCATCTGCTCTGCTGCTGAAACATTATGCAGTCAAGTAGAAAGGAAGGCAAAGACATGAGCTATCGAAAAAAACATTATCCCCCAAAACCAGAAAAGGCCGTACAGCAGACTGCCTTCGTGGACATGGAATATACCAACCCCGGCGTAGAGAGGACGATTTTCAGCGGAAAGCTGACCTCTGGTCTGCCTTATCAGCGTCAGGTAGACGAAAAAGAGGTTGACCGGCTGATCCAGGAATGGGACGACCGGCTGCTCGACCCGATTATTGTCAGCTTCCGGGATGGGCGTTTCAATGTGGTGGATGGACAGCACCGAATCTCTGCTATGCGGAAAATGAATGGAGGCAGGGAGGTCATGGTAGTCTGCAAGGTTTACAGCGGCCTGACCTATGAACAGGAAGCCGACCTGTGCTTCAAACTGGACAAAGCCAAAAAGCGGCTGAGTCTGTCCCAGTCCACCAACGCTCTGGCAGAATCCGGCACCGACGCAGAGGTGGCAGAAATCCGCCGTCTGGTGGAGCTTGCCGGCTTTCACTGGGCACTGGGGAAGAAAAGCGGCAGAGAGTATGAGATCATTGCAACCCGCGCTATTTTTAATTCCTACCGGTTGCTGGGAGGGCCAGACTTCTCCCGGATGCTGGGGCTTTTGTCCCACACCTGGCGGGGCAATCCCCGCTCCCTGACTGCCGCCCTCCTGTCCGGCATGGCGTTATTCCTCAAGACCTACGGCACTGAATTGGACGATAACCATTTCATCCGCCGTCTGTCTGTCATTGACCCGGAGGAGATCATCCGGCGCGGCAGGCTGGATTACAGCACCAGCAACAATTCCCTCCGCTATGCCCGCGTCCTGCTGGAAAAATACAACGGCACCCGCAGGACGAATAAACAGCTGTCCTACCGGTTTAAGGGCTGAAATTTGTCACAGACAGCGCCGCAGATTCGTCTGCGGCTTTTTCTATCCACCCAGAGGAGGATGCAGAATGGAACAAACTACGGCAGTGAGGACTATTTTAACCAGCCCATCCGAGGCAACACAGATGAGGATCGGGAACACCGTTTTTCTGGTGTCTGCCCACTTTGACAAAAACAGCCGGGAATCCGCCGATTCAAAAATGGGGCGTGTCCTGAAACAGAAGTCCAGAGAAAAGCAGATGCCCCTCCCGTAAATTTATCACATTAAAGCGCGAAACTACTTCACAGGGCAGCGAAATTGCGGTATAATAAGGACAAGTAAATACCTACCGTATGGCTGTCGGAAAGGACGGATTTTATGAAACAGACAGCCATGAAACAAACCTTGCAGCCCTGTGACACATCTAGCCTGGAAGAGGGGGTGCGGTGATATGGCAGGAGTACAGACAGCTTTTGATATGCAGGCGCTTCTCCGGGTGCGCAGTTCCTTTGACACAGAGGAGTTGACCGCCCTCTATTGCAGGCTCTCCCAGGACGATGCCCTGGAAGGGGAATCCAACAGCATCCAGCATCAGCGCCAGATGCTGGAGCGGTATGCCAGGGAACGGGGATACAACAACATCCGGTTCTATATCGACGACGGAGTGAGTGGGACAACGTTTCAGCGCCCAGGGTTCCAGCAGATGATCTCGGATATACAGTCCGGCCAGGTCAGGCGCGTCATTGTAAAGGATATGTCGCGGTTTGGGCGGGACTACCTTCAGGTGGGAATGTACACCGAGGTTCTTTTCCCAGAGAACGACATCCACTTCATTGCGGTGAACGATGGTGTGGACAGCGAAAAGGGGGAAAATGATTTTACCCCGCTGCGCAACCTGTTCAACGAGTGGTATGCCCGCGACACCAGCAAAAAAATCCGGGCAGTTTTCCGGGCAAAGGGAACCTCCGGGAAACGCCTGAGCAGCCAGCCTGTCTATGGCTATGTTGCAGATGAAAACGGCGACTGGCAGGAAGATCCCGAAACAGCCCCGGTTGTCCGGGAGATTTTCGCACTGTTCCTGGCAGGCCAGGGGCCGGCGGTGATCGCCAGGATGCTGACCGACCGCAATGTACCCACCCCCGGCACCATCCGTTATCAGCGGACTGGGAATTTGCAGGGTTACTGCCCAGAAGCGCCATGCAAATGGGTCTACCAGACGGTCGGCTGCATCTTAGCGCGCCGGGAATACTTAGGGCATACGGTGAACTTCAAGACCACAAAAAAGTCCTACAAGAGCAAGAAGGTCATCCACATCAGCCCGGAAGAACAGATTGTCTATGAAAATACACAGCCTGCCCTCATTGACCAGGACAGCTTTGACCGGGTGCAGATGCTCCGGGCTAACAGCAGACAGCGGCATATCAAAAGCGGAGAGCCGGGCCTGTTTTCCGGCCTTCTGTTCTGTGCAGACTGCGGCTCTAAGATGTACCACCACCGGGGAAGGTCAGTAAAAACCGAGAAGGAGTATTACACCTGCGGTGGGTACAGCAAACGGGTACACCCCTGTACCACCCACCACATTACCCTCAAGGTGCTGAAGCAGCTGGTTATGGCAGACTTACAGAGAGTGACCCAGTTTGCCGCAGAGCATGAAAAGCAGTTTGTCGATATGCTGGTGGAGGATTCCATGCAGGAGCAGAAACGGGCTTTTGCAGAGATGCAGAGGACGCTGGACACCCAGAGGATGCGGCATTCCGAACTGGATGTGATCATCCAGCGGCTCTACGAGGACAACATCAAGGGTAAGCTGAGTGATGAACGCTTTGCCAAGATGTCTGACGGATATGAGGCAGAACAGGCCGGACTTGCAGACAGCATCCAGGAGCTAAGCGCTGCGCTGTCAGAGAAAAAGGATAAGACAGCGAATATCAGCCGCTTCCTTTCTCTAGTGAAACGCAATCTCAGCTTCGAGGATTTGACCCGCGATGTGCTGAACACCTTCATCCAGAAGATCGTGGTACATGAGGTGGACAAAAGCAGCGGCCAGCGCGTTCAGAAGATCGACATTTACTACAACTTCGTGGGCAAAATTGAAGGGGCGTAAACGAATCAATCAACCCCCAGAAAGTGATGAAAAAACGGGAAGCTGGCGTCAATTAAGCTGCCAGCTTCCCGATATGAAAAGGTGTATCCCTAAAGCTTATGTACTAACGCGAAGTTCTACTATACGCGCAACAGGTACATGATCGAATACCGCAGCGAGGGCGCCAAGGTAAACGAGGTCTCGA
>ULXM01064475.1_pt1 | contig 11895 bp, 8 predicted proteins | sample 1961271 | NCBI WGS metagenome assembly ULXM01 (sample SAMEA4835838, study PRJEB28245) | human gut metagenome | biome: gut microbiome; material: fecal sample | place: Denmark | collected 2008 | reverse complement strand
CGAAATTAGGATCAATCTTCAGGAAAGCAGTAACCAGGAAGGTAATGGCGCAACATGCCATCACAATGATGAAGAACATGCGGTAGCCTACCATATCTTTCAGATATCCCGAAACCATACCAGGCAACATCAATCCGAGATAAGAGATACCCGTGCAGATAGAATAATGGGAAGTCTTGAACTTGCCCTGACTATAGAACAACATGTAAAGGGTAAGAACCGTGAAGCCCAGACCGTAACCCAACTGCTCGACGAAAAGACAGCTGGAAACCACGATGAGGTTGCTGTTGAGCGAGTAACTCAGATAGATGTAAACCACATCAGGCAAGGTGATGGCGCAAACCAGAGGCCAGAGCCATTTCTTCATTCCATCCCTGCTCACCAGAATACCACCAAGAATTCCACCCAGCAGCAAACCAATCAATCCCACAGTACCATTGGCAAAGCCATATTCCTGAGGTGACAGTCCCAGTCCGCCCTGCGAATTAGGACGGAGGATGAAGGTCTTGGTCATGGTGTTCAGAAGCGCTTCTGGGAATCGGTAGAGCAAGAGGAAGAGCATCACACAGATGGTTTCTCCCAATCCGAACTTCACGAAGAAGGTGCGGAACATATTCTTCAGTTCGTGAGCCACTTCACCCACCGTTCTGTCCGTCTGCACATCCTCCTTAGGACGTGGCATGAATCGGCTATGATAGAGCCATAATCCGATGAAGATACCTGCCAGACCGTAGAAGATGAGCGCCCATGAGAAGCGAATCTGGTTGCGGAACATCACCTGGAGAACACCAGCCAGCATCACCAGAAATCCATTCACAAAGATGATGGCAAGACGATAGAAGGTATTTCGAAGTCCCACAAACTTGGTCTGCGTATGTTCATCCAACTCAATCATGTAGAAACCATCCGCAGAAATATCGTGAGTGGCACTGCAGAAGGCGATGAGGAAGAAGAAGCACATCGTTGCCTGGAACCAGAAGGCAGTAGGCAGCGAGAAAGCAATGCCAGCAAGGGCGGCTCCGATGAGTGCCTGCATGGTCAATACCCACCAGCGCTTGGTCTTCAGCAAGTCGATGAAAGGACTCCACAAGGGTTTGATAACCCATGGCAAAGCCAGCCATCCGGTATAGAGCCCCACCTGGGCATCGGTCAAGCCCAACTGCATATACATCACGACAGAGAGGGCTGTCACGATGACATTAGGCAGTCCTTCTGCAAAATAGAGGGTCGGAATCCAAGCCCATGGATTCCGACTATTTTTCTTTGTTACCATTTTACATCACTATTTATAGAGTTTCTTGATTTCAGCACCCTGATAGTAGTGCAGGAGGATGGCATCATACAGATAGCCTTCCTCGCCCATCACGGCTGCACCAATCTGACAGAGACCTACTCCGTGTCCCCATCCAGCTCCGATCAGTTCGAAACGCTGAGGAACTCCCTGCTCATCTATATCATATTTATCCACGATAAAGGCAGAACTGAGGAGATGACTGTCACTCAGCGTGCGGCGGATTTCGAGCTCCTTACCGATGGTGAAGGTTTTCTCCGTACCGACAATCTGGAGTTTACTGATTCTTCCACTCGTTCCCCGTTCTACGGATTTCATATCAAGTATAGAACCCAAGTCTATCTTCAGTCTATCAGCAATGAGCTGCTGCAGTTTCTCCTGAGTAAGGGTTACCTTCCAGCGATAGAAGTCTACCGTTTCCTGGTCGTAATCGTTCAACACCTGTGAGAGGATTCTCTTGTCCTGCGTGTTACAGAAAGCAGGAGGGTTGAAGCGGATCCACTTCTCAGCCTCTTCCTCATTTGTCAGATTAGGCAAAGTAGATTCTATTCCTAATGCAATATCCCTCACCGCAGTGAGATAATTCTTCGGTGTATCTTCCCAACAGTACTGGAACTCCTCTGTGACTCCACCGCAACATTTAGAGAATCGGGCATCGCATATCTCATCACCATCCAGGAGCACCTGTCCCTTGGTCTGACGAATAGCCTCAGCAACATGTGGAGAAGTTTCCTTCGTGATTCCCTGGTAACGCTGGCAATGATCATCGGCACAAACATCAAAGATTGTATGGTCTTCGCGATCGTACCAGCGGATGAGCATATCTTCCTTCTTGGTGAAAGAGAAGAAATTGTTACCACTCTCTGCAACATCCCTACGCTTCTTCATCTGCGCCAAAAGCCAGGAACGGGAGATAACGGCATGTGCCTTCAAGAGTTCGAGACTGGAAGTGGCACTCATCTCACTACTGATTACACTCTCCAGATACTTCTCTACAGGCAGTTCGTTGATGGCACAAATCTTATCCGACTCGACCACGAAACGCAATGTTCCGAGGAAAGTCTGGGTTTCCTTGCGCTCCCAATGGAAGTTGACACCAATCGTAACATCGCTCAGCGAGAAGGAAGCGTCCGCACTCTGTGGATGGAAAGTCAAGGAACTATACTGATTACCGTTCCAGAGTACACCACCTTCTGAGAATTCCACCTCCTGTTCGCCGATTACAGTCTCGCCCTTAGCCAGATAAGGTTTATTGAGAGAGAAATGAATCTTCTGTCCGCTCACAATACCCACCTTCACCTCAGGTTCCTTGTCATAACTGTATAAGGCAGAAGTACCGACCTGCAGTTCAGCTTCCTTTGAAGCCTTGAGTTTGGTAACGATGCTGTTCATCTTATCCGTAGAGACACCACATTCCTGCAGAATGGCAGTAGCACTCTCTTCGGTCAACTTACGGAAGTCTTCCTCACGGGGAGTAATGATGAGTCCCGACATATCCAAGGCTCCAGGAGAAACCATCATCTGTGCATCGCCTTCTGCAAAATAAGCCTCAGGGCGGTGTTTCTCTCTAGGAATAACCACAGAGATATACTCATCCCCCTTGCGCCATGCGATGATATTCATCATTGGTTCAGTCTCATCACCACGAACAGGCATCGACTTATAGAGACGTTGGAAAAGAGCCTCATCGCTGTCCTCACTCTTGGAGATGATGACAAAGGCTGGAACAACAAAGTCATGAATCAAGGCAATCTTTTCGTCATCATTCAGAGAAATGATATCAGTAAGGTTGCGAGAAAGTCGCTGCCAATTAGCCTGCAAAGGCAAGATGCCACTGGTACCTGCCTGGAAATGAAGATGATCAGGAGCTGAGGCTCCACACTTCGGACCGTTATAGAACACCATCAACTCGCTATGCAAGCTCAGGAACCGGTGCATCTCACCATAATTCTTATAGATAGACTGTGGCTGATGCTTTCTTGCAGGAATCGTGAAATGAACAGGCAGAATCGGGAACGGATTCACCAAGAGAAGGAAGCGTTCATCTATCTGTTTTGAAATCTGCTCCTTAGGACGGTTCTTGTCGCAAAGGAAACATGGACGATCACCCAATGTCTTCTTATCAATCTTGGCTCCGGTGCTCACGATGCGTGCCGGATTCCACTGCACTTTCAACTGGTCAGAAAGCTGATGGGTCTCCACATGCTTGAGATCACGGAAGCGGTGACGGGCATCAGCCCATTTCTCCATCTGGCGATTGAAGAAACGGGAGATACTGCTATCTTCCATTATATCAGCCTTGCCCTGCAACATCTGCTGGCGCGCCTTCAACTCCATGGTGCGAAGACGATCCTTATAAAGATTATTGGCATTTACCTTATCGATACTCAAGGCAGCATCACTATTTCCTCCCCAACGACGGCAGAGGTAAAGTTCATCGTAGATTCTGCCAATACGGTAGCGACGAGAGAACACCAATCCCAAGGCATAGTCCTCACCATAACTGGTATTAGGAAATTGAATCTGACGGACCAATGGGGTAAAGAAGGCACGAGGAGCACCCAATCCATTGATACGCAGAGCATTATTACAGCCATTATCTTCGGTCCACTCCTTATGGTCTATCAATCCAGGAGGCAGTGTATTGAGATCGAAATCGCACATGCGATAAGAGCCGATCATCATGGCAGCCTTCTGCTTATGGAAGGCATCTACTATCTTTTGCAGCGTCTTAGGTGAAGAATAGAGGTCATCACTATCCAGCTGGACGGCAAACTTACCACAATGGTCGCTGTTGATAGCCATATTCCAGCAGCCACCAATGCCAAGGTCGTTGCGATCAGGCACAATCTGGACAAGGCGTCCTGCCTGCTTATCATTCCGTTCCTCCATCTCATGGGCAATCTCTGAAAGGATTTCGCCCGTACGGTCGGTAGAATGATTATTTACCACGATAACATTAAACTTGAAGCTGGTCTTCTGGCTGAGTGCGCTCTTCACTGCGTCAGCTATCGTCTTTTCACGGTTGAATACCGGAATAATGACAGAAGCCTCGTATTCAAACTCCTGCTCATCAAAATCAGGCTGTCGATAGTAATTGGTATCAACCAAGGCTCCCACCTTTTCGAGATGATGGGTGCAAGCCTTCTCCATCTCTATCTGTACCTCCCGGTTGCGAGGGTTCACATAGTCGAACTGCTTTTCTCCACTCTTTCTGGTATCGAGTTCATCTTCTGTATAAAGGAATTCATTGATATGGAAAATCTCTCCCACTCTACTCAGATAAAGACGAAGGTCATAGAGTCCTGCAAACTGATATTCCTGTCTGTCCTGCTGTGCTGCATAGTCGAGCAGATTCTGTGCCTTGACAAGCCAGAGACTTCCGAAATCGAAGTCATCACGAAGTGAACCAGCCTGATAGTCGATGACCGGATGCTTCTCCAGCTTACCCTCCTGTACGGAGTAATGATCGGAGTATACCATGACTGCTCCCGTATCATCTGCGGTACGGAGGAAACGTTCCAAGGCATACAATCCCCAACGGATAGGAGTGGCTTTGGTACAAATGATTACATAGTCGGCATCGGTGTTCTCAGCAATACTACTAACAGTATTGGAACTCTCCAATCGGTCGACAACGATAAATGTACAACCATCAGGCACTTGATGAGAAGCAGCGAAATCAGCACTCACCAAGAGATTGATATGTTGAACTGTCTTGTTGTCATGAAGTTCCAAGAGTGCTTCCTGGGCAACATCCAGGTCTTCACAAGGCAAGAAAAGGTCTATTTTTTGTCTCATTTCTTTGTTTCTATTTTTTCGTTTTTCGTCCCATTTGGGGGCATCAAACTATGTTTTTTATCTTTATTTCAACTTATTATCTTAAAATATGTGGCAAAGATAACAATTTTTCGGCAAAAAACACTATCTTTGCAGTATGAATAATGAAAAAAAATATCTTTTAGGCCTTACACTTGCCGAATTGAAGCAGGTGGCAAAGGATCTCGGCATGCCTGCCTTCACCGGCGGACAAATGGCGAAGTGGCTTTATGAGCAGCATGTAAAGAGCATTGACGAGATGACCAATATCTCGAAAGCCAACCGTGCAAAACTCGCTGCCGAATACGAAATAGGTTGCTTCGGATATTCCGATGCACAACATTCTGTGGATGGTACCATCAAGTATCTCTTCCCTACCCGAAGCGGCAAGTTTGTGGAAACGGTTTATATTCCAGATAAGGACCGTGCCACGCTCTGTGTTTCTTCGCAGGTGGGTTGCAAGATGAACTGTCTCTTCTGCCAAACAGGTAAGCAGGGATTCGAGGGAAGTCTGCCTGCCGGCGACATCCTGAACCAGATTTACTCATTGCCTGAGGTAGACAAACTCACCAACATCGTATTCATGGGACAGGGCGAGCCTATGGACAACCTCGACAACGTGCTTCGTGCTACTGAGATTCTGACTGCCGACTATGGCTGGGCATGGAGTCCGAAGCGTATCACGGTAAGTTCTGTGGGCGTGAAGAACAAACTGAAGCGATTCCTGGAAGAGAGCGAATGCCATGTGGCTATTTCCATGCACGATCCTATTCCTTCAGAGCGCGCAGAACTGATGCCTGCAGAAAGAGGTATGGGTATTGAGCAGGTGGTAGAGCTTTTGAAGAACTACGACTTCTCCCACCAGCGTCGCCTCTCGTTCGAATACATCGTATTCAAGGGAGTGAATGACAGCATGCAGCATGCCAAGGCAATCATCAAGTTGGTAAAGGGACTCGATTGCCGTTTCAACCTGATTCGCTTTCATCAGATTCCAGATATTCCACTGCAGGGCGTGAATGACGAAAAGATGGAGCAGTTCCGCGATTACCTTACCTCGCACGGCGTGTTTACAACCATCCGTGCCAGCCGTGGACAAGACATCTATGCAGCCTGCGGCTTGCTGAGTACCTCGAAGAAGATTGGCGAAATACGCCAGCATGAGGACGAAGAGAAAAAAGAGTAGACGAAAAGAACATAGCATAATGGTGAGAAATACGATAACGTTTCTTTTCCCGTTCTGCCTGATATTTCTCCTCTTGACAAGTTGCGGTTTAACGGGGAAGAACAGGAAAAAGCCAGCCAGTACAGGGCAACCTTACGAGATTGTACTGGAAGGAGATACCGACAGCATCGTTACCAGGATACTGACGGAAGACGTTTCAGCCCTTCCCCAACCCGAGCCTCTCTGCAAACTGATTCAGGTGAAGAAGGGGAAGACAAAAGGCAGCTACCTGCTCGTCAGAACCCGCATCATCGTCAATATCACAGATAAAGACTTCGCTGTCAAGTTGAGCCACGATGAGAATGCGGAACCGCAAAACATCATCCGCATCAATGCCCATTCCGTACAGCAGCTGCGAGAAAGACTCAATGGCGAAAAGCTCCGCCAAATTGTAGATGAAGTTGAACTGAAACATCTGGCAGAGATGATCTCCAACAATCCCAGCAAGCAGAACAAGGAGATGCAGGAAGAGGTAAAGAAGACATTCGGACTTGACATGAAAATCCCGGTATCGATGAATGCCAGCAAGAAGGCAAAAGACTTCATCTGGATTTCGAACAACGCAAGTACGGGAATGCAGAACCTGCTCGTGATGAAAGTGAAGAGTGAAGAACGAAGAATGAAGAATTCAAATGCTTTTCATGTAAATGTAAATGACAAGGCTCAGATTGATAGCATTCTTCGAACCAACATGCCGGGCGAAACCGACAGCATGTATATGACCATTCCTGTTCTTTTAGAAAGAGGACTCTGGGAGATGAAAGGGGATGCCATGGGAGGACCTTACGTGATGCATCGCATCCATAACCTCTATGTCATCGGCTTCGTCTATGCACCCGAAATGAAAAAGAAAATATTAATCAAGCAGCTCGAAGCTGCGATTTCCACAATAAAATAAAATACATCAATGGACAATAAGAAAATCAGAGTGGCTATCACTCACGGAGATACCAACGGTATCGGATATGAACTCATCTTTAAGACATTTGCTGAATCAGAGATGCTGGATTTCTGTACACCAATCATCTACGGTTCACCAAAGGTGGCAGCCTATTATCGCAAGGCGATGAACCTGCCAGCACAGTTTTCTATCATCCAGAAAGCAGAAGATGCAGAAGAAGGACGCATCAACCTGCTTGCAGCTGTAGATGAAGAGGTAAAGGTAGACATGGGTATGCCTACCACCGAATCGGGCGCAGCAGCTATCAAAGCGCTCGACAGAGCAATGACTGATTTCAGAGACAATCTCTATGATGTGCTAATCACAGCCCCTATCAATAACCAGAATGCCCAGATAGAAGGTTTCCCATTCAAGGGACACAAGCATTATATCGAAACTTGTCTTGGCGAAGGACAGGAAGCCCTTTCCATCCTCGTAGGTGGCAACCTTCGCATAGCATCAGTTACAGAGAAGACTCCATTCAAAAATGTAATAGCCGGAATCACCGAGGAACGCATTATCGAAAGAGTAAAGCTCATGCAACAAACCATCAAAAGAGATTTCCTCATCACCAACCCACGCATAGCAGTGCTTGCCCTCAATCCTCGCAGCAACGAAGAGGAAAGTTGCGGCAAAGAGGAGAACGAAATCATCATTCCTGCTATTGACAAATTAGCAGAACAAGGCATTCAGGCTTTTGGTCCATACGCAGCAGACGAGTTCTTCGGTAAGGGATATTTCAGCGACTTTGACGGAATCATGGCCATGTATCATGACCAAGCCACTACCCCATTCCATTCTCTCTATACAGAGGATGGCGTCATCTACACTGCAGGTTTGCCTATCATCCATACAGCAGCCAACATGGCACCAAGTTACAGCATTGCAGGCTGCAATGAAGCTGACGAGTCATCGTTCCGCCAGGCAGTATTCCTGGCTATTGATGCTTTCCAGAACAGAAACAGCTATGATGAGGCAATAGAAAATCCACTTCCAAAACTCTATCACGAGAAGCGTGACGAGAGCGAAAAGGTAAGATTCTCAATCCCAAAGAAGGGCGGCAAGCCATTCCCTCCAAAGAATGAAAAGAACTTTACACCTCGTCCAAAGAATGAAGGTCAGGAAGCTCCGCAAGCTACAACTGAACCAGCTCAGCAAGTAGCCCCAGAAGCTTAATTTAAAGCAAAATATGATGCCCAAGAATAGGTAAACGTTAAAAAAGACCTATTTTTGGGCAATATATGCTGATATTTCAAAAAAAATGTGTAATTTTGGCAGCTAAATGGATACATCTGAACTACAGAAAATAAAACAACGCTACAATATCGTCGGAAATAGCGACGGATTGAATCATGCTCTCGATGTCGCCTTACAGGTGGCACCGACAGATCTTTCTGTGCTTATTATCGGAGAAAGTGGAGTTGGTAAGGAAATCATTCCGAGGGTGATCCATGACAACTCACCAAGAAGAAGAGAAAAGTATTTTGCCATCAACTGCGGAAGCATTCCTGAGGGCACTATAGACAGTGAGCTCTTTGGACATGAGAAGGGTTCCTTTACCGGAGCCATAGGAGAAAGCGAAGGCTACTTCGGAATAGCCAACAAGGGTACTATATTTCTTGACGAGGTGGGCGAACTGCCCATACAGACTCAGGCAAGACTGCTGAGAGTGCTGGAAACGGGCGAATATATCCGCGTAGGTGGAACAGAGATTCGCAAGACCAACGTACGAATCGTTGCTGCCACCAACGTCAACATGAGAAAGGCAATCAGCGAAGGAAGATTCCGCGAAGACTTGTATTACCGACTGAATACAATTCCTATCCAGATGCCTCCACTTCGCGAACGAGGAAATGACATTTTACTGTTGTTCCGCCTTTTCGCCATGCAAATGGCAGAGAAATACAATCTGCCAAAGATCAGCCTGACAGAAGATGCCAAGAAACTCATGCTGAAATATAAGTGGCCAGGCAACGTGAGACAGCTCAAGAACATTACCGAGCAAATGTCGGTATTAAGTAGCGAACGGGAAATTAACATGGAGACACTCATGCATTTTATCCCACGCGATGAAGAGACTACTCAACTTGCCACCATTCCACAGAGCAACAACACCTCGCACAGTTATGAAAACGAACGAGAATTTCTCTATAAGATTCTTTACGAACTAAGAGGAAACGTGAGTGACCTGCGAAGAGAGGTGGGATCATTGCGCAAGCAACTGGATGAAGCCCGTCAACTAAGAGGAGCAGAAGGATTCAGCAGTCCTACCTCTGTATCGAGCATGAGTCCAACAACCTATCCGGCAGAGTTTGAAAAAACACAGTCTATCACACCAGCAGAAGGAATGATGCGGCATGACACAGGAATCATCCGACATGAACCGGGAATCATCCGAGCTGACGAAATGGGACAATCGGAACCAGAAGAAATCGAGGCAGAAGAAATCAAAGAGAACGACTCACTGAATCTCGATGACTTGAGCAAACAAATGATAGAAAAGGCTCTGGAACGCAACAATGGCAATCGAAAGAAAGCCGCTGAGGAATTGGGTATATCAGACAGAACCCTTTACCGGAAAATAAACAAATATAAATTATGAAGCATTTACGCGCGTACATATATATATTAGGGATTTCATTGGTCATAGGCATCATGACTGCATGTTCCGTTAGCTACGGCTTCAACGGCGCCAGCATTGACTATACCCAGACAAAGACCATCCAAATAGCAGACTTCCCTATCAGAAGTTCATACGTTTGGGGACCAATGGGACCAATGTTCAACAACGAGCTGAAAGACAAATTTGCCAACAACACCCAGTTGCGACAGGTTTCCCGTAATGGCGACCTGAAGATTGAGGGTGAAATCACCCAATATTCACAGCGCAACAAGTCGGTATCTGCTGAAGGTTATTCTGCACAGACAGAATTGAGTATCACCGTCAATGTCCGCTTCACGAATAACAAGAAACATACCGAGGACTTCGAAAAGTCATTCACCTCTGCAAAGACCTACGATACCACACAAAGTTTAGCTTCTGTTCAGGAAGAACTGGTCACCCAGATGGTAAAAGACTTGGTAGACCAGATATTCAACGCTACAGTAGCTAACTGGTAAGGAAATAGTAAGTGAAGAACGAAGAGTGAAGAGTGAAGAATTCAACAGCTATACAAATCATAAAGTTCAAAGCTCAAAGTTCAAAATTCAAAGTTCAAAGTTCATAGTAACAAAACATTAAATAGAACAAAGTGGAATTAAGCAGATTGATACAACACCCAGAGGAGATGAACCGGGAGACGCTCTACGACTTGCGCGCCCTCTTGGCTCTATATCCCTATTATCAAACGGCTCGCCTCTTGATGTTGAAAAACCTGTACCTACTCCACGACCCTAGTTTCGACGAAGAGCTACGCCGTGCAGCCATCTACATAACCGACCGCAAGGTCATCTTCGAAATGGTTGAAGCAGCGCACTATCAGTTCAAGAAAGAAAACTATGGGGAAAAGAGCAAGGCTTATCCTACTCAAGGAGAAGCATCGAAAAGCAACTTGCACAATACATCTAAGGCAGACCGCACAAGCGACCTTATCGACAGTTTCCTAGGTTCTATACCAACAGATGCAGAAGAAAAAGAAGCTAAGAAAGAAAAGCGGAAGCCAACACCTGCAGATGCAGCTGTTGATTATGTAGCTTATCTGATGGAGACTGAAGATCAAGAAGAAGAAGAGAAACCTTCAAGAACCATCAGTCTGATTGATGACTTCATGGAAGATGGAGGATTCAAATTGCCAAAGATACAGCAAGGAGAGGAATACAAGCCTGAATACACGCCTCAGCTGGAAGATGACAATGACAACGAGGAACAAACTGAAAATAGTGGTGTATTTACAGAAACCCTCGCCCGCATCTACATCAAACAGGGCAAGTATGAACGAGCTTATCAAATTATCGAGCGACTCTACAAGCAGCATCCACACAAGAGTGCCTACTATGTGGACCAGCTAAGATTTCTCGAGAAACTGATGTTAAACGGAAATAATAAAAATAACAAATAAAAATAATAAATAAAACTAGTTTTAAAAAATGGCTTACACATTATTTGTAGTATTAATCGTCCTGGTAGCAATCATGATGATTTTCATCGTGCTCATCCAGGAATCAAAGGGAGGTGGACTTGCAAGTAACTTCTCTTCAACAAACTCTATCATGGGCGTTCGTAAGACAACCGACATTATAGAGAAATTAACATGGGGTCTCGCTGGTGCCATGGTAGTTATCAGCATAGTTTGTGCTTATGTAGCACCTCAGGCAGCTGGCGAAAGCAGCGTTATGGAAGGTGCAACTCAGGAGCAGACTGCTCTTCCTGCTATGCCAGGTGCTAGCAAGGATGCTGCAGCAGGTGCTCAGAAAGCAGCCCCAGCAGCTAATGGTGCAGCAGACGCTCAGAAAGCAGCAACTCCAACTGTACCAGCTAGCCCTGCTAAGTAATAGCTTGTAAACTTATAAATAGCATTTTCCCATCAAAAAAACTGCAGTTTTAAGGGGAAATGCTATTTTTTTACAGAAAAATGAAGTTTTTCAGAAAAAAGTTTAGAAAAAATTTGGTGGATTCAAAAAAAT
>ULXM01020815.1_pt1 | contig 12002 bp, 7 predicted proteins | sample 1961271 | NCBI WGS metagenome assembly ULXM01 (sample SAMEA4835838, study PRJEB28245) | human gut metagenome | biome: gut microbiome; material: fecal sample | place: Denmark | collected 2008 | reverse complement strand
TATATACAATGTTTAATTAATTTTTATCGTATGAAAAGAAAGTATTTTAGCGTATTACTTATGGGTGCCCTGTCGGTTGCAACCATGAGTACTGTTACGTCTTGTAAGGATTACGATGATGACATTCAGAATTTGCAACAGCAAATCGATGCCAACTCCAAGGCTATCAAGGCTATTGAAGACTTGATCAAGAATGGAAGCGTAATCACAAACGTAGCAGAAGCAGACAATGGTGTGACTGTCACCTTGAGTGACGGTAAGAAGTTCACCATCGCCAACGGTAAAGATGGTGAAGCAGGTACTCCTGGTACAGCTTGGACTATCGGTGCCGATGGTTATTGGGTAAAAGATGGTGTTAAAACCAAGTACTATGCACTTGGAACCAAGGGAGACAAAGGTGATAAAGGTGACAAGGGAGACAAGGGAGACAAAGGCGATGCTGGAAGCAATGGCAACGATGGCACTTCTACCACAACATCTTACGAGTACTACGTTCCTAACGCTGAGACTGGTTGCTTCGACATCTGGAAGGATGGCAAGTTTGTCAAGTCTACAACTATCAGCTTCCGCAACGAAGCTCAGAATGGTATCTCTGCCGTTTTGGACAAAGAGAACTTGACTCTTACAGGTGTCAAGGGTGTTGCTGGCGAGACTGTAATCATTTCTCTCTCTGGTGCTCTTAAGAGCTTGGTATTTATGCCACACTTGTACCTCGATGGTATTGAGGCTTATGAGTATAAGTGGTTGCAGGATACTGTTCAGACTGGTATTTCTGAGGATCATTCATGTGATTTCCATCTTAATTTGCAAGGTAAGGAGGTTGCCACCAATGCCGGAACTCCTAAGACAGTACGTTTGTCTGCAGCTACTAACGAGAACAAGCCATACGACTATGATTACTCTGTTAAGTTGTTCTCTGTTAGCCCTGTTTGGGGTGTTCAGTATCACATGAACCCATCAAATGCCAATACAAAGGCTGAAGATGTAAAGGGATACAATGTACTTAACCCAGCTGCAATTTATACAACACGTGCCGCAGAGGCAAAGGCTGACGTTAAGTTTGCAGCAAAGGATTTGGCTGGCAATGATGCCTTCTTCAACGCAAATGGCATTTTGACAGCAGGTATCAAGGTTACCAATCCTGCTTCTGTACATGTAACTCCTACAGATAAGTATGCAAATGATATGACTGATGTCAATACATTCGCATTGCAGGTTGAGAGCAAGTATGAGGATGTAGGTGACCCTATTGTTACTTCTGATTACAGTATGTTGGTTCCTACAAGAGGTTACTTGAAGGCTCTTGTTTGGTCTGATGACCAAAGCCACAACCCTGGTGGTGAGAACTGTCCAGCTGTATCAAAAAATGTTCATATCTATGATTCTCCAGATAAGGCGTTGAAAAATGCTCCAGCTTTGGAAATGTCTTATGAGTCTGCTAATGGTATCGATTTGAGCCAATATGTTGCTATTGAGTACATGCAGCAGAACATAAAGAATAAGTACAACTATGAGCGTGGTGTTTGGGCTTATGGTGAGCAGCTTCCTTATGGTTTGAAATATGAGTTCAACCTTGTTTACTATCGTGTTGATGGTAACCAATCAGTAGATAGCCGTTATACTAAATGGGTAGATAAGTCTAAGGGTCAGATTCGTGCTTGGAACGTTGATAAGGACGGTGTAACTCCTGATGGTGAGTCTGCAACATCTATCGGTCGTGAGCCATTGGTTCAGGTATTGGTCAAGAATGCTGAAGGTGAGGTTGTCTTGGATGGTTATATCTTGATTAAGATTACAGACAAGCCAGCTGCAGACCAGCCTAACTCTACAGTAGACTTGGGTACAAAGGATGCAGGTAAGTTCGATCTTTGCAATGGCAAGGATGTGTTCTCTATGAACTGGTCTGAGTTCTCTAAGATTATTTTGACTGATCATATGGAGAATATGACCAAGGAGAAGTTCGAAGAATTGTATGCTCTTGATGTTAAGCGCACTGCAGCTCCGAATGGAGATGGTAACGCACAGTTCTATGCAAACGTTTATACACAAGACAAAGCTACTGGCTATTTGGCACCTGAAACAAATCAGTTAGGTGAGGTTCTTTACACTTCTAACGTACAGAACACAACTAACGATGCATTTGTTTGGACTTTGACCGAGGCAGAACTTGAAGAGTTGACACATCATACTTCAGCTCCTGTTACTGTAACTCGTTACATCCGTTACAACAGAATTAAGGCTGATGTTCAGGCTAAGTATCCTTACATTTATGTAAAGATGACATTTACTGTTGGTCGCAATAATGTAGCTACAACATATTGGGGTGCTAAGAATGACAACTATTGGTTCGCAGAGAATGGTGCTACTAACGGTTGGGAAGCTGTTCAGTTCGACATCAAAGAGCCTGTAGATGGTCAGACTATTAGTACTTACAACCGTGGCGTTGGCGAGTCTTTGCTCTCTCTCAACACAGGTGTTAATAAGGAGTGGTTCTTTACAGGTGCTGGTTCTGATACTCGTCTTACAACACAACCTGCACACAAGTACTATCTCGTACCAAAGGATATCAATATCGTAGGTCAGGATGGCGAAACTTATACCATTACTGCAAACAATGGAACAAACACAACTTATGACAAGTTGGTTTGCAAGTACAAGAGCACTGATACCCATAACTTCTTTGCTAATGGTGTATCTCAGCTCAACACTGTATTGAATTCTTGCGCTATCAATTACAATGCTGGTGCATTCAACAATACAAACTTGTATGCAAAACAAGGTGCAAACTATGTGCAGATTGCTACTTTGAACGCAACAACAGGTGTAATCACATTGGATAACAACAAGACTACACGGACTGTATTGAATGCTATCGGTTACATGCAGAACCGTGAGAACTTGAATAAGGAGTTCCGTACATACGTAGGTCTTGTTGCTTCAAATGGTTGTGGCGTTGCTGAGATTGTTGAAGATAAGGATCACGCTAACTTGGATGGTACATTCCTTGCTAGCTGGACTCGTCCAATCAACGTATTGCCTCATGGAAGCCAGCAGGCTGTCGATGCAAACACAAATGGTAATACCATCTATGTTCTTGACTTCTTGAAGATGTACGATTGGCGTGGTTATGACAATACCGAGGCTGCTCCAGACTTCTCTAAGACAGACGCTAACATGTGGGGTGACAACTACTGGTTCTGGGTATACTACGGTATTAAGGAAATCGACGTAGATTTGACACCTGCAAATGTTGAGACAACGATGCACTCTGGCTCTTGGAAGAAGTTGAGTGAAATTACCACAAGAGCTGAGTTGGTAAATGTCAAAGGTGGTCAGAACAATAAGGAGACATATAACTTCTGGAGTTTGATCAACTCATTCAACAAGGCTTCAGACAATGCAGCTCTTGTTCGTACCATGCAGGCAAACAAGAAGGACTTCGGTGCATTTGTTTACTACAACAATGGTGACATCGTTGAAAGCTTCAAGGTTAGAATACCTATCACTATCAGATATACATGGGGTGAGTTCAAGACCAAGGTTGAGGTTCAAATCAAGTCAACTATGGGTTATGATGGTCATTAATAAAATATAGTTTTAAACTAAATAAGCTCTAATTAGAGGGTGTGCCTAAAAGAGCGGCACACCCTCTTTTCACATTAATACAAATGGACATGAAAAAGTATTGTTTATTACTTATTACGGCAACATTGTTCTGCGGCTTTCTAGTTTCATGTGGTAGTAAAAAGAAATCACGTGAGGAGCGAATTGAGGAATTTCGTAGCGAATTGACAGCCGAAGACACAGCAGCTATGTTGAAACTTTGTGACGATGCCATGGCAGACCTAAAGGCACATAAAATAGACCAAGTTTTGGCTAACCTATATGAATATACAGACTCAACCCAAGAGGTCAAGCCATTGACAGAGCAAACCAAGAAGGAATATCGCAATAAGTTTATGTTGTTCCCCGTCTTGGAATACAGTCGTATTTACTATTCATTTCAGTTAGAAGGTTGTAATGATGTAAAGTACGAGGTAGTTTGGGCTACAGCAGACAAAACTGGCACAAACCAAGACGCAAAGACTGCTTACATGTTTAATCCTGTAAAAGTAGATGGGTCTTGGAAGCTTTGCGTAAAGACAGCCTCTGACGAAATAGATATGAACATGCGTTAAGTTTACCAATCAAACGACAATAGACATGAAAAAAAATACACTTTTCCTTCTGTTGGTCATTTCTTTACAAGTCTCCGCTCAAATCAGACGAGTGGCATTGTTTGACTTTACGAAGCCAACAGAACTCAACCCTTCCATTACTCCTCGCACGGATAACGGTGGGGGGCTGAAAGTATCAGACAAGGTTTTCACCAATGGACTTGCCAACATCTCTTTTGTTGAAGGAAGCCAAATAACAGGAGCTCAAATCCAAACTGGCATAGACGAGGAATGGAACATCACCTCTTATACTCTTCGATTGACTTACACTACTCAAATGGTTTTTAGTTGCACCAATGGCGCAACGATAGATTCCATAAGAATTTCACATGACTCGGTCATAGGTGATTTAAGTCTCAATGATTCTGACCAACCTGGAACATTAGATGCACTTCAAGGATGTGAGTTATGGAAAAGTGAACCAAACAGTAATGTAAGCAAGGTCGTTTTCAAAAATGGACCAAACTCAACTGAATTTAAGCAAATTGCTGTTTACTATAAAGAAAATGCCAGCACACTCAGTGCAAGTTTTGATATTCCATCTGGCTCAACCTTAAACTCATTCGAGACACTAAGGCTTACCTATGCAAAAAAAATCAGTTTAACAGGTAATTCTGCGTTGAGTGTCGTAGATTCCAACGGCAACACAACCGCATTGAATGTCACGACATCAGGAAAAACGGCTACATTATCTTTAGACAAGGCTATAACAGAGAAAGGTTCATACAGAATCACTATTCCTGAAGGCTTTTTTAAAGACAATGATGGTTACGTCAATGCAAGACAATCTTATGGCTTTACGATTGAGACAGCAAAGAACACTTTCAATTATACAAATGCATCTCCTTCTTTGGGAAACATCACCAAACTCTCGGATAAGTTCTCTTTGAAGTTCCCAGATGAAGTTGGCTACGTTGCCCCAACTCCTTTGGTGTTATTTAAGGATGGCAAGGCAAAACGTTCGGTCGTCATGTCAAAAGAAGGTGAAAAAGTTATCTTCTCATTCCAAAACGTGACAGACGATTTGACGGAAAATGGAACTTACACTCTAACCGTTCCAGAAGGTAGCATTTACAATGCTTTCAAAGGTATGGACGAGTATGAGTTATACAACAAAGAATTTACTTTGACATATACCATCAGCGGTGAAGACCCTAATCCAAATCCGACACCAGAACCTTCTGTTGATTCGGAAACCATGAAAGCGGCTAAAGTGTTGTTGCAAAATACAGGTGTTGGTTATCCAGCCACAACTAGCGAGGCCTACTTAAATTTGAAACAAGCGGTAGAGAGTGAAACGACTCCATCCGACGAGGAACTCATGGTACTGATTGATGCTTACAACAACGAAACTGCCGTCAATTTACCAGAGGATGGAAAATGGTACAAGCTAGCTAATGTGAATAGTAAAGGAAAGACTCTATTTGTGACAACTGACACCGATGGAGGTATAGCACTTACAAACGACGAGTCACAAGGTATCGCTTTTGTAGCTTCCATAATTGACAATCAGTTCGCTCTACAAGCACAAAACGGAAAGTACTTCTTTGTTAACGGCTTGACGGAAGGGCAAGGAAAGGAATTGACCATCTCCAAATTCAAGGCGAATGGCATCGAGGCAAAAGATGTAATTGGAACACTTTCAATCTATGGCTATTGCAGTACCAATACAGAGGACAAGGAATTGTTTGCATACGCTTTGGTCAATCATTCTACAGGAAAACTAGATACAGATGTCACAGCGGCAAGCCTACATTTCACAGAGAAGCTGTCAAATGCTTTTAAATTTGTAGAGACAGACAAGCCTACAGATGAAATCGTTGCTGTAAAGACAACGTTTACTGTTACCCCTGATGTAGCTAGCACAAACAGTGAGGTCTTAACTTTAACTCTGTCAGATGTAGATGAAGTGACATTGTCAGAGAATGCTGATGTTTATTTTGCTTCCACGACAGGTGCAAGAAAGGCAAATGCCACATTAGTACCAGTTACAGGCAAGAAGAATCAGTTTACCATAGCCTTAGGTGGACTAACAAATGGGAGTTATTGTTTGATAGTTCCAGAAGGAACATTCCTCTATGTCAAAGATGGAAAAACTGTAAAGAACCAAGAATACACCAAAGCGTTTACGATAGGTAAAAACGGTTCTGGTGGTGATGAAAACTTTAACTATACATATAATAGTTTCTTCTTATACAACAGTCCTGGTCAAGGAATACCTGTAAAGGATACGTTCTTTAATGATTTCATCATCTATGTCCGACTGAGTTCGAATTCAGGATTATATGCTGATGTGAACAAGACTGTCAAATTGGTAAACTACAGAAATGCAAATGAAGTAATAAGAACTGGACACTTGGAACCATGCACTATAGATGTATATAACACCATGGCTCTGAAACTTGTCCTTGACAGTCCTATAGCTGAAGGTGATCTCAAAGCAGGAATGTACACCATCATCTTGGCTCCAGGTACATTTGGAGACACCAACTTCAAGAAGTATCTTGATGACAAAACTTCCATATCACCATCGGAATGCAGTGTCAATGCCGATCGCCGTCTTCATTATACTGTTGACAACGACAAGGCAACTGGCATTGATGAGGTTACTACTGATTCGGATAAGTCTACTGTCATCTATGACTTGATGGGGCGCCGAGTACAAGACATGTCTCGCCCTGGCATCTACATCGTCAACGGCAAGAAGGTTGTCAAGAAGTAAAAACAAATAAGTACAAACATAATAAAGCAATTAAACAGTTATGAAAAAGTCTAAAGTTTTATTGGCTGCTGCTTTGATGGGTATGAGCACAGCTGCTATGGCTCAGGCCACTTACACTGACTCCGAGGAGAACGTGTACACTTTCCAGAAGCATTGGTTCCTAGACCTCCAAGGTGGTGCGCAGTACACTCTTGGTGAGGCTAAGTTCGGCGATTTGATTTCTCCTAACGTACAGTTGGGATTAGGCTACCAATTCAACCCAGTATTCGGTATGCGCCTCCAGGCTAACGGATGGCAGAGCAAGGGTGGATGGGCTGCTTATCGTGATAAAATCGGTGATGCGCCATTCTCTGCTGACTATAAATTCAACTATGTGGCTCCAGGTTTGGATTTCATGTTCAACTTGAGCAATCTCTTCTGTGGCTGGAATCCTAACCGTGTGTTCAACGTGACTGCCTTCGTCGGTGGTGGTGCCAACATCGCCTGGGGTAACGACGAGGCCAATGAAATTGGTGCACACATCAAGGACCTCGACAAGTACAACTTGTTGTATCTCTGGGATGGTACCAAGGTACGTCCATTCGGTCGTGCAGGTCTCGACTTAGAGTTCAAGGTAAGCAAATCTGTAAGCATCATGTTGGAGGGTAATGCCAACATCACTACCGACAAGTACAATTCCAAGAACGCAGACAACCCAGACTGGTACTTCAACGCACTCGCTGGTCTTCGCATTAACCTCGGCAAGAGCCACACCAAGACAGAGCCTGTAAAGGAAGTTCCTGCTCCACGTCCAGTAGAGGAATATGTAAAGCCGGAGCCTAAGCCAGCTCCAGTAGAGGAGAAGAAGGTGGAGGAGATTCGTCGTGACGTATTCTTCGTTATCAACTCCAATAAGATTCGTGAGTCTGAGGACGCTAAGATCAAGGAAGTAGTTGACTACTTGAACCAGTATCCTGAGGCAAAGGTAGTCGTAACAGGTTATGCAGATGCTGGTACAGGTAACAATAGCATCAATGACCGCATTTCTGCAAAGCGTGCTGCAGCTGTAGTAAAGGCACTCAAAGAGAAATATGGTATTGAAGAATCCAGAATCACGGAGGATTCTAAGGGTGCTCGTGTTCAACCATTCTCTGAGAATGACAAGAACCGTGTTTCTATCATGGTTGCTAAATAAGGATTGAAACAACAACCATTCTCTAAAAGTGAGAATGGCAAAAAACAAAGCGAGGTTTCCATAGGAGTCAAATCCATCCTGGAAACCTCGCTTTTACTATACCTCATCCATTCGAAAGAGTTTCCAACCATTGAACTGCATGATGATCTTATGCAACAGGGTACCTTGGCGAAGAGCCTCAACCCTTGGAGCCTCAGCATAATGCTTAATTTGTTCTATGGCATCATCCCATTGCTTCTTGATGGCTGCCTCGTATGCTTCCAGGCTCATTCCCTTCTCTCTCTTGGGAATCAATTTCAACTCGATGATATAGCTATGTTTGGAAGCATAATGCGCCAAGTCTGGCAACAGAAAGAAGTCACAATAGCCATGGTTCAACTCTAACTCGGGAGCCGTCAAGTAATAAGCATTCAAGTTGAGGTACGCCATGAAGAAACCTTGTATATTGCGCTCTGCCTCGATGCCGTCACGTACCGAAGACACCTTGGCGTATGAATCTGCCAAATATTGTAAAACGTCACGCCACTTGCCATCGTATGCCATGTCATAATAATTGTCAGTTAGTGCCTCAGTATCTAAAGAGGCCTTTTCTTCGTACTTTTCCAACAAATACTCATAATACTGTTTGCGCACATTATTATTAGGAATTCCTAATATCATTTTGGTTCCACGAGTACCCTTGATGGTCAGCATTCCATAATAGAAAAGCAAACTAGCAAACATGCGAGGATTTGTCAAAGTCTCGGCAGGAAACGTTGTTTCTATATTCGATACGATTTCCCCCTTTTCGGCAATCTCATAGATAATACCCTTACGGTTACCATCCAGTTTGTCCAATTGGAGAAGTTTCTTCATTTTATTGTAATCCGTCTTGGTATTCGGGTCTATCATCTGCTTTGGGGCTTCTCCTGTTTCTGCATAGTTTCGAAGGAAATAAAGCACCATATCACAATTGAACACCTTGCTTTGAGTCTGCAATGCATCCTCGGAGAAACAATAGTTGTCATACCAAGGCTTCATCTCTGCAATGACAGTCTCCACATCGCAATCAGATCTGACTTTCCCAAAGCTCTTGAAATATTCAAACATCTCTCGAACTTCCTCTGTGGAAAAGCCAAGCATCTGGTTAAACTTAGGGTTTGTAGAGATATGCCAACCTACATTGAATCCACTCGTTAAATCATCTAAGGTAACAGGGCTGACTCCCGTCATAAAGATACGAGTGAACATGCCTTTGAACACCTTGAATATCTCCCTGTAAAAACCCTTTGCGTGTGTTAATGCCCAATACACTTTCTCGCCATGCTCATTGAGTACGACATTGGTAAAGTTGTCATATTCGTCAACAATAAGATACAGTTGCATATTAGCATCCTTCGCCTCTGCATCTATCATATTTAGTTTGTCTACTGCACTATATGCTCTCTTAATACTCTCAACTGTTTCAGGCCGATAAGCATCAGCATACTTTTCAATGAAATTATTGAGCCTTATATTGCAATAACTGTTGAATTTTTCTTTCAATTCCCTGATATCTCCTCCTATTTTCGAGAAATCCAAGTAGAGGATTTGGAATTTATTGTGAAGTTCAGTCGCATGCTTTCCAATCCACAAATTGCCAAACAACTCTTGGAATTCATCTTTTCTGTTGAGGTCATAATAAGCGCACATCATGCTAGTCCAAAGGCTCTTGCCAAAACGACGAGGACGAATGAAAAACAGATTGCGAGGTTGCTCTTCCAACTTTGGAAGATACATGGTTTTATCCACATAATACATGTTGGAACGTATTATCTCAATGAAATCAGAGACACTATAGGGTATTTCCTTTATCTTGTTCATAATTGTTCGATTTATAAACTGAAAATTAATTTACTTCATCCATCCGAAAGAGTTTCCATCCATCGAACTGCATGATAATCTTATGCAATTGGGTACCTTGACGAAGAGCCTCAACCCTTGGAGCCTCAGCATAATGCTTAATTTGTTCTATGGCATCATCCCATTGCTTCTTGATGGCAGCCTCGTATGTCTCTTGACTCATACCTTTTTCTTTTTTGGGGATGAGCTTTAATTCCAAGATGTAGCAGTGCTTGGAGGCATAATGGGTCAAGTCTGGCAACAGGAAGAAGTCACAATAACCATGATTCAATTCCAACTCTGGTGCCGTCATGTAGTAAGCATTCAAGTTGAGGTACGCCATGAAGAAACCTTGTATATTTCGCTCCGCCTCGATGCCGTCACGAACGGAAGATACCTTGGCGTACGAATCTGCCAGGAACTGCAAAGCGTCATGCCACTTGCCATCGTAGGCCATATCATAAAAATAGTCTTCAAGTTGATTCGTATCCAAGGAAGCCTTTTCTTCATACTGCTCTAACAAATACTCGTAGTACTGCTTGCGTACATTATTATTAGGAATGCCCAACATAAGGCGACTTCCATGAGTACCCTTGATGGTCAACATTCCATAATAAAACAACAGACTGACAAACATTTTTGGATTCGTCAAAGTCTCCGCAGGGAATGTTGTCTCTAAATTCGAGATGATTTCCCCTTGCTCAGCTATTTCATATATGACTCCCTTACGATTACCATCCAGTTTGTCCAATTGAAGGAGTTTCTTCATCTTGTTATAGTCGGTCTTGGTGTTCGGGTCAATCATCTGCCTTGGCGACTCTCCTGTTTCTATGTAATTGCGGAGATAATAAAGTACCATGTCGCAGTTGAATACCCTACTCTGGGTTCGTAAAGCATCTTCTGAAAAACAATAGTTGTCATACCAAGGCTTCATTTCTGCAATTACAGATTCTACATCGCAATCGGGACGAACTTTTCCTGCACTCTTGAAATATTCAAACATCTCACGTACATCCTCGGTAGAGAACCCCAACATCTGATTGAAGGCAGGCTTTGTAGATATGTGCCAACCTATATTGAAGCCACTGGTTAGGTCGTCCAGGGTCACAGGACTGACTCCTGTCATGAAGATGCGAGTGAACATACCCTTGAACACCTTGAAAATCTCTCGATAAAAGCCTCTCGCATGGGTCAATGCCCAATACACCTTCTCTCCATGCTCGTTGAGCACGACATTGGTAAAGTTGTCATACTCGTCAATGATAAGATATAGCTGCATGTTTGCATCCTTTGCTTCGGTATCTATCATATTCAGCTTATCCACTGTGGTAGGGGCACTCTTTATTTTCTCGACAATTTCTGGGCGGTAGGCTCTCTTATATCTTTCTATGAAATTATCGAGTCGGATGTTGCAATAATTATTGAAATTCTCCTTCAAATCCTTTATATCTCCCCCGATTTTAGAAAAATCCAAGAACAAGACCTGAAACTTTCCTCGGTAAGGTGTTGGATGGGAGCCAATCCATAATTTGCCGAACAGTTCCTCAAACCTATCAGACTGGTTGATGTCGTAGTAAGCACACATCATGCTCAGCAAGAGGCTCTTGCCGAAGCGACGAGGGCGTATGAAGAACAAGCTATCCGCCTCCTCTTCCAACTTAGGGATATACATTGTCTTGTCAACATAATATTGATTTCTCTTTATTATATCGACAAAGTCAGAAACACCGTAAGGTATACGTTTCACATTCTCCATGTTTATTTTATTTTCTGTTTTGCTGCAAAATTAAGCAAAAATATCGTAACCTCAAAACTTTTCGCTTCATTTCTTTTATTATGCAGCTTTGTCTTCGAAACGGGAGTCTGATTTATTTTTACATTTCTTGGGGTGATTTGCCTTGCGCAAGCTTCAACCTATCCTCCTTTTCGTCCATAAAGATCTACATCTGTACCTCTAAAGCACATAGATTCTCCATATCAGCAACGATAATATCTCTCGTCAGGAGATAGAGAGAAAAAGCATAGAATA
>ULXM01008564.1_pt1 | contig 12043 bp, 10 predicted proteins | sample 1961271 | NCBI WGS metagenome assembly ULXM01 (sample SAMEA4835838, study PRJEB28245) | human gut metagenome | biome: gut microbiome; material: fecal sample | place: Denmark | collected 2008 | reverse complement strand
ACAGGCAGAACACCGTGCACAGCTGAAAGCATTCTATTCGGTACTGAAAACGCAAGACCGCTACATCAAGTTCGCATTCCTCACAGGAGTGACTACATTTGGAAAGATGAGCGTGTTCAGCGACCTCAACAACCTGATGGATATATCTATGGATTACCGCTATGTTAATATATGCGGAACTACTGAAGAAGAGCTGAAGTCATATTTCAAGGAAGGCATTTCTGAATTGGCATCAGCAAATGGAGACAGCGAGAGCGAAACCATTGATAAGTTAAGAATGCGCTATGGAGGCTATCACTTCGAAAAGAATTCAGAAGGAATATATAATCCTTTCAGCGTATTGAACACATTAGCAAAACATCGCTACAAAAACTACTGGTTTGAGACAGGCACACCAACATTCCTCATTGAACTTCTTAAGGAGCATGGATATCGGCTCACCGACCTCAGTAAGGAGCAAGTATCGGCTAATGTAATGAGCAGTATGGATTCCTCTTTCCCCAATCCCATCCCCGTCATCTACCAGAGTGGTTACCTCACCATCAAAGGCTATGACGAACGATTTAAGAAATACCAGTTAGGCTTCCCCAACAAAGAAGTTGAAGAAGGTTTTCTTAACTTGCTCCAACCCCTCTATAATTCTGCAGGAGACCGCTCCTCCTTTATGGTTGACGAGTTAGAAGCCTGAAGAGTAGAGAGTTGGATTGTGGATAATTAGAATAGAATACATATTTTATAATTATGTATATAACTCTGTATTAATATAATTATCAAATATAAAAAAAATAGAAAAAAATGGAAAAGAAAGAAGGTTATATAAATGTCTCAGAAATACTAAAGGCTGTGCTTAGCAAGAAGAAGTTATTTCTCATATCTATTCCTATTGCTATCGTAGTTTCTTCACTCATCATAATTTGTGTTCCGCGTTCCTATACAGCAAGTGCCATGCTTGTGCCTGAAGTAGAGAATTCTACGGATATGGGAAGTGTAGGTTCTTTGGCCTCAAGTTTTGGTATTGACCTTAATCACATAGGTGGAACAGATGCTATCTCTCCGCTTCTTTATCCAGAGTTACTTAATGACAACGGCTTTGTTGCCAGCCTTCTCAAGATACAAGTGAAAACACAAGATGGTACTTTAAAATGCTCTTATTATGAATATCTTAAGAAGCATCAGAAAATTGCATGGTGGACAAAGGCCATGGGAGTAGTGAAGCGTATTTTCAAAAGCAAAGAAACAAATGCAAAACGTAAAAATTTCAAGGATGAATTCGAAAATCCTTACTATCTCTCCAAAGATGAAGACGACATCGTTGGTGCTGCAAGAAGTTTAATTGGATTAACTGTTGACAAGAAAACTGGCGTCATAACAATACATACAGAGGCCCAAGATCCATTGATTTGCAAAAACCTTGCCGACTCCGTATCTTCGAAACTGCAGGTTTTCATCACCAACTATCGCACCCAGAAGGCACGTCACGATGTAGAATATTACAAATCACTAACTGCAAAGACTAAAGCCAACTATGAAAAAGCTCGCCAATTATATGGGAGCTATTCCGATTCAAATATGGATGTTGTTCTTGAAAGCGTACGCTCCAAACAAACTGATTTAGAAAACGACATGCAGCTTAAGTTTAATGCTTACACTGCAATGGTTACCCAGTTGCAAGCAGCAGAAGCAAAGCTTCGTGAACGAACCCCCGCTTTCACAACGTTACAAGGTGCTAGCGTGCCTATCAAGCCCACTAAACCGCGTCGTATGATTTTCGTTCTTGCTATAACAATACTTGTATTTGTTGGCGATTTGACATATGTTTTAAAAGACTATATTTTAGGTAAGAATTAATGTTATTGTCGAAAGAAAAAATTATTATAGCATATTATTATATTGCACTCATTGCATTTGCCGTGAGTGCATGTGCTGTTATGTTTGATCAAGAATCCAGTGGAGGTATAGCATACATCAACTTTATAATAGCTTTTACCTTTATGGTGTGGGGCGTTTTTGTATTGCGTCCCTTTACGAAAGGCTATCTTATAGAGATACCATCAAAGACTATCTTATCTTTTAATGTTTACATGCTATGGGTGCTAGTAGTAACAATCATTAATCCTGTTGGTATTGAAGGTATATCGTCATATATGAACAGCCTGTTTTGGTCAGCATTCCCTATTCTCATTCTTAACGCAACCTACTATTTTGTCTTGCATAAAGGCGATAGTAAATGGTTGAAAAAAATATTTCTTGTCATCACCGCTTTGTTTCTGTTAACTTATTACAGTTTTTACGATGTTGACAATATCCTTATGAATGTGCATTTAGGATCATCCTATTACTCATTATACATGCTGCCTTTAGTTTTGGTTTACCCCTCGAAGATAGGAAAAATATGTTGGACCATCATCATCTGTATAGCGGTATTTTCTTCTGTAAAACGTGGAGGCGTACTTGCACTTGCACTTGCTATGTTAACATATATAATAACCAACCAATTGGTGTCTAAGAGAGGTAAGTTCACGAAAATTATTATCGGTTTCTGTATACTCACAGCATTTATTGCCGTCTTTGCTTATATTGGAACCATGGGTGACAACAATATCTTTGAACGTTTTGAATCAATACAAGAAGATAATGGAAGTGGGCGAACGGACGTATGGAACGAGGCATGGCGACTTATAAACAATCAGGGTATTGTTACTTATTTTGTCGGAAATGGATTCAACACCGTGGTTCGCAATTCGCGTTATGTACTTTCTGCTCATAACGACTATTTAGAAGCTTGGTTCGATTTTGGATTGATAGGCATGTTACTCTATATAATCTCATTGCTTCTTCTGTTTAAAGATATATTAAAATGTCTCAAGGCAAAGAAAGAGTATGCCCCCGCAATGTCTGTTCTTGGTGTTTTAATAGTTGTGCTCACCATGATTTCGCATATTGCTATCTATTATTGGTTTAACATCATTGTGCTTTGCATAGCTTATTTTGAAGGACGTTACTATAGAGAAAAAAAAGAATTTGTAAAAAAAGAAAAGGACAATGAGTGAAAATAAAGTTAGCAAACGCATAATCTCGAATGTATTTTGGGCTCTGGCCGGTAAGTTCACAGGTCTGGCAAGTGCATTGTTGGTAGGTATCTTTGTGGCTCGATACCTTGGTCCAACTCAATATGGTATAATGAACTATGCAGTCAGCTTCGTTACCTTATTTTTAGTGATTGCCACCTTTGGCTTTGAGAATATTGAAATAAGAGAAGAGGCGAAAGCGAATGATCAGAAAGACGTCATTCTGGGTACCGTGTTTGTGCTCCGTCTATTACTTTCGATCGTTACCATTGTCACCATTTCTGTGGTAGCTTACATCAATGAGACAGACCTTTATACATATGGCATCATAATGATATATGCAATAACTGTCATACTCTCTCCATTTGATGTGATTCGCAACTATTTTACCTCTCTCATTCAAAACGAATATATAGTAAAAATAGGCATTTTCCGCACAATTCTATCAGGGACAATTAAGATTGTATTGTTGCTTGTACATGCCTCTCTTGTATGGTTTGTCATCTCCTTGGTATTTGATGCCTGCATCTTGGCACAAGGCTATTGCTATGTCTATAAAAAAAAGATTGGTAGCATGCGTTCTTGGCATTTTGACAAAGTTTGGGCACGCTATCTCTTACGTCAATCGTTTCCTTTACTGCTGTCAGGAGTAGCGGCAACGATATTCTTACAGATAGACCAAATTATGATTGGCAACATGATTGACAAGACATCGGTTGGCTATTTTTCAGTAGCTTCTAAGTTTGTTGAAGTATTACTTTATGTGCCTACCATCCTCATACAAACCGTCAGTCCGCTACTCGTTAAGGAACGAAAGTACGATCTCGATTCGTATCATAAAAAGTCTCAAATGTTTATGAACGTCACTGTGTGGTCGTGTATTTTATGTGCTATCTTTACCTCCTTATGTTCCCAATACATTGTATTATGGACTTTTGGTTTAAAATATGCAACCTCTATAGGTATCTTACAAATTTTATCATTTAAGATAATAGGAGTAGCTCTAAATATCGTTTCGGGGCAAATATTGATTATAGAGGAAAAACAAAAATATTTTGTGTTGCGTAGTCTTAGCGGTTGTGTAGTATGTGTAGTACTAAACCTACTTGTCATAACACGCTTTGGTGTGTGTGGAGTTGCCTTTGTAGCCGTAGCCACACAGGTTGCTGCAGGTTTTTTCATACATCTGTTCATTCCTACATACCGATACATGTTTTTCATACAAATGCGTACTTTGCTTGTAGGTTGGAAAGACTTGTATAAAATAAAAATGCTTTTAAACCGTTAATAATAAAAACGCCTATGCCTCAAAATAAGGAAGCATATATATTTATATTGATACTTAAATTATATTTTATGTATGAAGAAGTTAATGATTAAATTATTTGAGTATATCCCTTGTTCCGATTGGATTTACCATAAGTATCTTATATTTAAAGGACGCCAGCGCAAGGTATGTCTTGGAAGCAAAAATGCGGACAAGACCTTTTATGTAATAGGTTGGAACGATGAGGGAGGCGGACTGTTTTGGATTGTAAACAAAGTGTGCATGCATATAGCCTATGCTTTGGATCACGGTTACATTCCTGTTGTCGACTTGAAAAACTATATCACCCAATACACATTAAAGAATGAGAAAAAAAATGTTTGGGAGATATTCTTTGAACAACCTGCAGGGTATGGATTGGAAGATATAAAGGATAGTAAAAATGTGATAATCAACCGCATGACTCCAGCACCAGCAAAGAAGTATCTCATGGGGCAAATAGAGTTTTATGACAATCAAGAGAGAATCTCTTATTTCCGTAATATCTTTAAGAAGTTTATTCATCCCAACAATAAGACGTTAGATTATATTCGAAATAAAGAGAAACAACTTTTTAAAGATAAAGGACGTGTACTTGGCATCTTATGTCGTGGCACCGACTATGTGGTGGCAAAACCAAAGAACCATCCTATTCAACCTGATGTGAGTGAAATAATAAAGGACGCTAAAAAAGTAATGAAGGAGAAGCAATGCAATTATGTGTTTGTTGCAACAGAAGATAAAGACATACTTGATGTATTAAAAGCGGAATTTGGCGATAAATTATTATTTCTCGACCAGCGTAGATACAGCGGCAAAGACATGCAATCAGATCAAGTACTTGCTCAAATTAAGAAGAAAGATAAGGAACGCAATCCCATAAAAGATGCCTTAGATTATTTTGCAGCCGTATACCTGCTTACCCGTTGCTGCTGTTTCATTGGAGGCCGTACAGGAGGAACTAAGGGAGTATTACTCATGAACGACGGCTTTGAATATAAAAAAATCTATGATTTAGGGCTATACAAATAATAAAGACTACATTGTGTCGTTATTTCATTATAGAGTATAAATCAAAATTGAAACTTTAAACAAAATAATAAAATGAAAATAGGCTTGCTTGCATACCACTCTGTGTGTAATTTTGGAGCGATGTTACAACTTCTTTCTACATACATGTTTTTGGAAAATCATGGACACGAACCAGTGGTTATAAATTGGGTAGCTAAAGACTTGGAAGAATATTATGCCCAAAACACACCTGTTGCACAAATTGAGAACCAGAAGAAACTGCGCCTCAAATTGTGGAAAGAAACCTGTTTATGTCGCACAATTGAAGATGTTGCAAACATTATTTCTACAGAACACATTGAAGCTGTAATAATAGGTAGCGATGCCGTGGCACAGCATCATCCACTTTTTGAACGAATCGTCTTCCCATGTCGCAATATTATAGCCATTAATTCTGTGACCTCCGACGTGGTATTTCCAAACCCTTTTTGGGGTATATGGACTGACTATCTCGACAAGCCTGTCCCTGTTGCATTAATGTCAGCAGCAAGCCAAGACTCAAAATATAAATATATTTCTAAAAAACTTCGTAAGCAAATGAAAGAGCGTATCATGGCATTTTGCTATGTATCTGTGCGTGATGAGGACACCCAAAAGATGTTCTCTTTCATTACTGAAGGACAATGTTGTCCATCTGTTACACCAGACCCAGTATTTGCGTTCAATCAAAACGCAGCATCATTAGTACCTTCTAAAGAGGAACTGATGAAGAAATATGGTCTTTCAGACAAGTATATGCTCATAAGTTTCAAGAACGAAAAACGCTCTAACGTATCCCAAACTTGGCTGAACAAATTTCAAGACATAGCAAAATATCATGGCATACAGTGTGTATCGTTACCATTCTCGACAAGTCTATCTGCAGGAGAGTTGGAAAGTGAAATTGCACTCCCACTAAATCCTATTGACTGGTATGCTCTACTCAAATATTCTTGTGGTTATATTGGCAACAACATGCATCCTATCGTTGTGTGTATTCACAACGCAGTGCCTTTCTTTAGCTTTGACAATTATGGAACTAAACATGCAAACGGCTTGTTTTGCGACTCTTCAACAAGCAAAATCCGTCACATATTAAAAGTTGCCAACCTACTCGACTGTCGAATAGCAAGCAATTCACTGTTTCGTCGCACGCCAAGTCCAGAACATGTATTTAATAAGTTGCAGACGTTTGATAAAGCTAAATGCACAACTTTTGCTCAAGATTATCTCAGCAAGTATAATGAGATGATGACAGCAATTTTAAGACACATAGGAGGCACTTTGTAGGCCGTTTAAATAATCAAAATGAAACAAAATGAAAGTGGCATATATATCAACACCGCATTTTGCCGATTGTGACATTCCGCTGATTGGTGAATTACAGAAGAAAATTGATTTGTTCTATTTTCTTAAAGTATCAGAATCGACAAAGCGACTCACCCTTATAAAGATTGAATCGCTAAATAAAAGAGGTGGGGTTTATCCTGCTTCCGATTTTCCAGAACTTACCTACTTGTCTGACGATATAGATTTATCGAAGACATATATAGTAAACCTTCCAGGCAAGCACGACTGGTCTATTTGCAACCTCCTTGCCATATTTAAGATGGTGTGTGTCATTTTACAGCTAAAGATAAACATAGTACATATCACTTGGCCACCACGCTATGGTGAGTTCTTCACATATTTATTGCGTAAGCGTATCGTCATAACCATGCATGACCCCCTACCTCATTCAAGCGAGGACACATGGCTCAATCGTTTCCACCGTAATATGTGTTTCCGACTACTTGACGATTTTATTTTGTTGAACGAGATACAGAAAAAAACGTTTATCGAGACCTACCGAATGGGAGCAAAGCGTGTGGCATTATCGCATCTTAGCGCATATACAAACCTACAAAATATTAAGCCGCAAAAGCCAGATGTAAGTAACTATATCTTATTCTTTGGCGGAATTAGTTCACATAAGGGCATCGAATATCTGTGTGAAGCAATGGATAAAGTTTGCAAGAAACATCCCGATGTGAAGTTGGTTGTCGCAGGTAAAGGTAAGATTTATTTTGACTTAACCCAGTATGCTATCTATAATACTGGTCATTTAGTTCTTCTCAACCGATACCTTGACGATAACGAACTTGTTGGTCTGATACGTAACTCTTTGTTTGTGGTATGTCCTTATATCGATGCAACACAAAGTGGAGTGGTTATGTCAGCATTTGCTTTAAACAAGCCTGTTGTTGCAACCAAAGTGGGTGCTCTACCTACCATGGTTAAGAATGGACAATATGGAACTATCGTTCCTCCTAAAGATGTCGCCACCTTGGCTTCTGCAATAAATACATTGATAGAAAATCCACAAAAAATAGAGGCAATGATGGCAAATATTGAGCACGACTATTCTGAGGGCAAATACTCATGGAAAGCCATCGCACAAGGCATAACTGATATTTATGCAAAGAAACTGTCAGACTCTAACAAGTGAAATAATTAACAATGATTAAAAGAACAAACAAATGAAGAAAGTCTCAATAATAATTGTAACCTACAACTCAGAGAAGGATATATATGATTGCATTAATTCTATCATAGAAAATTCCGACATTCCGCTGGCGGAAATAGAACTGGTTGTTGTAGACAACAATAGCACTGATTGCGACACAATGTTTAATAAACTTAAGACATTGTGGGGAGAAGATATTATACTGATAAAAAACAGCAGTAATGGTGGATACGGTCAGGGCAACAACGTGGGTATAAGACAATGTTCAGCACCAGTAGTGCTTATCATGAATCCAGACGTGAGACTTGTGTGCCCAATATTCAGAAAAGCAATAAACCTCTTTTCTAAGAACAAAAACATGTGCATACTCGGCATGAAACAGTGGCTCACCCTTGATGAACCAAGCAGCAATTCATTTACATGCACCTGTAGAATGAACGGCTATCTCTCGACCATCCTCTCTGCCTTGTGTACACGTCTTGATATCTATTTAGCAAAATATATGCATTTCTCAGGATCCTGTTTTTTTATTAACAAAGCCATGTTTGAAACTGTCGGTCTTTTCGATGAAAGCGTGTTCCTCTATGGCGAGGAAGATGACATTCATTATCGTCTGATGCATCGATTCAAAGATTGTGAGATGATATATAACAAAAATCTTAGATATCTGCACCTCACTAAAGAACGTCAACCAGACATAAAATATGAAAAGACGCTTATTGATGTGGCAGTAATTCAAAACCAAAAGAAAGGTTACAATGAGGATAAAACTCTTAAAAATCGTCTGCGCTGCATCAACTTACTGATTTTAAGAGAACGTCTGCGCATTATGCTTGGCAAAAATAACAGAACACTCCTGAACATGCTTGAAGAACTAAAGTTATATATAAAAGAGAAACTGCAAAGTTGCAAGCAGATCAAATAGCAACAAGAAGGCATTTAAAAGTTTTCGTGAACAAATAAAAACTATAAATGAGCCCACTTGAAAAAGTAGTTTTGGGTTCTTTATCCTACAAACGCCATTTGATTATCAGATGGTTACATTTGAAGAAATTATTATAAAATGACTTTTTCAAGTGGGCTCAGTAATATATAAAACCATAAAGCTATATGAAGAAAGTTTTATTCATATCATTTCAAGACTTCCATAATATCTTTGACGGAGGAAGCCTAGCCAACAGACGGAATGTAGAAATGGCTGTCAATGTCCTTGGCAAAGAAAATGTTGACTGTTTTTTCATCAACGACAACAGAAAGAAAAACAGTATTGTTTCAATGCTGCAGTCAGCTATACTCTTTCCTTTCGGCTATTTTTACGGGTTGACACCAGGTAAGATCCGCACCATTATAAACGTGGCTGACAAGTATGACTATATCTTCATCAATACCAGTATTTTTGGAATAATATCCAAGAAACTTAAGGAACATGGATACAAAGGTATCATCATCAATTTCTTCCATAATGTAGAAAGCCTTTACTATGAAGCAAGGGTCAGCAAGAAGTTCCCACTAAGGAAAATTGTCATTGACTGTGCAGCCAAGAACGACAGATACAGCATTGACTATTCGGATAAGTCTGTGGGCTTATGTATGCGCGACAGCAACATCATGAAGTCGCTCTATGGCAAGCCGTTTGATAACATAGTTCCTATCACATTTGAAGACAAATGTGTAGGCAAGAACTTCGACAAGCAGGTTTTTACAGGTAGAAAGCCTAAATGTTATTTCATCGGAAGTAATTTTCCTGCCAATACCGAAGGGCTTTTGTGGTTTGTAAAGAATGTGTTGCCACATGTAGACATTGATTTCAAGATAATAGGCAAGGACATGGACCAGCTGAAAAAATCTCAGCCTTGTTTGGTAGACATTCCTGTATTCTCTAATGTTCCCGACCTTGCACCTTTCTTCGAAGAAGCAGACTTTATGGTATTCCCGATATTTTCTGGTAGTGGTATGAAGGTAAAAACATGCGAAGCTCTGATGTACGGTAAGAACATATTAGGTACATCCGAAACATTTGAAGGCTATGAACTTGACACCTCGTTGTGTGGTAGACTCTGCAATACAGCAAAAGAATATATCGAAGCCATTAATTATTTTGCTGAAAATTCAGTGCCAAAGTACAATACATATTCACGCTCTATTTTCGAAAACAATTATTCCAATTCTTTTGCATTAAAAACTTTTAGAGAGCTTTTGCAATAATAGAAGTCTCCTGAGCAACCTAATGTTGCTCAGGTACTTATAAAAAAAACAACAAATTATAATATTGCGGAAATTATTATTGATAAACTTTTATTCAATCTATTTCTGTTTCATAAATTGCATTCAACATAGGAGTATTCCAGCCTTCATCCCCTACACTCTGATTAAGGATAATATAATATGGGCGATCAAATGTCCATTGTCCTTCTTCGACCTCTTCGGAGTCATTTGATTTAAGAAACGTTCCTGTTATTTTTCCATCAACATACATAGTTATATAAGCAGGAGTCCACTCCATTCCATAGATATGCCATTGATTAGGTGTCACTTTCTGAGCAAAAGAATTTTGCTGTTCAGTTTTACCTAATATAAAAGAACTATGAGAATGTACTGTTTGATGGGATTTCTGCTCAGTACCAAAAAATTCCACGACGTCAATCTCACCATATCTATAAGGATTTCCTTGATTCTCTGGCAACAACCATACAGCAGGGAAATTACCCGGCAAAAAATTGGTTTTCATTTTCACCTCTAATTTTCCATATTTGAAAGAAAACTTACCTATCCATTTTGTCGTATCAAAACGTTCCTTTCCTATAGAATTAAAATCATCATAAAAAATCAATTTCCAACTTTTTTCTTTAGCCTGAACAGGAATAGAGTCAGAAATTAATAATCCACATAAAAGCAATAAAAACAGCTTCATATAGTTAGCTTTCATATTTTTTTATACAAAGGTAACATAAAAAAACGAAAAAGCACATTTTATGTTTTTTTTGAACCAAAAATAACATTTAATAATATTTTTATAGTACCTTTGCAATTAAAATAATAAAAATGGCAAATAATATCGTTTCTGTAATTATGCCTACATATAATACTGGCAAATTACTATTTGGTAGCATCAATAGCGTACTGAACCAAACATATTCTAATATAGAATTGCTCATTGTAGATGATTGCTCATCAGACGAGGAAACAAAAAGAATTCTTAATGATTTTTCACTGAAAGATTGTCGAGTAAATGTTACCTATCTGAAAAGTAATCACGGACCAAGTTATGCCCGTAATATTGCAATAGAAAAAGCCACAGGGCGATACATTGCATTTTGTGACAGTGACGACAAATGGCATCCCGAAAAAATCGAAAAACAAATTGATTTAATGGAGAAAAAGAATTGCGCACTATGCTGCAGTGCCTACTGTATCTGTGATATTCATAACAATATCGTTGGCATAAACATCCCTCCTAAGCACATTACATTAAATCAAATGAAATATGATAATAAGATTGGCTGCACTACTGCGATATATGATATTAAAAGATTAGGTAAGAAATACTTCATGCCAAAATTATATAAAAGTGAAGATTGGGCTTTATTCTTACAAATAATAAAAGCATGTAAGGATTGCTATGCCTATACAGAGGAACCACTTGCCTACTATTGTCTGAGAAGCGAATCCTTATCAAGCAATAAACTTTCAATGATAAAATACAATTTAGCAGTATATCAGGAAATATTAGGTTATAATCCAATAAAAGCCTATACTACATTCTTATTAGGCTTCATACCATCATATTTCAAAAAAATCATAAGAAGAAAAATTGACAGCTATAAATATCTTAAGAAACATAGTAGTTTTACACAAAAATAAATACGCAATATAGACAGAACTCTTTCAAAGAACCTGTATCAATAAGGGCAAACAACGAAATCATTGCTTGCCCTTATTGAACATTTTTAGAATTATGCTAACCTTTTCTAATTAGCCACTCTCCTATCGTCCGCTGAGTACTGTCATAATTCACACCCACCTTCACTAATTTCTTGCCACTTGCGGTATAAGGTATCAAATAGCCCTTGTCATCAATCTGTCGCAATGCATCTTCTGCAGATCCATCATACT
>ULXM01053120.1_pt1 | contig 12173 bp, 7 predicted proteins | sample 1961271 | NCBI WGS metagenome assembly ULXM01 (sample SAMEA4835838, study PRJEB28245) | human gut metagenome | biome: gut microbiome; material: fecal sample | place: Denmark | collected 2008 | reverse complement strand
CCGTCCTCAACAGCCATATTGGTGATGCCGATGTTCATCTTGTTGCTTCCCTTGTTATCGTTGAAAGCCTCGCAATAAGGAGATGTGGCATTGGTAAGATTCTTCTTGCTACCCCAAGGCCAAGCGTCGCCTGTCTCAGAGCTTGATGTGCGGTTATTATCGGCAGGTATCAGAACCATACGCTCGTGATCGTTCACGCCGCTAACAATACTGTTAGGACAGTTGCTTGACCATACATACGGAGAATAGTCAACGTGATTGATGAGGATACCGGGAGCTGCGATGGTAGCGTCCCATCCCTTCTGCTGACGGTTCTCAATGATGTAATACTCGTCGTTGTAGCTGGGGTTGTGATAGATGTAAGCATTGCCACCGTCAATGAGCGGCTTCATGTCAGTAACATCGCAGTCTTCATCGAGAACGATGGGGTCAATCCATCCTGCTGCGTAGCGCTCGTAAGCTGTGTAGCCGACCGGCTGGAAACCGTCACCATTGTAGTTACCAGAGCACATGAGATCCCATGTTCCCATACCATACTTGCCGCCATAGTTGATATCGTAGAAGTCAGGATAGCCAAGGCAGTGAGAGAACTCGTGGCAGATGGTACCGATACCAGCCACATTGCCCTTGCTGTCCTTCAACTCGTTGGAGCAAGCATATACGTAAACTGTGGTGCCGTCCTTGCCGAAAGCTGTGGGCTTGGAGAGCTGCGACTTGTGAGGCCAGACGGTATCTGTGCTACCACCAGTAGCCTGACCCTCACCAGCGTAGATTACGTAAACCTCTTCCACCTGACCGTCACCATCCCAGTCGTACTGCTGGAAGTTTACACCTGCGGCAGCTGCTGAAGCACAAGCGGCAGATATCATACCCTGAGGATTGACGTCATAACGCTGGCCATTAATGTAATCATCCTTTCCGTATGTGGCAAGAGGACCAAGTGTGTAAGGACCTACTACGTCGAAAGTGATGTTGAGCTTGCCAAGACTTTGTGCAGAGAAGTAGTCGCTGACAGATCCCTTGAAGTTACCCTCGCTAAATCCCTTCTCGTTAGCAACACGATTATAGAAAGCCTTCGGGTCTGACATAGAGAAACTCTGGTCGGAGAACTGAACGAGAATGATAAGACAACGCTTGTCGCCCTCATAATTGTTCATTGCACGACCCTTTGCCATTGCGCGGCGGGCATTCGTGACTGAAGCGCCTGCCTCCTTGCGAAGCTGAACAGCTGCCTGCTGAAGTGCAGGGAATTCAGCGGGAACGATGAAGTCGTCCTGCTGAACATAACGATTGCCATTGGCGTCCTGCCAATAGCTCAGAAACTCGTCGCCCTTGAGCTCCACCATCAGTGTGGTGCCGTTCTGAAGCTTGAGTTGCTTCCAGATGCCCTTCTTTGCAGGTACAGCAACAGCGCTGAGACCGGCAAGAGCACAGAAGCCGAGAGTAAGTAATCCTTTCTTCATTTTGTTATTTGTTTTGTAAAGTTGTCTAAAAATAATTTAAGAACTCTTTATGCCATCCTTTAGAACACGAAAAAGGAGAGAGGTGTTCTACCATAGGGCAGAACAACCTTGCTCTCCTTTTATGCGATTTATCTCAAAATGAGAATCAGTGGCATAGTGCCTTTTCCTTTATTCAGATAATTTTTTACTTTTTGGTGAGGACGATGTCCTGTGTCATACCCATATAACCTTTCAACGAGTTGTCGCTTTCAGCGTATACTGCATAAGCAATACCAGCACCAGGAGTGAAGGTTACAGTATCGAAGTCAGTATTCCAGTTACCCATTACAGGGCTGGTGCTGCCATCAGCATTGGCAATCTTGAGGTAACCCTTGAACTCACCGAAGTCAAGACCTGATGCCAAAGTATATTCGCCGAGACAGTCGAAAGCAACGTAACCCTGACCTGTCTTTTCATCAGCATAGAAGTTGAGTCTTGCTTTGCTGGTCGAAAGTCCCTGGAGACCGGTCATATAGAGATAGTAACCATACTCATAGTCATAAGAGGGATTGTCACTGCCATCATCAAGCTTCTTCTGGGGCTCAGTGATGGTCACATTCCAACTTACAGTCTTACCATCTTGGTCCTTACCAGTGAGCTGCCACTTACCCTGGAGACGGTCGTATGGGTTCTTGTCGTTGTCCTCGATAGTAACGATACAGCTCTTCTGTGCACCGATAGTAGCACCCTTAGCCTCTACAATCTCGAACTCGAAAGTACGGTCTTCGTTAACCTCCTTATCATCAACTGCTCTGTACTCAACATAACCGACCTCGTCAGAGATAGTGATGGTCTTGTCAGTTACATAGTAGTGAACATCCTCCTTTGCAGGGTTGTCGCCAACTTCCTTAACTGCCAATGTAACATACACGTTGCCGTTGGTCTTGCCAGTAACCTTGATAGGCACTTTCACAGCTCCGGCACCTTCCTTAGCAGAGAATGTGGGGCTTTCCATCTCCACCACAACATCCTTGTTTGTGTTCTGCGTCTCTTTGTCATCGCTGCAAGAACCGAAGAAGGCAACAGCAGCTACGAGCAAAAATAACTTGAAGTATTTCATATTTGTTTAATTGCTAATAGTTATTAATGAACATTTATTAGTAGCCAGGATTCTGCTGACCCTTCAGGTTCGGGTTAGAATCGAGCTCGGTCTTCGGGATAGGCCATGTGAAGCGATGGTCACCTGCGTCATAAGAGAGACCGCGTCCTGCCTTAACGACGAACTGGTTGAGTTCCGCGTTATCCTCGTGGTTGGCGTTACGCTTGAAGCCAAGGCCGAGACGACGGAGGTCAGACCAACGCATACCCTCGCCGAGGAATTCCTTCTCACGCTCTGCATAGATGTCAGAGAGAAGCTCTGTTGTATTGGTGTAGGTCTTAGCCTCATAGCCGTCAATACGGTTAGCACAGAACTCATTCAGACGTGAACCGGAAGCGCTGCCCATACGAGCGTCTGCCTCGGCAGAGATAAGATACATCTCAGAGAGACGGAGCGGCTTCATCATATTGACGAAGTTATTCATCTCGCCGGTCTTCAAAGTCGGGTTGCCAGGGTACTTGTTGAATACAAAAGCCTCGTAACCTGTTCCGTGGATGGTCAGATTATCATAAAGAGTGAAGAATGCATCGAAGCGAACGTCACCGTCACCATAGAGGCTAAGTGTGCCGTATGTCGGGATGTACCATGCAGATGTCTGTTTGTCGCTGAGGAACACACCACCGATAGATCCACCAAGCTCAGACGGAGCACTCATGATAGGACGGAAGATAGCCTCGGTGCAATCATCTGTTGACCACATGTCAGCATAGTTAGAAAGGTTAGCGAGAGTGTAGTTACCGTTGTTGATAACGTCCTCTGCCTTTGCCTTAGCTGTATTCCAGTCAGCAGTGAGAAGAGCGACACGAGCCTGAAGAGCCTCTACTGCGAAGCTTGAAAGATAAGCTGCGCAAGGCTGAAGGAGGTCCTTAACGTCCTTATTGTCTGTAGCCTCATAAGCCTTGAGAGCTGTGTATGCCTCAGAAAGGTCCTTATTGATGAAGTCGAATGTCTCCTTCAATGTAGAACGGCTCGGGTACTTTGTTACGTCGCTGGTAGGAGCGAATGTGGTAACGATAGGCATGCCAGAAGCCTTTGCCTCAGGACCATCCTTGATTTGGGTGTAAGGCTGGCAGAAGTGGTCAGCAAGCCAGAGGTACATATAGGCACGTGTGAACTTTGCCTCACCCTTATAGCGCTCAATCTGCTGCTTTTCACTATCAGTAACACCAGGCTTTGCAGCGAACTCATCACACTTAGCGAGGATGGCGTTGCAAGTAGCGATAGCGGAATATGAGCCTGCCCAGAAGTTGGTGATGTCGCCGTCGCTCGGCATGATAGAACCCTTAGAGAACATACCAATCTGGTTACCGTTCGAGATAAGACCGTCAAAGTGGTCCATCTGAATATCTGTGGTATATATCCAATTGCCAGCTGTTACAGCGCGGAGATTTTCGTAAAGCTGAACACGGAACACGCTAAGGTCATGGATTGACCCGATTGCGGTAGTCTCGTCGAGTGCGCCATACGGAGCCTTGTCCATGTCGCAAGACGTAAAGGTCACCGCTCCGAGAAGCATCAATGATAAATATATCTTCTTCATTATTGTATCCTTTTTTTAATTTGAATGAAATTAGAATGTCAGCTCTGCACCGAACATGAACTGGCGAGTATTAGGATAGTTGAACTGAACCAGGTTGATATCTGGCTCCGGATCGTATCCCTCGAATGAAGTGATGGTGAAGAGGTTACGTGCGATACCGAATACCTTCACACCCTTGATGTAGCGAGTAGGAGCAAGCCACTTCTTCGGTAGGTCGTACTGCACAGTAAGGGTCTTCATACGGAGGAACGAAGCGTTCTGAATAATCTTGTCGTCGACCTGAATTTCATATCCGTAAGCGGGGATGTCTGTCACCTGACCCGGTGTGGTCCAGATGTTGAGCATCTCTACGCGCTGGTTCCATGTGGTAGCGAAGTTAGCGTTCTGGATGAAGTAGTCGTCGTTCTGCATCATCCACTTGTCTGCTGCCCATGCGAAGTCAGCGATAACGCTAAAGCCCTTCCATGTGAAGTTTGTGCCGAAACCACCAATCCAAGGTGCATAGCGGTTCTTGCCTGTAAATACGGCGTCGCGCTCCTCGTTGTAGATTTTAGTGATGTTGCCGTCCTTGTCAAGCCACTGAGGCTCACCAGTACGCGGGTCAACACCAGCGTTACGTACAGAATAGAACTCACCGTAAGCGTGTCCGATCTTGAGGTTAAGACCTGTGTTAGCGAGCAGATACTCATCACGGCCCTGGAACAGCTCAGTAATCCTGTTCTTGTTATAGCCTACGTTAGCTGTGAATGTCCAGTTGATATCCTTTGTAGCGATAAGCTGTACAGTAGCAGAAACCTCGAAACCAGTGTTGGTCATAGCACCGATGTTACCAGCTCCTGAACTCAAACCAGTTGTGTATGAGTAAGGAATAGGCATAAGCATGTCGCTTGTCTTGTTGCGATAGAAGTTGAAGTCGAGGTCGAGGCGACGGAAGAGGCTCATGTTAAGACCTACGTTGAACTTGCTAACGGTCTCCCATGTGAGCTTGGCATTAGAAGCCTGTGCAATACCTATAGACTTGACGCCGTTATACATGCCACCCTCGCCGAAAAGACCGAAGTAACCGTATGTGCTGGCACCAGCGTCGTTACCAGTGGTACCGTAGTTGACACTCAGAGTAAGGTTGTCAAGCCACTTGACGGGAGCAAGGAAGCTTTCCTTCTTAGCGTTCCACTTAGCACCTGCTGACCAGAATGTACCCCAACGATGATCGGGAGCGAACTTAGAGCTACCGTCGCGACGGAGTGAACCGTAAACGAAGTACTTCTCCTTGAAGTTATACTCTACGTTACCGAAGATAGAGTTAGCAACAGCCTCTGAACGTGAGTCGCCCATGTCGCCGGGGTTTGCCTTTGTACCAGAAGAGAGAAGCATAAGGCGATCGTCAGTCTGACCAGTTGTGTAAGCGCTGAATGAACGTGAACGCTGGATGTGTGTCTCCTCACCAACGAGGAGGTTTACGTAGTGGTCGCCAAAGTTCTTCTTCCACTCACCAGTGTGAGTAAGAGTGTATGCATAGTAACGTGAGAAGCCGTCAGCGAGTGAACCGTCCTGAGGGTCAATCTTCTGACCCATAGGAGTAACCATTTCCCCGTGAGGAATGTTACCGGTCTCAGATGTTGAGTCGTAGCCAAAGAGTGACTGCTGAGCTGTGAAGGTAAGACCCTCCATCGGAGTGAACGTCTCATTGATACCGATGTTGAGAGTTACCTGCTCACCATCCTGCTTACGATACATATCGTAGAACTCAGGTGTTGACAAGTTTGAATAAAGCAAACCATAAGCCTTGCCGTCCTTTACGATGTTGCCGTTCTCGTCATAGTGATAATAGTAAGGAGCATCGAAAGGCATTGCCTGACGAGCGAATACGAGCGGGTTGGCAGAATAGATACGACCTGAGGCATTCTGCTCACGGTTAACAACGTAGCGCTGGTCACCGAAGTTAGAGTTGAAACCAACCTTGAAGAAACGGTTCAGACGAGCGTTGATACGTGCTGCGAGAGTGTTACGCTGCATACCAGAGCTCTGGATAAGACCCTCCTGCTCGTGGTGGTTGAATGAAAGATAGTAGTTAACTGAGTTACCACCACCCTGCATTGTAGCGTTGATGTCCGATGTAGGAGCCGAGTTTGAGAGCATCTCGTCACGCCAGTTAGTGTTGATGTGCTGAGCAGCCTTGCGGATAGCATCGCTCACGGGCTGACCGATGATGTCGCGGAACTTAACATACTGCTGTGAGTTCATCATGGTAACACCGTCAGAAGTCGGCATAGAGATACCATACTGAGCCTTTACAACTACCTGTGCAGACTCGTTGTACTTACCATTACGTGATGTGATAACGATTACACCGTTGGCAGCACGCGAACCATAGATGGCTGTAGAAGCGGCGTCCTTGAGGACGGTAATGTTAGCAATGTCAGACGGGTTAAGAGTCTGGAAGAAGCTTGAGCTGATAGGAGCACCGTCGAGGATGAACAAAGGCGCGTTAGAAGAGTACATCGAGTTAACACCACGCAGACGGATGGTTGCTGATGCAGACGGGTCACCGCTTGAGGTCATAACCGAAAGACCTGACACCTGGCCTGCAAGAGCGTCGGTAAAGTTAGGAGTAGCGACAGTCTTCATCTTCTCACCGCTCACTGTAGAAACGGCGCCGACAACCGATCCGAGCTTCTTGGCCGAACCGTAACCGGTGATGATGACGTTCTCGAGCATGTGGCTGTCAGCATCGAGGATGACGGTCATCTTCGCAGATGCCTTCACCTTCTTAGTTGTCATACCAATGTAAGAGAACTCCAATTCTGCATTGGCGTTCTTCAGTTCAAGTGAGAAGTTACCGTCGATGTCAGTGATTGTACCGACTGCGTTGTTACCAACAACCTTGACAGTCGCACCCATGATGGGTTCGCCGTCTTCAGAAGAGGTGACCGTACCAGTAACTCTTGTCTGTGCCATCGCCAGTCCTATACTTAGGAAAAGGCAGGCAAGAAAGGTCATGAGTCTTTTTTTCATAGAATCTCTCTCTTAATTAATGAAAATAATATTAATGTTTATTTTGTTTCTGATTCAGCCAAACTACGGCATAAACGCATCACACCCTTTAGGCGCGATGTCGTCGGTCGTCATTGTGTGATTTGTCCAGCGAGTTGCGATTTACGCATTATCCTGAGTAGTTATTATTTTGTGTCTTTAATGATCCTTCATTTATTCACATCTTTTACGAAACCGTGCAAAATGTTATACAATTTGAATATTGTTTTGCAAATTTAGATGTTTTTTAGAAGTTGGCAAAATATTTACATATAAAAAATCAGCTGTGTTGTCATTTTTCTTCTAAATCGTATGAATATGAATAATTTTTACTGAATTTTGCAATTATTCTTCTCTATTTGTATATAAACTGTAGTTTTTAGTTTGTTAACGTTCACAATATGTTGTGTGCCCACACCAACAAATAGCATCAGTATTGCAAGGAATAACTTTGTCACAAAACACACCCTCATTAGTCGATAATTCGCTTCCGGCCAACAATAAAATGCGGCATTTATTTTGTGTTCTGACGTTTTTAATGTATTTTTGCAAAAAATAGAGATTTACCGCTAATGTGTAGACAGATCAGACTAACACCTTAATATATACATCAGCACTGTCTCAGAAAATCTAAAGATATGCAAACAAGATGTCACTTGTCAGTTCTCGCCCTTAAGCAGGCAGAGAAGTATGGAGAGCGCGAAGCCTTCACGTATAAGGATTTCGGTGGTTCGGTATGGAAGACCATGAGCTATAGTCGCTTCGCCACTCTTGTGAAGGAGGCCAGCAACGCCCTCCTCAATCTCGGCGCCAAGCCTCAGGACGCCATCGGCGTATTCTCGCAGAACTGCATCCAATACCTCATCACCGACTTCGGTGCCTACGGCGTGCGTGTCATGTCCGTACCGTTCTACGCGACCTCTTCCGAACAGCAGATACAATATATGATTAACGATGCGCAGATTCGCTTCCTCTTTGTCGGCGAGCAGGAACAGTACGACAAGGCACACCGCATATTCCCGCTCTGCCATTCATTAGAGCGCATCATCGTATTCGACCGCAGCGTGCGCATCAGCTCGCACGACCCCGCAGCCCTCTACTTTGACGACTTCCTGAAGCTCGGTCAGGGACTGCCGCGCCAGACAGAAGTGGAGGCGCTTTACAAGCAAGCCAACAATGAAGATATATGCAACATCCTCTACACTTCCGGCACAACCGGCGAGTCGAAGGGTGTTGTGCTGACATACGGACAGTATGACGCAGCCTTGATTGCAAACGACGAGGCTGTACCCATCCGCGACAAGGACCGCACCATACAGTTTCTGCCCGTTACGCACATTTTCGAACGCGGATGGTCTTACCTATGTTTCTCGGAAGGATCGCACATCATCATCAATACCGACCCGCACGAGATACAGCAGTCAATGCGTGAGACCCATCCCACCAGCATGTCATCAGTGCCACGCTTCTGGGAGAAGGTTTACCAGGCAGTGAAGGACAAGATTGACCGTTCGAGTTCCATGCAGCAGAAGCTCTTCCGCCACGCCCTTGAGGTGGGCCGCCGCTACAACATAGACTGCAAGAGCCAGGGTCGCCGCCCGTCTCCTATATTAGCGATGGAATACAAGCTCATGGACAAGCTTGTCCTTCGTCTCGTCCGCAAGCAGATTGGCCTTGAGACCTCGCACATCTTCCCGACAGCAGGAGCGACAGTATCGCCTGAAGTGGAACGATTTGTCCACTCTGTAGGTATCAATATGGTTGTGGGCTACGGTCTGACGGAGAGTCTTGCCACCGTATCGTGCGACCGCGACAATATGCCTTACACCATCGGTTCGGTGGGACGCCCCATCAAGGGCATCGAAGTGAAAATCGATGAAAACAACGAAATCCTGCTCAAGGGTCCGACCATCACACGTGGCTACTACAAGCGAGACGCTGCCAACGCAGCCGCATTCACAGAGGACGGATTCTTCCGCACGGGAGACGCCGGCTACATGAAGAACGGCGAGCTGTTCCTCACGGACCGCATCAAGGACCTCTTCAAGACCAGCAATGGCAAGTATATCGCTCCGCAGATGATTGAGTCGCTCGTCCTCGTGGATAAGTTCGTTGACCAGATAGCTATCATTGCCAACGAGCGCAAGTTTGTTTCGGCACTCATCGTACCGGAGTTCCGCCTGCTCGAAGACTGGGCGAAGGACAACGGCGTAGAGGTGGAATCAAGAGAGCAGCTTTGCCAGAATCCGAAGATAATAAAGATGATGACCGAGCGCATCCATACACTGCAGCAACAGCTTGCTCCCTACGAGCAGATAAAGCGCTTCACGCTCATCGCACACCACTTCTCTATGGAGAGCGGCGAGCTGACCAATACGCTCAAGATTCGCCGACCCGTAATCTACAAGAACTTCAAGGAAGTGATTGACAAGATGTATGAGTGTTAGGCGGCATTCTGCCGCAATTAGGAATTAGGAATTAGGAATTTTGAGTTTTGATTTTTGAATTGTTGCGGCATGCGCCGCAATTAGGAATTTATCAGTTTTGAATTGATAGATAATTCCAAAGTCAAAAATTCAAAATCGTAGGCGAAGCCGAGAAAAACTCAAAATTCAAAACTCAAAATTCAAAATCGCAGGCGAAGCCGAGAAAAACTCAAAATTCAAAACTCAAAATTCAAAATTCTTAAATGATAACAGCCGATCAGCTAAAGGATGTGATGGAGCGCACTGAAGCACTCCATCATTATCTTAATATCGACAAGAAACGCGTGGAGTTCGAGGAAGAACAGCTCCGCACCCAGGCTCCAGACTTCTGGGAGGACCAGAAGTACGCAGAGGAGCAGATGAAGAAAGTGAAGACGCTCGAGAAATGGATAAAGGGATACGAGAACGTGAAGCGTCTTGCAGACGAACTGCAGCTCGCCTTCGACTTCCACAAGGACGAACTCGTCACGGAAGAGGAGGTAGACGACGATTACGCCAAGGCGGTGAGCGCCATCGAAGACCTCGAGCTTATGAATATGCTCCGACAGAAGGAGGACCCTATGGACTGCGTCATGAAAATCAATTCAGGTGCCGGCGGCACGGAGAGCCAGGACTGGGCGCAGATGCTTATGCGTATGTATATGCGCTGGGCGGAGGCTCACGGATATAAGGTTACCATCAGCAACATTCAGGAAGGCGACGAGGCAGGCATCAAGAGCGTAACCATGGAGATAGAGGGCGGCGAGTATGCCTACGGATTCCTCAAGAGCGAGAACGGCGTACACCGTCTCGTCCGCGTATCGCCATTCAATGCCCAGGGCAAGCGAATGACTTCCTTCGCATCCGTATTCGTATCGCCACTCGTAGACGACACCATCGAAGTGTATGTCGACCCGTCCAAGATATCTTGGGACCTCTTCCGTTCAGGAGGTGCAGGAGGCCAGAACGTCAACAAGGTGGAGACGGGCGTACGACTCCGTTATCAGTATGTCGACCCCGACACTGGCGAGGAGGAGGAAATCCTTATCGAGAACACGGAAAGCCGCAAGCAGCTCGAAAACCGTAACAACGCCATGCGACTCCTCAAATCACAACTCTACGACCGCGCCATGAAGAAACGCCTTGAGGCGCAGGCTAAGATTGAGGCAGGCAAGAAGAAGATTGAATGGGGCAGCCAGATACGCTCCTATGTCTTTGACGACCGCCGCGTAAAGGACCACCGCACCAACTATCAGACCACGGACGTGGATGCTGTGATGGACGGCAAGATTGACGGATTCATAAAGGCATACCTCATGGAATTCCCAGTGGTCGATGCGTAACGCAACGACAATTAGGAGTTTTGAATTTTGAGTTTTGAATTGTTGCGGCATGCGCCGCAATTAGGAATCAATCAATTTTGAATTGATGATAACTCAAAAATTTAAAAGTCAAAATCGCAGGCGAAGCCGAGAATAATTCAAAAGTCAAAAATCAAAAATCAAAATTTATAAAACTATGAGCCAGCAAAGCAAAATCAAGCGTGAGAAATACGCTAAGGAACAGGAGAAGAAGGGAAAGAAAGTCGTGGAAAGCATTTTCTGGTTGCTCGTCCTCGGAGGAGCGGCTTTCGCCATCTGGACCTGCATGAACGCATAACAAAAAATGCAAGTAAACAAATAAAACATTAGGTAAGAAAATGAGCGGATTTGAAATAGAACGTAAATTCCTCATTCGGGAAGGCGGCAACTATAAGGATGCCGCCTTTTCGTGTAGTCGGATAAAGCAGGGATATATGCCCTGCGAAACAGCCACCGTACGTGTCCGTACCCGCGACGACAGCGCATGGCTGACCATCAAGAGCCACAGCGACGCAGCCGGACTCTCGCGCTACGAGTTTGAGAAAGAGATAACCATCGACGAAGCCGAGCACCTCTACCAGCTCTGCCGCGGAGGAGTGATAGACAAGAAACGATGGCTGGTGAAGAGTGCGGACGGACGACACACCTTCGAGATTGACGAGTTCTTCGGCGACAACGAAGGACTGACAGTTGCGGAGGTGGAGCTTGGCGCGGAGGACGAAACCTTCCAGCGTCCCGACTTCCTCGGCGAGGAGGTGACGGGAGACCGCCGCTACTATAATTCAGAACTTATAAAATCGCCATACAGTACATGGGCTCATAAAAAACAAAAGTAAGAAGATTATGGATAATAACACAACACCGGTGCTTCTGCTCACCGGATATCTTGGAAGCGGAAAGACAACACTCCTCAACCGTATACTTGCCAACAAGCAAGGCATCAAGTTCGCCGTCATCGTCAATGACATCGGCGAAGTGAACATCGACGCCACACTCATCGAGAAGGGTGGCATTGTGGGAGAGCAGGATGACAATCTCGTGGCTCTCCAGAACGGATGCATCTGCTGCACACTGAAGATGGACCTCGTACAGCAGCTCAGCGACATCGTGTCGCAGCAGCGCTTCGACTATATTGTCATCGAAGCAAGCGGCATCTGCGAGCCGGCTCCAATC
>ULXM01070319.1_pt1 | contig 12206 bp, 10 predicted proteins | sample 1961271 | NCBI WGS metagenome assembly ULXM01 (sample SAMEA4835838, study PRJEB28245) | human gut metagenome | biome: gut microbiome; material: fecal sample | place: Denmark | collected 2008 | reverse complement strand
CCGCCATATTTGTGATAAGAGAAAAAGCGAGCACTTTAAATCCGCAATGATTGGCGGCTATTACCTCCGGAACGGTGGACATACCGACTGCGTCCGCTCCGAGTATACGAAATGCACGAATTTCCGCCGGTGTTTCATACGACGGACCGAGGCAGCCGAGATATACGCCCTTTTTAAGGTCGGTGCCCGTTTTTGCGGCGCACAATTCGGCAATTTCACGAAGTGACGGATTATATGCAAACGACATATCCGGAAAACGTGTGCCTACGCTGTCGTCATTTTTTCCCACGAGCGGATTTCTGCCCATAAAATTGATATGGTCGGTTATAAGCATAATATCCCCGGGTTTAAAGTCGAGATTAACTCCGCCGGCGGCATTGGTAAGTATCAGATTTTCCGCTCCGAGGGCACGCATAACTCTTATCGGCAATACGACTTTATCAAGCTCCCAACCCTCATAGCAGTGAAGCCTGCCCTGCATACAAATAACGGGTTTTCCCGAAAGCCTGCCTACGATAAACCTGCCCTTGTGACCGGGAGCGGTAGATACGGCAAAGCCTTCAAGCTCGCCGTAATCTATATACACGGGGTTTTCGATTTTTTCGCCCATATCGCCGAGCCCCGAGCCCAAAACTATTGCTGTTTTCGGTATTTCGGTTATTTTCGACCTTATATAATCTGCGTTTCGCTCTATGATGTCAGCCATTTTTCTTTACCTCGCTTATAATTCTGCTCGCTGCGGCATTTACGGTGCTTTTGACCTTTTCAATATCAATCGTTGTGAATTCTCCGTCCTTATAAAGCACTCTTCCGTCCGCCATAGTCAACACAACATCGGCACCGTCTGCGGCATACACAAGGTTATTTATCATATCGGTTTGCGGATACATATGCTCGCTTTCGATGTTTAAAACGCAAAGGTCAGCTTTGTACCCCGCTTTTATTGCGCCGCTGTTCTCTCTGCCCTGTGCCTTGTAACCGTTTACGGTAGCCATTTTTAAAATATCGCGTTCGGAAACCACCGAGGCGTCATTATGAAGACCTTTCGGCAAAAGCGCGCAAAGGAACATTTCCTTTATCATATTAAGATTGTTGTTTGAGGCGACGCTGTCTGTACCTATTGCCACATTGACACCGCTTTTTAAGAGCTTGTAGACATCGCATATACCGCTGCCGAGCTTCAGGTTGCTCGCCGGGCACGTGGCTGCCGTCACGCCCTTTTCGCGTAAAAGCTCAATATCTCCGTCCTCAACCCAAACACAATGAGCCGCAGTTGTCGGCACGTCAAAAACTCCGCATTTATAAAAGAGCTGCGTCGGAGTTAACGAGTACTTCGCCTTACATTCTTCGTGTTCTTTCTTCGTTTCAGACAGGTGTATGTGCGCTCTAAGCCCTCTCTCGCGAACCTTTTCGGCGAACTGCTCAATTATTGTTCTTCTGTTTGTATACTCGGCGTGCAGGCTCATATCTATTTTAAGTCTGCCGTCTGCGGCATTGTGAAACCGCTTTACTATATCTTCACTTTCGCGGAAGCTTTGCAGATTTTCAATATCGGTATTCTCAAAGCTCGTTATTGCGCGGCTGAAATTACATTTAATACCGCTGTCCGTTACGGCTTTCGCGACATTTTCGGAAAAGAAATACATATCGGAAAAAGATACTGTTCCGTATCGGAGCATTTCAGCTATCGCAAGCATTGACGAATAATATGCGTCCTCGCCCTTTATTCTGTCCTCAAACGGAAAAACCTTTTCATTCAGCCAACGCTGAAGCGGCAAGTTTTCGGCATAGCCGCGTAAAAGCGTCATCGGCGAATGCGAATGTGCGTTTACAAAGCCGGGCATCAGCACCTTGCCGGTACCGTCGTATTCTTCGCCTTCATAATTTTCGGGGCAGACGCTGCTCACATAAACAATTCTGTCGTCCTTTGTCTCCACGAACATTGATTTTACATAATCAAAGTTTTCATCAACAATACCGATATTTTTAAATAACATAAAAGCTCCTCTTTGCATATTACGAAAAAAGGGCGTTTTGCGCCCTTAATTTTCGACTATTTCTATTGTCTGTATTTTTACATCCTCTAACGGCTTGTTTTGGAAGAAATCCACCTTGACATTTGCTATATCGTCAACGACATCCATTCCCTCAAACACCTGGCCGAATACCGTGTGATGATAATCTAGCCACGGAGTACCGCCGTTGCTCTCGTATTCGCGCACAGCCTCGAGAGGGAAAAGCTTTTCCGAAGCGGTTTCAAGCTGATCAACAAGATCGTCGGAAACTGAATCCGCCTGAACTATAAAGAACTGACTGCCGTTTGTATTGGGGCCTGCATTAGCCATGGAAAGCGCGCCTCTGAAATTGTGCAGCTCGCTTGAAAATTCATCGGCAAACGGCTTGCCCCAAATGCTCTCGCCGCCCGTTCCGGTACCCTTGGGGTCACCGCCCTGAATCATAAAATCCTTAATTACTCTGTGGAATATAAGGCCGTCATAGTACCCGTTTTCAGCGTGCGTAACAAAGTTTTCAACCGCTTTGGGTGCTTCCTCCGGGAAAAGTCTCACCTTAATATCGCCCTTGTCGGTCTTGATAACTGCTATTTTTTCGCCGACAGCCGGCATTTCTTTTTGCTTTAACATTTGTTCCAACTCCCATAATACACTTATAAATTGCACCCGGTTTTCTCTGCGACAAATCGGATACATCATCAAGTTAATAATATCACACAAACACGAAATCGGCAATAAACAATTCCCCGAAAAGTGATAAACACCAAAGCGGTATTGTGTGCAAAACAGAATAATTGTTGACAAATACGGTTTGCGATAATATAATAATGTAAAGCAAAGAAGCGAGTTGTACAGCTCGCTTCTTTTTTATTTAGGAGTGAAAAATATGAAAGTTTATCACGGAAACATACTTACGGTAGATAAAAACGATACCGTCGCCGAATATCTTGTTGAAAATTGCGGCAGGATAGTTTATGTCGGTGACAGTCTGCCGGAGGCTTTTAAAGACGCAAAGACGATAGAGCTTCGTGAAAAGGCGTTGGTACCGTCATTTACCGATACTCATATACATTTTGCGAGCTTTGCCACTTTTTATGCCGGTCTTAACGTTATGGAGGCAAAAAGCAACTCGGAAATACTTGAAATGCTGCAGTCTCACGTCCGAAAAAGTAAGGAAAAAATAATTATAGGCTTCGGAGCCTCTCCGTATTCGGTGTCCGACGGTCATCTTGTCAGGCGCACCGAGCTTGACCGCGTCTGCCCCGACAAGCCTGTGTTTATAGTTAAATACGACGGTCACGCCTGCGTTATAAACACCGCTCTTTTAAATAAAATCCGTGATAAAATAAAAGGTCTTCGCGGATTTCACGAGGATACAGGCGAAATGAATCAAGAAGCGTTTTTTGCCGTTTCGGATTATGTTACCAATTCTGTTTCACCACTACACCTTATAAAGAATATGCAAAAGGCAGCCGACTATATGGCCTCTGTCGGCATAGGAATGATACACAGCGTCAGCGGCGTCGGATTTTCTCACGATTTGGACGTCGATATGGAACGCTATTTCGGTGCGGGATTGAAAAACGGTATGCAATATCGTGTATTTTTCCAAACCATGGATACCAAAAAGGTAATCAAACGCGGTCTTACAAGAATCGGCGGATGCTTTGAAACAGCTCTCGACGGTTGTTTCGGCTCAAAAGACGCATCTCTTCTCACACCGTATGAAAACAGTAACGACTGCGGAGTTTTATATTATTCCGATGAAAAGGTGACGGAATTTTGTAAAAAAGCAAACCGCGCGGGCTTACAGATAGAGATGCACGCAATAGGTGACAGGGCTTTTAATCAGGCGACAAGAGCCTTGAAAGCAGCCCTTGACGATTATCCGAGAGAAGATCACCGTCACACAATAATTCACGCGTGTTTGCCCACCGAAGAGGGCATTGAAATATGCAAAAAATACAACATCTCATTATCGGTGCAAACCGCATTCATCGACTGGCGACAAGAGCCGGATGAATATCTCAAAGAGATACTCGGCGCACGCTCAAAAAGGCTAAATCCGATTAAGACTTTCTCCGAAAACGGTATAAGGCTTTCGGCGGGCTCGGACGCGCCCTGCACAACGCCCGACCCCATTAACTGGATGTACAAAGCCTGCAACCACTCCTGCGCCGAAGAAGCGTTGTCCGTAAAAGACGCCCTGCGAATGTGCACCTACAACGGGTACCTCGCCGCATTTGACGAAAAGGACCGCGGTTCTCTGGAAACGGGAAAAATCGCCGATATGGCAATTCTCTCCGAAAATCCCTATACTATCCCCAAGGAAAGACTCGGAGAAATCAAAGTTACGGAGCTTCTTCTCGGCGGAAAGACTTACGAGAGTGCAGTCTCGCCGATATTTACGCATATTATGCGCGGTATAAAAAACAAGGGCAATTGCTGAAAGCAAAAAACGGGAGGTGAAAAATTTTCACCTCCCGTTTTGTATATACTGCGTATCAGGCCGTATATGCGACCTAAATCACAAATATTTTGTTACATCTTCGGTTTTTCGTTTCGGGACAACGTAATCGCCGTTACCGTCGATGAAATACTTCACGTCTTCGTCATTTATGTCTTTTATTTTGCTTTTATGTGTAGGATAACCGAATGCGACAACAGTATGGAGCGTTTGATCTTCCGTGAGTCCGAAAAGCTCAGACAGCTTTACCTTGTTACAGGCGCCTATAACACAGCTTCCGACGCCCTTATCCCACGCCGCAAGCGTCATATTGGAAATGGCAAGTCCCGCGTCCGTATCGCAGTTTTTATTTATATCGAGGTTTTCAACCACTCCTATAAACAGCGTCGGCTCTTCTCCTTCTTTTGGCTGTCCCACCTCAGGCGGCAAATAGCCGGCCCATCTTGTATACGAAAAGGTCTTTTTAACCATTTCGGGAGATTTTACCACGACGAAACTCAGAGGCTGTTTATTCGCCGCACTTGAAGCGTAGCGCGCAGCAGTCAAAATATCCTCTACCACGCTGTCGGGCACGGGGTCCTGCTTGAATCTGCGGTATGTACGCCTAGTCTTTAATAATTCCATAATATCCATAGGCTATACTTCTTTCTATACTGAAATTGAATTTATTGCGTCTGCCGCATTATTCGTCGGTGCGATTTTGCAGACAGCTTATATCGACATAATAATGGGACGGGTCCTCCGAATCTATCTGCACGGGAAATGATGTAATATTTCTGCGGGCAATTAAATCCGTAGGGTCAAACCAGAGATTAGGGCTTACAAAAACGTAATCCTTTCCGTCTACGGGATCAGTCCATTCACAGAGCACGACGTACGGATTGTGACCGTTGACAGAATAATTTTCATTTACGCTGACTTCGGTGTACGTCGCGTAAACCGTCCTTAAATTTTTAAGATAACGCTTATAAGCACGGTGTTCTTTTATAAGGCTTAAGCCGCCTACCGCGATAAATATAAAGCCGAAAGCACATATAAATATTGATATTCCGTAATCGCCGCCGACAGCAACTCTGTCGGGGTTATCGTTGTCATAGTAAATCTTAATTACCTTTCCGACACGATACGAGCTCGTATAAGTGCCTATCTCGGTGATATGCTCTTCACCGTCAACATCAAATGCGACATAGACTCGATGGTTTGTCTCATCATCGGCGCCTCTCTCGGTCGTTATCCTAACAATTTCCGCCTCGGTAGCAGTCATATTTTTGCGGTTAAGCGACCTGAATCCTATAACGCATCCGATAATAAAAAACAGTGCACCTGCCACAACAAATGACGAAAATACATATGTTGCCGTTTTATCTCTTCTCATAAACACGCCTCCATTTATACTCTAATATTGCGAGCTGAAAATATTACAACTATACGGATATTTTAGCACAAAAATACAGTTAATGGAAGAAATATATAAAATGGGCAAATCAAACCTGATTTGCCCTAAAATTTGGGTTCCCTACCGCTGAATAAAATAGGGAGTCAAAACATATAAGCGGTTATATGAAAAAACACTCCGCATAAAGCTCGGTGCTATTCACGTGACTGTGCGACGAGACAGCGTAACCAAATTATTGTATCTTTTTAGAAATCTCTCTGCAATTAGAAAAATACGGCTTTTGCTTCCGATACTCTCTAATATCCACAGCAATCCCATATCGTCATATTTATCGATTTCTGCAAAGTCTAAAAGTGCGAACGAGTCCGGAGCAACCGGCGGAAAATTTTGTTCTATTTACTTAAGCTCAGTTTCATACCTCACCGTTTTTCATTTTCTAAATCTTGAGCATAAAAAAAACAGATAGATTCTTTTTTATCTATCTGCTTTGATTTCATTATATTCTAATAAAAAAGTTAATGCTTAAAACAAAATAATGAAGGAATAAAAACACAAAACAAAAACCTACCACGATTGTGATAGGTTTTTGTTTTGTAAAGATGATATAAAAGAGATACCTTTTGCAATTTGTAACGAGGACTTGAACTAACGATAATAATCATATTAGTAGATAAAATTAAATTTTCAAGTTGCAAATAATGAATTATTGAAAATTAAATAAAATTTATGTTATGATTAATTATCAGGAGTGGAGAATATTATGATTTTAAATCACATTCGAAATAGAAAAATTCGTAAAAAATATAGTGAAGACAATGTTGGATATGATTCGGAAGGATCTCTAATTGAAGATGTATTATTTGAAGCAAAGAACAAAAATTTATTCATTATTCGCCATATACGATATGCTGATGGAAATGACAATCTTACTACGTTTGGAATTTATAAAATTTTAAATAACAAGGAAAAAGTAATCGGAAATCTCAAGTATGTTTTTGAGAATACAGATTGTTCTCATCCATATATGATACTCTGTGATATATGTTTTGATATTCCTTACAGAAATATCGGAATAGGTTCAAAAACATTGAAATTGTTTGAAAAGCGCACAAACGATTATGGGGCTTTATATATAGAAGGCACATTAAGCGATGTGGATGAGTTGTCAATGGATAACCAAGTGTTGAGGGATATTTTTTATCAAAACGCAGGTTATACAATTATCAACCATAAAATATTCAAAAAATTATCAGATTAAAAATACAATAAATAATGATTACAATAGCAATCTCAAAGGTAAGATTGCTATTGTAAAACAACATTATTATATAGCGTTCTATAATACAGAACAGTCACATTAGATTATAAAGTATTGGGATAAAAATAATCGTACATAATCGAACAGTCTTATATACAAAACTTCAAATACAACTAAAAATGTTTCAAAAAATAGTGAGATAAGAAAAACTTGTACGATAAACACATCAAAAAAGCCCCAATATTACGGGAGTTTAAAAGAAAACAGACTTCTAATCGAACACTTTGGTTCAGTTTTGAAGTCTGTTCAGTAATGAGGACTTGACCAAATGAAAAATCGTTTAAATACTCAAAAGTGAAACATCTGTCAAGACAAAGCCGGAACCTGCTGGCGGCTTAAAACGTGACTGAAAGATCTCGTATGGTTAATAACGAATTATCTTTTCGGTGTGAAATATAAAATCAAACTAATAATAAAAAGTCGCTCTTATTTTCTTTTTATAAAGCAGAATAGTTTTGTCAAATAATATAATTATTTATAAATCTTAAATTGAAACATTCAAATTTTATCCTAAAAATAGTATATTTAAAGTTATAAATATTTTGATGAAAAGGAAGATTTAATAATGAATACAGATGTTTTATGTTCTATCATAAAAGTTATCCTAAAATTTATTACAATTGTTGTATCGGCAGCTGTTATATGTTCCATATTTGAATATACAGTAAGAAAAATATACTTTAAATTGCAAAACTTATATATAAAAAAATCCGGCGATAAACATATGATATATGAAAAGCTATTAGTAACTAATTATAATGTTTACAATTGTTTAGAAACATTTTTTAATTTTATAAATCCAATTAAAATTTATGATGAATATCATAAGACCTATTTCGATATTAAAATATTTTCATATAGCTTTAGAGATACCATAAAAGCAATAAGTATTTATGGAATAATACTATTTATAATAAAAGCTATAACAAAAAATTATAATAATATATTAAATTTTCTGCAAAAACAGCATAATATTAACTATATTGAAATTATCAAAACAGCACTTATCAATTTATATGAAAACAAGTGGTATATTTTAGCCTGTTTAAGTGTAGTTTCAATTATTTACGGTATTTACAAAAACAAATTTACTAACAAAATAGTTGAAGAACTTCAAGATAATGAATTAAAAGAAATAATAGGATTATATAAAAATATCAGTTTAGAATTAATCAATCTTGAAATGTTACTATTAAAAAATATTAAAACAATGCTTGTAACACATAAAAAAGATGGAGTTTTCGTTTTTCTATACAATGCGATTGAAAATAGAACGGATTTTTGTAAATATGATTATTCAAAAAACATTCTAATTGTTAAAGAAAATCGTTTTACTGATTCAGGACTAGGCGTTGCGAATATTAATTTGAACGATATTAATCAATCATTAGATAATATTAAAACTGCTTTTGATAACTACTATAAAGAAGGGCATTTTTATAACCCATGCGCTATAAATAAGTATTTTAAAGGTTTAAATCAATTTAATATAGAATTTTTTGTAAAATATCCACAACTTTTGATTGATGAAAGATATATTAATAAGATAATAGATAGTATTATTGAAGATTGTAATTCAATGATAGAAATCGAAAATATTTCAAGAGAATACATTGTTGATAGATTAAATGAAAAAGTTAGGGACAAGAATATTATACTATATAGCGTCATTATAGAGTCTGTTGAAACAGTAATACAAATCGATAAATTTAATAAGCGATTAAGAAAGTCCATGTCTTTAAAAAAACATCGCGATAAATTTTCTATTGATAGTTTTATATCAAATATGAAATAACAAATTAAATTTACTGCTTTTATGTATATCAAAAATCTAAACACTTCATTTATTTGCATCAATAAAGACAGAGACAAACATCTCCGCCTTTATAGTACTATTTAAAACATTCTCAAATTATTTGAAAAACATCTAAATTCTTAACGATAATATCTATTCCGTGTACATTTACGAATTAACATAGACATCCTCTTAGCATTTTCATTAATTTCAAGCAAGTTCTCTCTAAAAAACGCACTTTCACACACATCAATATTTTCTTGTGAACTTGCATCCATTATATTACTTACAGATAAATTTATATGCCTACAACGATCTTCTAATTCAAACAAGTAGTCACGAGGTATTTCTTTTTCAGCTTGCCTAAATACTTCCATGACATAATCTGGTGGAAAAAGTTCTATAGGATTTTTCAATAGTCTATGCTGATATCTCATTAATTCTAGTATTTCATCTATAGGATCCTGTTTTGTAGTGCTTTCTTCTGACTCGCCAAAATCTTTGTTTACACTACCTAACGCTTCATTGATTTTAGGCCAAAATGTATCAAATGTCGTTTTCAATACAGAATCTTCTAATTTATCTTCGCCCAAGTTTGAGTTAATACTAACAAAAAGCTTTTTAACATCGCTTTTATTTGCACTCGTCATTTGAAATTGCAAAATTGGGCTATTTTGAATATCAGTAGCCTTTAAATCAACTAAGAATGGACATACTCTTGATTGCTCAATAGATTTTGAAAGTGCTCCTGCTTCAAAGTTAAGCCACGATGAAGATAAATTTTCCTTTGTAACGCATAGAATTCCAAAAGATGCGTTTTGAAGTTCTTTTGCTATATCAGTACTCCATCTTGCACCCTTATCAATATCAGCAGATGAAAAGTACGGTTCAACACTTTGAATCACACAAGGAATCCATTGTTTAAGTATTTCAGCAACCCTTTGACTTTTTTGTCCCGACCAACTTATAAACACTTTCATTTTATCACACCTTCTCATTGTTTCCTCCTTATTATATTACATTTTAATAAAAAAGTCAATAATACAGCTATTTTATTGTATTAAATGACAAAACAATTTAATAATTAAAATAGTATTAAAGCATATTATTTATTTGATTATATTATTCTAACTTTTTTTATGGCTTGTGTTCAAAATTTTATTGAAGTATCCCTTGATAATTATCTTCTGCTTTTAATTTTATTTTATCCGCAAAATAAACAGTTACAGTTGAGTTTCCACTTCTAAACAGAAAAACATACTATTTCTTACATCTTCGCCTCTATCTTTATCCCATCTTTGAAATAAATGTGTAGTGTATCTTTTGACATTACTTTAATACATTCTATCAACTGTCGAACGACAAGGTCATTATATTCCACATGGTGATTTTTAAGGCATTTCATAACCTCGGTCATTTCTTCTGTGCAATCGGTAGCGGTTTCGATTTTAGATTTGCTTTTTTCTATTTTTTCAAGTTCATCTTTGATAGCGTACATTTCGGCATATAAACTTTCGAACTGTGCGTCAAAATCTCCGTTCTGAGCCGCTTCGCTATCCATATCGGTTAGTTGATTGATATGTTCTTGAACCGGTCTTTAAACGCTCTTGTTTGGCTAGAATACTGCTTGTATCTTGACTGCATTGATACATTTCAATATGTCTGCGGATGCGGTTAATATCAGCATTTTCCATTTGTGCTTTTTGTGTTATTGCTTTTGTAATTGCATTGTGCAGTATTGATTCTTCAACTGACGGTGAGTCCTTGCAGTATTTTGTTCCGTAATCAAGCCTGCTGATGCATCGCCATACAATTTTTTCTTTCCGTTTTTAGACCATGTGCATCGACGATACGGTGTTCCGCAGTTGCCGCAGTATAGGATTTCGGATAAAGCATACTTGCCTGAATATTTACCAAGTTCTGTTTTAGTGCCGACCTGCTTAACTTTTTTCTTACTGTTTCTGCGTGAGATCTCTTCCTGCACTCTGTCAAATACAGCTCTTTCAATAATGGCAGGATGATTGTTTTCTACATAGTACATAGGCAGTTCACCGTTGTTCTTTTTCGATTTTTTGCTGATACAATCAACGATATATGTTTTTTGGAGCAGGGCATCCCCCTTATATTTTTCGTTCGTCAGTATAGACTGCACTCTTGCCGATGACCAATTTGTTTTGCCTCTTGCTGTCGGAATTTCATCCGCCGTTAGTCCTTTAGCGATATCAAGTAAGCTTTTTCCCGCAAGATATTCGGCAAATATTCTGCGGATTATAACAGCTTGTTCTTCATCAATTTCGGGCTTGCCGTCTGCACCTTTGCGATAGCCAAGAAATGACTTGTAGCTGAAAGGAACATTACCGTTTTTCAGGCTCTGCCGTTTTCCGATTTTAACATTCATACTGATAGATTCGCTCTCTATAATATTTATTATGTTCTTTAAAGCAATATCATTTATCAATTACAGACGATTTAATGACTTAGAATTATTTTTATCTCTACTCCAAGATATCTTAGATTTCGAATTTGAAATTGAAGATAATGATATTCTTTAATTTATAAACAAAAACCAACATAAAAAATTTATCAAGTATGAATCAATGTGCAAGTGGGAAGTTCGAGTCCAATATGAATAGAATTTATGCCGTTTGGCATCTATAAAACTATCTTTTGAAATTTTTCCATAAAAAGCAAAAAAGCCTTGGAAAACCAAGGCTTTTTCGTGGGCATCTTTTTTGTTACCCTTTTATGGCTCCCCCAGTTGGACTCGAACCAACGACACCGCGGTTAACAGCCGCGTGCTCTACCGACTGAGCTATGGAGGAATATTGAAACCGACTAAGCAAAGCTTAATCGGTTATTTATGTCGGCATCGACCTATTTTCCCGGGCCGCTTCCAGCCAAGTATTTTCGGCACGAATGAGCTTAACTACCGTGTTCGGAATGGGAACGGGTGGACCCTCATCGTAATAAACACCGACTAAATCAGCAAAAACTGATTTTTAACTATTTAGCCCACAAAAGTGGGATTTATATAAACAGGTTGCCCCGTTATACACTCTGGTGACCCGTAGCGGATTCGAACCGCTGTTGCCGGCGTGAGAGGCCGGAGTCTTAGGCCACTTGACCAACGGGCCATGTTTAAATCAGGTGGTACACCATCGGAGACTCGAACTCCGGACACCCTGATTAAGAGTCAGGTGCTCTACCAACTGAGCTAA
>ULXM01046454.1_pt1 | contig 12570 bp, 10 predicted proteins | sample 1961271 | NCBI WGS metagenome assembly ULXM01 (sample SAMEA4835838, study PRJEB28245) | human gut metagenome | biome: gut microbiome; material: fecal sample | place: Denmark | collected 2008 | reverse complement strand
TGGGCAGTCGCAGCCTCTGGTTCGCCATCCTCGGCTTCATCCTCGTTTTGGCGGGCATGCAATATCTCATCGACCCCTATCAGATACAGGTAGACAGATGGTCGGCAATCCACAATTTCATCAATTATCTGGTGCATGGCAGATACCCCTATATGGCTCCAACCCATCTGGGCGGCTACGGATCTCCCTTCCCCATCTGGCAGTTTCTGCACATCCCGTTCTATTATCTCAACAATGTAGGACTCTCCCTTTTTGCGGTCTTAGCCTTCACGCTATATACCGTCAAACGCCTGTATGGCAACAGGGCAACACTCTGTTTCCTAGCGTGTCTGCTCTATTCCCCAGCCTTCCTATACGAGATATTCGTCAGGAGCGACCTGATGGCAAACTTCCTGCTGGTGCTGGCAGTCATCAACCTGCTGCTGATAAAGCAGGCAGATTTATCCACCCGTCCCGTACTCTTTTCCCTCCTGCTGGGAATGCTGCTCAGCACGCGGTTGGCAGTCGCCATTCCGTTCTTCATCTTCCTGCTGCGCCCCTTCCTTTCATTAAACCTTCGGAGGAAAACAAGCTTCTTATTGGGAATTTTCCTGACATTCAGCCTCACGTTTCTCCCCTTCCTGCTGTGGGATATGAAGAGTCTGCTGTTCTTCGAATACAATCCCTTCGTCCTGCAGACCCGCCAGGGCAGCCTGTCGGGCATCCTCCTGCTGATACCTGTCATGATCTATCTCGCATTCAGCTGGCAGGACAGCAGAAGAAGACTGTATGGCAACATAGGCTACGGACTCTTCCTCCTCACCGCCGTCACGTTCATCATTAATATGGCAACATCGGGCAACTACAAGCTGTTCAGTCCCACATACGACATCTCCTATTTCAGCATGTCGCTGCCATTCATCATCATAGCAAACATCAGAAAGTCATGAAACTGAGCATTATCATACCCGTATATCGCACGCAGGATACCCTGGAAAGATGCCTGGAGAGTATCCTGCAGCAATCATTCACCGACTATGAGATGATTCTCGTAGACGATGGATCAGACGACGGCAGTCCCCAGCTCTGCGATGAATATGCCCGGAAAGATGCCCGCATCAGGGTGATTCACAAGGAAAACAGAGGCTTGAGCGATGCCCGCAATGCCGGAATCAGAAAGGCACGGGGAGAATATATCACCTTTGTGGATAGCGATGATACGATGGTGGATAACACCCTGGAAAACCTGATTCAGGAAATCGGGAAGCATCCCCATGTCGACATTCTGGAGTATTCTGTATCAGAGAGATACGGCAACCGGAAGAGACAGTCAGAACTCACCTTTACGCCTGCCGAATATCAGAATCCGCTGGACTACTGGTTTGCCGAAAGGGGATATCAGCATACCTATGCCTGGAATAAGATCTACAGGCGTCATCTCTTCGACGACGTAGAATTTCCCAAGGGCAGGACCTTCGAAGACGCATGGACCACCCCACTGCTGATAGGACTGGTTTCTGATAGGAAGGACGGAAAAGCCTTCCCCGTCATCAGGGTCACGGATATAGGGAAATACGTCTATCACTGGAACAGTCGGGGCATCACAGCCCAGGCAAAATATGGGGATTTGAAATCATTATACGATGCCCATATCCGCATCCTGACCAGCATCATGCACCGGTTCAAGGCGCATCCCGCCTATCTGCAGCAATACGGAGAACAGCTGCAGGACTATATGGCGCAGATACTGAACATCATGCTCGATCTCTACGACGTTTCCGGGAAGCTGGAACCTTCCCCGCCCCTCGTAGAATATCTTGCCGGGATAGATAAAGGAATCCATCCGTTCAAACTTCAACTTCTTAAAATATTAGGTTATCAACGATTATGCAAAGTCAATCATCTTATACATCAAATTCTCTGTCTGGGCAGAAAGCTCAGATGCCACTGGTAAGTTTCATCATCACCACCTACAACCTGCCGTCAGAATATCTGGAATTCTGCCTGAAAAGCATCCTGCAGCTCTCGCTCAATCCCAAGGAGCGCGAAATCATCATCGTCGACGATGGAAGCGATCTCTCGCCCATCCACGACCTGATGGACTATCAGGACGATTTCATCTATCTGCGCCAGCGCAACCAGGGCTTGTCGATAGCCCGGAACACGGGCATCAAGATAGCTACCGGCAGATTTCTGCAGTTTATTGACGGCGATGACTATCTGCTCCAGCGGGGCTATGAACACTGTCTCGATCTCGTGAGATATCACAACCCCGACATCGTATATTTCGAATTGACGGATAAGGAGATTACGGAGGTACCTTATTCATATACCGAACCGGTTAGCGGAAGTATCTTCCTGCACAACAACAACTTGCGGGGTTCAGCCTGCAGCTATGTCTTCAGGAGAGATATCCTGCAGAACCAGCGCTTCACCCCGGGCATCCTGCACGAGGACGAGGAATTCACCCCGCTCCTCTTCCTGAAGGCTGAAAGAGTCATCACCACCGATGCCAGGGCATATTTCTACCGCACGAGAAAAGACTCCATCATGCATCAGAAGGAGAATATGCGCCACAATCTGAGGCGACTCGCCGATACCGAGCTCGTCATCTGCCATCTGCAGGAGAAGGCGGCGCTACTGTCTGATACTGAGAGAGTGGCCCTCAACCGCAGAATAGCCCAGCTCACCATGGACTATCTCTACAACACCATCCTGCTCACCCGCAGCACCCGTCATCTGGAAGATGCCATGAAGCGGCTCCACGACAAGGGGCTCTATCCGCTTCCAGACAAGAAATACACCAAGAAATACCAGCTGTTCTGCAAGGCGATAAGAAGCAAGGTGGGCAGAAGACTCATGGTCATGACCCTGCCCCAGCTGAAGGGATAAAAATTCATTTTTAGATTCATAGGATATGAAAATACTACTCATGGGAGAATACAGCAACGTTCATGCCACACTTGCCGAGGGACTCCGACAGCTGGGACATCAGGTTACCGTGCTCTCCAACGGCGACTTCTGGAAGAACTATCCGCGGGATATCGACCTGGTCAGGAAGCCCGGAAAATGGGGCGGAATAGCGTATATGGCACGGTTGTATGCGCTGTTGCCCAAGCTTCGCGGATATGATGTCGTACAGCTCATCAATCCCATGTTTCTCGAGTTGAAGGCAGAGCGCATCCTGCCCGTCTACCGCTATCTGAAACGGCACAACGGGAAGATCATCCTGGGCGGTTTCGGGATGGATTATTATTGGGTGAGTGGCTGCTGCAACGACAAACCGCTAAGATACAGCGATTTCAACATGGGAGAGCCCCTGCGGACCAACGCTGACGCCCTGAAGGAAAGGAAAGACTGGCTGGGCACGGAGAAGGAAAGGCTCAACAGAATCATAGCCGGCGAGTGCAACGGCATCGTGACGGGACTCTATGAATACTGGGCATGCTATCACCCGAAATTCCCAGCAAAGACCACCTTTATCCCTCTCCCCATCAAGCCCCATGACCTGGAACCGGTTCAGGAGGATAGTGATAAGGTAAGGATTTTCATCGGCATCAACAGAAGCCGGAGCGAATATAAGGGCACGGACATCATGCTGAAGGCTGCCCAGGCGATAGCAGAAAAATATCCCGACAGGATGGAGCTGCGCCAGGCAGAAAATCTGCCCTTCCGGGAATACGTAAGGATGATGAACGGGAGCGATGCCATCCTCGACCAGCTTTACAGTTACACTCCCTCCATGAATCCGCTGGAAGCGATGTCCAGGGGCATCATCTGCATTGGAGGTGGAGAACCGGAAAACTACGAGATTCTTCATGAAACCCAGCTTCGTCCCATCATCAACGTAGAGCCCAGCTACGAGAGTGTCTACGGAGAACTGGAAAAGCTCATCCTTCACCTGGAGCGGATACCTCTGTTGAAAAAGCAAAGTATGGAATATATAGAAAAGCACCACCATTATATAAAGGTGGCTCGCGAATATGAAGCTTTTTACAGAAAATAAAAAAGAGCACTCAATCACTTGAGCACTCTTTTTTATAATTAGATTAAACTTTCTAATTTTATTTGTATAAGTAAAAGATGATGAAAAGACGTTTCACAACGTCCGTTTGTTTTAACTGATGCAAAGATACAACATTTCGGATTACCAATGTCGTAAATTTTGTCTTTTCAGGAGGTTAAAAATATTGTTTTATATAAAAGAAAACAGTTTTTACCCCTTAATAACCAGTTTTTACCACCTACTTTAAACTCATCCGGTGTAATTTCTGATAATATTTACTGCATTATTTATTTGTTAATTACTCAAGTTTCGCCAGTAAGCTCCAAGCGCAAAGGATGATACACACGCAAAGGAACCCACACACACCCTTTACCTTTCCGCTTCACGTCGGTGACCATTGGACCAGGGCGTGTAGGGGCAAGTGAGTGTAGATATTTATTTTTTATATTACATGGGGATACAAAAATCTAACTGACAGTTAAACGGGCTGAAAGACCAAATACTCCACCCCCATCTCAATTTCAGTTATTTCAGTTATTTCAGTTTTCAGCGTGCCCCTATATGTTAGATATATGGTTACGGATTGTAAGTAAATTATATATCTTATATATTTATATTATATAAATATATAAGATACTACTATAAAGAGAAAAGTACTAAGGCACTGAAAACTGAAATAACTGAAATTGAAATAATAAATCGGGGATATTCCGGAATATCCTGATTCTCCTGATTTACAGTTTCTTTTCCATAACTCTATGTTTTCTGCTCCGCAACTCTATGTTTTTCTGCTCTCAAAACTATGACTTGTAATTATTAACCAACTTACAATTTGAAAGCTGCTGAAAATCGGGCCTTATCACAACCCGAAATTTGGTGGAATCAAAAAAAAGTCATATCTTTGCATCGTGATTAGGAGAAAGGCATCAACCTCTCCTTCACACCATCAATCGGAAGATATAGGCGCCAATCGGAAGAAAAATGGAAACAATTAATAATTTACAATTAATATCTACACATGGGCAGCTCTTGTCTATATGCCACGATGAACAGGTGGCGTATAAACCCCTTTCTTTATGAGAGCGAAAGCATCTTCTCGATAGGTTGGACGGCATCCTTAAATCCAGTAAAAGAACATGCAAATACTGCTTAATGGTTCCGATTAATAGTTAAATAACAATAACAAGCAACTAATTGTTGCTCAAATATTTGGAATTATCGTTCAGAAAGATTATCTTTGTGAACGATAATAATAAAACATAGCATTATGGAATATGATAGATTAATAGATAGAAAGGCGGAGACAGACCGAATTACAGAAGCCCTGAAACGAGAGAACACTCAATTCATCGTTATATATGGTCGTCGCAGAATAGGAAAATCTACGCTCATCAAATATCTTGTGAATAGTCAAGAACAGGCTATTTACTTCTTGAGCGATACTTCTACAGAGGCAGTACAGCGATCTGCTTTTGCCAAATCTGTGGCAACAGTCATTGATGGGTTCGACAAGGTTATCTATCCCGACTGGGAATCACTTTTCCGCAGTATGAACAATCAACTATCTCAGAGAATCATGGTATGCCTGGATGAATTTCCTTATCTTGTAAAAAGCTGTGAGGCACTTCCTTCCATCATCCAAAAGCTCTTGAACGAGAAAATCTTAAAGTTTGATTTTGTTCTTTGCGGTTCTTCACAACAATTGATGCATGGCTACGTGCTCAATCGCCAGTCACCACTCTATGGACTTGCCAATGAGATTATCAAGATGCAACCGATTGCGGCTCAATATATGAGGGAGGCAATGGAGTGTGATGCCGTGCAAGCGGTAAAAGAATTTGCAATATGGGGCGGTGTGCCTCGCTATTGGGAATTGCGTCGTGATTATCCTGATACCAAAACGGCGATTCGCAAGGTGTTGCTTGATCCACAGGGTCCCTTGATGGAAGAACCTCAGCGACTGCTTCGTGATGATATGCGAGATACCGTCCAGGCATCAACCTTACTCACTATTATCGGTAATGGCGCTAACAAACTTTCAGAAATAGCATCCAGGGCTGGTAAGGAAGCCAACTCCTTGTCAGAGCCTCTAGGCAAATTAAGAGATTTAGGGTACATAAGCAGAGAGGTGCCTTTTGGCGACAATCCGAAAAAAAGCAAAAAGGGACTTTACCACATCAACGACTCACTTCTCAGATTCCATTATCAATTTATCGTGCCTTATCGTTCTATCCTTGAGTTGGGAAAAATTGATACGGTGATGCAGGTTGTGGAAAGCCAGCTGCCGCAGTTTATTGGCCAATGTTGGGAGTTACTATGCCGTGATTACGTAAGTGGCAATATCATAGATGGCATTGCCTACAATGTAGCTTCCCGATGGTGGGGTAAAATTTTTCCACCAGAAGAAAAGGATGGTAAAATGGTAGAATTGGACGTTGTGGCAGAATCAATAGACAAGAAACACATATTGATTGGCGAATGTAAATGGACACACAATGATAGTGCCGACCGCCTGATGGAAACTCTTGAGCAAAAGGCGAAATATCTTCCTTTTATCAAGAAAGGACAGCAGGTACATCTTGTCTTGTTTATGAAAGAAGCCCCAACTTATATGAACGAAGAAGCTAAGATACTTCTACCTGAAGACATCATGCAATAGAAAAAGGGTCTATATGCCACGATGAACGAGTGGCGTATAGACCCTTTTATTTACTCTACGATGGCTGTCCAGCCACCTGCTGGAGCCAGATGTATCTGAAGCTTATCGCCAGCGCTGATCTGCTGGTAAGTATGCTTATAATCAGTGGCTTCACGGTCGGCATTGATGCCGTCGGCAAAGATGTTCGCCTTGCCGCTCAGCTTTTCAGGACGGTTGGTCTTTCCGTTCAGCTTCAGCAATGGAGAGAGGTCGATGGTGAGGTCACGGGCCTGCCAGTTGTTCATCGCTGCAATATACCATCTGCTACCCTTTCTCTTGGCTACAACCACGTATTCGCCCAGTTTGCCATCCAATGGCACCACCTGGTCATAAACCGTCGGTATCTGGGCTATGAAATCGGTACACTCCTGATTCTGCATATACTTCGTAGGACTGTCGGCAAGCATCTGCAAAGGAGCATCAAAGATGGTATACATCGCCATCTGATGCACTCTGGTGCCCTGGCTCATCGGATGGTCGTTGTTGCCGAAGAACTGCGAACGGACGGCATTCACCATGGCTCCAGGCGTATAGTCGAAACTGCCCGGCAGGGCACGGAGATATGGAATCGTCACGTCATAGCGAGGCTGGTCGTGCAGAGGACCATCGCCCACACGAGGCTCCCACTTGGAATTCTCCAAACCCTTCACGCCCTCGAAATTCACGATGTTGGGATAGGCAAACTGTACGCCAAACGGACGCATGCCATGAAGGTCGAGCAGAAGATGATGTCTGGCAGCACATTCAGCCACCTCGTATACGGAATTGATAGCCTTCTGGTCGTCACGGTCAAAGAAATCAACCTTGAATCCCTTGACGCCCATATCGCCGTAATGCTTCATGATTTCTTCCATCTTCTCATGACCGCGCTGGATGAGATTGCGCCATGAAGACCAGAGAATCACTCCTACCCCATTCTGCTTGGCATAGTTGATGATGCCCGCCATATCCATCTTGTCGGAGAAGATGAGCAGGTCTTCCGGATCGCTCCAGCCTTCATCGATGATGATATATTCCAAGCCGTTCTTGCGGGCAAAATCCACAAAATACTTATAGGTATCGGTATTGATGCCGGCACGGAAATCCACGCCCGTGATATTGGTGTTGTTCCACCAGTCCCAAGCCACTTTTCCCGGCTTTATCCACGATGTATCCTTGATTCTGCACTGAGGTCCCAGCTGTCGGGCAATATCATTGCCTACCAGCTGTTTGTCTTCATCGGTTACGAGCACGATGCGCCAAGGCAGACGGGTTACCTTTTCTGCGATATAGCCGGCACGCTCTGTAGGAACCAGGTTCAGGCGGTTGTATCCACCTATCTTCTCCTTTAAAGGATAAGGAGGGAAGGCAGCCTGCAGCGAATGTTCTGAAGAAGACGCACCCTTCAGGAGATACATGCCCGGATAGTTTTCCACATCAGCCTCCATGACCACGGCCTTCTTTCCTTCAGGCAGACAGACGGCGAGAGGCGTGATGACGAGGGAATCCTGATACATTCTGGACAGCGGAGCCTCGTCGTAATAGGACTCGAAGGAATAGCACCAGCGCTCTCCTTCACGGTTATCATTCACATAAGGTACGAAACTCTGATAGTCGCCGGCAAAGCGATATTCGGAAGTTTCATTCACCACCTTATTGATTGTCTTCTTAGGGATGATGCGATAGGCTGCAGCATTCAGGAAAACGCGGAATTCCACATCATATCCGTTGCAGGAAAGGAGCAGCTGCTGATAGCCGCCCGTATCATCGTTCTTATAATTATGAACGGTAGCCTTGCGCACCTTCGGATTGACGCCAAAGGTCTGTCTATCAGTCTGTAAGGAGATAGCGGAAGGTTTCAGAACCTGGGTTTTCCCCTTGGTGATATCCCAGGTTATCGACTTATCCACATGGATGTTAACAACCATATCGCCCGATAATGATTGGACGGTATATACTTTCGCCGACAAAGGCAGGCAGCATAAAGCCAGGATTGGAGTGATTAATCTTGCATTCATACCTAAGTTGTTTTGTTGTTTATCTAATGGTTAAAGAGTTCCGTTCCAAAAATGCAGATCATTCACGGAACGGAACTTCCGGGTCTTATGAGAGGGAAAGCATCTTCTCGATAGGCTTGACGGCATCCTTGGCTATTTCCGGAGCCACTTCTACCGTAGGCCAGCCGAACTTCAGGCTATTGTAGATCTTCTTCAATGAGTTCATCTTCATATATTCGCACTCATTGCAGCTGCAGCCTACTCCACCCTCGCTAACCTCCGGCGGAACAGGATAGAAGACGACGGAAGGACAGTTGCGCTCCAGCTCGTGCAGGATACCAGCCTCTGTGGCGATGATATACTCCTTGATTTCCGGATGCTCCTGGGCATAATGTAGCATGGTGGCTGTAGAACCCTTCACATCGGCTACGGCAAGCACAGGCGCCTTGCACTCCAGGTGGGCCATCACGACGGCATCAGGATGCTCCTGCTTCAACTGGATGATAGCCTCTACAGAGAACTTCTCATGCACATGGCAGCCACCATTCCAGAGCAGCATGTTCCTGCCCGTCACGCTGTTGATATAGTTGCCCAGGTTGTAATCAGGACCGAAGATGATTTTCTCGTCCTGCGGGAAGGCATCAATCACCTTCTTGGCATTGCCGCTGGTCACCACACAATCGGTCAGCGCCTTCACGGCAGCGGTAGTGTTGACATAGCTCACCACCTTATATCCAGGATGCTCCTCCTTGTACTTCTTCAAATCCTCAGCCTTGCAGCTGTCGGCAAGCGAGCAGCCGGCATTGAGGTCTGGGCAGAGCACGGTCTTGTCAGGGCTCAGGAGCTTGCAGGTCTCAGCCATGAAATGAACACCACACATCACCATCACCTTGGCATCGGTCTCGGCAGCCTTGCGTGCCAGCGCCAGGGAATCGCCCACGAAGTCGGCAATGTCCTGAATCTCGCCTACGGTATAGTAGTGCGCCAGGATGATGGCATCCTTCTCCTTACAGAGTTTCTTGATTTCAGCTTTCAAGTCTAAGGCTTCGTCAACGGGTTCGTCAACGTATCCTTTCTCAATCCATTCTTTTTTCACCATAACATTCATATTTATATTTCTTTATTTCTAATTTTTAAAAAAGAATTATTAGGATGATGATATGACGTGGATAAGTGGATAAAAAACAGCCCGGATATTTGCTGTTTCCGTTATCCAAGTCTTCCTGTCAGTTATGAGCACGGGGCATGGAAATCTTTTTCCTGGCTCTTAATGCCTTAACCGTTTTATCAACATTTCCCCAATTCGCTGCAAAGTTAATAAGTTTATATCTTTTTCCGCTCAAAAAGTGCGAAAAAGTTTCTAAAAACTTATTAATAACCCTGTGTATATCCCTATTTTCACATTCAGGACATGAGGGCTGTGGATATTTACGAAGTTATTAAAAAGTTATGAATAGGGTTTTCCGTACACTTATCAACGGTTTTTCGTGTATAAACAAAAAAGCAGAAACCGGTCAGGATTTCTGCTTGAATACGTTTTCTATTTTTTCGATAATCAGTTCGGGAGATATATTCTTCATGCAGGCAAAGTCGCCGCGCATGCATGGCTTGTTGCCGTAGATGCTGCAAGGACGGCAAGGCAGGTCGAGCTGAACGGCATTGTCGGGGCTCTGATGCCATCCCATGAAGCCAGCGTAAGGATGAGTGGCTCCCCAGACGCTGACGACAGGAGTATTGACGAGCGAAGCCAGATGCATATTGGCACTATCCATGCTCAGCATGACGTGGAGATGGCTCATCAGGATGAGTTCCTGCTGCAGACCGCCCAGATGGGAGGAAGCATTCACTACCTGCTTATAGTCTTCTGCCCATTTATCCATGACCGGAGTCTCGTTTTTGCCTCCTCCGAAGAGGAAGATATGGCAGTGGGGATGATTGTGGATAAGTTGCTGGATAACTTTTTCCATCAGCTGTACGGGATAAATCTTGCCTTCGTGGGCAGCAAACGGAGCGATGCCTATCCAAGGTTCGGTTATGTGCTTGTTTTCCAGACTGATAACGCTGTCGCCAGCTCTGAAAACTTCCTGTGGCAGGCTGGCGAGATTGCCTTTTCCTTCGCCGAAGATGGATGTGAATTCCATCTTGACGGGATAGCCTAACTGTGCAAAAACATCTGCATAATTCTGGAAGGAGCTAGGCAGCTGCTGCAGTTTCTTGCCGGAAGATGCTACCAGCTTGCGCTTGCCGCTGCGATGCTTGTCGATGTGTGCCACCTTGAAATTGGCTAGATTGAAACGCATGCGCAGATAGCTGGAGCGCAATACGCTATGCAGGTCGGCTATCGCCGTGAACTGCTTGGCGATGAGTCGGCGATACAATGCATTCAAGCCCGTTACGCCTTTGTATTCGCCCTTGATGTCTGCCTCCATGAAGCCTACGTTAGGGGCGAGGTCTTCGAAGAATGAGCGGGCGAATGGACGACTGAGCACTGTTATCCTGACATGTGGATATTGTCTGGCCAGCGAATATATCACAGGTACGGTCATGGCAACATCGCCCATGGCCGAGAATCTTATAACAAGTATATGCTCTGTCTTCATTTGTTTTTTCTTCTTTATATATATAATAAGGTGGGAATGGGGAGAAATAGCTCTCCCCCATCCTCCTCCTGTTTTATTTCTGGTTGTAGAGAACCGGATTGGTAGAAGGGTCGTTGTACATCTTCATCTGGCGATATACCTTCATGTACTTTCTTCCCGCCTCGATATCTTCCAGGAGCTGGTCGATGGCTGTAGAAAGGTCTACCTGCTGTTCGAGCAGCACGTTGAGCTTAGCCTGGCACTTAGCCTTGTGCTCAGCAGAAGCCTCAGGACGGTCTACCTGCTCCTTCATGTGATAAATCTTGAGGGCGAGGATGCTCAGGCGGTCAACAGCCCATGCCGGACTCTCGGTATTGATGCGCGCATCCGGCTGCACCTTTACGTCCTTATAAGTCTCACGGAAGTAAGAGTCAATCTGCTCCACGAGGTCAGTACGGTCCTGATTGCTCTTGTCGATACGGCGCTTCAAGACGAGCGCTTCAGCAGGATCAATCTGCGGATCGCGGATGATATCCTCGAAATGCCACTGTACGGTATCAATCCAGCACTTGAGGTAGAGACGGTTCTCGATGGTACCTTCGGCAAACGGATTATTGATAGGAGTATCAATATTGTCTTTGATGTGATAATCGGCTATCGCCTGATTAAAAATCCTGTTAGCGTTTTCTGTAAATGTCATATGGTTTGAAATGTTTAATTAAATACTGCACAAAAGTAACAAATTTCTCTCAAAGAGCCAACAAAAAAGCGAAAAAAGACCAAATTAATGCACAATTTAGGGGTGATTGTGCACCGAAAGTCACTTTTTTCGCCAAAATATTTGTTTATCTCAAAAAAAAAGTGTTCCTTTGCACTCAGATTTTTAATTAGAAATTGATTTATAAACATTTTAAAAGTTACAATTATGTCAGAAATTGAAAGCAAAGTAAAGGCAATTATCGTTGATAAGCTCGGTGTTGATGAGGCAGAAGTAAAGCCAGAGGCAAGCTTCACAAACGACCTCGGTGCAGATTCATTGGATACAGTAGAGTTGATCATGGAATTCGAGAAGGAGTTCTCTATTTCTATTCCAGACGATAAGGCTGAGAAGATTGCTACTGTAGGTGACGCTATCTCTTACATTGAGGAGAACGCTAAGTAATTTAGCAGCTAAATTATACTAAATGGAATTAAAGAGAGTTGTTGTAACAGGTCTCGGTGCTGTGACTCCAGTAGGTAATAATCCAGAGGAAACCTGGAATAACCTTCTTGCTGGAAAGAGCGGTGCTGCTCCTATTACTCATTTCGATACAACCCTTTTCAAGACCAAGT
>ULXM01065869.1_pt1 | contig 12731 bp, 12 predicted proteins | sample 1961271 | NCBI WGS metagenome assembly ULXM01 (sample SAMEA4835838, study PRJEB28245) | human gut metagenome | biome: gut microbiome; material: fecal sample | place: Denmark | collected 2008 | reverse complement strand
TTCTGGGTGCATCGCGCTCCCAGCTGAGCTAATCCCCCATAGCTGGTGTGCCGTCCCTGACGACGTATACTATTATACCAGCCAAAAGGAGAGTTGTCAATAACTTTTTCATTTTTTGTGAGCGACGCTGCGGCGGGTGCTGCGCTTGTAGTAGAACAGGTACTGCTGTACGATGCCAGCCTGCTGACCATAGGAAGGAAAAGGGTCGCGGCCGCCGAATTCCTCATCAATGAGTCGCTGTATCCAAACATCAATGGGAGCCATCGCGGTACGGCCATAGCCAAAGAGGCAGACGCAGTTTGCTACCTTTTTGCCGACGCCGTCCAGCTCGAGGAGGCGGGAAAAGAGAGCGTCGTCGGGCAGCGCTGCCAGAGCACCGAGGTCGAGTATGCCGCTGGAAGCCTGTGCGGCAGCGTTCTGGATGTAACGGGTGCGGTAGCCCAGACCACAGCCCATCAGCTGCGCCCCAGAGAGGCCGCAGAGCTGCTGCGGGGTGGGGAAGAGGAAAACTTCATCGCCTTCGGCACTGAGCGGTTCGCCGCAGCACCGGGCAAGGCGTTCTACGGCGGTGCGGATGGCCGGAATGCTCTTGCGCTGGGAGATAAGAAAGGTGATGAGCATTTCCCATGGATCCTGATGCAGGATTCGGATGCCCTGCCCGAAATCGAGCGATTTGTCCAGATAGCTGCTCTGTCCCGCCAAGCTGCACCGCAGCGCGGCATAGTTCCGGCCCAAATCAAAGTAGTTGGCCCAGCACGCCCAATCTGAGCCATACCATGCAGCGTCGTATTGCCCAGCGCCCAGCGGAGTCAGATAAAGGAGCGCGCCGCCGGAAAGAAAACGGTAGCGCCCGTCGGCCAGTTTCTGCGGCCGGAAGCACTGGCCGCTTTCGATGATCTTGTCGAGGTCAAAGTCGTCCTGGATGGTGACGAGCTGATGGGTAAGGGGAACGGTATGCATGGAAAACTCCTTTTTGGAAAAATTGTGGCGATGCCCGATTCGAGGTGGAAACTGATTTCTATCCGTACCCTTTGCGGGGAGGGCAACCTTGATGCTGAAAAGACCGGCGTGGGTGTGACCATTTCTATCTACGCCCTCGGTGAAGAGGACGACTTGGTTACGCCTTTGAGAACCGCGATATGATTATTATGTTATTCTATCCACACCCCTCAAATAGGAGCGACTTCAAGTTGAAGAATGCACCGGGGAACACAAATTGATTTTAACCAACGTCTTTAAGAGACGGAATTGTAGGTCAAAATACTCGGTTCCTTAGAGAGCGCATGGCAACAACTTAATAAGAGTTTACCATATTTTTGTGTCGATTTCTACCTGCGCCCTCCGCGAGGAGGGCGACCCGGCGATCATAAAGATAACTGCCAGCCATTCAGGATTTCTATCCACGCCCTCCGCGAGGAGGGCGACTGACCGTCAGAAGCATAGCTCCCGGACGTTCACAATTTCTATCCACGCCCTCCGCGAGGAGGGCGACGGGATGTGCTGGGGCTTTCCCCGGAGGCGGCCAAAATTTCTATCCACGCCCTCCGCGAGGAGGGCGACCATTTCTGGTGCTGAACACCGGGCGCACGGAACAGATTTCTATCCACGCCCTCCGCGAGGAGGGCGACCCGATCCCAACGCCCCGCCGGGGTGAATCAAACCAATTTCTATCCACGCCCTCCGCGAGGAGGGCGACCCCGAAGGCCGTCAAAGCATCGGTCACAATGTCGATTTCTATCCACGCCCTCCGCGAGGAGGGCGACGCAGGCCCAGCGTTTCCTCGTTGCAGACCTGCGATTTCTATCCACGCCCTCCGCGAGGAGGGCGACGCGGCAAAGAGTATGTGGAATGCTCAACCAGCGGAATTTCTATCCACGCCCTCCGCGAGGAGGGCGACCCCGCCGGGGCAGGTGCAGCAGATCCGTCATGTTGATTTCTATCCACGCCCTCCGCGAGGAGGGCGACGTGCCCAGGGCAGCGGCAGGGCGGCAGAGCGGAATTTCTATCCACGCCCTCCGCGAGGAGGGCGACCTTCATCCGGCGCCTTGCCGGGGCCTGCGTTAAAAATTTCTATCCACGCCCTCCGCGAGGAGGGCGACGGTAGCGCCGGGGTAGGTCGCAGCATCGAACTTATTTCTATCCACGCCCTCCGCGAGGAGGGCGACACTATGTTTTCGAGTATGCGATTCCTTTGTATCCATTTCTATCCACGCCCTCCGCGAGGAGGGCGACCTACGATATCCTCGGCCTCCAGCGCACCAAGGAATTTCTATCCACGCCCTCCGCGAGGAGGGCGACCCGGACTACCGCCTTCAGGACAACGACTACTCCAAATTTCTATCCACGCCCTCCGCGAGGAGGGCGACTTTGTCCAGCATGGCTAAGATTTTGCGGATGTTGTTATTTCTATCCACGCCCTCCGCGAGGAGGGCGACACCAGTGTGCAATGAGCTATATTACTACCTTTAACATTTCTATCCACGCCCTCCGCGAGGAGGGCGACTGAAACCTGTGAAGCTGAAGGGAAATACCATTGAATTTCTATCCACGCCCTCCGCGAGGAGGGCGACCATTTTCATAAGGTCAGGGATGGCCTTATTGTTATTTCTATCCACGCCCTCCGCGAGGAGGGCGACCGGCGCTTCCGTCGCCTTTGACCAGTACGAGGGTATTTCTATCCACGCCCTCCGCGAGGAGGGCGACCCGTTTTCCCGCCGCACTCCCGGCAATAACACGAGATTTCTATCCACGCCCTCCGCGAGGAGGGCGACCGATGAGCAGTTCGTTCTTCTCCTCAGTCATGGAATTTCTATCCACGCCCTCCGCGAGGAGGGCGACCCGGGGCTTGTCCGGCACCATCCGTATGACCATATTTCTATCCACGCCCTCCGCGAGGAGGGCGACATAGCCATCATTGTAGAGGTCATCTTTGAGCCAGATTTCTATCCACGCCCTCCGCGAGGAGGGCGACGCAGAGCAAGACCTACAAGATTGGAGGTGATCTATTTCTATCCACGCCCTCCGCGAGGAGGGCGACCAGGAAGTCTGTGCCATCCCCTTCATACGAAACAATTTCTATCCACGCCCTCCGCGAGGAGGGCGACGGATAGATGGTAGGTTTAGCCTTTACCGCTCGTGATTTCTATCCACGCCCTCCGCGAGGAGGGCGACACCACCCGGCTATCATCAGCAGAGAGCAAAAGGAAATTTCTATCCACGCCCTCCGCGAGGAGGGCGACCCAGTGCGCAATGAGCTATATCACCACCATCAACATTTCTATCCACGCCCTCCGCGAGGAGGGCGACGGAGCAGCTCCGCATGGCAAGCAATCAGGGCGCAATTTCTATCCACGCCCTCCGCGAGGAGGGCGACGCCCGGACAGACACCCGGGATGCCACGACCATTGCATTTCTATCCACGCCCTCCGCGAGGAGGGCGACTACCCCTCATTGATGGCGCGGATACGCTCAGAGATTTCTATCCACGCCCTCCGCGAGGAGGGCGACGAGGCATAAGAGATATGACCGTTCTTGAGCGTTTATTTCTATCCACGCCCTCCGCGAGGAGGGCGACTGTCTCTGTTGTTGACCTCGACGAGACCGCAGAATTTCTATCCACGCCCTCCGCGAGGAGGGCGACCTGGTTATCCAGCCTTTCGGCCAGACGCTGGAGGATTTCTATCCACGCCCTCCGCGAGGAGGGCGACAAGAGAGTCAGCCCTGATGCCCCGCCAGACTGTATTTCTATCCACGCCCTCCGCGAGGAGGGCGACATTCTCATTTTGAGAGTCGGGCTGTTTTTCTTTTATTTCTATCCACGCCCTCCGCGAGGAGGGCGACTTACCGCAATCACAAGGAGGTGCAGCATGGCACGATTTCTATCCACGCCCTCCGCGAGGAGGGCGACGGTGAATTTATTACGGCAGCCGAGTTTCTCAATTTATTTCTATCCACGCCCTCCGCGAGGAGGGCGACTCTATCTCCTTACGGTGCCGCCCACGAGCATCAAGATTTCTATCCACGCCCTCCGCGAGGAGGGCGACACATCATCCAAGACTACGTTCTGGAAGGCAAAAAATTTCTATCCACGCCCTCCGCGAGGAGGGCGACCCGGGCCTGCAATTTCGTCTTGACCGACATCAAGCGATTTCTATCCACGCCCTCCGCGAGGAGGGCGACTGACATCCTTGACACCGGAAAACTGGAACGTCTTATTTCTATCCACGCCCTCCGCGAGGAGGGCGACCTTCGGATGATGGCTCTTATTTGACGCTTGACTCATTTCTATCCACGCCCTCCGCGAGGAGGGCGACCTCGGGCTTTTCGTAAAACTTTTTATCTCCATCGGATTTCTATCCACGCCCTCCGCGAGGAGGGCGACCCGTATTTCGGTAAATTCTAACAGGAAATGAAACATTTCTATCCACGCCCTCCGCGAGGAGGGCGACAGAGTCGCTGCCGCTCAGTTCTTCTTCGATTTCCTATTTCTATCCACGCCCTCCGCGAGGAGGGCGACGTGTTGCCGTCGTCATCGCACAGGCCGTCGATGTATTTCTATCCACTCCCTCCGCGAGGAGGGCGACAACGACAACGATATGATGGATGCGCGGGTCGGAATTTCTATCCACGCCCTCCGCGAGGAGGGCGACGTACCCTGTACCACAAATCGTCACTCACTATGCGTGATTTCTATCCACGCCCTCCGCGAGGAGGGCGACGCATCGCAAGCGGTCTTGCCGTACTTGGCCTCCTATTTCTATCCACGCCCTCCGCGAGGAGGGCGACGCAGAAATGCTCGGAGTACGCAGCCTCCACCTGCAATTTCTATCCACGCCCTCCGCGAGGAGGGCGACCAGGTGCGCACCGCCATTCTGGACGGTATGATGCAATTTCTATCCACGCCCTCCGCGAGGAGGGCGACTACGCATCCCGCAGCCTCTCGTTATCGGTAATACTATTTCTATCCACGCCCTCCGCGAGGAGGGCGACGTCCTCAAGGAAGCAGGCCGCGTGGTTCAGAAACTATTTCTATCCACGCCCTCCGCGAGGAGGGCGACCGCCGCTCTGGCGTTCCTTGCGAGCCTCTGCAAAGATTTCTATCCACGCCCTCCGCGAGGAGGGCGACACCGCTGCGTGGTCGCAAAGGGCGACACCATGAAATTTCTATCCACGCCCTCCGCGAGGAGGGCGACTCAAGGTATCCGGGGGTCATGCGTAAATTTCATTATTTCTATCCACGCCCTCCGCGAGGAGGGCGACCGATGCAGGCGGCCCTTCCTCCGGCTCAGCAGGCCATTTCTATCCACGCCCTCCGCGAGGAGGGCGACCTTCTTTCGCCTGCTCCTGGACTTCTTGCGGGGTATTTCTATCCACGCCCTCCGCGAGGAGGGCGACCCGAACAGCCTTCAAAATCAGTTGCTTACAAAATATTTCTATCCACGCCCTCCGCGAGGAGGGCGACACCGGCTCCGGCGCGCTGGCCGCCATTGCCGCGATATTTCTATCCACGCCCTCCGCGAGGAGGGCGACACCGGCTCCGGCGCGCTGGCCGCCATTGCCGCGATATTTCTATCCACGCCCTCCGCGAGGAGGGCGACGCACCGCTCTACGCCCTGGATTAAGGACATGATTAAATTTCTATCCACGCCCTCCGCGAGGAGGGCGACTGGTTTCATCAGATTTTTCGCTCAGCGCATCCCGATTTCTATCCACGCCCTCCGCGAGGAGGGCGACACGGCTACACCTATACCGTCGGCGACGGTCTGGGAATTTCTATCCACGCCCTCCGCGAGGAGGGCGACCTCTACGATCACCGCCATGCGCACTGCTGTCAAATTTCTATCCACGCCCTCCGCGAGGAGGGCGACTGCTGAGCAGCAGAAAGAGCTGGAATCGCTGGAGATTTCTATCCACGCCCTCCGCGAGGAGGGCGACGTCGTTGGTTCCGTTCAGCTTGTTACCAAGGTGATATTTCTATCCACGCCCTCCGCGAGGAGGGCGACGCCGGTTTCGTTGATCTGTCCGGTTATGTTGAAAAGATTTCTATCCACGCCCTCCGCGAGGAGGGCGACAGTAACACGAGCTATCAAAGAGCAATGGCCGACATATTTCTATCCACGCCCTCCGCGAGGAGGGCGACCCGCCTGTGCCGCCGTCCACCTGCTCCTTGATAAATTTCTATCCACGCCCTCCGCGAGGAGGGCGACACCTGACCGCCGAGATCAAGAAGACTTTCGTCAAATTTCTATCCACGCCCTCCGCGAGGAGGGCGACGTGGAAAAGTACGTCATGGCCTACGGCACAACAATTTCTATCCACGCCCTCCGCGAGGAGGGCGACAGCAAAAACAGAGACAAAATCTCTATTTTCAAACAAATTATACAACATTCTGCACGAATTTAGAAGAGCCTTGATTTACAACGGGTCAAAGAGCTATCCAAATCATGCAAAATGACACAAAAATCCGGTGCGAAGGTGCCGGAAAAATGCTGAGAACTCGTCCTTCGCACCGGGGCGGGAAACTCAGAACAACAGCAGGCCGTCCTGCTCGAAGGGCGGATGAACGCCGATATGCTCCACCTTACTCTTATAGTTGTTGCCCAGCTGGTAGAAGCGCAGACTGTCCAGCGCAGGGTCGATGAGAGACGTCAGCTCCGCCTTGAGAACGGCATACTGCGCGGCATCCAGCAGACACTCGAACACGGAGTTCTGCACCCGCTGGCCGTGGTCCACACAGCGCTTGGCGACTTTGCGCAGACGTTTGCGCCCGGCAGGAGTTTCGGTATTGACGTCGTAGGTGATAAGGACCAGCATACACATCCCTCACTTCCAGAAAAATGGCGGGTAAAGCTCCATATCGCCCCGCAGGGTGCGGGCCAGAAGCAGAGCCTGCACATAAGGCACGAGGCCCCACGGAAGCTTTTCGTTCAGGAACGGGTGGGTGATAGTCTCCTGCTTGCGGGTCTGCCACCCGCCCAGAAAGGCGCGGCGGCCCTCATCGGTGAGAAGGACAGCCCCGTTCTCCTGCTTCTGGAAATGCTTCGGCGTCATGATTTTCTGGTTGATGCAGGAGAGCACGAAGCGGTCGGCATAAACTGCACGCAGCTCTTCCATGAGGTCGAGGGCGAGGCTCCTGCGCCCGGGCCGGGCGCGGTGGAGAAAGCCGACGTAGGGGTCGAGGCCCACACTCTGAAGAGCCGCCGTGCAGTCGGAGGCCAGAAGCGAATAAGCAAAAGAGAGCAGGGCATTGGTATTGTCCAGTGGCGGGCGGCGGCTCCGACCGGTGAAGGCAAAATCATCGTGCTGCTGCAGGATGAGTGAATCAAAGCAGTCGAAATACCGCTGTGCCGCCTCGCCCTCCAGACCGCGAAGCTGGTCGAGGTCGTCGCACTGCTCGATGAGGGACAGCGCCGCCGCCAGCTGGGCGCTGGTGCGCTTGAGCTGTTCCACCGGCACCCGCTGAGGGTGGTCGCGGGTGGCCCGTTCCAGCACCCAGCGGGCGTTATAGACTTTGCCCAGGATGAAATTGCGCGCATAGAGACAGCTCTCTGCCTCGCTGTCTGCGATGCGGTACTGGGTCTGCCGCAGCAGGACGTTGCCCCGCTCTTCGCCCACGGCCCGGGCCAGAAAGCGGCCCTGCGGGCTGAAAAAGCTCAAATCGACCCCGAGGCTGGTACATTTACCCATCAGGGCAGGGCTTGCGCCGGGATAGCTGAAGCAGACGATGCCTTCCAGCGTGTGGAGCGGGACCCGGCCAATTTCAGCCTTGTTGCAGAGCAGGACGATGTTCTCCCCCTCGAGGGAAAGATAGGCGTCCTTGTTGAGGACGTAGAGCGTATTCAAAAACTTTCTCATGGCGCGGCCTCCTGCATCTCGTCCAGATGGGCGCGGAGATAGGCTTTCGGGTCGGCACGCTGATACAGCACGGGGAGGCAGAGCTCTTTGAGGGAGCAGGCGTTGCAGTGAGTGCCGGGCTTTGACTTGGGGGTATAGCCCCGGGCAAAATAGGCGTGCATCTCATCGGCCATCTTCTGGGTGGCCTGGCGCAGTTCTTCGGTCAGCGGCACGACCTCCCGCCGCCGCGTTTCCTCGTAGAAGAGCGCACCCTCCGGGATGCTGCACACCAGCATCTCTTCCAGCGCCATGGCCTGTGCGCAGAGCTGCAGCCGGTCAGCGTCGCTGGCCTTGGCACGCCCATGCTTGTACTCGACAGGCATGGGCTTCCAGAGCCCTTCCGTGCTTTGCAGAGGGATGCCCTCCGGGTCGGCCCGGAACTCGACGACATCGCAGTTTCCGCTCAGGCCCAGCCGACGGCTGACCACCTGCATCCCTCGGGTGATGAGCAGACCGCCGCGCCGTTCGGTCTGGTTTGTGTCATGGCAGCGGGCGTGGTCGAGCTGGCCTTCGACGGTGCGGCGGTTCTCCGCCCACTGCTGTTCCAGATGGATGAGCGCCCACTGGCGGCGGCAGAAGCAGAAGTGCTGGATGCCCGACAGGGGCAGCCAGTCGTCTGCGCCGCCCATCAGGACAGCCTCTCGCAGGTGACTCCTTCCGGCAGAGTGTCTGCCACCGTGACGGTGTAGTCGCGGTAGCTGCGGGCGGCGTCCACATCGGGCTTGCGCTGGACGGCGACGGAGTCGAAGAGCTTATAGGCCGGGGCATTGCCCAGCTCAGAATCGTGCTTGAACACGATGAGCTCCCGCACGGCCATCTTGCCCCGGGCAGCGCTGTGGTCGTTCTCGAACATGTTCAGAATGGCAGTCCACAGAAGTTTCAAATCATCCTCGGAGAAGCCGGTGGTCTTCCGGGCGAGGTTGGCCGAGACATAGCCCTCGGCGCGGTAGAGGGCGTAAGGCACGATGTGCTTGCGGCCCATCTCAGTACCCTTCTTCTCGGCATCGGCCTCGGTAGTGATGGCCACGCGGGTGATGGTGACTTCCTGCGGGACGATGGGGTCCACCGAGCGGGCAAAGCTCAGCTGGACGGGGCCGCGCACCTGACCGCAGTTCAGCGCACCCTTGACGAAGGTGGTCATGACGGCACCGAAGGTGCGGATGTCGAAGTAGTTCTCACACATATAGTCCCGCAGCTTGGCATCGATGTCGGGGTCGGCCTTTTTGGCAGCTTTCAGGTCGGGGTCGATGCCCAGCGTGCTGATGGCCTCGGCATCGCTGCGGTTGAGGGGAACGCCGTCCTTGATGTAGATACGATAGCCTTTTTCGTCCTCTTTCAGGGTCTCGACATAGTTGCGGATCTTCCGCTTGAGGCAGACATCGGTCACCAGACCGTAGCCCGTCTCGGGGTCGATACGGGGCATATTGCCTGCATCGGGGTCGCCGTTGGGGTTGCCGTTCTCGACGTCGAACAGGATGACGAAATCATAGCGGTTCTTGATGGGCTCAGACATGGTTTATTCCTCCTCATTCTTTTTGGCGTAGCGTTTCTGGATCTGGTGGTAGTAGCCGATCTCAAAGACACCCTGCTCCGGCAGGCTGAGCCGCGCCGGGAAGCCTGTCTCGGGCAGCTGGGCCATCAGCTCGGTGAGCTGTTTGCTGAAATGCACCTCGTTGGGGGTGCTCATCTTCTGCAGATGCTTCTGAGCCAGCTTGACCAGCGTAGGGAAGGCCGTTGCCGGGGTGGCACAGGCCGAGTTGAAGTACCGGTCTTTGATGGTGGCGTTGATGCCGGGATTGGCGACGCTCTGGATCGTCTCCAGCACAGAGAAGAGACGCCCCAGAACATAGGGGACATTGCTGCTTTCGTTCAGGCTCACGGTAAATACCTCCTTGTTGAGCTCGGTGGGGTAGTTGCGGAGATAATAGGCTTTCAGGATGGCGGCGCGGCCCCGGGTGACTTCCCGTTCGGCCCGGATGCGCAGAGTCACGCCATTGAGCAGGGTGGCGGGATAGGGTCCGCCGGTGAGGATGGCCCGGAGCAGATCGCCCACCAGCTGGGGCGATGGATTTTTGTCCCGGGATTTCTGGTTGACCGTCTCCTGCGCCAGCGCCCAGACCGACAGGTTTTCCCGCTTGTCGAAGGCGGGGCGGGTGATGCTGAGCCGGTCGACGTGGTCCTGCAGATTTTTGGCAAACTGTCCGAAGCTGTTGCGCAGGAAGAACCGGACGGAGAGCCGGGCCGCGTTGGGCGAGATGCCCAGCACATAGAAGTTCTGGTTCGGGTCCAGCTTGTCATCGAGGAAGGAGACGGGGCGTCCCTGAGAAAGGGCTTTCAGTGCGGCGGCAAGGTCGCTTTCCGAGACGCCGCGCGCCTCGGCACCGCCGCAGAAAAACATCAACATGGCGTTTGAGTAGGCGGGAGCGGCGTTTTCGGCCCAGCAGACGATGGTGGTGTCGCCGATGCGCTGGCAGCAGTTCCGGTCAGCCAGCAGCAGATTGAGGGCCGTGGTGTAGGCGAAGGCCGCGTACTCGCTGACAGGGGCGTTGGCACCCTGCTCATGGCCATAGGAGCAGAAAGCGGGCGCGTTGAAGGAGACCAGTGCCGCACCGGCGGCCTGTGCGCCCATCACACCTTTGATGGCGGGGTGGATGCGGGCGATGCCGGCTTCTTTGCCGGTGATGAGGCAGCGGGCCGTCTCGGCGTCTGCATCGGAGGTGTCAAAGGCGGACTGCCATGCGGCCCGGATGGCGTCATCTGTGGTGGCCAGCCAGTGGGCGCCGTCGGGGGATTCGTAGCCGAACACAAGGTTCGCGTTGTTATTCAGGTCGGCCCACTGCTCTGCCAGCAGCGGGTGGGTGGGGGCTGTATCCGGCTTCCAGCTGTCAAAAAAAGCGAGGATGGCTTTGGCGGCAGGGGAGTCCACACCGTCGAGCACCTTGTGGTGGAGGACGGCACAGGCCTCGAAGCACTGGCGGGAGCGCTCGGGCTTGCCCTTCTCGTCTGCGCCCAGCAGATAGGACGTGTTGTCGCACAAAAAGTTCGCGGCGACGCCGGAGGCGCGCTTGACCCGGTGGGGGACAGGGAGCTCCCGGGGGGCAATGACGGTCTTTTTGCCCTTGGGGACTTCCTGCCGCAGGTCGTTGAGGGCGAGGAGCTGGCCGTCGGGGCCGAGGCGCAGTTCATAGCTGACTTTGAACTTACTGTCCCAGCCGGGGGCCTCCACCTTGCCCTGCTTCAAGAGCTGTTCATAATAGGCGGTGAGTGCTTGGAGTATCATGTAAACACCTCCACGTCCCGGCATTCCATCACGCCGTCCACCAGCTTTGCGCGGAAGAACTGGCTGCGGATGTTGGCCGAATCAGAGTAATCGAGGCTGTGGAGCATGAAGCCGAGGTCCTGCGTGACCTTCAGTGCCGGAATGCTGCCGCCCGGCCACTCCCGGAAGTTGGCCGGGAACTCCCGGCACCCGAAACAGGGCTGGTGATAGCACTGACCTTTGCGCAGGCGTCGGCGCAGGATGTCCTGGAACTTGCCGGGATTGTCGCTGGGGGCGGCCTTGTCCGTCAAATCGAAGTGACACTCGATGACGTAGTGGACGTCCTGCAGGACCATCGCGGCCCGCTGCTGGATGTCCTCCGAGGTGTAGAGCACCGGCGGTGTGCCGCCTTTGGCCGCACTGAGGGCGGCGGAGGACAGCAGGGTGGACTTGACCTCGTTGCGCCGGATGTTGGTGAACCGGATGGGCCGCTGGGTGTATTCCTCGGTGGACGCTTCATCCTCGGGGTCAAGGCCGAAGGGCTTGAGCAGATAGATGCGGTCAACCGTATAACGCAGCCCGGGGTGCCAGTAGATGGCTTCCACAAGGCCCCGCGCAGCGGATGGAGTGATCATGTCGTAGCTCACACGCTCGGTCTTCATTTCCGGACGAGTGAAACAGGCATAGTCGCCCCATACTTCAATGAGCATGGACATCAGCATCGCCTCCTTTCCGGGTGAAGTTGAATTTTCAGACTAAGATGAATATCGGTCATTGAAACCACCTCTTTCTTTTAGAAGTAAAGGCCGATGCCCGTCTCCACATCCATGGCAAGGCCGGTCTTTTCACTGTAGCAGCTGGTGTCGGTGAGGATGGCGGAACCATCGGGCCGCAGTTCCAGCGCCCCGGCGGCGTCAAGCTTGTCGAACTGGTCCTTATAGCAGGAGACGCTGTAAACGCCCAGCTTCCGCAGCAGCGTCCGGGCAACATGACCGCTGCGCAGCTGTTCACAGAGGGCCGCGCCCTCGCCGACGGGCAGATAGACCGTGCGGGCAGCGTTCTCGATGAGGCGGAATTCCTCCGCCACCTGTGCAAAGGGGAACTGGCAGCCCCGGATGCCTCGGAGAAAGGCATCCAGAATGCCGTGCTTGTCCACGGCGTCGGGGCCGCGCAGTTCGGAGAGCTCGTTGAAGTAGAGCTGAATGGCCCGGGGCGTGTCCAGTGTGTCCTGATGCCGGGCGGTGTAGTCCAGCGCGCTGACGTTCTGCCTGAGCATCTGGGGCGTGGAACACTCGTCCAGCCGGAACCGGTAGACGATGCTTTCCTCTGCGCCCCGCCGCCCCTCGCGGTTGCAGCGCCCGGCAGTCTGTAAGAGCGAGTCAAGACCGCACTGCTCGCGGTAAGCGACGGGAAAATCCACGTCCACGCCCGCCTCGATAAGAGAGGTGGACACCACCCGGCAGGGCAGACCCTCTTTCAGCCGCTGGCGGATGTCGTCCAGCTGACGGCGGCGGTCGGCGGCGCAGAGCAGGGTGGTCAGGCAGTAGCTGCCCTCGGCGGGCAGAGCGGCGTAGAGCTG
>ULXM01025440.1_pt1 | contig 12731 bp, 5 predicted proteins | sample 1961271 | NCBI WGS metagenome assembly ULXM01 (sample SAMEA4835838, study PRJEB28245) | human gut metagenome | biome: gut microbiome; material: fecal sample | place: Denmark | collected 2008 | reverse complement strand
ATCCGCTGGTAAAAGCGGAAGTCAGAAGCACCCCCAGCAGGTATACCATGATGATATTGGCATTTGCAAAGCCGAGCCGCAGAAAGATCCATCCGATGACCGTCGCAGCTGCCAGAATCCCGACGGTCAGAAGCAGTTCCCGAGCGGTCGGAAACACCGGGCGAACGGCAGAAAGCCGTTTTCTGCGGTAGCTTTTGTAGACATCCGCATCCGGAATAATATGAATGTCTGCCTCCGGCGCAAGCGCAATGAGCCGTTCTGTCAGCGTCGGTTCACTCCAAAAATGCCGCCGCTGTACGCCGCTTCGCCCGATCACGATTTTGGTCACATCGGAGAGCCGCGCATATTCCGCGATCTGTGTGGCTGCGTCTTCTCCATGCGTTGTGATGATCTCTGCGCCGAACTGCTGCGCCAGACGCATATTCGCCTGCAAGCGAACGGTATCTTCCGCGTTCATATCAGCGTCTCCGGGGGTCTGCACATAGAGCGCGGTAAGGCTGCCGCGAAATGCCTGCGCCATTTTCCCTGCCATTCGTACAATGCGTTCATTGGACGGGGACGAGGACAGGCACACAAGAATATGCTCTTTTGGTATTTCATTTCCTTTGTTCTGCACATTTTCACCACCCCTCTTAAACGATATTACAGCACCAAAATGTGAAGGTTTCTACTGCGTCCAATCGGATTCGCTGTTCGGAAAAGAAATTTGCTCTGGATCATAGATCACGATTTCTACATGGGTATGACTGCTGCGAAACCGGGAAAGCGTTTCCTCAAGTTCGTCAGGAGAAATATCTCCGACCAGATGCATGCACGGCTCATGCTGCTGTTGTTCGGACGCTTCCTCTGTTCGTTTCTGATTTTCCGCCAAAAATTGCTCCAGACGTTTCATCAGAAACCAGCCAAACAGAAATATCATGGCTGCTCCGACGATCAAAACAACATCTTCCACATACCCTCACCGTCCGTTCATATCCGGAAACACTTTTGCAGCGCCTTATATTCACCCAGCGCTAAAATTGTTATTTCCCCTGACAGCACCGTATCCGGTGTAATTGTAACGTCGGTTTTTCCCGAACGTTTGATGCCAAGAATGTTGATTCCAAACTTTCTGCGGATATCCAGTTCGCCAATACTTTTCCCGACCCAGCATTCCGGCACTTCCACCTCAAAAATGGCGTGCTTGTCATCGATCTCTATGTAGTCGAAAATATGATCGGAAGTGTATCGAATTGCTGTCCATTTTGCCACCTGTTTTTCCGGGTAGACCACATGGTCTGCACCGTTGCGAAGCAGAAACTTCGCCTGTACATCCCTCTCGGCACGCGACACCACACACTTCGCACCCAGATCCTTCAGCAGCGAGGTGGTTTCCAGCGAGTTCTGAAAGTTACCGCTGACGGTCACGATGCAGACGTCAAAATTTCCGATGCCAAGAGAGCGAAGAAACTCCGCGTTTGTACTGTCGCCGATTTGTGCGTTGGTGACATACGGCAGCACATCATTGATTCGTTCCTCGTTTGTATCGACCGCCATGATCTGATGCCCCAGTTGAGAAAGCTGTACTGCGGTATGCCGTCCGAAGCGGCCTGTGCCAATCAACAGAATGTTTTTCATGAGAAAAGACTCCTTATCCAATTGTAATTTGTTCCTGCGGCAGCTTTGCTACGGTTGCTTTTTTGCCGGAAAGTGCCGCATAAATGAGGGTAAGACCGCCGACTCTGCCCAGATACATGAGCGTGATCAGCACAATTTGCGACGGAATGCGCAGCTGCGGCGTGATACCAAGCGTCAATCCCACCGTCCCGACAGCCGACGCAGTTTCATACAGGCAGGCAGACAGCGGAAGATTCTCATATACACTGATAAAGGCAGCACCGCCAAAGAACAGTGCAAGGTACATCATCAGAATTGTCGCAGCGGTCTTGACGGCGCCGCAATCGACTCTGCGTCCGAAAAATTGAGCGCTCTCACGCCGGCGGAAGGTCGCAGCAGCATTGGCAACCAAGACCGCCAGCGTCGTTGTTTTCATGCCGCCTGCCGTAGAACCCGGAGAACCGCCGATGAGCATCAAAAGGATCATCACGCCCTGCGACGCACCGGACATCGCGGACAGCGTTACTGTGTTGAAGCCCGCGGTCCTCGGTGTGATCGACTGGAACAGAGCTGCCTGAATCCGCTCTCCAAGGGGAAGAGCACCAAAGTCCACGAAGAAGAACAACAACGCCGGAAGAACGATCAGTGCGAATGTCGTGACAAGGATCACCTTGCTCTGCATTCGATAGCGGTGAAACCGCCACTTGTTTTCGCAGACATCGTCCCATGTCAGAAATCCGATGCCGCCGATCACGATCAGCAGCATAATCGTGATATTGATTCCCGGACTGCCGGCGTAACCGGTAAGGGACGGATAGAGATTGTTTTCTGTCCCAAGAATGTCAAATCCGGCGTTGCAAAAAGCAGATATGGAATGAAACACCGCCATCCAGACGCCGCGCCATCCATAGTCCCGGCAGAATGCCGGCAGCATGGCAAGCGCCCCCAGCAGTTCAATCAGAAACGTCCCTCGCAAGATAAAGCGTGTAAGACGGACGATCCCGCCTACCTTTGGTGCTGAGATTGCATCCTTCATGGTGCTGCGCTGCATCAGAGAGATTTTTCGCCCAGACAGCAGCGCAAACGACGCTGCGACAGTCACAACGCCAAGTCCTCCGATCTGGATCAGCGTCAGAATGACCGCTTGCCCAAAGGTTGACCAGTAGCTGCCTGTATCCTGCACCACAAGCCCCGTCACACACACGGCAGATGTCGCGGTAAACAGCGTTTCATTGAATGGCGTTACACACCCGGCTGTTGTGGAGATCGGCAGCATCAGCAGCAACGCTCCGAGCAGAATGACCCCGGCAAAGCCAAGTATTATAATTTGAAAAGACGAAAGACGACGTTTTCGACGGATGTTCTCTTCCGGCATAAAGGCATCTCCTTATTTCTGTTATCGTTATATTATACGGTCGGAGACTTAAAGGTTGGATAAGGGACATTTGCAGCGCATTAAGATTGAATAAAGATTGGGAGCTTGCTTGTGCAATGCTTTTCTCCTGCCATGCGAAGTGCTTATGAACATTCGGTTACAAGCAAATAAACTCGTATAACAAGCAGTAACCTCTTGCATGTGTCAGGTGACCGTATGAATACAATGCCCTGCACCGATTCCTATTCCTGTCTGTGAATCTCCTTTTCCCGCCGCTTTTGATAATCCTCCAGGTATCGATCCAGATAAACCTTGTTGACGGTGGCCAGGATCGTGCTGCGAAGAAGATCCTTTGCATCGGACTGCGTCTTACCGATTCCATCTCTCGCCGGGGCTATACCGAACGCTGCACCGAGCATATTCTCAAATTCATCACAGAAATAGTCATAGGCGGTCTGAAGGGGATAGTTATCCTCCTGTATGCCGAACATCAATCGAAGCCCTTCAAGCCGGACAACGGGCTTGACTACGGCAATGAACATGAGTCGTGCGAGGTGTTCCGCTGTGTATGCCTTCTTTATCGGGGATGGGATCAGACCCTGTTTCACATAATTGCTCACCATGGAGCTTGTCAACTCCGATTCCCCCAACGGCGCAAGGTGAGCGTTGACATAGCGCACCACCTGCTCCAGATAAAGCCCGACGTTCGGGATCTGCCCATAACGCGGCAAGCGGAAACCCTCAATATTCTCTATCATGCTGCTCATTTCCTTTTCCATGCAAATATTATACACGTTTCTCGTTAAACTTTCAACTGTTTTGTATAAGTTTTTTACAGGTTTTTCTAAAGCTGCTGACGGAATAATAAAAACCCGATAAAATACCTGTGTCGATTTGCAAAATCGGGTGAAATGCTTCTTGTTATTAGGAGGACGTACAATGAATCGGTTTCGTATTGTCGCAGACACAAGCTGCGGCCTTCTCACGCCGGACGGAGCAGACTTCGTCAGTGTTCCGCATCTGCGTGGTGGATAAAGAGACTGTTCATTGTTCAGGAGCAAGCTTCATTTTCTGCCAATGCACTTCCTCTCAGGAAGAAGACGTACTCAGCATTGATTTGAATCTCCGGGGCGACCTCGATTGAACCGTTCGAATCATTGGTTCTTCCGATGCCGTCTTTCGAAAAACGGAGCTGCTGCAAACATCACTTGATTTTGCAGCAGCTCCTTTGAGCTTGTCAGTATTTGATTGTTTCGATTCCGCACCGTGCTCGCACCGTTAAAGACATTGATTCTACTGACTTCTGCAATGTTTTCTTATCCGATGCTGCCGTTTGCGGAACGCTGTTTTTTATTTGCATCACAGCTTATCCGAGCAGTTCAATGCCGAGTGCGTGACGCAGTATCCTGACAGCATCATTCACCGTTACCTCACCGTTGAAATCGACATCGGCAAGGCGGCACTGATTCTCAGTGAGTTCAATAATGCCCATCGCTTTACGAAGTGCCATAAGAGCATCAATGCCATTGATGCAGCCGTCCATATCGACATCTCCGAGCAAATGGTAGACGGTAGAAACTGTCATATCGTTCATAACGGGTTCTCCGTCGTAATCCCATCCGCAGAAGACATAACCCTGATGTTCAGGTGCAACGGGGAATTCGCCCGAATCGATAACATCTCCCCTGCCCACAGTCAGCGTGCCGATAACCGCATTGTTGTTGAGGCTGTCAACGAAAGTCACTGTGTAAGCAGTCATGGACCAGCGTGCGTTCAGTGTGATATTGCCGTCAACAAGGTAAACAGTTTCATCAGTATACCTTGTGCCGTTCTCATCAAACCAACCTATGAAGTCAAATCCTTCACGGGTGGGAACAGGCAATGTACCAACGGGTTGACCGTAAGTTACTGTGATTTCCGCAGGACTGACTTCGCCGCCGCGTGCGTCGAAGGTGATGGTATAGTCGTTAATCGTCCACGTTGCTGTATATACAACGTTTTCGGTAACAAATTCCGCAACCTCGGGTGTCCACCCCGCAAATGAATAGCCTGCACGCATGGGAGTTCCGTTGAAGTTCGGAGTATGCGAACCCTCCTGAGCAAAGTACTGCTGATCTGCAAAGATAACTTCGCCATCTACACCATCGGTGTACCTTACAGAATAACTCGGAGTTGAGTTAACAGCAAGACCGTTGATGTCGATACCGCTGCCGAGAATGTCCACAAAATGAGTCTCTCCGGTGTCCGTCATTGAGTAGATGTTGTTTGAAGCATCCGTTATGTAGAAGAGATCGGTCGTTGCATCATAAGCCATTTCGGTTGCACCCGCATAGACATTAACGCCAACGCCCGACATAACGACTGTCCTGTCTGTAAGATACTTGTCGGAGTACCTAATAAGCTTGGGAACAGAGGTTGCCCAATCATTGCCCATTGCGTAAACAGCACCGTCCTTCACTGCAACACCGACCATTGTACAGTAATCGGAATCCATAATGTAACCGGACATGTAATTTGTTCCGCCCGCCTGCAGAGTTGCAGTATTGTATTGGAACATATAGAATCCGCCGACTGCATAAAGAAGTTCGTTATCCGGATCGTATGCAATATCGTTGATGCCCGTCCATGCTTCGAGACCGCCTAAGCTCACGCTTTGGCGGGTCAGTATGTCGTATCGGTAGAGTTGATAAGAAGCTCCGCTTTCAACGACATAGAACAGGAAGTTATCGCCGTATGCAAGACCCTTAATCATCGAACCGCCGCTGAATTCAGCGATGGTTATCGCCGTCTGTGCGGGCAGAGCGGGATTGAATGCGATCAAAGCATCTCTGTTTGCCGAAACAGTGTATGCAACGGAGGAAGCCCCGGGCTGTTCAACTATTTCAACCGTGCATTGTGCGGATACACCTGTTTGGTTGCTTGTGACCGTTATTACAGTGCTGCCGACTGCAGCACCGGTTACAAGACCGTTTTCGTCAACGACTGCAATACTTTCATCAGCCGACGTCCAAGTTACGCTCGTATCTGCCGCGTTTGAAGGACGTACCCTCGCTTCAAGCTGTGCAGTTCCGCCTACATAAGTGCGAGCAGAAGTCTTGTTAAGCAATATGCCGTTAACGGTGCTCTGCGGCAACTCACTCTCATCCGGAATGAAGGCCATAAGTCCTAAGAATGCTTCACCGTACTTAATGGATGAACCTTCGCGTGTGTAGAGGCTGATTCCTCCGAGATTTACCGAATACGGTTCCTCGCCAAGCTGAATCATTACAACGCCGCTTGCATACTTAAGCCCCTGTGTGCTGTATGTTGCATTGAGATACAGTCTGTTCGTACCATAGTCATACGCCATCTGAGAATTGTACTGCATGTTGCCGTAGTAGTTGTTGCCCGTGAAGACACCGGCGCCTGCAATCGTCATGAACTCCTCATACTCGCCCGTCACCTTATCCACCGTATATATAACGGTCTGTGAAGAGTCGTTTGAAGGAGATCCTGCTGCATAGAGCTGTCCCTGCGCATCACATGCAAGAGCATATACAGGTCTGTTAAAATCGAGCTGTGCAATAACGTTTACACTGCCGGTATTCAGGTCAACCGTCACAAGCGACGCAGGGCACTGAACTGCCTGATCGGTGCTGTACTCGTAGGTATGGTGAAGCGTGAGGCCGTACAATGTACCTGATGCATAATCCATTGCAAGTGCGGTAATCTGATCATTGTAAGTATCAATGTTCGCCGTACCTATTGTCGTGTAAGCCGAGAGGTCGTTTTCATCGATCCTGAGGAAAGCTCCCTTATCATTGAAGGCATAGTAGTAACCGTCATAGTAAACGCCCGAACGCAGCGAGTAGACGCTTATCATGCTCTTGTCAACAAGCATGTGCCTAAGGTCATAATCATTGCCGTGAATCCAGAAATCATAGTAGCTTGTTCCTCCCTGGTCGAGGTTGAGGAAAGCCTTAAATTCGCCGGCTGCTTCAAGAACCGTAATCTCTATGGAGTCAGTGTACAATGTGTCATCGTTTTTGTTTCTCGTCGTAACCGTAACGGTTGCCGTACCAATGCCCATAAATGTCAGTTTGCCGAATCTATCGACAACGACAACTTCTTCGTCGGAAGATACCCATGTTTTAACCTGGTTGGTAGGTCTGAGAGGTTCCGTCACAACGTTGAGTTGGAGCGTCCCTCCGGCAAGACCTACAGCCGACTCACCGTTGGTTATCGTAATGCTTTCAACGGGGATGATCTGCGTTTCAGGTTCATTGTCGGGAATGGTGAAAATAACCGTTTGCTCTACACCGGCCTTTGTTGACACATCGCCCATGTCAATAATGGTTGCGGTCGTCCTGTCGGGTTCCCATTCGTCCGGACCGAGTGTGACAAGGTAGAGGGGTGAAAGTCCCTTGTTCATGCACGGGTTCCAATAGATGTTGCCGGTGTTGTAGTCATAAGTCATGCCTGCATAGAACCAGCTGTCACCCGAAGCACTGCCGAGACGGGTTGTTGACAAAGTATCGGCATCAACAGAGTAAAGAGTTGAACTCATGTCTGCAATGACGATCATTCCTTCTGCCGTGACGCACATTGCCGTTGCAATGGCGGGTCCGCCAATATCGCCGGAGAAAGTTCCGAGCGGGTCAATCGACCCCGTTTCAAGATCCACAATGCACAAACCGCCGTTTGTAAGATCAACGCCGTACATACGACCGGTGTTGTAATCAAAGCCGATGTTTCCAACTTCAATACCGATGGTGTATCCGATTTCTTCCGGTTCGCCGATCACAGTTTCAGCGGGAACCGCACCCTTTGTAACAGGACTGCGATAAAGCACCGAAGCACCGCCGAAAGTTCCGTCCGGAGCGGTACGTGCCTGCACCATTACGGTGTAAACATATCCGTTGTAATATGCACCGCCCTGCCAGAGCGCATTGGCAGTGACATTTTCTCCGGATGTCGGATCGTAATATGTTACCATGGGTTTCCCGAGTGATGTTATTGCAGTGGGTGTTTTGTCAGCATACGTGAACCATGTGAATCGGTTGCCGATGTTTGAAAAATCTTCAACAACAAAGCCGTAGAGGGCATCCTCCGCTTTCACGACTTTGATCTTGCACTCCGAACTGTAATCCACCCAAGTGGGTACCGTTGTGCCGGTTTCATTATCCCAATGATAGGGATCCCATACCTGACCCGTTGCGGTGATAACTGCGTCTCCTTCCGAAACTGCCGTTACAAAGCCATTGGCATCAACAACGGCAATGTTCTCATTTGATGTTGACCACATGACGCCGTTTGCTTGTGCATTCCACGGCTGCCACGCGACTTTAATCTGACGAGTCTGATTTTGAACCATTGTTGTGGAATACGGCTCAAGTGAGAACCCGGTCGCATTGATTCCCATTTGGAAGAGATCGGATTCAATTCTGTTGGGAATGAACAAACATGTTTGACCGCCGGGGCCGTAGGTTCCGACTTCGGTGCATGCAGCAGTTTCGAGGTTGACGGTATACGTTACGTTAATATTTACATATACGGCACCCTGAGGAACCTGACTGTGTGCAAACCAGTACATTGTATCCGTGTTGTGGTCGTAGCCCATTGACTGAATAACGTTTGCTCCGCCAAAACCCGGATAATTTACAAAATCTGTTTCCCCAATGAGTACGGTTTCCGCACCGTTGCCGGCTGTGTTGAGTTCCAATGCATACAGACAGCCGTTTGTACCGATACCGTAGATGCTGCCTTCGGTCGTTATTCCGAGACAGAGAATCTCCGATGAACCGTTTTCGCCCGTGATCGGCCCAATCTCGTCAACAAAGACCTGGTTGTTCCACTTGGAAGTCCAAATCTTGTACAATGCATTGTAACCGTCGTCCTTTCCGTCGTTATTGTTATCTCCCTTGTATGCCCAACCGACGGCAAGAAGGAAGTCGGTTCCGGAAGCGGAATTCCACGGATCAAGCAGAGCTGTTCTTGTATCGGAGTAGTCCATTGCCATATCGTAAAGAACCCATACGCCGTTTTCGCCGACTTTGCCGCTTTGAGCAACAAGAGTCTTTGTTTTCCAATAGGTTCCCGACGGAGTCACCAGCTCCAGTGACCCGGTCCCCGCATTCTGCGCGATAAGATAGCCGTTAACATATTCGGCTGAATAATATCTGTTCGCAGAATCGAATGTTTCGTTTCTCGCATCGGAGAGGTCAGTTTTATTCGCACTGAACCAACCGCCTTCAACCGCTGCCGCATCGTAAGTCTCACATCCGTAAATGCGGCTGCTGTCCAACGCAGCGGGACCTGTGTCGCCGCCGGTATGATCGCCGAGGTTAAGGAATGCATCGATAACAGTTTCGTTGCAGGCGTAATCAGCAACAACAACGGTAAATTCATTGCCGAAGCCGGTAATGTCAAACCTTCCGCTGAAAACTTCTCCCGGAGTGTTTTCAACCTCGAACTTGCCCATGATCGTGCCGTTGCTGCTTTCAAAAAGAACTGCCGCAATGTAGCGATTTTCAAGCAGCTCAAGGTTAAGATAGGTACGTCCGTTTTCTTCGTCGAAAGAAACTGCGGACTGCAGATCCGCGCCATTCAGTATTTGCGGTGCGGCGGAGTCGAGAGTCACATCAAATACGATGCTGTCGTCAACAAAATCGTCGCCGTCATCGAGGTAGGCTTCCATTTTGTATGTTACAACAGTTCCGTCGGGAAGCTCGTTGCCGTCCAAGTCTTTCCCGTCCCAAACGTCACCTTCTCCTGCAAGCAGGTAGCCGGGAATAACCTGTCCGTAAGCAGCGTTATAGTAACTCTTTGTCTGGTATTCTCCGCTGATGTCAAAGTAAACATCGCCCGTATTCCTGTCGGTCACGGTGATCCGGAGAGTGCGCGCATTTCTTAACATACCGTAATCAATTTCAGCGAGGGGATTGCTGTAGGAAAATGCATTATATGCATCTCCTGCTCTGCCGGTTCTGATGTACGGGTTTGTGCCGAGCTGTGCGTTGTTGGTGAATATCCTGACGGGATAGAGACTGTATTCCGATTCTTTTTCGCTGTCGAAAATGTCCGCCGCGGACCAATCGCCGTAGAAACCGACAATGGGCATTACCAGCGAAACGGGTTGTTCAGCTTCCGAACCTGAAACAGGAACGGCATAGACAAAGCCTTCAACGAATATTCCGTTGGGGAATCTGTTCATGTATTCTTTGTCGGCATCAGTCAAATTGATTTCCGCATTAACTGTTACCCTGCCGTTTGCCGGAACGTTAACGGTATTTCCTCCTTCAAACGTTACACGGGTCGTAAGACCGTAAGGTGCAGCGGCAATAAACCTATCTCCGTAAATGCTTTCAGTCAGAAGAGAACTGTCAAGCGTATAGGTCAAAACTTCGTCCGTGAGGTTGTTGATTTCGAAACTGAAATTGAAAATGCCGTCTTTACTGTCATTATCTCCTATTTCAGCCTTCGGTCTTCCCTCTGAAGCAGAAGTGCCGGTAAGGTATGCCTTTGTTGTGGTTGCCTTAACCAAATCGGCAAGACCGCTGCCCTGTGCACGAGGTGAATACTCAAGTGTGTCGGTTGCAAACAGGGAATTTGCGGTGCTCATAAGCAGAGCCGCAGCAACTCGCCTTTGTTCAGCCCCGGAAAGTTCAGGATAGTTTTCATCCAAATACTGGATAAGAACAGCCATTGCACCTGCAATCTGCGGTGATGCCATCGACGTTCCGCTCATGTTTCCGTAATAAGAACCCGATATTGCAGGATCGACCGTCGAATAAATACTTCCGCCGACGCCTGAAATTTCAGGCTTAAGCTTCAAATCCGGGGTTACTCCCCAAGAAGAGAAGCTGCTTATCGTTCTGTCGATATGGAAAAGCTGTGTGTCCGCATTGCAAACTCTGAACACAGCATTGCCTGATTCTGCTTGGGTAAGCAAAGCCTGACCTGCCGCTTTCGTTACGCTGACAGCAGGGATATTGCCCGCACCGTCATTTATCTGCATGTTTACAATGCCCATGGTGTTGTTGTAAACGACACATGCAATTGCACCGTTAGCCTGAGCTATGCTCTGCTTTTCAGGGAAAGAATTGCCTCCTCGTGAAACAACGGCGACCTTACCGTTTACGTCAAGGCCTGCATAATCTGCCTCAGTGCCGTAACCGGGAACCATAACATATTCAAGTTCACGGTTTCTGAAATTTGCAATGAAGCTTGTTGCAGAGGTTGCTGCTGTATCCTGATAGCCGAAATCCGCCCCGCCGACAGTGATGTACAGCTGTTCGTAACCGTCGTTATCAACGGAAGCAACGGATATGGCAGCACTGTACGTTGACGGAGTACCGACGAGACCGGTATCGGGGTTCGGAAGAAGAGACATGTTCATGCCCCACCTGTTGCCGTATGCATTGTTTGTATCGTTGCCGGCAGCGATAATAATCTGAATGTCGGATTCGAGGAATTTGTTCATCGTTTCCATCATGGTGGGAACATCGGTAAAGCCTGCCGCAGCACCGAGTGAAAGGTTTACGGTATCGACTTCAAGCCTTACGCAGTCTTCCATTGCGGCAAGTATTGTTGCCCAGCCTGCACCGCCGCCGGACTGGAAAACCTGCATAACGACAAGCTGTGCGTCCGGAGCAACACCGACAGCCTTACTTCCTTCAATCTTGTTTGCCGCAGCAATACCTGCAACATGCGTTCCGTGATCCGAACCTGCATATGTGTTCGATACGTCAAAATCAGCTGTGGCATAATTGAAGATGAACGGAAGCTTCGTGTTGTAATACGAACGATTAAGCTTCGGGGTGCTTTTGCCCGCATTAAGCGTATACCAAATATCATCGACGCTCTGTCTTGTGATAGGGTCATCAAGCTTGTCATCGGGCAATGCGGCGAAATTCGGGTGTGTAACAAGAATTCCTGTGTCAAGAATCGCTATTCTCATGCCTTTTCCGCCGTAGCCGGAATTGTTGAGTATGTCCGAACCGATCATCGTTGAAGCGTTGTTTGTAAGCGGTGCAAGATCATAATCCGTTTCCGGCAAAGCAAAAGTCGGTGCAACATAAACGCTTTCAACACCGTTGAGTGCCTCAAGCTTTTTCCTGTTGCCGTATGCGGTCGTGACGGAAAAGCCTGTCATTGCAACCGTATAATCAAAACCAAACTCGTGCTTTGATTTGCCGAGAGCCTCGGCTGCCTGCTTTTTCGCAGAATCAATCGCCTTGATTTGTTTCGACTCCTGAGACTTGACTGCCTCTGTTCTTTCGGAAATTTCCTTTACAGAGTAGTTTCCAAGCAATGAGGCGGACTTCAAAACAACTATGAATGTCACCTCGTCGCCGGATCTCAACGATGCGGCGGCATCGTTTTCGGAGAAGGGGGTGCTTGAAAGCTCAAACCTGTCGGTATTCAGCTTTCCATGATGTGTGTTCGCAGTCGAACCCCTGCCTCCACGTCCGGTCGCAAAGCCGCTTTTACTTTCGCGTGCCGTGAGGGAAAGAGGCCCATCGGCTGTGCCTGCTATGCTGCTGCTTGTTTTCGCGATCAAATTCATCGGAAAACAGCTGACGAGCATAACGAGAGTCAGCAATAGTGCCAAAACTCTTCTCTTCATTAGTGTACCTCCTTGTGATTAATACTGATGTTCTTTCGGGCAATCCAACCGAAAGGATCCATCATCAAGCATATATTAACATAGTATACCTTTTGTGTCAACAGTTTCGATGTGGGTATACCAATTATTCTCGGCGCCGATGATTGGCTGCAC
>ULXM01046254.1_pt1 | contig 12822 bp, 6 predicted proteins | sample 1961271 | NCBI WGS metagenome assembly ULXM01 (sample SAMEA4835838, study PRJEB28245) | human gut metagenome | biome: gut microbiome; material: fecal sample | place: Denmark | collected 2008 | reverse complement strand
CTGCCACAACCTCGTCGAGCGTCTCGCCGTCGGTGTCGACGATGCGTCCGAGGTGCAGCGTGTGGGTCTGCACGGCATTAAGGTCGGCTCCGCGCCATGATTTCATCACGCATTTCACGGCGTCGCGTCCGCTGACGCGCACCACTGCTATACCTCCCACTCCCGCCGGTGTCGACACGGCGCATATTGTGTCGTCGTTATGCTGGTTGATGTCTAATTGTTCCATTCGTAATAATCACAAGTTTTTTCTATTTCATTTTCCTCCTCGTCGGGCAGCGAAGAAAAGAAGTCAAACCCCGTGAGAGCCTCCACCTCGTCTACGCTTACCGCCTGCCGCTCAATCACCTTTTGTCCGCCTTCGTTCTTGTAGATGAATGCGATGGCGCGCTTCGGTGTGGCAAACGGAGCGAGCAGCACCTTGAAAAATCCGGTAGGCACAGCCACTCCGCTTTCCAAACGGTTGATGTGGCCTTGCACGATTGGCCCGGAAACTACAATGACTGCACTGTCGCGGTCTGCCCACAGGCGCACTTTCTCCTCCAGACGCTTCCACCCGCCGCTGTTGAGCGAATGGTTCTGCGGACATATATTTGTCAAAAAAAACGACTCCTGCATCGCCTTCTTGCTCCATTTCATATCGGCAGCGGGAGCCATATGACCGCGGTCGTAACCCGAACCCTTATAGTCGTCGGTAGTCGGACAGCCAACCACTTCGGTGTCGCACATAAACTTGTCGTGACGCGGCTCCGCGCCCTGGGTCTCGAAACGTGTGAGTTCGTAGACAACATAGTTGGGAATACGCAGGTCGGCGTTGAACGACGCGGTGTAGCCCTCATACGCAACAATCTGCTGCCGCAACCCCTCTGGAACATTCACTTCCATAAGCGCCTCTACATCGACATTGCTGGAGGGCGCACCACTCTCAACACGCTTGAAGCCCAAATCCTTCGCATGTCCTATAAACCACCACACAGCCACGATAACCGCCACAACAATCACGGCAGTTCTCACCTGACGCGCGGTGCTGTTTCTTTTCTGATACTTCTTCTTTGCCATATCGATATTGATGACCGTGCAAAGTTACGACAAATAAACGTCAGTGGCAAGAGCATCAATCCCCTCCACCTCCCGCGTAAATCTCACAAGAAGTTGTATCTTATTCCATTTCTACATCAAACCACAACACTTCGCAACTCCTCAATCAAAAACCACAAGTTGTATCTTATTCCATTTCTACATCAAACCACAACCGTGCTGATATCATTGGATATCTTCCTCGGTTGTATCTTATTCCATTTCTACATCAAACCACAACTTCCATACGTGCCGGAATTTCTTCCAACTGTTGTATCTTATTCCATTTCTACATCAAACCACAACTACTGCTTCTACTGCTCCGCTGTTTGCGTTGTTGTATCTTATTCCATTTCTACATCAAACCACAACCATGCCAATTGCACAATATTTGGAAATTCTGTTGTATCTTATTCCATTTCTACATCAAACCACAACTATAATATCCTGCATCAGCCGCCCGGACGTGTTGTATCTTATTCCATTTCTACATCAAACCACAACTAGATTCTTGTATAACTCAATCGTCCCGTCGTTGTATCTTATTCCATTTCTACATCAAACCACAACACTGGCAACATAACTTCCACATTGGTGGCGGTTGTATCTTATTCCATTTCTACATCAAACCACAACATCCGGAATGTACATATAACCGAGATAATTGTTGTATCTTATTCCATTTCTACATCAAACCACAACTGTTCTCGGCGCTCTCGGCGGTAATCAATGTTGTATCTTATTCCATTTCTACATCAAACCACAACGCTTTGATGATGCCGGATATTATGTGAACGTTGTATCTTATTCCATTTCTACATCAAACCACAACCCAGTGCTTTTCCATTTGGTCGGTAACATGTTGTATCTTATTCCATTTCTACATCAAACCACAACGACCACAAGCCTATCATCAAGGACAGCAACGTTGTATCTTATTCCATTTCTACATCAAACCACAACTATACTGGTAATCCTAATGACCCGTCTGGAGTTGTATCTTATTCCATTTCTACATCAAACCACAACGTTGACCCTGGCGAAGTGGTGCGGTTCGTGTTGTATCTTATTCCATTTCTACATCAAACCACAACTCTGCATCTGATTCAGATGTGCCGTCTATGTTGTATCTTATTCCATTTCTACATCAAACCACAACCTTTGTGATGTCAAAAAAATACGCACGTATGTTGTATCTTATTCCATTTCTACATCAAACCACAACTATTTATCATGCAGTTCCGCTTCTCGACTAGTTGTATCTTATTCCATTTCTACATCAAACCACAACTACTGATGCTTCAACTGGTTCTCCTGTTCGGTTGTATCTTATTCCATTTCTACATCAAACCACAACCTATGGCGCATAAGGTACTATTTTCAAGCACATTATCACCTAAATCACATTCTCTTTTTCAACGGAATGCTGTAGTTTGATGAGAAAATTTAGAAAAACTCGCTAAAGATTCATCAATAACGGTTTCTTCTTAATCACATAACAAAATTATACGTTTTCATCCAAATTTCAAAGAACTCAAAAAATTTCTAACTGTTGAGGAATCGGTCGCCTTTCTTTTTCCTCCTCCACCATTCCCCAAAAGTTATGAATGTCACCATATTGGCGATCTGTTACTGAGAGTATACTCACCTTTCCTTCCGGAGGAATGAATGACTTAACCCTTTTCACATGTACATCACGGCTTTCTTTAGATGCACAATGACGTATGTAGACAGAAAATTGCATCATCGTGAATCCATCTTTTTCAAGCATTTTCCTGAAAGAAACCGCATTTTTACGCTGCTTCTTAGTATTGGTTGGCAAATCAAAAAAGACAAACAGCCACATAATGTGATAAGCATTAAGTCTAAACTCTGTCATTTCATTATCGGAAATTTTAATTTCTTACAATCCCCTGCAACACATTTTGCCAACGAAGCGGTCGCCATTGTCAACGCTATATCAAGAGGCCGCGTCACTTTTGGGAAATAAGTATCAACAAAGAGCAATCCTATCAATTTCCCTTTGGCCTCCTTATTCAATTCAACCATCCCAGCCTCCATCATCTCATAAACAATCTCATCGACATATGGTCGAAACGGCTCCATCATATCGTCTGCCAGAGGAAACGCATTGTAACGATTGCGATGGAAAATACCAAACGCAGGGAGCAAACCGGAACCCATCAATGCCCTGGCCGTAGCAGCACGAAGAATAGTGTAGCCATAGTTAAGCAATGGGTTCAATCCTGTTCCCTCTCGCGAACGCACAAACGAACGCCCAAACATTTCTGCCCAATAAATTTTTGATGCCACCCCTTCCCTATTGTCAGAATCTCCACTTTTAACGTTCTGCCACAACGGACGCAACAAATCGCCATCCTTTCCCAACTTTGTCAACAAAGCTGCTTGATTGCGAATTTTTGCCACAACCACCTGTTGCCAGAGATTGCGTTTCAACGCAGGCGACGCCTCAACCTGATTCCGGAAACTCTCCCCCTGCGTTGCGTTAGAATCAAGGTTAAGCAACATTGCATTAGGCATACGATTGTCTCCACAAAATATGACAGAGACATTATTATCAGACAAAGCGTTGAGCAACGGCAACGAAACACTAATCTGCGGATGTTCAAGAATTACATAACCTATATCTTCTATCGGTATGGTTCGCTTTTCTTGCGGCATCTCCCGAGTGCATATCACCATTTGACAATTGCGAAGACTCAGCATAAACGGCTGAGTGAAAAACAGTGCCCGCTTCAGCATAATTTTTTATTTTAGCCATTCCACATCTCCTGACAATGTCAATCTGAAATCAATTCCTTCTACAAGGAAATTCGTTTGATTATGCGTTAACTTAATTTTGGGTCGCACATCCTCCCCAATTCTCCACACCCCATTTTTATCTTTCAGGTCACTGCTCGGCCGGGCCTCTTGGTGGAAAGTCAAAGAGAGCATTCCATAACAGTCTATTTTTCCAGTTTTTTGCTTTATTTTCATCTCCGACATTCCCACAACGCGGTACAATCTTTTCGCAAGCTCTTTCTTTGAGCATTCTTTCAACTCTTTTGGAGTGTCTTGATAGAAGAGCACCACAGAGCCCGTCTTAAGAACACATTTCAATGGGAAATCATTACCATCCGACATTGGCAACAATTCCACATCTTCGCCGCGTTGTCTTGCCTTAAAATAGTTTGCAGCATCCATATTGTTGACTATCTTAAACGTCTTCTTCTTTTTGCCCTTTGCATCGGTTCCCTCATAAATTCCCATACAATAATTACCATCATTGGCAACATAATAATCTCGTTTGTAGTCATGCACCGACAAATCTCGTTGACGCTTCAATCGCAAAGGATTAGCAATTGATGTGTATATACGCACTTTTTTTATTGGAATCCTTTTTTCTTCATTCATCCAAATTCCGTCAGCTACAGCATCTTTCATACCTTTAGCGTCAACAGCCTCTTTAACTTTCTGCCGGACCTCTGGGTCTACAATCTTTTCTATATCTTTCTTCTCAAGGGAATCCAACGGTTTCCTCACCACATACCGTATCTCATCATCCTGTTTAATCGCCCCATAGAAAGTTTGCTGATGCAATGACAAACGTGCGCAATCGCCAGTAGCATACAACGCCCGCCCTTCGGCATTACGCTGAATGCGACCACGGACGCGCAACTTCTTTTTCGATGCTTTTCCAGCATTGTCGGGCACATAATGATGAATCAGCAAGCCCTCTGTCAGCTGCTTTACATCCTCTGTGAATGTAGACCACGGTTTGTCCATTGACGGACGCCCAGTTTCTCCTCGATAATACATATCTTCCGCCTCCTGATAACATTTCCAGTCATCATACTGCTTTTTCCCGATACATGCAATCGTAATAGCATCCACACAATGATGCACATGATTTATGCGTTCTTTCTTCTCATACACCGACTGCAAGCCCCAAACCTTTCGGAAAGCCGCAGTTGTAGCTCCTTTCACAACAAATATCTTGTCAAACACGGTGTGCAGATACAACTTGGCATACTTGCCTATAATACCAATATCAACACCCTGTCGATTAGAGAACCCTGTAGGAACCTCTTTCATCTCAAACCGTTGCAACTTTCCAATGTAATAATCACGCTTCATCTTAAGCAAATGCCTGCGCTGAATTTTACCGTCTTTTGTATTCTTATCGGCGGCATAACCTTTAGTCCCTTCTATCTGCTTGGTCAACTCATAAATTTTCTTCTGCCACAGATTTTTTGCCTTCAACAATATTTCTGCATGATTCACCAATTCCGATGGCAAATGTGCCTTCTTCACTTCTCGGTTGAAACGGCTGTCACAAAGTGTCTTGTTGACCTGAGAGTCATCACCGCCAGCAGCTCGTGGCAAAGTGTGCTCAATATCAAACTTTGGATTAGCCCCGATAAAATCAGCGACACTTATCATCTTGCCTGTATATAAACACTGATGATTCTGTTCCTCCCAAAGTTGATATTTCAGAATCTCATTTTCTGTAGGCTCAATATTTTTTCCAGTTTCTTTTAAATAACAGTCCTTTATTTCCTTGGCATATTTCTGATGCCTATCAGCAATTTCCCGCTGATAATTTTCTATTGCCTTGCGCATATTGGCATCATTCAATCCCCTTGCAAACTCAATATTGACAACCGTTTCTGAATTAATTTCTCCCTTTTTAAGCAACTCGTTTGTCAACGCCCGCAATCTAAACAACGCCCGCATAGCCATTGGGTTGCGCACGGATGCCGTTCGAGGCGAGCCAAGCAACCGCAGACCGTTATTGTCGGGCTGTGCAGTTGGATAAGTTTCTGTTTTTGACGGATGATAAATCTTTCCAAGATGACGTTTGTCTACGCCATACTTCTCCTCCAACAATTCTGCCACTTCTTTTTCCAATGTATTTTTTCTACCCGCCACTTCGCAGCTTTTGAAATTTCGCACACATGCGACTATGTCATCCTCAATTTTCCTATATTCATCAACATCTTCTACATTCCCAAGCGCCGCCGGAATATTTGCACAGAACACAGCCTCATCATAACGCAAACCACGTCGCAAATATGGCAGAATCTTTCGGATAGCATTCAGGCTCAACGATGCATAATCACGTTCGATTTTGATTTTAGCAAACTTTTCTGCCTGTTCATCATCAAGCTGCAGATTCTTTTTTGCCCAATCCCGGATGTTTTCATCATTGTCAAAAGAATAGAGCACATGCCACACATCATCGATTATCCGGTCCTCTGTCTTTCCTTCCGACTTCATATACACACTACAGATTTCCGATTTCCATTCTTCTCCGAATATTTCTTTCAATCCAGCAGTCACCGGGCTGCCAGCAATGCTTGTTTCTTTTCGATAATTAAATTTAAGAGTACTTTCATCAGAATCATACTTGAACCCATAATTCTCTTTTTTATGAGCCAACACCTTTGCCAATTTTTCAAATTTAAATTGCGACTTGCATACAAATTTGGGAATTATTGCGTCAACCTCCTCTTTTGTAAGCACACGGAAATCAGAATCCTCCCCTTGACGATGCAAACGGATATTATTTATAAAACACAACATGCGGTACTCTTCATAAGCTGGATGCGATGTCGAACATCTTTGCTTGCCAAGTTCAAACGTACATCGCCCAATATTTCCTTTCTGAGACTTCAGAGGTCGCTGGTAAAAAATTGCATTATTCAAACGCTTGCACAAATCAGCCCCGAGGCACTGCTTGTCGCAAATTGCCTGAAATTCCTTCAGATAATGCTCATTACGAGCCGTATAATGCCCTCGTATTTTATCCCCAGCCTGATACAATTTGTAGAAATACTCACAAAGATAACTACATCCTGCCTCTTTAATTTTGTCTGACAATTCAGATATAGCAGCCTTGACCTCTCCTTCTTGCTCTTTCGTTGAATCTTTACGATTGCTCAAGAATCCTCTGCGCTGCGACAAGTGGTAAAATGCCCTGCCAAGTATATATCTATCGCTCTCTATCGACAAATCAAGTTTTCGTGTCAACGCAACATATCGATCATGATACGGATTTTTCTCCAAATTGTCGTTTGTGCGCTGCCATTCCATAAAGTTGTCTTCTTTAGGGTAGATTTTCTTAAACCGCCACCGTTTAAGATCTTCATCTGTCAACGGCGGGCACATTCTTTCCTCTATCAATATTTTAAGCAACTCTATTTTATGTAAACGACGGCGAAAATAATGTCGGCGCAATCCTCTCGCATTAGTTCGTAATTGCACACATGGATGCTCTCCTGATTTATCGTGATCCACTCCATCCTTAAAAATGTCAACACCAGATTTTATATGTCTGTATTTTCCATTTTCCAACTGCTCTACTATTGACCATCCTATTGAATTGGTTCCCAAATCTATTCCAAATACTCTTTTCATATCGTTTTTTGTTTCGGTTTTTTCAATATTCCGTAAATTTAGCGAAATTTATTTGGAAATATCAATTATTCTGTAGAAATTTGCAACATAAGATTATTTCTACATCTTATCACAATAAGGCTATATGCCGAAGGATATAAATCCTATGCCTCCGCGTACTTTCCGTGGAGGCTTTTTGTTTGTCCAAATTAATCCCCATCCCTCAAAAGCGCAATACAGGCGGGCAAGGAGAACTGCGGATTTTCCGTTTCCGTTGGCGATATACTGGAACGACGGTTGTATCGACAACACTCTATTAAGACACCTTTCCCTTGTAATCTCAAACGAATATTCCATGTCATGATGGATGCTTTTCCAATACAGGAAGTTTGTCCACTCATTAAAAAGATAGCCCGACGAACCAATCGCCGGGCTATCTTTATTGTCAGTTTTTTCAATCAGTTTCTTTATTTGCCTTTCTCTTCAGCCTTCTTGATTTTGGCAGCGTCTTCAGCCGCTTCAGCCTCAAGACGGGCGTCGAGACTCTTGTCGAGATATTCAAAGTCTTCCTTGCTTCCTACAACAAGCGAGTTGTAGTCGCGCAGACCTGTTCCGGCTGGAATCAAGTGACCGCAGATAACGTTCTCCTTCATGCCCTCCAGATTGTCGGTCTTGCCGTTGATTGCTGCCTCGTTGAGCACCTTCGTGGTTTCCTGGAAGGAAGCCGCCGACATGAAGCTTGAAGTCTGCAATGCTGCGCGGGTGATACCCTGAAGCATCTGGTCGGACGTTGCAGGAACGGCATCGCGCACCTGTACGAGCTTCAAGTCCTTGCGCTTCAAAGCGGAGTTCTCGTCGCGGAGCTTGCGCGCTGTGATGATTTGACCAGCCTGGAGATTCTGTGAGTCACCGGCGTCGGTAACCACCTTCTTGCCCCAAATGCGGTCGTTCTCATCCATAAAGTCGCGCTTGTCGACAACCTGCGACTCAAGGAAGCGGGTGTCGCCCGGATCAAGGATGCAGACCTTGCGCATCATCTGACGCACAATCACCTCAAAGTGCTTGTCGTTGATCTTCACACCCTGCATGCGATAGACGTCCTGAACCTCGTTGACGATGTATTCCTGAACGGCTGTCGGGCCCTTGATGTTAAGAATGTCTGACGGAGTGATCGCACCGTCTGAAAGCGGTGTGCCGGCGCGCACGTAGTCGTTTTCCTGTACGAGGATTTGCTTCGACAACGGCACGAGATATTTCTTCACTTCGCCAATCTTCGATGTCACGCTGATTTCGCGGTTACCACGCTTGATTTTTCCGAACATAACCTCGCCGTCGATTTCTGAAACGATGGCTGGGTTAGACGGGTTGCGTGCCTCGAAGAGCTCAGTGACACGTGGAAGACCACCGGTGATATCACCTGCGTTACCAGATGCGCGCGGTGTCTTCATAAACACCTGACCTGCTTTGATTTCATCGCCGTCCTCAATCATAAGGTGGGCGTTGACAGGGAATGAATATGTTTTCAGCACCTGTCCGTTGGCGTCAACGATGTTGACCTCCGGCACCTTGGTGCGGTCTTTCGACTCTATGATAATCTTTTCGTGCAAGCCCGATGTCTCGTCGGTTTCCTTGCGGTAAGTAACACCTTCAATCACGTTGACGAATTGTGCCTTACCGGCAACCTCGCTGACAACAACGGCGTTGAACGGGTCCCATTCGCAGATTACGTCGCCTTTCTTGACTGTTGCTCCGTTGCCGAAGTAAAGTTTCGAACCATAAGGGATGTTGGTGTTTGTCAGCACCATGCCCGTATTGGCGTCGACGATACGCATTTCTGCCAGACGGCCTACAACTACGTCGCAGTCCTCTGTCTTAACCGTGCGGAGCTCTTCAATCTCAAGCACACCGTCGTAGCGTGATGTCACTGACGATACGGCTGCGATATTGGATGCCACACCACCGACGTGGAACGTACGGAGGGTCAGCTGCGTACCCGGCTCACCGATTGACTGTGCCGCGATTACGCCGACAGCCTCGCCCTTCTGAACCATACGGTTGGTCGACAGGTTGCGGCCGTAGCACTTGGCGCAGACGCCCTTCTTCGACTCGCAGGTAAGCACCGAACGCACTTCAACCGACTCAATCGGCGACTTCTCGATGCGCTCTGCTGCTGCATCGTTGATTTCCTCGCCGCTCTTCACGATGATGTCGCCTGTCAATGGGTCTACCACATCGTGAACCGACACACGTCCGAGAATGCGCTCGCTGAGAGTTGCAACAACGTCTTCGTTATTCTTAAGCTCTGTGCAGACAAGTCCGCGAAGCGTGCCGCAGTCCTCCTCGGTGATAATCACGTCGTGGGCTACGTCGACAAGACGACGGGTAAGATAACCGGCGTCGGCGGTCTTCAATGCCGTATCCGCAAGACCCTTGCGGGCACCGTGGGTAGAGATGAAGTACTCCAACACTGAAAGGCCTTCCTTGAAGTTCGCCAAAATCGGGTTCTCGATAATCTGACCGCCCTCGGCACCGCTCTTCTGCGGCTTGGCCATAAGACCACGCATACCGGCGAGCTGACGAATCTGGTCCTTAGAACCACGGGCTCCTGAGTCAAGCATCATGAAGATTGGGTTGAAGCCCTGATTGGCTGCTGTAAGCTGCTTCATCAATGTGCTTGTCAAGCGGGAGTTGACATGCGTCCAAATATCAATAATCTGGTTGTAGCGCTCGTTGTTGGTGATGAATCCCATGTTGTAGTTGTTCATCACTTCTTCGACCTGCGCGTAACCTTCTTTTACGTATTCTTCCTTCTCGGCAGGGATAAGCACGTCGCCCAAGTTGAACGACAAGCCGCCCTTGAATGCCATGTAGTAACCGAGGTTCTTGATGTCGTCAAGGAACTTGGCTGAACGAACCACACCGCAACGCTTGATGACGGCGCCGATGATGTCGCGCAACGATTTCTTGGAAATCAATGTGTTGACATAGCCCATCTCCTCTGGCACGTTCTGGTTGAAGAGCAGACGTCCGACAGACGTTTCCTTAACCATTGTCTTCACGAGGTTTCCGTTTTCGTCAAGGTCGTCGACAACAACAGAGATTATGGCGTGAAGCGTACATTTGCCTTCGTTGTATGCAATCTGAGCCTCTTCCGGTCCGTAGAACACAAGGCCCTCGCCCTTGTCGCCCTTGCGGAGCTTGGTGATGTAGTACAGACCAAGCACCATATCCTGCGACGGCACGGTGATAGGAGCGCCGTTGGCCGGGTTAAGGATGTTGTGCGCACCGAGCATCAGCAACTGCGCCTCGAGCACTGCCTCGTTGCCGAGAGGCAAGTGAACTGCCATCTGGTCACCGTCGAAGTCGGCGTTGAACGCCGTACATGCCAACGGGTGCAACTGGATAGCCTTGCCCTCGATCATGCGTGGCTGGAATGCCTGGATACCAAGACGGTGAAGTGTCGGGGCACGGTTGAGAAGCACCGGATGACCCTTCATCACGTATTCAAGGATATCCCAAACAATCGGCTCCTTGCGGTCTACAATCTTCTTGGCGCTCTTCACTGTCTTCACAATGCCGCGCTCAATAAGCTTGCGGATGATAAACGGTTTATAAAGTTCGGCTGCCATGTCTTTTGGCAAACCGCATTCATGCATCTTCAATTCCGGACCTACAACGATTACCGAACGCGCTGAGTAGTCGACACGCTTACCGAGCAAGTTCTGACGGAAACGTCCCTGCTTACCCTTCAAGCTGTCGCTGAGTGACTTCAACGGACGGTTGCTCTCGGTCTTTACAACGCTTGACTTGCGTGAGTTGTCGAGCAATGAGTCGACTGCCTCCTGAAGCATACGCTTCTCGTTGCGGAGAATCACCTCTGGCGCCTTGATCTCGATAAGGCGTTTCAAGCGGTTGTTACGGATAATGACTCTACGATAAAGGTCGTTCAAGTCGCTGGTGGCGAAACGGCCGCCATCCAACGGTACGAGCGGGCGCAATTCCGGAGGAGTGACAGGCACCACTTTCAGCACCATCCACTCCGGTTTGTTGCGGTTTTTCGACGCACGGAACGACTCTACAACCTGCAGACGCTTCAATGCCTCCGTCTTGCGCTGTTGCGACGTGTCGGTGTCGGCACGGTGGCGCAACTCGTAAGAAAGGCTGTCAAGGTCTACGCTCTTCAACAAATCGTAGATTGCGTCGGCACCCATCTTGCAGATGAACTTGTTGGGGTCTGAGTCCTCGAGCATCGAGTTCTCGCGCGGCAACTTGTCCACGATTTCAAGATATTCGTCTTCCGAAAGGAGGTCGAGACGGGCAAGGTCCTCATGACCCTCAAGCTCGGCTGCGGCTCCCGGTTGGATTACGATATAGCGCTCGTAGTAGATTACAGAATCAAGCTTCTTCGACGGCAAGCCGAGAAGATAACCGATTTTGTTAGGCAATGAGCGGAAATACCAGATATGGGCTACCGGCACGACCAAAGAGATATGGCCTGTACGTTCGCGGCGCACTTTCTTCTCTGTAACTTCCACACCGCAACGGTCGCAGACGATGCCTTTGTAACGGATGCGTTTGTACTTTCCGCAGTGGCACTCATAGTCCTTTACCGGACCAAAAATGCGCTCGCAGAACAGACCGTCGCGCTCAGGTTTGTAAGTTCGATAGTTGATCGTCTCAGGCTTGAGCACCTCGCCGTATGACCGCTCAAGGATTTCTTCCGGCGAAGCAAGCCCGATCGTAATCTTCGAAAAGTTACTTTTTATTCTATTATCTTTATTGAATGCCATATTCTTTTGTCGTTTTATTCCAAGTTTATGCTAAGTCCCAGACCACGAAGCTCGTGCAGAAGCACGTTCAAGGATTCAGGTATGCCCGGAGTTGGCATAGGCTCGCCTTTGACGATTGCCTCGTATGCCTTGCTGCGGCCAACCACGTCGTCACTCTTGATTGTCAGGATCTCTTGAAGGATGTGGGATGCGCCGAATGCCTCAAGCGCCCAAACCTCCATCTCTCCGAAACGCTGTCCACCGAATTGTGCCTTACCGCCGAGTGGCTGCTGCGTAATCAATGAGTACGGGCCAATGCTGCGGGCATGCATCTTGTCTTCAACCATGTGGCCGAGCTTAAGCATGTAGATTACACCAACGGTTGCCGGTTGGTCGAAGCGCTCGCCTGTGCCGCCGTCGTAAAGGTATGTCTTACCATAGCGTGGCACTCCCGCCTTGTCGGTCCATGAATTGAGGTCGTCGAGGCTCGCTCCGTCGAAAATCGGAGTGGCGAATTTCTCGCCAAGCTCGCGGCCTGCCCATCCGAGAACGGTCTCGAAAATCTGTCCCAAGTTCATAC
>ULXM01072171.1_pt1 | contig 12833 bp, 5 predicted proteins | sample 1961271 | NCBI WGS metagenome assembly ULXM01 (sample SAMEA4835838, study PRJEB28245) | human gut metagenome | biome: gut microbiome; material: fecal sample | place: Denmark | collected 2008 | reverse complement strand
TTTCAAGATAATATCATAATTACCTCCAGCAATATTAGGCATCTGAAGTTTTACGTTATGACGACCAGCAGAAACAGGTACTTTTACAGTAATAGCCTGATCACTGGCACCCCAACCGTTCTGCATAGTCAATTCTACGCCACTAGCATCCTTTGAAGCAGACAAGTCAAGATAAACCACATAATTACCCTCAGAAAGCGTATTTTCGCCACCTGGCATAACAAAGAACTGAGACCAATCTCCTGTTGGAACAAAATGGATAGCACCATTCTCAACAGGTGGTTCGCATCCCATAGCAAAGAATGGGAAAGGTCCATCTTTATAGGTTTGCTCATGAACTAGTTGTTCTACCTCTTTAGATGCGGCTGCAGAAGCCACCTTGATGGTACAGCCAGTCGGTGTCCAACCATGAGCCGACTCTTTTGCAAAGTCTCCATTTTCAATAAGATTCTCATCAGAACCAGCTTTCGTCAACTTAAAGTCATCGCAAGAAATGGTTCCTCCTACGTTACCGAACACAAACTGAAGCTTATCAATAGGGAAATTGGCAGTAAACTCCCAAGTCAAAGTAGAATAATCGTTAGTGATGTCATAATCAGCCATATACTGAACATCATTACTACCACCCCATTGGTTTTTATTATCACTTGCTTCCCAAATAGGCCAAGCAGCAAAAGTTCCACCATCCGAAGCCTTTACCTTAACGGACATCACGTAACTTTGTCCCTTAACCAATGCCTTAGGCAACACATAACTAATCTGTTTATCCCATTTATTGGCACCAGCTTCGCCACAAGCAATCTCCAGGTACTTGTTTCCACCATTTGGATCAGGTGGCAACTCCTTATCCTTGATAAGATTTTTGAGGTACTTATTGGCTGCCTGAGAATGCCAAGCCAAGGTATGACCATAAATCGTCATATCTGCATCTTGCGCATTCTTGACGAACTCCTTGACTAACGAAAAATCCATACTGCCATCATCTTTCACACAAGAAGCCATTTTCATGGCATTACCAGCAGTCATTTCATTGAAATTGCTACCAGCAAGACAATATACAAGTTCCTGCTTGTTGAATTGGGCTGCTTCGAGCGCAATGCCCAACTTAAAGTCGGGATTGCACTTGCCGGCAGCTTTCATATCTTCCATGTATTTCTTCAAAGGCTCGTAGTTGTTCAGATACTGATAATCCTTCAAATTCTTGGTCATATCAGTTCTGTACTCCGAGAACTTGTCATCAGCACAAGAAGACAAAGCCAAGAGAGCCATCAAGCCTAAACCTAAATTAATATTTTTCAATTTCATAATAATCAAATTATTAGAATGATACTTATCTATCAAGAATATTACTTCTTGATATACTGAGGACTGAATTGAACAACACCATTGGTGTTACCACGAGTCTCGGCAACGAACTGATCGGATGTTTCCAAAGCAATACCAGAACCGAAATCAACCTTGTAATTGAGAGTCAGGATGTCACGATCCTTGTTACCCCAAGCCAACTTAGCTCCCTTTTCTACAAACTTTCCAGAACCAGAAGCAGTCATGCCCTCTGTATCAGTAGTAACGGTACAATTACCATTATCATCGAACGTAAGTATCAAGTTGCAAGTGACCTTTGAGCCGTCAGCTTTATTTACAGAGACTTCGAAATTACATTCCTTCAAACTCTTGGTTGTAATGTGACTCACTTCATCCTTTTCAAGAGTTGCACCTTCACGCTTTACCTCATGAGTTTGTCCATTCTCTGTAATCTTGTCAGTTCCTCTACGGAAATAAAAGCCATCCCATGGATTCATAAACCTAACGCAATAAAGGATATAATCCTTAGGAACAACAGACCAAGCTGAAGCATCAGTACGAACAGGAGTTGTACCTGCAACGGCAGGAGAACCCGAAAGAATAGAATCGGCTCCCACCATTTCCTTGATGCGAACTGGGATTACATATGTATTCTTTGCACAATCTGGGTCAGCAAAAAAAGCATCCTCCAACTTAACCTGAAGACGTCCCTGCAATTTCCCATTATACGCAACCGTCTTGGTAGGAATTGTATAATAATTGCTAGGCATTGGCTTTACAGGAGTGACTCTATCCTCAAAATACAGATTGTCACACAATGAATTATCAACATCTACATTCAATGTGATGTTTTTTCCATTATATGCTCCACCCATTGTAGATACGATATACAATACATGATTGTTATCATCCGTATTATCGCGATTCTCATCATTGCCTAAAACTACAGAACGTTCGATATACTGATAAGGATAATATACAGTAGTACCGCCCTCATAATCAGGAAATTCTTGGTCGCCATTCTCACAAGAGTTAAAGCCTAAAGCCAAGATTCCCAATGCAGCCATGGACAAATATTTGCTTATCTTCATTGTTTTCATCATTTTAAATATTAGTCGTTATTATTTTACTTCCCAGCCCTTATTCTGCTGCAAGTTGCTCCACTTCAACATTTCGCTCTGTGGTATAGGACCGTAATACATGTAATCTTTATAGCTGCGATCCTCAACCTTCATGTCTTTGTATGATGGGACACCAGCCTCTGAAGTGATTTCAACACCACGCACAGCCTCATTTAGAGGAGCTTTCCAACGGCGAAGGTCACTAAAGCGCTTATTTTCAAAACAAAGTTCCAAACGACGCTCGTTGCGAATCAACTCACGCATTTTCTCTTTGCTACCAGCGCACTCATCCAAGTATGGATCCTCGCCAAACTCGCCAACTCCGGCACGCTGACGGATTGCCTTGATTACATCGTAAGCTGAGTAGTTGTGAGATCCCTTACCCTGTGGTCCCCAAGCCTCGTTGGCAGCCTCAGCGTAATCGAGGAATATCTCAGTATAGCGAATATACACAGGATAATGATACTGAGCATTCTTTGAATTAGGGTCAGGATTACAATCCTCACGCAACAGCTTTTTCATGTAATAGCCTGTACGAGTAGAATTGGAAATCTTATTCAAACCATCATTGTTATTAGCCGTCGTAATGTCTGTATGAATGGTCTTTCCCTTATAAGTACTACCATCATGAATGATATAAAGGTCAAGACGAGGATCTCGATTGCTGTAAGGATTCAACTTATCATACTCAGAACGAGTATCGGTGATAGGATAACCATTTACAGCAGGGAATGCATCGACCAGATTCTGAGTTGGGTTGATTCTACCCTTACCATAAAGAGACGGAGGGAAATTATCTGACTCTTGGTTCAGACCAAGATCCCAGTCATCAGAACCATTGGTACGACTGCCACGCCAAAGAATTTCAGCAGGACAAGCACCTGAGCCAAGCGCATCGATTTCTCTGGTTTGCATAAACCAATTATTACCTGTAGCAGACAAACCATTCACACCATTGATACGGTCAAGAACGGTAGCTGCATCGTCAGCAGCCTTAGCATAATCCACGTTTGTACCTTCAGAGAAAGCAGGACTAGCTGCAAGCAAAGATACCTGTGAGCGAATAGCCTCAGCGATACGACCGCTGATACGACCACGCATAATGGAACCAAACACACGGTTGTAGTCTCCTGCGGTCTTTACTCCGATTTCCTTATACTTGGCAGGAACATCGTTATCATTAGTCAAATCATTGTAATCAAGAGGGAGAAGCTTGGCAGCCTCGTCCAAATCGCTATAGATTTGATCCAAGCACTCTTGGAATGTATTACGTGGCTTGTTGAAATCATCAGTAGAAGTCTCTGGTTCTGTCAAATTAGGAACGCCAAGCAGTTTGCCATCGGCTGTCCATCCACCATGATTCATCAAAAGATAATACAAGTTGAGAGCTCTCAAAGCATAAGCCTCACCTTTACGGCTATCACAATACATCTTACGGGCATTCTCGTCCTTTGCCCAGTTTACCTTATCTACCTCCTGAAGGAAGATATTGAGATATTGGATACTAGCACGACCATTTGTCCATCTAGACATAGGATCGCTATTAGCAGTCCAAGAACCTGTAGCCATCTTGAGATAGCCATTTGCCAAGTCATTGCTTACAGCGTCATCTGTAGCAACATCAGTAACACTCTTGGTATTGTAAGGAAGCATCGCATAACCATATCCCAATAGTCCCTGAGCGTATGTTGGCTCATTGTAAATCTCATCCAAGCCACGGTTGTTTTCATCTGCAGGCTCGAAAAGATCTGAGCAAGAAGCCAAGGTAAGCGACATTGCTGCTAATATAAATATATTTTTTACTTTCATTTCTTTCTACATTTTAAAATGATTAGAATGTTGCCTTCACACCTATATTATAATAGCGTGTCTGAGGCGCAGACCCAACGTTCATCTCTAAGACTTCGCGCTCTCCTGAAATGGTAAGCAAGTTAGCTCCGCTTACGTATGCCGACAACCCCTTAAGCCATGTCTTTTGGAACAAAGTACTAGGCAAGTCGTAAGTTATCTGGACCTTAGCCAAGCGGAATGCATCCGTCTTGTACATCCAGAAGTCTGATGTCTGGAAGTTGTTGTTACCATCAAGAGATGTCAAACGAGGATAGGTTGCAGTCTCTTTGGTTTCCTCTGTCCATCGGTTACGAACTACAGCAGAATATTTGCTATCGCCCTTTACCCACCAATAAGAATTATTCTTGACTCCCCAAGCACCGAAGTTACCGGTACCAAGAGCGAAGAAGGTAAAGTTCTTCCACTTAGCTGTAAGATTGACACCAAGCGTGAATGGTGCTCCGTACCAACCACCCTTACCCAAGAAGACTTGGTCGTATTGGTCAATTTTATTATCACCATTTACATCCACATACTTGATGTCACCAGGTTTAACTGTTCCACCAAAATAGCTTTGGTCTGGAGAATTTTTGACTTCCTCCTCGCTTTGGAAGAGACCTGCGCTCTTGTAGCCCCAAATGCCATCAAGTGCCTTTCCTTGTCTGTTCTGATACTGCTCTACGTTGTTCTCATCTCGTTTGGTAGCCTTGGTTGTATAGTAAGTACCGGTCACACCAAGTGAGAGATCCACATCACCTACCTTCTTATTGAAGTTGGCTGCGAAATCAAATCCAACTCTACTATTATTGTTGTAATTAAGTACAGGCATAAACGAAGCCGCTGGATAACCAGTATTCAAATGAGATGGATAGAATGTTGGCGAAGAGATGATATAACCCTCCATCGAATTGATGAAGAAACTTGCATCCAATGTCACCAATTTCTGCCACAAGGATGTCTTGAAATTCAGAGACAACTCTTTGCGCTTGATAAAATCAAGGTCTTTGTTCTCACCTCTTTTTGAATAGGTGTATTTATCGCTAGATCCATCATACCATCCATAGCCGTAATCAGAAGTCCAAATACTCTGATAGAGATAGTAGCGATTGTCACCACTTGCTATATCAATATCCTCATTGATAATACTACCTGATACACTAATCATCATGTCATCTACCACCTTGGAATTCTTCAAGAAAGACTCATTCTTGAGTCTCCAACCCAAAGAAAGTGATGGTGAGAGAGCCTCACGATGACCTGGAGCCAACTGGGCAGAGTGGATAGCAGCTAATCCGAAATCTGCGTAATACTTCTGGGCATAATTGTAAGAAGCATCGAATGCAAGATTGGCACTAGAGTTCTTATGATACTGTCCAGACTTCGACTGCTGGAAGCCAGAAGCTATCAACATTGCCGACAGATTGTGAACCTTGTTGAAAGTATTGTTGTAGTTTAACTGACCAGAGAAAAGCATGGTCTGGTTATCTGTACTTCCGCTGATGTTCTGGTTGCCAGACTTTTTATCCTCACCTTCCTTCTTCAATGCGACAATCATATCCTTGCCATTGATGTTAGCCCATGTTGGGATATAAACAGCATAGCTATTATCGAAAGAAGTATTATAAGAGGTGGCATAGTCAACTGCGAAATGAGTCTCGAAAGACAAGCCCTTCAACACCTTGTGCAAGTTGATATTGACACCCGTATCAAACTGGAATTGACGACTAGTAAATTTACTACTTCCTGCAGAATAGATATCAGCAAAAACATTAGAGGAGTTTGCCTGAGTACCAGCAAGGAAGTATTTGCCATCTACCAACTTCGCAACGCTCATCAAGTCCCAAGCAGCCTTAGCATTAGGGGCTATCATATCTGTGGAGATAAGAGGAGCTGCATTCTGTGGAAAATTAGGACGCCAAGTAGAAGCAGCTTCCCAGTAATTACCCTTTGCAGAATGAGAATCATAGAAGGTTGCACTGGAGTTGACCCAAGCCTTAATATCATCAGTAATGTCTATATCCACATTACCACGAACGCTGAAGCGCTGGGTATTATTATTCTTAGCCTCACCAAACTTGAAATAATCGCCCTGGCGATAATAGTTGATATTGCTATAGAAGTGAGCTCGCTTACCACCACCGCTGATTTCTGCAGTAGCCTCATAACGGCTGTTCATCTTTCTGAGATAATCAGAAGAATAGAAATCGAGATTAGGATAACGATAAGGGTTCAAACCTGCTCCATGATTATAGATGTCCTCAGTAGAATAAAGTTCAGACAGACCATCATTACGACGAGCCTCGTTATAGAGAGTCATATACTCTGCACTGCTAAGATACTCAGGATAAGACATTGCTACATTCAAACCTGCATTAGCCTGCACCTCGACCTTCAAGCCGTCATTATGACCACGCTTGGTGGTTATGACTACAGCACCCTTGGCAGCCTTGCTACCATAGAGCACCACAGCCTGCGCACCCTTGAGGAAAGAAATCTGTGCAATCTCACTTGGTTGAACGTTGTTAGCTTCGCGAGGCACACCATCTACCAAGACGAGATAACCAGCGTTGTCGGCATCCATACCCCAGAGAGAATTGCCATTCCAACCACCTACATAACCTTGCATATTGTCGAGGCTATAAGTATGGTAGTTCTTCTTCATCAAGTTCTCTACATCGACTACAGACACACCGCCCAAGAGGTCATCCTTGGCTACCTTTCGGTAAGCCACCTGAACCATCTCCTTGTCGGCACTGGCTGTGTCGGATTCGCTTGTCTGTGCAGTCTTGGCATTGGCACCAAGAGGAGCCAAAGCCACAAGACTTGCTACAAAAAGCTTATAATTATATGATTTGAATATTGAATTCATACTATCATTATTCATTTAGTATTACTAATTTATAATTTTAAACCTTACCAGCCTGGATTTTGTCTAAACTCTGGATAGAGCTGAGTCTCCTTGATTGGCAATGGGAACCAATAGTGCTTGGTACCGAAATTACGAGTCAATATCAACTCTCTACGATAATTGGCAACCTGAGCGTCCTTAGGATCATGCTTCGTATAGAAGTCTGCACTTTCCACACGGTCAAACTCCTGTGAGAATTTTTGATTATATGGTGCCTCTGTCAAAAGCAACCAACGCTGCAAGTCACAAAAACGGAATCCTTCGAAAGAAAGTTCTACCTCACGCTCACGACGAACCTCGTCCATGAACTTATGGTTGTCTGCAACAAATTCTGCAGCAACATGACCAGCACCACAACGGTCGCGAAGTGTATTAATTGCATCTTCTGCGGTCTTACCAAAGTTTGAAGACTTGCCAGTAGCACCACCGAATGCAGCACAAGCCTCTGCATACATCAAGTATATGTCTGCAAGACGCATATATGGCAAATAGCAGTGTAAAGCTGAACCCCAGTCGTAATCTTTATCCACTTCATTACAAGTATGAGGCACCAACTTCTGAATGAAATAACCCGTACGGCTTGCATTTGCTATTGGGCGCATATTACCACCCGTATATAATTGGCAATACTGTAAATCTGCATACTGACCAGGTGTTCCGTTCAAATACTTAAAACCATCAAAGACGATATCGTGGTAGAAACGGGGATCACGATTTTTGAAAGGATGGGCAGGGTCGAAACCAGACTTTGGATTGAGTACATACTGACCATTCTCAACCAAATAGATTGGTTCTCCGTTAGCCATTCCATAAGCCTCTACAAGGTTGGCCGTAGGTTGGTGAATGACATTATCACGATCAACGACTTTCTGTACCTTAGGGCCAAAGACCTTAGAGGTGTTCCAGTTAGAGCCATTGAAATCAGCAGATGGACCACGGAAGATAGCTTCAACCGTTCCAGGCATTTTCCAGTTCTGCTTCTTGGTATAGAATATATCAGAAAAACAGCTATTGGCATCATCAGATTTCTCATGATTGTAGATGTCTTTGTACTTAAACTCTGCCAATGCATATTGTGTCTTACCAGCTTCCACAAGAGAGAGCAGTTCACCAAAAGCCTCAGCTGCCTTCTTAGCATATTCCTGATCATAATCATAAGTCTTGCCATTCTTGCTGGCACCAGTCTGCGCACCATTCTTCATCAAAGGACTAGCAGCCCAAAGATAGGTTTTACCAAGATAACCAAGAGCCATGATCTTATTGATGCGAAGATCATTCTTACCTTGTGTGGCAGCACCTGCAGAAGTCTTATCCCAATTAATAGGCAACAAATCGGCAGCCTTGCGGAAATCTGCTGCCGCTTTATCAGCGCATTCCTGATAAGAAAGGCGTGGCAAATTCAGCTCGGCATTGGCATCGAGATAAGTATCCACATAAGGCATACCACCAAAATACTCCATCATTTCCTCATGCCACCATGCACGGAAGAAATAGAGCTGACCCTCTATCAGTTTTTTCTCTTCAGCACTTCCAGTCACAAACTTGTCGATATTCTGTAAACCGAGATTACATTTTCTGATGCAATACCACGCATGGTTCCAAATACCGTGTGCGAACTTATCTGTGGAAGTAGAAGCACCATCACGCTTTAGCCAGTTACCAGTAGATTCCCATGCACGGAAGTTACCTAAATCAACCTGATGGGTCATTCTATTATCAGCCTCAGGATTGAAGATTTCATCATCACCCCAGTTCCATGAAGGACACCAGTTACATTTCTCTTTATCAGGGATACAGTTGTATATTTCCTCAACGAAACCTTGGAAATTACGGAAATTGGCAAAGGCATCGTCTGCAGAAACTGTTGAGTCTGGCTCCTTGTCCAAGTAGTCTTGACAAGAACTCAGCGAAGTACCGAGAGCCAGCGAGACGCATCCCGTCAACATTAATGTCTTTATCTTATTTTTCATCTGAATATTTTTTTTATAATTACAATGAGAATTTAACACCTAAGTTGAAGCGGCGAACCGTAGGGTATGCGCCCAACCAGCCACCACCACCGAGGTTTGCCTCACGGTCATCAGGCATACGAGTCCAGAGCCAGAGGTTATTACCATTCAAGTAAATCTTGAGGTAGTTTACGCCTAATGCCTTAATCCAGCCCTTGGTCCAGGTATAAGCAATCTCGACATTCTTCAAACGAATGTAAGAGCCATCATACATATACTGTGTACCATAGGTGTAACTTGAAGCAGTGGCACCCCAACGAGGGAGGATACATTCTGCATTGCTTTGATTCTTATTCCACCAAGTACCGGTATCATAAACATTATCAAGCATCTTACCAAAGCTTGTCAATCCTACGTCACGGGTCACATTAGTTACTCCATAGAACTGAGCGAAAGCAGAGAAGCCTTTCCATTCGAAACCAACAGTAGCATTATAGGTGTTCTGCGGACTACTACTATAACCTACAGGAGCCGAGTCCTTGCTATCAACAACACCATCACCATTGAAATCAACAATGTAATAGTCACCAACCAAACGGTGATTGTCATTGGAGTCGTGCGCCGGAGAACCTATCAAATCATCAATATTATTGATAAAGCCCCTATCTATATAAGAGCGATACTGATTCATGGCAAATCCTGCCTCCTTTTGATAATTTGGAGTAAGGATGGCATCATCCTTCAAAATTACCTTATTCTTGGCATGGGTCATATTGAAATTACCCCAGAGTCGCAAGCCATTAGCAAACACCTTATTAAGTTTCAATTCCCACTCGTAACCACTGGTACGAACCTTACCTTTATTAATAGTAGGCGCTGTCGTTCCGAAATAAGAAGGAACAGAACGGTTGGAGCCGAAAATCAAGATGTCATTACGACGATCACAGAAGAAATCCAAAGAACCAGTAATCAAGCCTCCCAAGAAACCATAATCAATACCGAAGTTGGTTTTCTTAACTGTTTCCCATTTCACATTCTCATTTCCAAGAGTGTTCTGTCGATACCATGTATAGATGCTCTCTGTATGGTCGAGATCCATCGTACTCTTGCCGCCATACGCCCACTGGCTCATATACAACCAGCGACGAGAAGAATCAAATGGGTCACCTATGTTGTCATCACCAATCTCACCATAGGAAGCACGGAACTTCAACATATCGATGATGTGCTTGTCACGAAGATACTTCATGAAGTTTTCCTCAGTGATGGTCCATCCGATAGCACCTGAATTGAAGAAGGCAAAACGATTGTCCTTGCTGAACTTTTCTGATCCGTTATAGGCACCATTATACTCGATGTTATAACGACCTGCATAGCTATAGGTAGCACGGAATGCCCAGTCCTCACGGTAAGTTGGCATCACACTACCACGTGCATTCTCCTGACGTGAGAACAAGCCCATGGCTGATACATCATGCTGTCCAAACTTGCGAGCCCAGTTGAGCTGCAACTGATAGTAGAGGTTGCGAACAGTCTGGTTATTATCTACAGAACCACCTTCCGTTGACCAGTTCACACCTTGCTGCCAATCAAACTTATTATTTCCTTCAAGTTCTTTACCATAAGTAACCTGACCTGTTTCAGGATCAATATACTTAGTCTGGGCTTCATTATTCAAGTCATTGATACCTCGTCCTGTCTCAACAAAAACATTATCCCAAGAGATAGTACCACGGAAATTCAAGCCTTTGGTTATGAAATCCAATTTCTGCTCAAGGGTAAAGTCTGTATTGATACGAGTGGTTGTAGCCTGTGCTGTACCACCGATAGCAAGATTCTGTGCAGAGTTACTTACATTGGAAGCAGCTGGATAGAATCCCCATGTGCCGTCAGAATATTGTGGCAAGAACACATCTGGGGCGATGTTATAAGCACCAGCCCACTGCTGACCAATCTGCCACTCATCAAATTTCATGTTACTCCAAGGAGCTTTTCTTACGCCATTGCTACCAGCCACATTTACCTTCAAAGTAGTGCTACTAGTGATGGCAAAGTCCAAGTTACTACGAACATTGATACGATTGTATCCATAGCCAGAGTTGTAATTACGACCATTGTCATACTCACGGAAGAGGTCACCCTCATGCACGAAATCAGCAGAAGCGAAGTACTTAACGAATTTTGTACCACCACTCACGTTCACGTTGGCATTATAAGACATAGCAGACTTTTTGAAAAGTGCATCCTGCCAATCCACATTGGCATAACGTTCACGCTGCTCATCCGTAGTCTGGTTACGATAGTTGTCTATAAAAGACTGAGGACGAAGATATGAAACACCTTCAGGATAAACGCCCAGTTCACGCTCTACCACTTGGTTGCGAAGCATCAACGCATCATAAGAGTCGTACTTATTAGGCAACTTAGAAGGAGCTTTCAACGTAGCATTGAAACCAACGTCAATCTTAGCCTTGCCTTCCTGACCACGCTTGGTGGTAACCAAGATGACACCATTGGCACCCTTCACACCATAGACTGCAGTAGCAGAAGCATCCTTCAGTACAGAGATGCTCTCCACAGAAGAGATGTCCACGCTGCTCAGAGGACGTTCAATACCATCAACGAGAACGAGAGGGTCGGAATTGTTCCATGAACTAGAACCACGGATGATAATCTGAGGTTCCTCCTCACCAGGCATACCATTGCCTTGGATTGTAACAACTCCTGGGAGGTTACCTGTCAAGGCTGAACCAACGTCGCTGACACCAGCTGCACGCTCCAAAACCTCACCAGTAGTCTGGGTGATGGAACCTACGACAGAAGCCTTCTTCTGCTGACCATAACCAACGACTACAACTTCGCCGATGGCATTGTCGTCTTCGAGGGTAAGTTTGAACTCTCTCTTCGTACCTACCTTGACTTCCTTGGTCTTCATACCTACGTATGTAAATACCAGGGTAGAATTCTCTGAAGGAACACTGATGCTGAAGTTACCATCAAAGTCGGTGACAGCACCGACACCGGCGTTTCCTTTCACTTTTACAGTGGCACCTATCAGAGGCTCACCTGTACCGTCAACAAGATTACCCTTGACCTGGATATTCTGTGCCTGAGCATTCAGGCTGCAGAAAGCTCCCACCAAGCATAAGGCTGCTGTCCGTTTCATTGTTAAGACTTGTTCAATCATGTTCTATTCATTTTTGATTTATGCTTAATTATTTATGTATTTACAGTTTATATTGTTTATTCGCGGCTGCAAAGATAAAGGTTTCATTTCAGATGCACTTTGTCTCTTGTAACAGATACTTTGCCGTTAATAACAAACTTTAAAAGAACGAATCTTGCCACCTTTTAACACTTGTTTTATCACATAGACACCTTTTTGAGGTTTATTCACTTTTTCACCAGCTATATTATAATAATAGGTGGCGACAACCTCAGCATCGTTCACTTTTTGCTCAATTCCCGTGTCTGTTTGTTTCATGTACCATTCCTTGTACCAGTTCATGCAGGCATAGCCGCAACACTCTTCAAAGAGATTGTGCTTCTTGGCATTCTGGAAACCCGGTATTACCTTGCCGGTCTTCAGATACTCGTCTATGTCGTAATACTCCTGCGGATGGGTAAGGGTCATACCGATGTTGCCGTAATGGTCGTGAACTGCCTTCCATGCCAAGCCCCATTTCGAGGTGGATGCCGTTGCCCAGCTGCCCAGGTTAG
>ULXM01000772.1_pt1 | contig 12877 bp, 8 predicted proteins | sample 1961271 | NCBI WGS metagenome assembly ULXM01 (sample SAMEA4835838, study PRJEB28245) | human gut metagenome | biome: gut microbiome; material: fecal sample | place: Denmark | collected 2008 | reverse complement strand
CAAGAAGGAGGTTGAAGGGCTTAGTTGCGGATTTGAGGATAAATTAAAAAAATCCTAAGCCATGAAGCACATAAAAGTCCGATACATTATTGGTACATTTGCCATTATTGCTGTTGTTGTGATGAACTTTACTTATGCACACAACAACTATGGAATACATAACATGAATCGCATTACAAATGCTTGTGCTACTAAACCCTTACCGAGCTATCGTGAGGAATTAGAATTTGAATACAAATTTTGCGATTCGTATGCCTATGATGTAAAAGTATACTCTAAAAAAACACCTGAACAAATCAAAGAGGATTCTATCAAAGGGTGGAAAAATGACTCTATTTACGGATATCACGTGATTACATTCACATCTAAATCTATGAAAGAGGCATATAATAAAGCAAAAAAATATGCACAAGACGTAAATGAATTAGGCATGGATTATGCTGAAGTTGATATGAAATGGTATATTACAGAAACATATCGAGACGCTCATCGCGTAAACTGTCTTCAAAGTGGAAATCTAATGTATTGCGAAACGAAAGATGCTGAATGCGATCCCTTAGAGTATGAAAGTTCACTTGAAAGATAATAATAGAGACAAGTTCTCTACACACTATTGAGTATATTTACCATAAGGCACCAAAGTGTATGATGAAGATGTATAAATATAGATCTCTGCGTATCCTCTTATTTTTGCTCTGCACCTTGCTGAACACCAGCACCCATGCACAATCACTGCATGAACAAACGGAACAACTCTTTGAAAAGTTTAAAACAGCGGCACGATTTGACTATAAATATCCTCGTGAAAAAGTGTATGTTCATTTTGATAACACAGCTTACCTTACGGGCGATACCATTTGGTACAAAGCATACGTAGTACGTGCATCATCGCTCAAACCCACTACACTCAGCAAAGTGCTTTATGTTGAACTACTTAATGCAGACGGACAAAACGTTGTTAATCAAGTTCTCAGAATTGATAGTATGGGAACGGCACAGGGTGCTTTCCCTTTAGGTGATACCGTTTACCCAGGTTACTACGAAGTGAGAGCCTATACGCGTGAAATGGTGAATTGGGGAAAGTATGCTTGCTTCTCACGTGTGCTACCTGTCTTTACTGACGAGAATCCACAACACAAAAAGCAACATGGGTTAGACCTTGACCTTTCACAACTCTCCATTCCACAACCAGAGCCTCGTAAAACGGTTACCATAGGACAACCACGCCCTTATGGCATGACTACAAACAAAAAACGAATGCTCGACTTCTATCCCGAAGGCGGAGAACGCGTTAAGGGCGTAGAACAACTTATTGCTTTTAAACTTACTGATGGTACGGGGCTTCCTGTTGAAGACACGCTCTCTATTTTTTATGCTGATGGACGATTGTGTACGACCACACAACCTTTACACGATGGGATGGGGACGTTCCTTCTACCTGCCGACTTTGACAAAGGCTATGCACGCATTAATGGCATCAAAAAGAGTCAAATCGATTTGCCCAATTGCACTGCTGATTACTATTTAGGAGTGACTGAACATAGTAGTGAAGGAATCACCATTAAAGTAACTGCTGCAGACAGCATTTGCGAGCAACATAAACTTTTAGCTATAGCACTCTTTAATCGCGAAAATGCCTGCTTCTTTGACACGCTTACTGTCACCCCGCAAACAGGAACTGAACTTTTCATTCCCAACAAAGCCCTTCGCGCGGGGGTGAGTCGCTTCGAACTTTTCAACATCGAGGGACAGGGACTTGCGACACGATTAGTTTGGAATCCGCTCAATCAGCGTGAAGCTGCACACAAAGTTTCACTACAAGTTAAACAAAACCAACGCGCATACGCTCCCTTTAGTCCCGTAGCATTAGTACTTAAAGCCACACGTGGTGACGGAAGTATCGTAAAAAATGCCAACCTTTCTGTGGCTGTACGCGACGAAGCGAGCAACATTATCACCACCACCGATGGGGGTATTGAGGCCAGCATGTTGTTAGCTTCTGAACTGCGTGGTTATATTCATCGTCCTGATCGTTATTTTGAGCGCAATGATGCCGCACATCGCTTCATGCTCGACCTCCTCATGTTGGTGCAAGGGTGGCAAGCGAACTCTTTTGATGTGATGTGTCAACGCGAAAATTTTGCGCTTCGTCAGCCCATTGAAGATAGTTTATTGATTAAAGGTACACTTTACAAGTACAACAACAAGAGCGAACCTTACCCCAATATTTATATCAACCTTATGGGATATGCATACAACGATGGGAAGGTGGGTACTACTGGCATTGAGGCACAAGCCAAGACTGACAACAAAGGGCGATTCGCTTTTGAAGCGAAAACGGAATTGAAAGGAGACTTCTTAGTTACCTTCAAACTTCGGGACGAAAAGAATAAACGCAAATGGAGCAAACTTTCGCTTGACCGTTGGTTCACTCCCCCACTCTGCCCTATCAGAGGCCCACAACTGAGCCTGCAGCCGTACGAATATGCCACAAACAGCCCCAATTACACAAACACTGCTGCCGATACAAAGGAGGCTGACCTGTTTGAGTGGAAAGATACTATTAAAACATTCCGCCTTTCGACGCTTAAGCCTGCCGAAGTCGTGGCACATGTCAAAAAATACAAAGGTTTACAAGGCGGTCGTAGTACTTGGGGAGGGGGAGAGCGCAATGGCATTAAACATTGTGTAACCTACTATAACGTGCAACGTGAATGCGAACGCCTGAGAGATTTCGGTATTAATGACTTGGACATTTTCCAATTTTTCGACATCATGAATTGGAAACTAAGTTATAACGGAAGCGACTACACCATGGACTCTTCTCAAATAACTTCAAATATGACAACTTATGCGGAAGAATACTATACACTTATTAATAGTAAGGTAGAAAATGCCATAAATAGTCATTCACATAATAATTCTACAAATAGTCAAAGCTTAAGCCACAACGAAGCGACTCAAAATAATAACGAAGATATAAATAATAACGATAATCCAAGTGAGAACGAAGATAATACACTACTGAGTTTTACGATTAAAGGACACAATTACACCGTTTACGTTAACAATCTTCCTCCATCGGTTTTCTTTCGAGATGAGGATGATAAGCTCTGCTCAAACTTCAAATCTGCTTCTATCGTTAAAAGCAATTTGCGCATTGATGGTGTAAGTGGTGAAGAGAAGCGTTTTAGTAACGAAAAAGACAAAATTTATTTATTTCTAAGCTCCGATGAATATAGAAGGCGCACAGGGCGTGGCAAAGAGTCACGTCAAATTCAAGGATTTACGCCTGCCATTAAATACTATTCGCCCAACTATCGAAAGTTTGATTTACCATCAAAGAACGATACACGCCGCACGCTCTTGTGGTCACCACAGATTAAGACAAACGACAAGGGCGAAGCAACTATCATACTCTTTACCAACGCTCGCGAAAACGAAACACTTGATATCAGCGTGCGCGGCATCACAGAAGAGGGGGAGTTGATTAATTGGAACTAAAAGAAACTACTTTTGAAGAGCTACTTAATCAAAATCGAATTATAAGTAACACGTCGTTTAATTCAAAAGAATATGCTAAAACATATATTGATTACATTATCATGCTTATTGATTTCTTTATCTTCAATAGGCCAATCCTTATCTGACCAAACGACACAACTCTTTGAAAAGTTTAAAAGTGCTGCAAGATTTGATTATACCTATCCACGCGAAAAAGTGTATGTACACTTCAATAGTTCAAGTTACTTAGTTGGCGACACGATATGGTACAAAGCCTATGTTGTACGTGCTTCTTCACTCAAACCCACCACACTGAGCGGTGTGCTATACGTTGAACTATTAAATGCTGACGGACAACAAATAACCAAGCAAACACTTAAAATTGATAGTATGGGAACGGCACATGGCGCTATTCCCTTACCCACCTACGCCTATGGAGGCTATTACGAGATTTTAGCCTATACGCGCGAAATGGTTAATTGGGGAAGCTATGCCTGCTTTTCACGTGTTTTACCCGTCTTTACTGACGCTAATCCTCAACACGTAAAAGAGAAAGGATTAGATCTGAGCCTTTCACAACTCTCGCTTTTAGCTCCAACACAACGCAAATACCCCACAATTGGGAAGCCCCGCCCATACGAAATGAGCAATAACAAGAAAAGGTTGTTAGATTTCTACCCCGAAGGAGGAAACCGCGTGAAGGGAACATCACAACGCATTGCCTTCAAACTTACTGACGGGACAGGGCTTCCTACTTGTGATAGCATCTATATTTATTATGCTGATGGGGAAATATGCACACAAGCACTACCTGAACATGAAGGTATGGGTTCTTTTGAACTTCCAGCCGACTTCTCTGAAGGATATGCTAAAGTGCAAACAAATAAATCACAAAAGTATGAGTTGCCCCAAAACACTGCGTCTTACGCTTTAAAGGCTGAACAAGCAGACAGCGTTCTTAACATTAGCATTATTACCGCTGATTCCATACAAAATGAGCTATTGGGACTTGCCATCTTCAATCGTGAGAATGCTTGCTACTTCGACACGCTTAGCGTAAAAAAGGATTCTAACTACCATTCTATTCCTTATAGCGCATTGCGCGGAGGAGTAAATCGAATAGAATTATTTAACCAACAAGGTCATAGTCTGTCAACTCGCTTGGTATGGAAGCCAATTGAAGCTACCGATAGTGCAAGATTTGTTCAACTTGAAGTATTACAAAACGAAAGAGCGTACAAGCCTTTCAGTCCTGCTGTAGTTATAATTCGTGCTCAAGATAATAAGGGCAAGCCCATACGCAATGCCAATCTTTCATTTGCAGCACGTGATGAAGCAACTACTTTACTCGATAACGCTGATGGTGGAATCGGTGGAGACTTGCTATTAGCATCAGAATTACGAGGTTACATCCATCGTCCCGACCTATACTTTCAAAAGAATGATGCAGCTCACCACCGTATGCTTGACTTACTCATGATGGTGCAAGGTTGGTGTGCAAACTCTTTTGATACTATGTGTAAAAAAGATAGCTTTGAACTTCTACAACCTATTGAAGATAAATTACTGATTAAAGGAACACTTTATACCTATAATAAACGTAGGCCCTTATCTAAAGCAAAGATTGATTTAAAAGCCTATGGTTATGAAGACGAAAAGGTAACTGGCGGAAGCTTTGAGGGAACTACGACTACCGATAATGCAGGACAATTTGCTTTTATGGTAAACGCTAACATTGAGGGAAATTATCTATCACGCTTTAAAATTAACAAGATTGAAAAGGAACAACAAAAATGGTGCCGACTCTATTTGGACAGATGGCTTACGCCTCAATTACGTCCCTTTTGGTGCGACATGCTGACCATACACCCTTATCAAGGCATGAAAGATATTTCAAGTGTTAGTAACAATCATGTTAAATACTTTGAATGGACAGACACAATCGTTCCCTATAAAGTGCAAAACTTAAAAACTGCAACAGTAAGCACGAGACGAAAATATAAAGGACTAACAGGCACTCGATACTCATGGGACGGCGGTGTAAACAAAGGAATACGTGCATCACTCACATTTTACAACATTCAAAAAGAGTGCGAACGCTTTCGCGACTTTGGCCTTAACGACTTAAACATATTCGAATTTCTAAATCTAATGGAACTAAAGTGTAAGCCCTATAGTCAAAAGAATAATCGGAACATAACTTGTGCTTATAACCAATTATCAATAGGTAATTCTTCTTTTGATAACGAAGCGGAGGCTTCCTACAACAAAGGCCTCGAAATATACAATAATACGCTACAACTTGAGAAAACTGAAACTATCAACGAAACCGAGAGCGCAACCTCTCCAGCTTTCAAATTTTCATCAAGACAAGAAAAGAACGACGGAGGGTACGTCATTAACGGACACACTTATAAGTTCTTATTAAATAATCAACTTAACCCTTCCTTCTTTAACGAAGAGAGTAATTGCTTTTGTAAGGACTTTGACTACGTTACTATAGTGAGAAGTGAACTCTTTGAGGATAATATCTCTGGAACGTACAAAAGACGAAACCGAGGCAAAGATGCTGATAACAAAGACCTTTCTGACTACATTTACTTCTACGAACGCTCCGATGAATTTCGCACACGCAACGAAAAAGGATGTGAATACAGAAATATTCAGGGCTTCACACCTCCCATAAGATTCTATTCCCCCAACTACCGAAAATTTGATTTACCAACAAAAGCCGACACCCGTCGTACTCTCTTATGGGCTCCACAAATCATGACAAATGAGAAAGGGGAAGCAACTCTTATATTCTTCACTAACTCGCGTGAAAGTGAAACCCTTGATATTAGTATACGAGGTATCACAGCAGACGGACAATTTATTGATTGGAACTAAAGAGTACCGCAATTAATAGAGAGGGCGTCATAACATGATTTGACGCGAAAAATACTTTCTATAATGATAGTAGCTTGATCTTATTTTGACACCCTCTAAATTGCAGCTTATCAAATACTGCTTCACACTGGACACAGAAACGCCCAATTTTGCGTCCTCTATCTATTTGGTAACAACACCCATTTACCTGAAGTCCACTTATACTTGACCGATTGCAATAAAGGGGTCAAATTCTTCTGTGCTTCGAGGGGAAGCACTGCAAGGCTTAGCGCACACGTTAATATCGGTTCGCGCTCACTCAGCGTCAATTGGATCGGGCAATTACGAAGTACGTCTAAAGATGATTGCAAACGCGTGGGAAGAGTCTCCCCTGCTGACTTTACAAACAAGTTGAACGCTGGTTGGGGCAAGTCACGCTTTACCTGGTGCCAATCGCTCCCCCTATAATAGGTAAGCCTTGAATAGGTATTAAGCCCTCGAACAGTGCTAATGCATACGATTAACGTGTCATGTGCCACGGGCAAAAGTTTCATCTGCCACGAACTGGCATCTGTACATCTAATCTGAATATAATCGTCCGTCTTGGTTAGCAACGCAGACTGACCACCATATACGTTTTCAACTTTCGGTGTTAAGTGGCTATTGTAGAGGTCGAGTAGGTCGAGCCGCGCTGTCTTGTCTAACAAAGGCAAAACCGTTTGCGGCATCTTCGCGAAATAAGCATCTATACGCTGACCCGCACTCGCACATAAGGTGAGAGACAACACAAAAATAAATAGTAGATATCGTTTCATGAAGGCAAAAGTAGCAAAATTTTGAACACGCCCCTTTGTAGATTACACAAAAAAGCGTATTTTTGCAACCGATTATCAGACCATTACACTAAGTTGTTACCATAACAATTTGATAAACCATAAAAAAGCTATAGCAAAATGAAACAAGGTATTCACCCTGAGAATTATCGTCCCGTAGTATTTAAAGACATGAGTAACGGCGATATGTTCCTTTCACGTTCAACTTGCAAGACAACTGACACAGTTGAATTTGAAGGCGAAACTTACCCCGTAGTAAAGCTTGAAATCTCAAGCACCTCTCACCCGTTCTACACTGGCAAGTCTAAGCTTGTTGACACCGCTGGTCGCGTTGACAAGTTCATGAGCCGCTACGGTAAGAGCCGCAAGTAATTCTCCTTACTCTTAAGCTCTAATAGAATAGTTCTTATCAAAGGGCAAAGGTAACACCCAAGTGGTAAAGTGGATGTGTCTGAAAATGACGCGTCCACTTTTTTATTATAACTCCTTTATACGCTCTCCGTATGCCAACCGTTGCAAATCTCGCTTGTACTCCTATACCACTTGTACGCATAGCTCTAATTGGGTTAGGCGGAAGGGGCATGAAAACGCTTGAAAGATATGCTTTCATTCATGGGGCTGAAATACGTTACCTCGTCGACATCGATGAACAACGAGTTCTCTTAGCTAATCAGAAACTCACGCAAAGCGGACGTCCACAAGCTAAAGTACTTATAGGAGAAAAGGCTTGGGCTGAAGCCTGCAGCATGCAGGACGTTGATGTCGTCTACATTTGCACGGAATGGCGCTCGCACACCACTATTGCAACAGAGGCTATGCGCTGCGGCAAACACGTTATAGTAGAAGTGCCTGCTGCCACTACGCTACGCGAGTGTTGGCAACTCGTCGAAACGGCTGAAAAGACAAGGCGACACCTATTTATGGCCGAAAACTGTTGTTACGACTTCTTCGCTCTACAGACGCTCGAGATAAAGCGTCGCGGTCTCTTCGGACAAATAATGCATTGCGAAGGTGCCTACATTCACAACTTGAATGAATACAAATTTGCTCCACAACATGGCGACACGAAACACAATTGGATGATCCATTCGTGCGCTCAACATGGTGGCAATCCCTACCCTACCCACGCTATTGGCCCCATAGCCCAACTACTCGACTTTCACAATCAAGACAGAATGATGCGACTCGTTTCGCTTTCCTCGTCTATAACAATCCCCAACGAATGCAACTCTGAACTGGGGCATATTAATAATACGCTTATACTCACTGAACGTGGCGTAAGCATTCTTCTGCAATTGGACGTTAGCACCAATCGCCCCTACAATAGATTACAAACGGTATGCGGCACGAAGGGGTTTGCACAGAAATATCCCTTACCCACCCTCCAATTAGAGGGAGAAAAACTCTTAACTGGCAATGAGGCATTAAGCGCCATGCAAAAGTTTGCTACCTCACCTGCCTCACAACTATGGCAAAGGGGACATCAATTAGGAGTGCCTAACGAGATGAACTATGCCATGGACGCGCGCCTTATCTATTGCTTACAAAACGGGCTACCACTTGACATTGATGTCTACGACGCTGCTGAATGGTCATGTTTGGCTGAACTTACACAACTTTCCGCCAGCCAAGGAAACATTCCCATTGATGTACCACAGTTTAGAAGATAAAGAAACGATGCTTGCCACGCTTCATTGTAAATGAATAGCGGCAAGCATCGTTTCTTTTGTATGGTTAAGAAGCTGAATTATAAACCAACCTTTTCAAGTTCACGCTGCATTTGCTGTTGCAATTCGTGTGCTTTCTCAGCAGCAACGGCTGCAAAGTTTTCGGTATGGTCGGCATATATAATGCCACGAGAAGAATTGACAAGTAATCCACACTCGCGCGTCATTCCATACTTACAAACCTCCTCAAGTGAACCACCTTGAGCACCTACACCTGGTACTAACAAGAAATGATGGGGTACAATCTTACGAATGTCTTCAAACAAGCGCCCTTGAGTTGCACCTACTACGTACATCATCTTTTCATCACTTGCCCATTGGCATGAACGACGCAGCACCTTCTCAAATAAGCGTTCGCCCTCTTTATCTTCAGAGAGTTGGAAGTCGTGAGAACCTTTGTTGCTCGTCAATGCCAATAGTATTACCCATTTTCCTTCGTATTGTAAGAAAGGAGTAACACTATCCTCGCCCATGTAAGGAGCTACGGTTAGCGAATCAATGTTCATCTCTTCAAAGAATGAACGTGCATACATGGCTGAGGTGTTACCTATATCGCCGCGCTTTGCATCAGCTATAATAAACTGTTCGGGATAGTTTTCCTTAATATACTTCACCGTCTTTTCAAAGGCTGTCCAGCCTTTTAGGCCGAAGCATTCATAAAATGCTAAATTGGGCTTATAGGCTACACAATAAGGAGCTGTAGCATCAATGATAGCCTTATTAAAAGCGAAGATAGGGTCTTCTTCCTTCAACAAATGCTCTGGGATTTTCTTCAAGTCGGTGTCTAAACCAACACAAAGGAAAGAGTGCTTAGCACGAATGTTGTCAATAAGTTGTTGCTTGTTCATTTCGTTGCAATAATTAAGTTGTGCAAACTTACACAAAAAAGTTCATACCTTGTTATGAACGAAAAGGTGTTTTTGGCTTTCTGGTAATTTTTTCCGTAAATATGGTATACGACCTCACAGATTTTGCTTATAAATTTGCACCATAATCATTAAACTTTACATTATGTATTTAGAAAATATCAACACTCCCGCTGACGTTAAGTTGCTTAACGGTGAGCAGTTAAACGTGTTAGCCACCGAGATTCGACACTACCTCTTACAGAAACTTTCTGCACACGGAGGCCACATCGGCCCTAACTTGGGCATGGTTGAAGCCACTATCGCGTTGCACTACGTGTTCAACTCACCCGAAGATAAAATCGTGTTCGATGTAAGTCACCAAAGCTATACTCATAAAATGCTTACTGGGCGAAAGAACGCTTTTATCAACGCTAACGAATACGACGAAGTATCGGGATATACCGAACCGACTGAGAGCGAACATGACCATTTTGTGATTGGCCACACCTCTACTTCGGTTAGCTTGGCTTGTGGATTGGCAAAGGGACGTGACCTACAGAACGGTACAGAAAACGTTATAGCTGTTATCGGTGATGGTTCTCTAAGCGGTGGCGAAGCACTTGAAGGACTTGACATGGCCGCTGAACTTGATACGAACCTTATCATTGTTGTTAACGACAATCAAATGTCGATTGCTGAAAATCACGGTGGCCTTTATCGCAACCTTCAGCAACTACGCGAAAGCAAAGGAGAGGCTTCATGCAACCTTTTCCGTGCCATGGGACTTGACTACGTTTACGTTGACAATGGTAATGACATCGACGCACTTATCGATGCTTTTAAACAAGTAAAGGACACGAAGCACGCAGTAGTTGTACATATCAATACCTTAAAAGGAAAAGGCTATCGCTTTGCAGAAGAACAAAAAGAGCATTTCCACTGGGGCTTCCCATTTGAATTAGAAACGGGAGAGACGAAAGCTGCCTTTCAGTTCGGTCCTGACTTTGGCAGTCACACGACCAACCTCTTACTCAACGAAATGCAAAAGGATAAATCAGTGGTAGCACTAACTGCTGGCACACCAGGCATTTGGGGGTGGACTCCTGAAATGCGACAAAAAGCCGGCAAGCAATTTGTTGACGTTGGCATAGCAGAAGAAACGGCTGTTGCCATGGCGAGCGCCATTGCAAAGCGTGGTGCCAAGCCTGTGTTCGGTGTACACAGTTCATTCATACAGCGCACCTACGACCAACTGTCGCAAGACCTTTGCATTAACAACAACCCCGCCACAATTATTGTCTTTGGTGGCACGCTTACAGGACTGAACGATGTGACACACCTTGGTTTCTATGACATCGTGCTCATGAGCAACATTCCGAATATGGTCTATCTGGCTCCAACTTGTAAGGCTGAATACGATGCAATGTTGCTTTGGTCATTGTATCAAACGGAACACCCCGTAACCATTCGCGTACCGAATGTGGCACTCGACGTGACTAACGACACCACTCCCGAAACGAGCTATAGCCAATTGAACCGCTATCAAATGACGCACGAGGGCAAGGACATCGCCATCATCGGTTTGGGGAGCTATTATTCGCTCGCGCAACAAGTCGCCGCAGCTTATATGGGAAAAGGCATTGACGCTACAGTTATCAATCCGCGCTATGCTTCGGGCGTTGACACCGAATTGCTTGAAAACCTAAAGAAGAATCACCACACAGTCATCACGCTTGAAGACGGACAGTTAGACGGTGGTTGGGGCGAAAAGGTGGCTCGCTTTTATGCTGATAGCGACATGCACGTTCGCTGCTATGGTGCACAAAAGGAATTTGTTGACCGTTTTGACTACACCGAATTTCTCAAGCAAAACGGACTTACCGTTGAAAACATTGTGAAATGATAAGACACAGGCATTAATAGAAAAAAGGGACAAAGCATTTACGCTTTATCCCTTTTTTTATATGTTATACTTCAATTACTTCGTCTGAATCAACTGAACGCCCTGACCACCAAATTTAGCAAATTTGGGCAGACGGCCTGGCTGAATAGCAATTGTTGTGTTGTGCATCTTACGAGTAGCAATCTTTCCCTTTGCAGGAGCTGACTCTGTGCCACTTTCACCTGAAGGAGTAGTGAAGCGCAATACCGCTACCTCACCCCATTCGTTATTGGCATTCTTTGCAGCAGCCAAAGCTACAGCCTCAGTGTTAGGATCGATTTGATAATCCGTTGTCAGCGGCTCATAGAAGAACCAGTTACTCATTGGCATAGGAGGATCCATTGTTATATCGCTCTTGCAGCCTTCAGGGTCCTTGTCATACACTTTAGCAGTGTACACACCCATACGATAGCAGCTTGACTGATCATTGGGAGTAAAGGTGATAAACTGGCTATACTTTTGCTGGCCTTCCCAATCTGCTAACTTGTAGTCCCCCAAAGTTATGCTAACTGTTGCAGCACCTTGGCCACCCTTTACCTTAGTAGTAAGATTGATTGTATCGCAGGGAGCGAAATTCCCCTTTGCGTCCCAAGCTTGAACAAAGATTTGATAATCTGTGCCTGGTTGCATATTATTCCATTTATCAGTTACAGACTCCCATGCTGTTTCTGGCTTTTCGTGCTTAAAACCCCAACCTTGTACCATTTCAGAGAAGTTGCTATAACCCATCATCGGTGCCCATTGCACATACTGCTGCTGAATAGAACCCTTTTCGCCTGATAAAGTAGCATAGCCAGCTACATCATCATTGGCCAACGAAGTAAGCGAGAACGAACGAGCTTGAATATCAGACAATTCTGTCGTTACTTTAGGATCGCCTATCAACACAGAAGGAAGTGTTGTAAACTCAGCACGGCTTACAGCACAAGGTGTGCCATAAGAGTCATAACCAACGGCAACGGCAACATAATTGGTAGACCCCTTCGCGCCAAAGTCAGACAATTTAACCTCACCTGAGGTAAAGTCCTCTGTATAAGATGTTTTCGTATTCGTATCAATATACCAAACCAACTGTTCGTCAGACATCATGCCTGCTCTTGTCTTGGTAAGAATGTCAAACTTAAAAGACAAAGCATAAGCGTTACGAGTGGCGGT
>ULXM01048244.1_pt1 | contig 12955 bp, 10 predicted proteins | sample 1961271 | NCBI WGS metagenome assembly ULXM01 (sample SAMEA4835838, study PRJEB28245) | human gut metagenome | biome: gut microbiome; material: fecal sample | place: Denmark | collected 2008 | reverse complement strand
TGCGGCAGCCGTATTTCGTCACTTCCGGGAAGTCGCATACGGTCACGGTGATCTCCTCTTTGTCACCGCAGTACTCCCGCAGCGGCGCGATGCGAAACTGCTCATAGCCGAAGCTCCACAGAAGCCCCGCCGTCAGGCCGAACAGGGCAATGCGCACGCGCTTTGCCTGCGGCAGCCGGAGGAAGCACAGCGCCAGCCCACACAGCAGGCAAACTCCCGCCGCGATCAGGCAGACCTTGGGAGGAAGCAGATACACATAGACCGCCGCTGCCGCCGCAAAAGCAAAGGAAAAGATCGCCAGTTTGCGCATATCGTCCCTCCTTCCCGATAGCAAGCAGGACGGGTGTTTCACGCCCGTCCTGACACGAAAATATTAGTTGAAGCTGCCCAGCGGCTTTCCGCCGAGCACATGGAAGTGCAGATGCCGGACCGTCTGGCCCGCATCCGCGCCGCAATTCGTCACTACGCGGAAGCCCTCGGAAAAGCCGAGCTGCTTCGTCAGCTTTGCGATTACGGCAAAGATATGCCCGACCAGCGCGGCATTGTCCTCGCCGAGCTCCGCCGCAGAGGCGATATGCGCCTTCGGCACCACCAGAAAATGCTGCGGTGCAAGCGGCTGAATGTCGTAGAAGGCGAGGCACAGCTCATCCTCATAGAGCTTTTTCGACGGGATCTCTCCCGCAATGATCTTGCAGAAAATGCAGTCGTTCATATGATTTCCCTCTTATTTCACGTTCGCCGCGACGAATTCGTCCACGACCGCAAGCGCATTGTCCAGCTTCATCGGATCCTTGCCGCCGCCCATCGCGGAATCGGGCTTGCCGCCGCCGGAGCCGCCGCAGATGGCAGAAACTTCTTTGACCAGCTGTCCTGCCTTGATGCCGCGCGCGACGGCATTCTTGCCGCAGACCGCCAGAAGCGTGATCTTCTCGCCCTGAATGCCTGCCAGAACAGCAACGGCATCCGGCTCGCGGTCGCGGATCTGGTCGCCCAGCTTGCGCAGATCGGCCGCGGAAATGTCGCTTCTGGAGATCGTCAGGACCTTCAGGCCGCTGACATTCTTCGCCGCAAACAGGCAGCGCTCGATCTCGCCGCTGAAGAGCTTGTCCTTCATGCGGTCAAGGCTCAGCTTCAGCTCCTTCAGTTCGCCCATCAGTCCGTGCGCGCGCTGCAAAAGCTCCTTCGGCGTGGTCTTGAGTTCTTCCGCAACGTTCAGCAGAACGCGGTTGGCCTGATCCATCTGCTCGATGACCTTCTTGCCGGTGTAGGCCTCGATACGGCGCACACCGGAAGCGACGGAGGCTTCGGACATAATACGGAAGGGGCCGACCTTCGCGGTGTTGCTCAGGTGCGTGCCGCCGCAGAACTCAATGGAATCCTCCCCCATTCTGACCACACGGACGACGTCACCGTACTTCTCGCCGAAAAGTGCGGTCGCACCCAGCTTCTTGGCTTCCTCAATGGGCAGAACCAGCGTTTCCACATCCTCACCCTTGAGAATCATTTCCATCACAAGCGAGGATGTCTTTGCAATCTCCTCCGCGGTCATTGCAGAGAAATGCGTGAAGTCGAAGCGCAGGTGATCCGGCTCGACCAGGGAGCCCGCCTGATGGCAGTGGTCGCCGAGCACACGCGTCAGTGCAGCGTCGAGCAGATGCGTCGCGGTATGCGCGCGGCGGATGGCATTGCGGCGTTCGGTGTCGATGGAAACGGTGCACTCGTCGCCCAGCTTGATCGTGCCGGAAACGACCTTGCCATAGTGCATGAACTTGCCGCCCTTGTTCTTCTGAACGTCCGTGACCTCGAACACACCGTCCGGGCCGGTGATCGTGCCATGGTCGGCCACCTGACCGCCCATCTCGGCGTACATCGTCGTCTGGTCGAGCACCACGATGGCTTCGACGCCCTCGGCGATCTCGGTGCGCGGTTCGTCCTCGGACACCATTGCAAGGATCTTGCCCTGCGTCACGTCGTTTTCATAGCCGACAAATTCGGTGGACGGGATGTCCTGACCAAACTCGATGCCGGCCCAGCCGAGGTCGCCCAGCGCCTTGCGCGCCTCTCTTGCGCGGACCTTCTGCTCCTGCATCTGGCGCTTGAATTCTTCCTCGTCGACCTGCATACCCTCTTCCTTCGCCATCTCGATCGTCAGGTCGATCGGGAAGCCGTAGGTGTCGTAGAGCTTGAAGGCGTCCGCGCCGGAGAACACCGTTTCTCCCTTTTCCTTATGGGAGGCCAGCATTTCCGCAAAGATGCGCATACCGCCGTCTATGGTCTTGGCGAAATTCTCCTCCTCCACGCGCACTACGCGGGTGATATAGGCCGCGCGCTCGCGCAGATAGGGATAATGTCCCTCATTTTCATGGATGACCGTTTCCACGATCTCGCACAGGAAGGGATGGTTCACACCCAGCAGCTTGCCGTGGCGCGCCGCGCGGCGCAGCAGGCGGCGCAGAACGTAGCCGCGGCCCTCGTTGGAGGGCAGCACACCGTCCGCGATCATAAAGACGGAAGCGCGAATATGGTCGGTGATGACGCGCAGGGAAACGTCGCGCTCCTTGCTCTGGCCGTAGCTTGCGCCGGTCAGCTCCGTCACCTTGTGGGTGATGTTCATCACGGTATCGACGTCGAACAGGGAATCCACGTCCTGGCAGACGACCGCCAGACGCTCCAGGCCCATGCCGGTGTCGATGTTCTTCTGCACGAGCTCGGTGTAGTTGCCGTGGCCGTCGTTGTCGAACTGGGAAAAGACGTTATTCCAAATCTCCATATAGCGGTCGCAGTCGCAGCCGACCGTGCAGCCGGGCTTGCCACAGCCGTACTTCTCGCCGCGGTCATAGTAGACCTCGGAGCAGGGGCCGCACGGGCCGGAGCCATGCTCCCAGAAGTTGTCCTCCTTGCCGAAGCGGAAGATACGGTCGGCCGGGATGCCGATCTCCTTGTTCCAGATCTCAAAAGCCTCGTCGTCGTCCTGATAGATCGACGGATACAGGCGGTTTTCGTCCAGACCGCAGACCTTGGTCAAAAATTCCCAGCACCATGCAATGGCCTCGTGCTTGAAATAATCGCCGAAGGAGAAGTTGCCCAGCATCTCGAAGTAGGTGCCGTGGCGCGCGGTGTGGCCGATGTTGTCGATGTCGCCGGTGCGGATACACTTCTGACAGGTGCAGACGCGGCGGCGCGGGGGCGTGACCTCACCCTTGAAATAGGGCTTCATCGGGGCCATGCCAGAGTTGATGAGCAGGAGCGAAGCATCGTTCTGCGGGATCAGGGAAAAGCTGGGCAGACGCAGGTGTCCCTTGCTCTCGAAGAAAGACAGGAACATCTCGCGCAACTCATTTACGCCGTATTTTTTCTGTGCCATGGGAATTGATCCTCCAATCAGTTGATAAAAAAATACACCCCACCCCAACATAGGGGCGAGGCTCACTCGCGGTACCACCCTAATTACCGCCTGCGGCGGTATCTTAAGTCATCCTTTAACGGAGATGAAGCGTCCCGCTCCTCGCGGGCTGCTCAGAAGTGGCTGAACCTACTGCTGGCCACAGGGCTTTCACCATTCCCCTGCTCGCTGCTGCCGCCGGTAGGCACTGGCTTCCTCAACGCATAATCCGATATTACATTCGTATTCTAACAGGGACAGCCGCATTTGTCAACCACGAAAACATTTTTCCAACTTAATAAAAACTTAATTTCTTTTGGGTTATATTTTTAACAACTCCCGTCTACAATAAAAACTGTAAGTGTTGAGTTTTTCTTTTTCATTTTCCCCCTCTATTTATACCGGAAGCAGCAGGCAAGCCAGCCACTTGCCTGCTGTTTTCATATGCATTGCAAAGCGCCGCGATTTTCATCGCGGCGCTTTTGAAATAATATCATATCGTTAATATGCGACGCCCCAGTAGATCATCTTCTTGGCAGGCTTGCCGCAAATGGCGCAGCGGTCGCCCAGATGCTCCTGCGCAAAGGGGATGCAGCGGCTGGTCATGCCGGCCTCTTCCTTCATGCGAAGCTCACAGGCCTCCTCGCCGCACCACATCGTGCGGATAAATCCGCCGTTTTCCTGCTGCAAGCGCTTTGCCTCTTCCATCGTTTCGGCATCGTAGGTGTGCTCGGTCAGGTTTTTCTTTGCTTTTTCGTACATACCGTGTTGGACGGCGTCCAGCATTGCTTCCACGGTGTCGGACAGGCCGTCGAGAGAGACGAAGCTCTTTTCGCCGTTGTCGCGGCGAACCAGCACGCACTGGTTCTGCTCGATGTCCTTCGGGCCAAGCTCCAGACGCAGGGGCACGCCCTTCATCTCATACTCAGCAAACTTCCAGCCGGGGCTCTGCTCGGATTCGTCGATCTTCACGCGCAGTCCGGCTGCGCTCAGGGCTGCCGCAACCTCGCGCGCTTTCTCCAACACACCCTCCTTGTGCATGGCGATGGGAATGACCACGAGCTGCACGGGTGCGATTTTGGGCGGCAGGACGAGGCCGCTGTTGTCGCCGTGGGTCATGATGATGCCGCCGATCAGACGGGTAGAAACGCCCCAGGAGGTCTGGAACGGGAAGCACTGCTGGTTGTTCTTATCGGTGAAATGAATGTCAAACGCCTTGGCGAAGCCGTCGCCGAAGTAGTGGGAGGTTCCGGCCTGCAGCGCCTTGCGGTCGTGCATCATGCACTCGATCGTGTAGGTCGCCTCTGCGCCGTTGAACTTTTCCTTGTCGGTCTTCTGGCCGCGGGTCACGGGCATGGCAAGCACATTTTCGCAGAAATCCGCATAGACATTGAGCATACGCTCGGTCTCCTCGCGCGCCTCCTGCGCGGTGGCGTGCATGGTGTGACCCTCCTGCCAGAGGAATTCGCGGTGGCGCAGGAAGGGACGGCTGGTCTTTTCCCAGCGCAGCACGCTGCACCACTGGTTGTACATCTTCGGCAGGTCGCGCCAGGAATGGATGATGTCATGGAAATGCTCGCAGAAAAGCGTTTCCGAAGTCGGACGGATGCACAGGCGTTCTTCCAGCTTTTCGCTGCCGCCCATCGTGACCCACGCGCACTCCGGTGCGAAGCCCTCGACGTGGTCCTTTTCCTTCTGAAGCAGGGATTCGGGGATCAGCATCGGCATATAGACATTCTCCGCGCCGGTCTTTTTGAACTCCGCATCCATGATTCTCTGGATATTCTCCCAGATGGCATAGCCATACGGGCGATAGACGAACATTCCCTTGACGGAGGAATAGTCGATCAGCTCCGCCTTTTTGCACACGTCGGTGTACCACTGGGCAAAGTCGACCTCCATATCGGTGATCTGTTCCACTTTTTTCTCTTTTGCCATATTCTCTCAGCCTTTCTGAAAGCAGTTTTTTACACTTATATTATTTTATCACGGATGTCAAGTGCCTGCATAGGATGAATTATGCCGGGCAATCCCTTTTTCCGGTAACTTCTCAGCACAAGGGAGGCTGCCATATGGTGCAGATCACCATCACCCTCGACAATACCACCGCGGCGTTTTACCGGCACGTCGCCGCGCTGGCCGGACTGCCGCTGGAAACGGTGCTCTCCGACGCGCTGTTCAAGCTGGCCGGCGAACTTTCGCTGGAGGCAATGCGGCAGAAAGAAACGGCATCGTGTTGATTTTTCCTAAAGAACTGTTATAATGGAAGCAGCACAGAAGAGAAAACCGGAGGAAAATAAAAATGAAATCGATCCGTGACGTTTACAAGATCGGCAAAGGTCCGTCCAGCTCCCACACCATGGGGCCGGAGCGCGCGGCAAAGCTCTTCCTGAAACGCTATCCCGATGCGGAGCGCTACCGCGTCGTTCTTTACGCATCGCTGTCCAAGACCGGCCGCGGCCACGGCACCGACCGCGTGCTCTATGAGGTGCTGGGCAAGGACAGAACCGAAGTCATCTTTTCCGAGGACTCCCCCGCCGACCTGCCGCATCCGAACACGCTGGACTTCTTTGCCTATCAGGGCGAGGAGCAGATCGGCACGATGCGCGTGCAGTCCATCGGCGGCGGCGACATCGTCGTGGACGGAGAGGACACCGCCGCGAGTGAGGAGATCTACCCGGAGAATTCCTTCGCGGAGATCGAGCAGTTCTGCCGCTGGCGCTACATCTCCCTGAGCGAATATGTCGAGCTGAACGAAGGCCCGGAGATCTGGGACTTCCTCGCGGAGGTCTGGGCCGCCATGAAAAAGTCCATTGACGACGGCCTGAACGCCGAAGGCATCCTGCCGGGCGGCTTACAGGTCGAGCGCAAGGCCAAGCGCCTGTACGCGCAGGAAAAGCCGGATGAGCTGCCGCAGATCCGCGAGCTGCGCATGGTCTGCTCCTATGCCTTTGCCATTGCGGAGCAGAACGCCGACAACGGCACCATCGTCACCGCACCGACCTGCGGTTCTGCGGGCGTACTTCCGTCGGTGCTGCTGTATATGCAGAAGCGGCACAATATCCCCGACCGCAAGGTGCTCGAGGCTCTGGCCGTGGCCGGTCTGTTCGGCAGTCTGGTCAAGCGCAACGCCTCCATCTCCGGCGCGGAATGCGGCTGTCAGGCGGAAATTGGCACGGCCTGCTCCATGGCCGCCGCGGCGCTGTGCCACCTGATGGGCAAGACCATCAACGAAACCGAGTACGCTGCGGAGATCGCCATGGAGCACCAGCTCGGCCTGACCTGCGACCCCATCTGCGGACTGGTGCAGATCCCCTGCATCGAGCGCAACGCCGTCGCCGCCAAGCGCGCCATCGACGCCTTCAACCTGTCGAGCCTCTTGTGCGGCTCGCGGAACATCAGCTTTGACATGGTCGTGCGCACGATGAAGGAAACCGGCGTACACATCAGCTCCAAGTACCGCGAAACCTCTGAGGGCGGCCTTGCCCGCCTCTATGACCGCCGCCGGGCGTAAGTTTAATAAGACGATAACGAAAACACCGCCGGGGCGTGCATTGCACGCCCCGGCGGGTTGTTTATTCTCATGTATTCAGTTCGATTGCCGTATTCTGTAAATACCCCCTGTGTCCTTACCTACATATTCGAAGGTTCTTGCATCTTCGGTAAGAACCGCTTTCAGCAGCCAGCCCACATCCTTTGCCGCATCGCCCGCCGGGTCTTTCGCCTTTTTTATGTCTTTATGGTATTCATAAATAGCTTGGAGCGGGGTATTTCCCCAATCTCTGTTATCCCCGCCGAACAAAATGCGTACAGGCAATTCGCTCGCCGGATCGCTGCTGCAATGAGCATGGACGGCTCCCTGAATGTAGGCCTTGGCAAGCGCAATTTCCGTTTCCGGGATCTTTGCGGATACTTTCCGGACAGTCTGGCTCGTGTTTTCTATCATTTTCGTCACCATGCTTCCGATTTGATCATGCTTTCGCTTATGAACAGTTTTTATTCTTTGAAAAAAGTATATTTGTAATCTCGCACCATCAGTTCATATGCTTTTTCAGGGTCAGACAATATATCAGACGATATTTTCGATATTAGCGCGCCATTCGCTCCCTGCCTTTGATACCATCCATCGGGATTCTTAAATATTACGCGTGTAATGCCGGAGTTTTCAAACGGCGATTGGTCACTGTACGCTATCTTATTCACATTTTCCGGAATGGTCAATTCTTTCAGATTCGTACAGCCAACAAAGCAATCACCGCCAATGTACTCTAAACTCTGAGGAAGATCGATGTGTGTCAAAGAGGCACAGTCCATAAATGCTGCGCCTTGCAAATATTTTAGATTATTTGAGATTATAATGTCGCTCAGCGAGGAGCATTCCCTAAAAGCATTGGCGTAAATCAAAGTGATCGAATCCGGCATAACCACTTTTCTTAGCCGGCTGCATCCTCTAAAGCTACCAATTTTTGTAACTTCTATTCCATACCACTCTGAAGGTATGTAGACTTCATCAATAATTGACTGATATTCCTTCTTTATTCCAACTGACAAGGTTCCATCACTACGTAGTTCAAAGCGAAGATACTCCGTGTTTTGATTTTGGTTATTGATCTTTCCCAGATTATCGCTCGTACCATCGGTATAAGTGATCACAAGCTCGCCGTTTATCAGCTCGGTGCCGGCGATTCCCCTGCCGTTTTCTCCGGGATCGCCCTTGTCTCCCTTTTCGCCCTTCTCGCCGGGGTCGCCTTTCTCGCCCTTTTCGCCCTTGATGTTGCCAAGGTTATACACGCTGTTATCCGTCATGAGGATGCTCAGGTCGCCCGCAGAGGAGAGCGTGACGTTCTTGATGCCGACGCCGTCGACGCCGTTTGCGCCGTTCGTTCCCGTGATTTTCCCGAGGTTTTTCGTCGTGTTGTCCGAATAGGTCAGGAGGAGCTCTCCGTCGGCATTGATCTCGGATTTCAGAATGCCGATACCGTCGGCGCCCTTGATATTTCCAAGGTTCAGAACGCTGCCGTTCGTCAGCGTCATGGTGAGCGCGCCCTCCGGCGAGATCGTCACATTCTGAATTCCCGTGCCGTCCTTGCCGTCCGCGCCGTTCGTACCGTCGACACCGTCCCGGCCATCTTTGCCATTTACGCCGTCTTTTCCGTCCGCACCGTCCCGGCCATCTTTGCCATTTACGCCGTCTTTTCCGTCCGCGCCGTCTTTTCCAACAATGCAGCCCAGATTGACGCTGCGCAGATCCGAGAAGGTCAGAACAAGTTCATTTTCCGCATTGATCGTCACATCCGTAATGCCGACGCCATCCTTGCCGTCTGCACCGTTCTGACCGTCAACGCCGTCGCGGCCATCCTTACCATCCGTACCGTCAACGCCGTCCCGGCCGTCCTTGCCGGCTTCGCCGGTGTCGCCCTTTTCGCCCTTCGCGCCGGTTTCACCCTTCGCGCCGTCGTTGCCAACCACGCGGCCAAGGTTTGCAGAGTTTCCGTCGGAATAGGTAATAACCAGCTCACCGCTTTCCGTGATCTCGGATTTCGTCACGCCGACGCCCTGTTCACCTTTATCGCCTTTGTCGCCTTTATCGCCTTTGTCGCCCTTTGCGCCGTCGTTGCCATCCTTGCCATCCACGCCGTCGATACCGTCGCGGCCGTCCTTGCCGTTCGTACCGTCGATGCCGTCGCGGCCGTCTTTTCCGTCGGCACCGACCACGACACCAAGGTTCACCGCCGTAGCATCCGAGTAGGTCAGCACCAGCTCGCCATGCTCGTTGATCGACGCGGACGCAACGCCGCGCCCGTCCTTGCCGTTCACACCGTCAACGCCGTCCCGGCCGTCCTTGCCTGCTGCGCCGGTGTCGCCCTTTTCACCCTTCGCACCGTCCGCGCCCCTGATCGTGCCAAGGTTCAGCTGCGCGCCGCTGCTCAGCAGGATCTCCAGCTCTCCGGCATCATTGATCGTGATGGTCTGGATTCCGATGCCGTCCGCGCCGTTCAATCCGTCTTTACCGTTTACGCCGTCAACGCCATCCCGGCCATCCTTGCCGTTCGTACCATTCTGGCCGTCCCGACCGGCTTCGCCGCGCTCGCCCTTTTCTCCCTTTGCACCGACAACGACGCCCAGATTGGCTACATTGTCGTCGGAATAGGTCAGCACGAGCTCGCCCTTCTGATTGATCTCGGACTTTACGACACTGACGCCGTCTTTTCCGTCCGCGCCGTTCAGGCCGTCTGCACCGTTTGTTCCGTTTTTCCCGTCAGCGCCGACGACCCGGCCAAGGTTCGCCCGCTGCTGATTGGAAAAAGCAAGCACAAGCTCCCCGTCGGAATTGATCTGCGCTTCGATCACGCTGATCCCATCGGCACCGTCCTTGCCGTCCAGACCGTCCTTGCCGTTCTGGCCGTCTTTCCCATTTTTGCCGTCTTTTCCGTCTGCGCCATTCTGGCCGTCTTTTCCGTCTGCGCCGACGATCCTGCCGAGGTTGGCTGCGGTCCCGTCAGAATAGGCCAGCTCCAGTTCGCCCGCGGCATTGACGAAAGCGTTGACAATGCTGACGCCATCCTTGCCGTTTTGGCCATCCAGACCATTTTTACCGTCCTGACCGACCACAACGCCCAGATTCGCCGTCTGACCGTTGGAATAAGTCAGAACCAGTTCACCGCCGATGATCTCGGATTTTACAACGCCAACGCCATCTTTGCCGTTTTCGCCGACGATCTTATCCAGATTCACGACCCGGCCATCCGAAAAGCCGAGCAGGAGCTGCCCCTCGGAATTGACGGATGCCCCGCTGACGCCGACGCCGTCCTTGCCATTCTGTCCGTCTTTCCCGTTCTGGCCGTCTTTCCCGTTCTGACCGTTCTTGCCGTCTGCCCCGTTCTTGCCGACGGCAACGCCCGCATTCAGGACGGTTCCGTCAGACAGGGTGATGAGCAGCTCGCCCTCAGTGGAAAAGGAAGCCGAGCGGATCGTGACCACTTCGTTCTGTGCCGCCGCGTTCAGCGCATCGGCCCAGTCCGACTCCGTCCCGGTGTAGCCGTTTTCCTTTGCGATCTCATAGGCAGACTTGCCGTTCAGGGATTCCAGCCATTCCTGCAAGCTGCCCTCGTAACCATATTTTTCCGCCAGTTCATAGGCAGAAAGGCCGTGTTCTACCGTCGCCCCACCGGTTTTATGTACGATCTTTGCCACAATAAAGGCGATGCCGATCATCAAAAGGATTGCCAATATGACGCATAACGCCTTGAATAAAACCGATTGCTTTTTCCGAGTTCGCTGTTCCATTTTCATTTCTCCTTTTCTCCGCGCAGCGGTTGTTTTTGATATTCAATAAACACCTCCGGGCTGACATTCAGCGCCAGGCAGATCGCTTTGAGGTCGTCGGCATACATCGTCCGCTTTCCGTTCAGGATGGCTTGGAAGGTCGCCTTTGAAATTCCGGCCTTCTCCGCAACTGCCCCCTGCGGATAGTCCATTTCGTCTATGTACGCCCGCACCTTTTCATATACTTGCACCGTCCTCACCTCGGCTACAGTTTTTCTGTATTATATTGCTATATTATCACAGTTATTCTGTAAAATCAAGGCAGGGTTCAAGAAAATCTTGACTTTTTGATTGCTATTTCCCGCTTTTGACCCTATAATTAGAAAAAAGGCGGTGGCATTGTGAAAGAAACGAAGTACGAGATCGGAAACCGGATCCGCAAATACCGCGAGGAATGTAACATGACGCAAAAGCAGCTCGCCGAACGCATCGGCGTCAGCAACAGCAGGGTGTCCAACTGGGAGCAGGGGCTCAACCGCCCGGACGCGGACATTCTCGCCGCCGTCTGCGTCGCGCTGGATGTATCGCCCAGCCTTCTGCTTGGAATTCGGGTCACCGGCGACGATCTGACCGAGCAGGAGCGCCGGGTACTGAAGGCCTACCGTGAAAAGGACGACGTCCGTCAGGCGGTGCATATTCTCTTGGGGATTTCGGAGAACGCACAGGAATAAAAGGCACTCCCCGATTTGCTCCGCAAATTCGTCCTGAGAACCATTATGACAGCTTGAACAAAGCAGCAAAAAAGTGTTGAGGAACAGGGAAAACTGTGCTATATTAGTTCTTAGTCTGTGGCTTAGCCGCCGCATTGTGCATCAGAAAAGCTCAAGGAGAGGTAAAGATATATGAAATTAGGTATCGTCGGGCTGCCGAACGTCGGCAAATCCACCCTTTTCAACGCCATCACCAACGCCGGGATCCCGGCGGACAACTACGCTTTCTGCACCATCGACCCGAATGTCGGCGTCGTGCAGGTGCCGGACGAGCGTCTGGAGTGGCTGCGCGATCTGTACCACCCAAAAAAGTTCCCCCCCGCCGTCATTGAGTTCGTCGACATCGCCGGCCTTGTCAAGGGCGCGTCCAAGGGCGAGGGTCTGGGCAACAAGTTTCTTTCCAACATCCGCACGACCGATGCGATCATCCATGTCGTGCGCTGCTTTGACGACAGCAACGTCACCCACGTGGAAGGCAGCACCGACCCCCTGCGCGACATCGACATCATCAATCTGGAGCTGATCCTCGCGGACGCGGAAATGTGCGAACGCCGCGTGGACAAGGCGCAGAAGGCCGCCAAGGGCGGCGACAAGCGCTTTCTGCGGGAGGCGGAGGTCTTTACCGCGCTGCTGGAGCATTTGAACGAGGGCAAGCTGGCGCGCACCTTTGAGTGCTCCGACGACGACCGCGCACTGATCGCCACCTCCGATCTTCTGACGCTCAAAAAGACGATTTATGCCGCGAACATCTCCGAAAATGACGTGAACGACCCGGAGAGCGTTCCCTACTTCCAGCAGGTCAAGCAGCTTTCGGACGCCGAGGGCTCGCTGGTGCTTCCCATCTGCGCCAAGCTGGAGGCGGACATCGCGGAACTGGATGACCCGGAGGAAAAGACAATGTTCATGGAAGAGCTTGGCCTGAAGCAGTCCGGCCTTGACCGCCTGATCAAGTGCAGCTATGATCTTCTGGGTCTGATCTCCTTCCTGACCGCCGGCAGCGACGAATGCCGCGCCTGGACGATCAAAAAGGGCACCCGCGCACCGCAGGCCGCCGGCAAGATCCACAGTGACTTTGAGCGCGGCTTCATCCGCGCGGAGGTCATCGCCTTTGAGGATATGAAAGCCTGCGGCAGCATGGCCGCCGCCAAGGCAAAGGGTCTTGTCCGCAGCGAGGGCAAGGAATACGTCATGAAGGACGGCGACATCGTCAACTTCCTGTTCAATGTGTAAATAGCCAAACCGGGGCGTGGTTCTCACGCCCCGGTTTTTTGTGACCTTTCATATTCAAGCACCGGCCGGACCTCCCACCTGCCGCGCCAGACAATAAGCCAGCAGGCCGTCATTGCGACCGCGCCGCAGATCGTCACGCACAGCCGGTAATCCAACACCTCGCCCAGCGCGCCCACCAGCAGGGACAGCACGCTCGTCGCCAGCGTCAGCTCCATGTTGAAGAAGGAATTCACGCGCGAGCGCATTTCCTCCGGAATGTACTGCTGTACCGCCGCCTGCCGCATGGTTGCGCTGTTCGTGCCGAGAA
>ULXM01069143.1_pt1 | contig 12959 bp, 6 predicted proteins | sample 1961271 | NCBI WGS metagenome assembly ULXM01 (sample SAMEA4835838, study PRJEB28245) | human gut metagenome | biome: gut microbiome; material: fecal sample | place: Denmark | collected 2008 | reverse complement strand
TCTCCGCAAGCTCGCCCGTCAAGGCGTTGTTGATGACTTGTTCGTATAGACCGGGGTGTAACATATAAATCCCTCACTAAAACTTGGCTATATATCCCAGCTCATAACGGTCAATACGGATATATTAGAAAACAAGGATACCCATCAACCAATCATAGATGCTTTTCACATAGCTATACTCGTCTACAGGAACACTATAGCTCTCTTTTGAAAGCTTATTCGAAATCGAATTGACTCGAAGAATCCAGTCTGTCTTTGGGTCCTTTCCTCCGACTAGATTGGCTTCCTCCGGGCGGACAAAAGTATCCTCGAAGAAGAGCGACCAGTTCTTGCCGTTCAAGATAATCTGTTTGCATTCCGGAAGTGTAACATAATCCCAGATAGGAATGTCGATTTCTTCTCCTGTACTAGACACATGCACATACATTGCCTCATCGGCTTCACCTTTTGCTCTGGTATAAATATTCTTCGGTAGTCCTTTAATTAGCCAACTATCGCCAAAATATTCTCCGAGGCGCTCAGAAATCAACAACTTAACCTTGGATTCTATTTCTCGTAGCATGGATTTCGTCTCTTCGTTATAGATCTTAGCTTCGTTTTGCCAGAACTCTTCCAATCCATCAGGCACAAAATCCGGCCTCATATCAGCAATTGCCTTCTGATATGCGCGCCAAAACCGGGTATCAGCACCTCCACCAAAGTAACCACGCAAATCCTTGCGCTGCTCAGCATTTAGGTTATTTATGTAGTCAGTCAAAGGCTTGAGATAGTATTGTATCAAGCCAAACATATCGTCAAGAGCCTGCGTTTTAGGCTGAATCATCCCCTTCTCCACAAGCATATTGACAACATCATCAATGACGCGAATAACCGCCTGAATGCCACGGTTCATGGTGAGCATTCCGCTATCCTGATCTCCCTTGTCCCATTCATCCAGACAAGTCCCTCTGATATACAGCAAACACTTCTCTATAAACGGATAGAACAAATCGCAAGTCTCTTGATTATCTTTGCAGTCGAAAGTACCTTCTTTTTGAAGAACATTCTTTTTGCCATAGCTGTCGAAGAATCTACACTTTTTCAGTGCAGACTGAATCGCTTCAACAGTAATGCATCGCGTGGGTGTAGACTCGTTTTCACCTATCACAATTCTCGAGTTAAGAGGCGATGTCGATTCTTCTCCCAGCATCTGCGCGATTTTAGATCGGAGAGCCTGCCGCTGCTCACTGAAATCAGGAGATTCCCAGAGCATGTCTGCATTCAGGGTCACTCTCAACGATTTCGGAACCGCTTTCTGGTTCTCATTAATATCCATGAACAGTTTAATCTGCTCACTTCTTTCCAGATCAACGAAAGCAACTACTGGAATGGTGTTTGTCTCGGCATACAGGGAATCCGAGTAGCCGTACAGACGATGTTGGCCGTCGATAATATACGCAGACCTATAGCGCTTGGGGATATGTAAAATACCGATCTTCGAAATTGTACTATCAACCTTAGAGGCGGACTGATCGAAAACCAATCCCTTTCCATTGGTATCTATACTGATGATAATCGAGTTTGGGAAATATCCACCATCATTAATGAACGACCGGACCTCTTGCAAACGCTTCTTTTTGATTAAACGCTGGTAGGTCGGCATCATATTCTTATTGGCTTCCGACCGATGCAACACATAGCCAATTTTCAAAAGCTTTTCAGGTTCAATTGAAAATGAATAGTAGGTGTATCCACCCATTTTACCTTGGATCGCAGGCACCTTATCATCCATATTTTTAATTTCTTGGTTTGCAAAAAGGCTACCCAAAAGCTGATATCTAGAACAAGAACCCAAATGTTTTGCCAAGTCTGTATAGTACTCGACAGTCGTGTCACTAAAATAGGCCATTCCGGCTTTATCCAGCAACGCGAGATCTCGTCTATTCATGATGAAATTATGAGACGCCCAAATAAACTTCAGTTTCCGACCCGGGAATTGTTTAAGAACCTCTTTTCTAATCCCAGATATTTTGTCACTAAAAGCTGTTATTTCAGCGGCAAAACTTTTTTCGACGATAGCTTCTGATGCGTGGCAAAGCCCAACCAACGCAGTTTCATCATCAACCGCCAGAACGCCAATTCTTTCTTTTAGGTCATCATTGCTGAAATCATAAGAAATCAGAATTCCATTTTCCGCATTTAGACCACAAAAACCCATCCCAGCAAACATCAACCAAATTCGGTCTTCAAATTGCTCATCTACTGGTTTCTCCTTAGCAATCCCCACATATTTAGGGCTCTTATAGTCTTTGCACTTTTCCCAACCAGCATCAATATACTCAGGGAGTTCCGAAGCTAAGATCTTTTGTGTCACGAACAGTTTTTTGTGGACACTTTTTGCCGTTGCCAACTGTTTGTCGTATACAACTTGGCTCCAATCCGTTCTAGCCATTACTTCGTACTCCTTTCTGGTATGTTCGTAAAAATATACTCTGGAACTTTTCCTCGATACGCTTTTTTGCCGCCAATCAAACTATTCCTCTCAAGTGTAACCATGCGCCCCTTGTCTTTAAATATCTCCAAAATGGTTTCGTGAGCGGCATTTGTCATAATGTAGTAGGCTCCTGCTTTTTTTATTTGGTCAATTAGCTTTGCCAGTCGGTGCTGATCATCAAGGGAAAACCAAGTTGAATTGTAGCCTACGAAGCCCGTATCTTCCTTAGAAACGGTGTAGGGTGGGTCCAAAAAGATCAAGTCTCCGGCAACTATTTTAGTACTTATATCCGAAAAGTCGTGACAAACAATTTCCATTCCTTCCAGTTTTTTTCCCGCTTCAAGCAGCCGCGTATAATTCACAGTAGCATTTTTATGACCATAGGGAACATTGTACTTTCCGTTCCGATTCACACGGTACAGTCCATTAAAAGAATTTGCATTCAAATACAAAAATCTCGCAGCCCGTTGATATTTCCCTTTTGGTTCCGTCGCGCGAATTGCATAGTAGCTTTCTTCGTCTGTTTCATATTCCTTAAGATACCGAATAACTCTTTCCGGATTATCCCTGACGGCACAAAAAGCGTTTATCAATTCGTCGTTAATATCCGACAAGCATCCCTTATTGGGTAAATCCAAAGAAAAGAAAATCGATGCACCGCCCATGAAGGGTTCGTAATAGTTGTTATAGTCAAGTCCTTCTGTTAGTTGTGCTACATATGGGACAAGCCATGATTTTCCGCCTGCCCATCGAATAAAAGACGTTATAGGTGCCATCAGTAGTTCCTCACCAACTCAATTAAGTAGTATTTTGCGCGCGTGTACGCTATGTAGTTCATATTCTCGGTTGTGTCAATACCGTGGATATAAATGACCATGTTCGCTTCCAACCCTTTAAATGCATCTATAGAATACACGCTGATTTCATTCTCATTGCTAGGTGTACCACAAACAAATTTCCACTTTGCAATCCTGTCAGGAAATTCAGCCAACAGCTTTTCCTTGCTTTCGGTGAGAATTACTAAGGAATCATTTTTTAGATATTCTTCCTCAAGGTATCGCTTAAAAAGTGTTTCAAAAAGTAAAACCAATTGCCCATGCTCGTTAACAATTTCTGTCGTAGGTGTTGGACCTTCAACAGGGTTTGCAACCATATCTGTACCCAGATTGGTCTTCTCTGCAGTCCAATTATAGATATTTGCGGTATTCCTAATATTCTCCCGCAGCAAATACGGCAGTTCACCAATGCCAAACCCGTTTCCGAAGCTCTCTTCTCTCAAAACCTGAACGTCATCGAAGAAAACTCCTAAGCGAGAGCCTTCTGGATCATCCAAAAGCAATCTAATGATACTTGCCCATTCCTCTGTAAAATCCTGTGCTTCATCAACAAAGATCGCGTTGTACTTTTCATAGTCACCAATGAGGCCATGGCTTATTCCTTTGAACAGCGGCTCTTGATAACTGGTAATATCCTCAACAAGCATTTCAAAGAGTGAGCGAATATCTTTAACATCAACCGCATCCCCAATATGACTGTTTACCATACTGGCAAGTGGTTTTGATGCACAAACAAAAAGTACCTTGTGCCCATTTGATTCCGCTTCATCCTTGGCCATTTTCATTGCAATCCAAGTTTTCCCGGTTCCTGCTCCTCCGCGCATGTAGAATTGTTTTACATTTTTCAGTAGATATATGTAATTGTCTTGCACACGGTTGATCACACTCAGCTGCTGATCTTTGAACCGAATCAACGCGCCAGCTGCTGCAGAAATCGCAATTCTATCTCTTATGAGTTCAAGGAAAGCTCGATGTTGACTTGCTGGATAATAGCGCCGACCGTAAGAACTACCTGCCCATAGGCGGAACATCTTTTTAATGCGATCATAGATATTGTTCAGGTCATTGCTGTCAATAGTACACGTTCTATGACGATTACTTAACTCAAGTTCTTCTCCTATGGGATAGAAGGGAAAAATCACACCGGCACCATATATTCCTGAATACTTGGTGTTGTATTTCGAAGAAAAAACTTTGGAGAAGTAGTACATATTCTTTTCCGCCTGATCATACGGAGAAGAGTTTAGTTTACGCTCACCATGTTCCGCATCCAAAAGATACCAGTTATTATCTTCAATACGGATTCCGTTCCCGCCTTTTACTTCCAGACATAAAAAACCATAGTCAGGACTGGCAACAATAAAATCTGCTTCAGATTTCACGAGACGCCCCGCATAATAACTTGTCCAACTAACAGAATAAAAGACATCGAACGTATCAGGAAGCTGGTTTTTTAATTCCTGATAAACAATTCTTTCAGAATCCGTTGGCAAATACTCTGATATGTTTTTCGGATACATATTAGCCATAATTACATCTCCCAAAAACCAACAGTCGGGTTATCCACTCCGTCAATCGAATACAAATACTTCCTGCCAAGCTCGGCGTTGAAGTGATTACAAGAAATCTCCGGAATTATGAGACATGCACTGCAAGCCGTATCATCTCGCTCCGTGCAGATTGGATCAAATACGCAATTTTTCGTCTCGTCAAAAGCCTTCTTCAAGAAATACGCATAGTTAGATTCAGCCATTCCAGACAGAGCGCCTAGGGGGATTCCCTGACTAGTTTGTGCATAGATAAAGATGCTCGCAGTCTCTACAAGGATAATCTCTGTCAAAGAATTACTGGACAGACCACTTAGTTCTCCTGCCGCATTCATAAAGGCATGGGACATAGAGTGGAGCAGCGCAAAAACATTCTTAGTGATTTTTTCACTGTCATCGATTTCACCGAACATCGAAATCACATCGCTATGAACATATTGTGCAAACCACTTTTTCACAGAAACATCGTCGTCAAGATCCGGCAACTGTTCCTCACTGATGATGTTGTTCTCATACAACCACTCAACGATTTTTCGCTGGCTAATCTCAAACAGGATGCCTTCCGTATCCAGTTTGGCTCCATAAACAAGATTTGCCGTTCCGTCTCTAGTTCTATCGTAGGCATTGAGCTTCAAGCGGCAATTCTTATTTGTGGAGTTCTTCGGATCAGCAACTCTTCTGGAATATCCATATGTACAGTTGATAATCTGAATATCGCAAGAAACCTGCATATTTGTGATACCCATCTTTTTGTTCAATGCTGTAACTTCCTCCGGAGAATCAATGAACTCCATACCAAGTTGACGCTGAATTGCTTCTTCTAGTGTAATGATTCGTTTAGCATATTTCAGCGTATCATACTGCATCAGCTTGAACGAGAAATGGCTCAGCCATTCTGCGTAGCCCACCGGATTTTCCGCTTTTTTTCTTGAAAACAGATCATCACACATTGCTACATACCGCTCAACACTTTTTGTGTTCGGCGCATTCTGAAGCATGTTATTTACAGCGCTTTCAAACATCTCAGGAAGAAGCATGCCCGCATCAATTAGGGCACGAACCTGCTGTTTTACATTTCGTCTCTGCGCATTGCTTTTAAATGCGTCACTAAATGCTAATTCAATGTTATTCAGAATCTCATCGTAGTCAGCGGTAGACAATTTGTCAAACCATCTACAGACGATCGTCTTTTGCGCATCTATGCCCTTCTTATAGAATTGACCATTCCGCTGATCAACCAGATTAATTACCTTCAGCGTGAAAGGCTTATAATTTCGGCCAGAATTTGCGTTGTCAGGCACCAATCTCGAATTGCAGTTCGGACAAATCTGAACAAACTCTGCAGGCTTTTCCGAGTTGCCGCTCCTATAAAACATTTTATATTGCGTTTCATTGGGGCGGAACTTGAAATTCTTTACCCCCTGCACATGCGGAATCTTTATGGGCTGTGCATATCCGCATTCGCAGGCATAGATCATTTGGAGTTGCTTGACTGCCCACTTTCCACAATCAGGATTTTTGCATTTCCATGTATACTTATCAACCGCATCGGGATTACGAAGATCGCTCACTGCACCACAGGAACTACAGTAAAACACCAACGGGGATATTTCACCGATGATATCAGGGATTCCTTCGTTGCACGCGGTTTCAACAATTGAAAACGAATGAGTATCTGGTGAAAGATCAAACGCGCTGATGTCACCACCTCGATCACCAAACAGTTTTATTTGGCGCTTAATTTCACCTTCGATAAAATCCTCATATATATCAGACATCTTGATATAGTTCCAATTTTTTATCTTAGCCGAAACAGCTCTCTCAGAATCATCTTTTTCGGATATCCACATTTCCGGCAAGAACCTATATACAGCTTGAGTTTTGCTTCTCTTCATAATCTCTTACCTCAAATCTTAATCTCGATCTGTTCTTCTGTATCACGTAAGCTCGTCATTGGCGTTTTCTTGCCGTGCGAGAACTTTCCTATTGCGTCCGAAAGGGAAAGTTCCTTTGTGAAATTTCCATTTTTAATTCCAGAAAGAATGTTGACCGCTTCTTCGGTGATGATTTCTTTATATGCCAGAGACATTTTTTCCTGTTCATTGCATCCGTAAGCTGCAATAAGTTTAGAAACTGCATCATCAACGTCGATTTCTCCGGAACGAAGCAACTTCTGTACTTTAATTGCATTATGCAGACTATCCGAATTGGTTTTAATTGTGTAATACTGCCTAATCAAGCCTGCAAGCAATCCGGGCAAGGTGCTATAGATCGCATTTTTTGCCCATCTGTTGATTGGGACAGCCTCAACAAGATCGTCCCTGTTCTGATGGAAAATAACAAAATTTTTCAGGTAGGATCTATCGCGCACCCTCATTAGTCGAATGATATCCACGACAATACCCGTAAACTTACGACCAGTACGCGAATATGCTTGGATGTATTCGGCATTGTTGTTTGGCATTCCAAAGAAGTACATCACGTTAAAGGAATCCTCATCCACGCCATGAGAAATGGTACTTGTTGCGAGCAGGAGGTTGGTACTCTCGAAGTTCTTTCTGTTCGCCTGAATATCGAACAACGTTTTTCTTACGGTTTGGAAGTCCACATCACTGGTCATCTGTTCAATAACATACTTAGGAACACCCTTTGCCTCCAAATAGTTGTTAGCCTGGTTCTGGAATGCGTTCTCAAGTTCCATTGCGTCTTGCTTGCGATTATTGTAGACCAATTCAATCCAATAGTCGTACAGCATATCTCGATACTCATCAATGCTCCCAGAAAAACCGACAGCGCAGAGTTTTTCGTAGCTTTCTTCCAAGAATTGAATCATTCTATACACGACAAGTCGCATGATATAAACCGATTCCCACATGCCGTCAGTAATCGACCGTCCATAGGGGGCATGTCCGATCAAAATGCGTGTAATGTCATTATTATCGGTGTAGGAATAGAAATCTTCGCCTGCTTCTGCTGAAGGATATTCACATGGAAATCTCCGTCCATCCATGTGATACAAATGCCAAATATGGCTCTCATACATGGAGATAGTTGCTGTTGCTCCAACAAATCGGATTAGCTTGCGCTGCGCCTCTGGAACCAGTTCCTTTGCATAATAGCTCAAGAACGACTCGTAGTGCGCATCAAATGTCCCCAAACTTTCCTTTACAAGATGCATCTCATCTTGAATAAAAAGAGTCGGAATGGGATCTTTTAGCAATCCTACGTTTTGAAGCACATGTCCGCCGCATGACGCGCAAGAGCATTTTGCATTTCCCGTAAATCCATGTACCGGGCATTTTTTCTTCACTTGACCAAACAGCATCTTAAAGTCATTGCTTGTGCCAAGCATAGCCATCTTATCAATCGTGCTGACCACAATGGAAGGCAGATAGCGATAAATTTCGTTATCTACAATCATGAGCGGCAAAACCATGATGGGGCACTCTGGATTATCACAAACATGCTCCAATCTCCAAGTGTCACGATTAAATCTTAGATTTACGTGTTTTTTACCACAATAGGGGCACGTATCAATGAAGCGATAATACTCATTTAGCGTTTCAGAATCACTTTCAAGAATAAGGTCTTTTGTCTTATTCTTATCTCCGCGCTCACTTAAACGTTCAAAGGAGTCTATCTTATTCGGTGTATTTCCTTTGCCCACAAAGAAGCCGACTTGGAACGGTGTTTTGTGAGCCAACTCCCCGCTGGACTCTCTTACAACATTCGCTTTCATGACGATCATAAGCACACGATCAAGCTGTTGCACTGCAAGCAGTCTCAGCGGATACTTAAGAAATGCAGTAATGCCGTCGTTTTTTCCGCGCAGGCGGTCAAAGAACATGTTGAACACGCATGCGCCAAGAAACGCTTCTGTTTTACCACCGCCTGTCGGGAAGTAAAGCAAGTTCGCGGTTGCAATGTCCGCTTCCGCAATATTGGGATCATTTTTATACTCGCTGCGAATCATCTCGCAGATAAGCGAAACGATAAAAACGATCTGGAACAAACGCCAACCGCTAATCTGTCTGTGTTCACCAGCGAGTTTCGTCATAAAGGTTTTGTTCATATAAACAAACGCCTTTTTAACAAAATCCCTGTACTCAATCTGATCAATGCCCTTCCTAAAACGGCCAATTTCATGCTGATAGTTCTCTAATGCATCTTTAAACCGTTCTTTTGCATTGACCGTTTGGAACCTTGTATGATTGAACTCGTAGACACACTTCTCATAATCCGATTTCATTTCTTCGTAAATAACAGTCAGATTGCCAACAGGATCCTGAATAAGTTTTTCAAATGTAACATACTGTGTTAACGCATCTTTGGTCTTCAGGCGCATTTGATAATATCTCGGAATATTATCAGTCCGAATGGAGTTGTCCTCTTCATGATAGGCTGCAGAAGTGTTTTCTGCAACGACATGCACCATGGGACGCTTTCTGTAGCTGTTTTTAAAATAGTCCAGTTTGATATTCTGAAACTCGACACTATCATCTCCAACCACATCAATACCAGCATTGAAAACTTTAGGCAAATATCCGATGTTGCTCTTGCCATTCACGGGAGTCTTATTAACCATTTGCATCAAGAATCGATAGGAATCCCCTTCATCGGTAACGGTGCAATAAATGTCAATATCCCATCGAGGGTTTACACGTTCTTCGCTTCCACCTGTAACAAGGTAGAAACGTTCCTTATCGACCAGATCAAAAAATGTAACACGGTCACTCTTAATAACTTTTATTTCGCTGATGATTCTATCCGACAGAGCCCTTAAGCGTTCGTTGATTTTCTGCTCCAAATGAAACTTTTTATCACTAATAGAGTCAAGCCGGATTGATATACCATCACCCATCTCGTCTTCAACCCGCACCTTTTTGTAAGTCAATGGAAGACTAAACCGCAGGTCAGGATAGCATTCACAGAGCTGCTGGATTTCGGTATATTGAACGTTATCCTTTTCAGAGTATTTCTGAAGCAAGTAATCAATCGTCTTGTCATAATCCGGCTCGACCGTATAAAACAACAGTCCCTTGGGAATCACACGAATAACACCTGAAGAATTCTTCTTGACGATAAACGAAATACTTATGGACGGTACACTTTCAAAGCGGGTACTATTATTCTCGATATACCCACCATCAAACTTCTCCTCCATGCGGTTCTCAGCAAGCATGCCGACCATAACGCGATCTGCCGGAGATTCATCCACAAAGGTCTCTTCAATATCATCACCAGCGATCCTTTCGATATATCTAGAGACTATGTAATCAGCAAGTATGTTGTAATCGTTTGCCATACTATTTCTCCTCCCAGCACATGCAAATGCCATATAGGGTAATTACTTGTTTGACTTTGTCCACCACGCAGGCTTGTAAGACGACGCTTTTCCCGCGCCATATCCGCCAGCCACTCCAAATAGTCGCTCTGCTTCCGTTACGTACGGTGCTAATTCTTTTCGCTCTCCCAAGATCCACAAACAACCATTATTTGACCTGCAATCTACAGCTTTGAACCCCTTGCTCACGAAGAAATCCTTCAAGCTTTTGGGCTGAGTTTTACCTGCTTGTACAGTAGATCCTTGTTTTGCAGGAGAGCTTGCCACATCTTTGGGGATAAGCGTATCATTGGCAATAATTTTCGTAATCTTATATGTCAAAGAAACTCCTGCAAGTTTAAAGGTTTCACCGACCTTTTTCCCTATAATTCCTTTTTGCTTAGGGTACTTTGCAAGATCAACCATCACGGTTGTGTCCTTTTTTGTTTCCTGAATTACTGCCTTAATGGTTACATGATCGACTACTTCATTAAGCAATCTTTCTTTGATGGTGGCTGAAGCTGTACGTTTGGTTACAGTATTCCGTTTGTTTCCCGTACGAACACCAGTTGATGGTGTACCGCTCTGCGTTGAAGACTGCGGTAAAGGTGTTCTATCTGGCACTTGCTTAATAATTTCTTCCATTGGTGTACCAGGCTTCAGATCGCTAATTACATACAAAACATCTCGGGCTCTTGAACAGGCGGTATATACTGCTCGCATCTGGCTCTGTACCGCAGTTTGCTGCTCTTCCGGCATATTTTTGATAGCGCTCCATGTCTTTATTTCACTACCCACTTGTCCGTTGAGATTGACATAGTTATACGGGAACAAGCCAGCCAAAATAACAGCCTTAAAATCCAATCCCAACGAGGACTCAATCGTAGAGATAACTACACCCGTAATGTCTCCGGGTTTTTTCTTCACAAAGAAACCATCTTTCTCGTTAATGATCATCGAATAAGAAATGCCTTCCTCGTCAAGCCCTTGCTGAAGCCAATAGAGGAAATGGTAGTTCAAATAGGGGACTTTTCTAAACGGGAATAACACAGCTATGTCTGAGTAACTAATCCTATACGTTGTTGCAATTTCTTTAATTGCTGCAATTACACTCGTTTTGATACTTGTCCGTTGAACCCCGGTCCTAACTTTAAGCGCAATTGTTGGATTTGTGCCGACTTTGAACGAGTTATATTCATACTCCAAAGAGTTAATTAGATCCAGCATTGACAAACGCGTATTCATGTGCTGCAACATATGTGAAATATACTCGCCTATCTCTTGACTATTTCGGTAATTTTTTTCGATGTAGCGAACACGTCCAGTGAAGTCAAGCTGGATCCCATTCATCCGTTTCCACGGGGCATCACCTTTTCGGCTCAGCGCACGAACTGCTTGATTCAAATCGCCTGCCATTAAAAACACACGATCATCGTCATCTTCCAAAAGGCGATAACATAGCTCGAGATAAAGAGGATCAAAAATCTGCACCTCGTCAATAAAAATCGCCTTAAATCGAAGCTTCACCTTTCCTTGTTTCACCATGTCTATGCATTTTTGAATTTCTTCTTCTGTTGCAATGTTTGATGCGCAATGAGAGTGCAAGCATTCCTCATAAATCTTTTTTACCAACTTATGGAATGTCATGATAAACAGTTTGATATCTTTGCCAAAATTAGCACAACTGCGCTTGAAATTATAAGAATCGGCTAAGTTGCTGTTATAGCATGTGAGGAGTACGTTGGATCCTTTGTACAGACTTGCATACTTAAACGCTTTAGAAAGAAGCAGAACGCTTTTTCCTGCGCCGGGGTTTGCCAGAATGACTCGATGACCTTTACCCATGTCGTTAACAACGCCTACCTGGTACTCATCGAGGAAGAAAGTTTTATATTCCAGTTCCTTTCCGGTAATGCGCAGATCAGCTTCGGTTACCAATGTTTTCTTTTCGGCAACGCAAACATTTATGGTCTCATTCAGCACGACAGTGTATTCGGGAGCCAAACGTTCGAAAATCGCTCGACATTCTAGTTCTGACAGAGACTTAAACGTCTTATCGTATGCCTTGCGAATACCCGCAAATATTTTCAAATCTTCAATTCTTTTTTCTTTGCCGTCAGATGTGATTGGTCTAAACGAATCAAATGTTGCATAATTTCGTAGTTGCTGAAGGTCATCCTTCGACACGGTAGTCTTTCCTACCACCTCATCCGGAAACATAACAATATGTTTGTATGGGAATTTAAGTGCTTTCTTTTCTCCGTTACGAACAATCAAAAGCTTGGAATCCAAAAGGCGTTCATAGATTTTACCTTCGACCATTTGGACATAAGCGATATACGAAAACACCGGCATTGCATTAATCATTCCGGAGTAAATCGAGAACGTGACAAGCCCTTCGCTGGGAGAAATATACATTCCCAGCTTCACTCTTTCGCCGCTTAAGCCTACAGGGTCTATACCAACCACCATATGGCCGTTTTGAAAATTGCGCGCAGCATATCTAAGGATCCCTTTTTCCGCTTTTGTAATATGATCCTTTCGTTCATAGTCCTGCGGCCACAAGCGAATTGCCATTTCTCCCACCTCTTGGTTTCACGAATAAGATTTACTTGCAGTTATGGATATTGCTCAATCTCCACTCACAAACTCCATCACATCTCCGATATTGACATCTAACGCAACGCAGATCCTATTGAGCACAGACAACGTAACTTCCTCGTCCCGCCGCAGCCGTGTCATGGTGTTCGGCGCGATGCCTGCCGCTTTGCGCAGATCAG
>ULXM01065345.1_pt1 | contig 13198 bp, 8 predicted proteins | sample 1961271 | NCBI WGS metagenome assembly ULXM01 (sample SAMEA4835838, study PRJEB28245) | human gut metagenome | biome: gut microbiome; material: fecal sample | place: Denmark | collected 2008 | reverse complement strand
TTCCAGAGGAAGGGGCGAGAATGTGGGGCGTTTCGAGTGTATCGATCCCTCCTTCCTTTGGAAGGAGGTGCCTGCAGGGCGGAGGTTAGGGGCGCAGAGCGGAGTGAAAAAGGAGCGTCTCAAGCAGGCGATTCACGAAAGCACCCGAGCGCCGCTGACGCGGTCCCCCTTCCCCGATGGGGAAGGCAAAGAGGTGCGAAAGTCTGATGTCTCCCAGTCTTCTAGTCACCAGTCACTAATCCCTGGCTATTCATCCCCGCCTTCAAGCCTGTAGTGGCGGCTTCGCTGCAAAATAGAAAAGGCGATGCCCGAAGGTCACTGAAATGCTGCCTTCGGGCATCGCCCCATTTATACATCGCGGCGCTTCTATATTTTTATGCGCCGCACCCCTGAACCTTGAACCCTGAACCTTATCCCCTTAATAATTCACAAATACCTCGATATTCTGTCTGCCGAAGTTATAGCAGTCTTCGAAAGACTCCATGCAGAGGTCGATGCGGTTACCGACGATCGCACCGCCGGTATCTGCTGCGACAGCATGGCCATAGTTCGGGATGAATACATTCGTACCGAGCGGAATGACGGAAGGATCGACCGCCACCGTGCCGTGACCGGCCTGTGTACCGGTCGCGGTGATCCCGCTGCCGCCTCCATCGCTCGGATGATATGCGCTCGCATGCATATTGGCGACCCAGCCCATCGTCCCTTCTGCTTTACCGGTCTTCATGATGCCCGGCGTGCCATCAGAGAGAACCTTGGCATGAGCAACGACAGTCTTCACGACCTTGCCGCCGGAGATGAATTCATCGATCTCCACTTCCCGTTCGCCCGGGACTCCCTCCTGTACGACGACCTCCTGATCCTCCCCGAGGCTGCCATCGTACCATTTATTATAGTGGATCGGCATCGCCTCCTTGCGGAAGACCTTCCGCGCGGTATACGGGACGACGTGGATCTGCATGCCTTCCTTCACCTGCATCAGACCGTCTTCGATCGGCATCATCTTCTTCCAGTCGAAGCCCGCGTCATTCACCACGCCCTGCACGGTCTGCTGCGTCGTATAGACGACCTTTTTCTTGCCATTCGCGATGATGGAAACAGGCACCGCCCGCTCCACCACGATGACTGCGCCGTCCGTGACGTCCTTTGTGCTTGTCCAGAATGTGTCATACGCCTTCAGTGATACATTGAGGTCGCTCAATACATTCTTGAAATTGGAGGCTGCCGTAGAAATGACCTGCTTGTGAGCCCCATCATATACTGTGACAGTCTTCGCAGGACTTGCGCCCAGAAAATCCAAAGATGCTGCCGCAAGATCCACCTGGCTTCCCAAGGCAGCCGCCGCCAATATACATGCTAATACTTTTTTCGCTTTGTTCATCGTTGAAGGTTTCATAAATGCATCTCCTATGGCCGTTATTCTACCATAGAGAGACTTTTTGTCAATTTTTCCTATGTTGACAATGATAGCAGCTCGCATTTATTACGTATCTATCGAATATTTCCTGCATATCCTCCAGTATACATCGCACACTATTCTTTGATGCGCTTTTTATCATATCACTGTTTTTATCAGATACTATCGAATATTATTCATTGAATCAATTGTCAATCTTGTATCTCTCCAATAGACATTTGAAGATTATTAACGAATTATGAATTGCTCTATCTCCCATGTTATCGTTTCTTTCGCATTTTATGCATTTTGCTTTCCGCCTGATTGTCAACCTTGAGCCAGCCCCATTTCTCATCCGAGATAGCCCAACTTTGTCCCATCTTTGACCTTTCGTTCTTCTCATTTTTTCGTAAAGTGGGAAATTTGCCCACCAAAATCCTTGAAATTTACAATTCTTTCCCAAAAAGAGAAGATGGCAGAAGGAAAAGTGGATAATAGAGGATCGGCTTTCGGATCAGACGCACAGCCTGATCTCCCACAGATCCCAGCGGCGGAGGCTTTGCAGCAAGATACAGTTTGGCGCTGCTTTGCCGTTTGCGGTATGAGAGGCTTTCCGTTTGATCTTCCTGATACGCCCCATCTCCTTTTAAAGAAAAACGATTCTCTCTTTGGCTTGAAAGGTTCATGCGCTCCGCGCTGTCATTTGGCATCGGATGCCCGGGCTTTTCCGGTCAGGCAAAGAAAAAGCCGAAGCGTTCGCTTCGACTTTTTCTTTCCCTCTTTAGTTTTCTTTTTTTCCAAAGACAGGCATGTAGGGTTCCATTTTCTGCGCGAGGGTCATTTCATCTTCGCGGTCACGCTTCTCCGCGATACGCTGGAATTCAGCCTGGGCGCCCACTTTATCAGCAGGTGCGATCTCCTTTTTCCACATGCCATCGGACTGCATGATGTGCGCTTTCTGATTGTCCGCGAGCTCCATATTGACCATGGTCTTCAGACGATGGCAGAGATCGGCGTCACGCACAGGGATCATGAGTTCGACACGGTCATTGAGGTTTCTTGGCATCCAGTCCGCACTGCCGATATACAGCTCTTCACGACCGCCATTGGCGAACCAGAAAACACGGCTGTGCTCCAGGAAGCGGCCGACAAGGCTTCTGACGGTGATGTTGTCGCTGACGCCGGGGATGCCCGGGATGAGTACGCAGATCCCTCGGATGATGAGCTCGATCCTGACGCCTGCCTGAGAAGCTTCGTAGAGCTTATCTATGATCTCCTTATCGAGGAGGGAATTCATCTTGGCGACCATGTGTGCCTGCTCGCCCTGCTTAGCGAAGGCGATCTCGCGGTCGATGAGCTCCATGCAGCGCTGGCGGAGATTGATCGGCGCGACGATGAAGGAGTCCCACAGCGGCGGGTCAGAGTAGCCGGAGAGCAGATTGAAGAAGGCAGAAGCATCGCTGCCGAACTGGTCATTGCAGGTGAATACGCCGAGATCCGTATAGAGCTTGGCTGTGGATGCATTGTAGTTGCCGGTCGCGACATGGACATAGCGGCGGATGCCGTCCTTTTCGCGGCGGATGACGAGCGTACACTTCGAGTGCGTCTTGAGCCCGACAAGGCCATAGATGACATGCGCGCCTGCTTTTTCAAGGCGGCGGGCCATCAGGATGTTATTCGCTTCATCGAAGCGCGCCTTGACTTCCATGAGGACAGTGACCTGCTTGCCGTTCTGCGCTGCTTTTTCGAGCGCCTGTATGATCGGCGAGGAGGAAGCCACGCGGTACAGGGTCTGCTTGATGGCAAGGACATCGGGGTCAGCTGCAGCAGAAGCGACGAAATTGACGACAGAGTCTTCAAAGGATTCATAGGGCAGATGCACGAGGAGATCTTTCTCACGGATCATCTCGAAAATATTCTTTCGACCATCCTTTTCGAGCTGGATCATGGACCAGGGGCGATGCGGATGCGCTTCCGGATAGCGGAGACGGTCGTAGCCCTTGATGCCGCAGAAGGAAAAGAACATCGTCATATCGAGCGGTCCGTCGATCTCATACAGATCCTCTTTCGCCAGATGCATCTCCTGCGTCATGAAGCGCTGCATGAAGCGGCTGGTGCCTGCTTCGAATTCGATACGCACGGCCTCCCCGCGCTGGCGTTTTTTCAGCTGGCGTTCCACCTCGACGACGAGATCCTGTGCATCTTCTTCGTCGATCGCAAGATCCGCGTCACGTGTGATGCGGAAAGGATGTGCCTCCAAGAGGTCGTAGCCGATGAAGAAACGGGACGCAAAGTGACGGATGACCTGTTCCAAGAGGACGAAGTCGTGGCGCCCCTTCTTTTCCGGATCATCCGGCAGGCGGACGATACGAGGGAGCAGCGATGGCACCGGTACGATCGCCGTCTTCACATCGATATCATTTTCCTCATCCAGCGAAAGGTCACGCTCATTTCTTTCGAGCAGCATCGCGATATTGAGGCTCTTCGAAGCGAGGAACGGGAACGGATGCGAGGAATCGACGGCCATCGGCGTGACGACTGGGAATACCTGCCGCTCGAAATAATCCTCCATCCATTTTTTCTGCGCTTCTGTCGCATCTTCCGGATGGATGAAGTAGAGCCCTTCCGTGCGAAGCTCGGACAGGATCATATGGAGGAAACGATACTGGCGCGCGACGAGCTTCTGGCAGGTGTCGGAGATCTGCTCGAGCTGCTCCTCCGGTGTCATATGGGCGATGTCACGGCGCTTCACGCCATTTTCCTTCTGGTGCCTCAGCCCCGCCACGCGGATCATGAAGAATTCATCCAGATTCGAACTCGTGATCGCCAGGAATTTCAATTTTTCCAGCAGGGGATTGTTCGGATCCACCGCTTCCTGCAGTACGCGGCGATTGAACTGCAGCCACGACAGCTCGCGGTTCAGATAATAATGCTGATGTCTATCCTGCACGTCCATAGTTACCTCCGCTCCAATTTGGCTTCCATGCCAAATACCGTTTCAAACATTGTTTTTTCTTTATTAAACAGCCATGTCTCCAGGGCCGTATCCTCACTCGATTCATACTCGATGACAAGCGCGTCCCCCGAGATATGGGCCGAAAGATCTTTCAGCTTCTGCTTTCTCGACATATCCATCGCACGGACCAGACGGAAGATGGCTATCAGCTTCAGCGCCGTCATCTTCGACTCATCCGACAGGATGCGGAATGGCTCATCGTCATCATTCGGGATCCCCTTGTGATCATAGTAGACGATGCACGCCACGATATCCTTCTCTCGGTCGGAGATCCCGAAAATATCCGTCCCGCGGACCATATTCCACGCCTGCATGGACGAGCCCAGAAGATTCACATACTTCCCGATCTGGTACAGGATGATCGCCATGCGAAGCAGGAATTCATCACGGTCATTGAGCCCATTTCCGCGGTCAAAGGCCTGAACAATCACTTTGCTATAGAGCTCCATCGCTTTCGCATGCACCGGTTCATAGTAATAGTCCGCCGCGATCGAGCGCGTCAGCTCCAGATTCTGCGCGCGCATGTACGCAAGCGCCGGATCATTCGTCTTCTGCGCCCCATAGAAGAGCGATGCCGAGCGCACGAAGGTCATCCCCATCATGACTACATGCTTCACAGGGATCGCATTCAGGATCTCCTGATAAATATGCAGCGTCGGCGAGACAGTGAGCGCCCATGCCTCACTGATGTGATACTTCTGCATGATCATCGAAGTGGAGAATTTTCCCACCTCGTCATACACCTTGCCGAATTCCTGAGGCTTCACCTCCGCGATATCCCTCTGATCAAGGTCATGGTGCAAGAGCATCGCGACGATCCTCGCCTCACGGCCCGAGAGAACGACCGTATCGATGTCATACTTTCTGATCGATACCCAGAGCGGCTCCATGATCGCATGGATGTACTCCGCCAGCGCTTCCGGGAAATAGCGCGACTCGCGCTGGTTCGTCGTGAACGTCTCCAAAAGACGCAGCGTCCCGATGTGTACATTGTGCTGGTAACAGAGCGAGCCCTTCTCCCACACCGTCAGCCCCACGCACCCCGACGTGATGTCGACAAAGAGGAAATTCTTCCCCAGACGCTCATTCGCCGCCCGGTTATACTGCTTCAGCTGGTACGAAAGGCCGAAATGCTTGAAATAGATCTCCTGCGGCATGTCCACGACCTGCACATTGAATCCCGTCTTCACACGGATCAGATCCAGGATCGAGCGGCAGTTATCCGCCTCACGAAAAACCGCCGTCGCATACGCCGCATATACCTTTACCTGATAATCCGACAGCAGCTGCTTCAAGCCATTCAGCATGCGGCAGAGCTTCCGGATCGAAGCGAAAGACAGATTCTTATGATTGAATACCTCTTCCCCAAAGTTCGTATCCTTCCTCACGGACTCGATGACACGGACTTCATTGACATTCTTGTACTCCACGATGCGAAGAGACAGATTCGACGAGCCGATGTGAATGATACCGTAAATGAGCGGCTTTTGTTCCGACATAAGTGGCCCTCCTTTTATAAACAGCGGGTATCTTGTAATCCCATATATCCGTAAAAATGAAACGTAAAAGTTAGGATTGAGGAGTGAGGAGTGGTGGTGCGGCGCAGAAAATAATGAAGCGGCGCGGAGTTTTGATAGCACTTCGCGCCGCCGTCATCTCGAGCATAGCCGAGAGATCTTCCTTGCAGAACGATCAGTGTACCAATTGCGCTATTTCAATCACCGCTTGCTCCTAATCCCCAACCCCTAATCCCTAGCCGCCACCTTCATTTCTCATTCAAGCGAAGCGTCAGCGTTAGCCCGCGGGGCGTACCGGGCTGGTGCGCGATGAAACAGGTCACACGCAGAAGCATACCTTTTAATGATAGCCCACTCCGGTAAAAAGCAGGTAAAAGACTGGCAAAGTTCCCCTTTATAATTATACCATGAACCGCCGGAACGTCGGCAGCAAGGATAGGCTTTCTGTTAAAGGAAATTCTGATAGTATGGTATGGAAAAAGCGTAGGATCAAGAGATCCTGTATGATGACGTGATTCAGGGCAATAGCAGTAAAAAAGAGAGAAGCCCGTCAGGACTTCCCTCTTTGGAATCTCATTTTTCTCAAAATCATACTTGTTTATCACAGTACCTCAAGCGATAATGCCAAAATATATCAGCTAAGGCCTCACTGCCACGAGAGCTTACTACCATCTACCAGACGAAGTTTCTGCGACGAGGAGCTTCCGCTGCCGGTTCCGCCACTTGAACTAGAACCGCCCGTAGGGAATCCAAACTCTTCGAAAACAAACGAACCATGGTTAGACTGAAGCGTTAAGTCATGCGTTAAAATAGTACCTCTGAATGTTCCATTTTCGAAATTGAGCGGCGTATTGTTTGCATATGGCGTATACAATACGCCACGAAAATCGTGACCATTTCCATTAAAATGGATTTCAGTCGGCCGCTCGAGATTCTTTTCCGGAAGGCAAAAAATAATGGGGCGCTTGATATTCTCTTGCAAATTGATATTCACTAAGTCGAAAACGCCTTTGAGATAAACATAAACAGGCTCATTTTGATCTCCATCCAGATTTTTAAGAGTCAGCGAAAAATTTTTGATCCCCGGTTCCCCGGTTAGAAGAATCCTATTGGACTTCGTTCCATTGTAATCGCCATTCGGCAAAGAATAATTCTGCTCTCCTTTAGGCGGCGTAAAATAATTGGCAGAATCCGAAAACATTTTTTCAATAGCATCATTAGTCTTTTGACAAAACGCCGTAAAATCACTCTCGTTACCCTTCTCCATAGGACTATAAAGACCTTTTTGAACGGCATCATTTCTTGGCAAATTTCTAGCTTCTCCGGTAAAGAACTTTTGGAATTCCGGCTTATTGTAATTGGCATTATAAAAATCCTGATTATAGCAAACCACATGCCCATCATAAGTCGAAGCTATCGGATTGTTATTGCCATTGACCCAACCCCATTGCGTCATGTGACCATCCGTACCATTATTATTGTTAAATGTTCCGGACATACTCCCGCTAAAAGAAGCCAGACTATCGAATTTCAACTGCTCATTCGATTTCGTCGGAATCACTGCCACCGCTTCTGCCTCAATATTGAATAGGTCTTCTTTAATGCCCACAAATTTGATAAATGTCGTAGGTATCGACTCCTGAAGAAGGACGCGATAATACGATACACCATCCACCGTCTGCGCCTGGGGCCGCTTTTGGAATGATGCTCTCCCATTCCCCCAATTCACTTTCGCATAAGTTTCCGCCTGCGCATCTGCCTTTTGATGACTATCGACAGTCTCTTGATTCATAGCAAAAGTAGCGGCACCAGCCAGAGCCGCCGCATCCGCCGCCTTCTGCAGGCGCGCGTGACGGGCAAAGCCATTCCCAAGGTCCACCGCGAGCCCTGCGCAACCGAAAAGGATCGGGATCAATATCGCAAAAAATACCATGTACGCTCCGCGCTCATTCTTAATGCGGGAAAGCAGTCGATTCAAAAAAGTCATAGTATCACCTCATGTGAGTTAGGAGTGAGGAGTTAGGAGTTAGGAGTTAGGAGTGAGAAGTGGAGGAAGGGGCGCACAATTCATATAGCGCCCCAATACCTCTCATTTTATAAAACAGTCTATTCATGATTTATATAAAACTCCGCGCCGCTTCCATATTTTATGCGCTGAGCCTTCACCTCAAACTTCTCACTTGATTGGATGGTCAATTTAACTGCCAGTTATTTATGAAACGCAATTCCCATCACCAGCCACGAAAAACCATATTCGCATTTAGTATACCATAGTCTCCGCAAAGATTTGAAATGAAAAATGCATGCAAAAACGCCCGCCAGACGGCGGACGTTTTCATTGATCAGCGGAAATGGTGACTGGTGACTAAGGATAGCGACCAGCGCGCGGAATGCGGGCCTCGCCGTTTACAAAAATCGACGCGGAGCGTCGCTCCGCCGCAAATATTTATGGGGCGATGCCCGAAGGTCTGTTGATCGCAGGTTTTCCTCGTATCGTCAGCCTTCCCCTCGAGGGGAAGGTGCCCCGAAGGGGCGGATAGGGCACTGGCGGTATGAAAGAGAGTGGGAAAATGCGTCTCAAGTCGACGATTTACGGAAGCACCCTATCCACCGCTAACGCGGTCCCCCTTCCCCAATGGGGAAGGCAAATTAGTAGCGGCTACGCCGCCATTTTGGCTGACGGTATTCCCGTATCGTCAGCCTTCCCCTCGAGGGGAAGGCGATTCCTGCTCAGCGGCGAAACCGCCACCTTAATTCCTCATTCCTAATTCCTCATTTAATTCCCTTCCAGTCTCGCTACTCCGAGCGGCGGGCTTTCAAGGAAGGTGACTTTCGGATTTCTCTGGGCGAGCCAGCCGGCCTGCCATGCATTCGGCAGAAGGTAGACAGGACGCTCGCGGCGGTCATAGACGACCATCGCATTATCGATGCCAATAAGCTCCTCCGGCGGGACATCCCCTTCTGTCCAGCGGGCTGCGGTGTAGGAGAGCGGTTCCAGATTCACATGGACATTATATTCATTTTCCAGCCGGTACTTCATGACTTCGAACTGCAGCTGGCCGACAGCGCCGATGATGAAAGACTCCATGACGTAAGGCTGCTTGTAGACCTGGATCGCCCCTTCCTGCGCGAGCTGGGAGACACCATTCAGGAACTGCTTTCTCTTCATGCTGCTTTCCGGAGACAGGCGGGCAAAAAGCTCCGGCGGGAAGACCGGGAAATCAATGAAGGTGACCGGATGCTTCTTCTCGCAGACGGTATCGCCGACACCGAGCTCACCGGTATCGAAAAGACCGATGATGTCGCCCGGGTAGGCTTTCTCGACCGTCTGTCTTTCCGTCGCGAGGAACTGCTGCGGCTGGGAGAGACGGAGCATCTTGCCGCTCTGGCGATGCAGGACGGTGATGCCTTTCTCGAAGACGCCCGAGCAGATACGCATGAAAGCGACACGATCATGATGCTTCGGGTCCATATTTGCCTGGATCTTGAAAATGAAACCGGAGAACGCCGGGTCTTCCGGCTCGATGGTGCCTTCCAGCGTCTTTCTCGCTTCCGGCTGCGGCGCCAGCTCGAGGTATTTCTCCAGAAATGGCTGTACGCCGAAATTCGTCATAGCCGATCCGAAGAACATCGGCGTCAACTCCCCTTTGGCGACTTTTTCCGCATCGAAGGGATCGCCCGCTTCATCAAGAAGCTCCAAATCATCACGGAGCGCATCCAAAACTTCCTGCCCGACCTGAGAAACGATGGCTTCGTCATCGATCTTGCCGGAGATCACTTCCAGCTTCTTCACGCCATGTGCATTGTCCTTGATGAAGATATGGCACATCTCCGTCTCACGGTCATAGATGCCCGTGTAGTCACCGTTCACACCGATCGGCCAATTCATCGGACAGGAACGGATGCCAAGCACATCTTCAATATCCGCCATCAGATCGAACGGATTCTTACCGAAATGGTCGATCTTATTCACGAAGGTGAAGATCGGGATCCCGCGATCCGAGCAGACCTTGAAGAGCTTCTTCGTCTGCGCTTCGACGCCCTTTGCCACATCGATGACCATGACCGCCGAGTCGACGGCCATCAGCGTGCGGTAGGTATCCTCCGAAAAGTCCGCATGCCCCGGGGTATCCAGGATATTGATGCGGCAGCCCTGGTAGTCGAACTGCAGTACCGAGCTCGTGACAGAGATCCCGCGCTGTTTTTCGATTTCCATCCAGTCAGACACCGCATAGCGCGCCGTCTTCCTCGCCTTGACGGAGCCTGCGAGATGGATCGCACCCCCGTAAAGCAGTAATTTTTCCGTCAATGTCGTCTTGCCGGCATCCGGGTGGGAAATGATCGCAAACGTCCGGCGGCGTTTGATTTCTTCTAAGTCAGTCATATTGCACCTCAATCAAAAATATACATCGCTTCATTATAGCATATTTATATGACAGTTCGTAGAAGAAAAGGAAGGCGAAAGCGGCATTTCTCTACACAAAAACGCACAGGCGGAAAAGCCCGTGCGTTTCTCTCTGTACTTCTCATTTCAGATCACGAAGGACATGATACTTAGTTCCAGTTCCATCCTTTCGTGTGTTCTCTCCCACCTGCATCGAGACATTATTCTTCAGACGCTTGATCTCACCCGTATCAGGATTCACCCGATACACATCCGTCGTGACCTTCGTCCCCACCGACTAATCGGCCAATGTCTTCCCGCCATTCTTATCCGGACTGTAAATGGCGACCGCATAGTACAGCTGGTCATTTTCCTTATAACCGACCATCGCCCAGCTGTCATTTTGGAGCGCACTGGAATCGATCTTTTTCACAAAATTCGACTTACTGTCACTATCGATCAGCCCATTCTCCGTCGTAAACTCCGGACCTTCTCTTTTATCGAAATAGTCTCCATGCGGTCCGTTCATGTAGCCCGCAAATGTCTGGAACCCAGCCTTCGTATCTTTAAGCGTATCCTGCAGCCACTTCATATGACGGTCATAGACCTTCTGCTCCGTACTTTTGCTCCCCGCTTGAAGAAGCTCTGCGGCGGAGCCAAAGATGCTAGGGATCCCGTCTCCGTAAGACCCCAAAACGCCCCATCCGATCCCGACCACCAGGCCCAGCATGAGGGCATACTCCACAAAGTTGTTCCCCTTCTGTCTCATACCTCTTACCAGTCCTCTTTTTCGTATAATAAGTTCCAGGGTTTCATTTTACCATCTTTTCAAGAGAGCTACAAGGAGATACTAAGAGTCAGAGACCTTCCACCGACGCAAGAAAAGGTGGGAAGCAGGGATGGGCGCAGGACGACTTATGACTTGTGACTGGTGACCCCCATACTGTCATTTCGAGCGCAAGCGAGAAATCTTTGTCATTCGCGGTCAAACGGCCGATGTCAGGAAATGCTCAAACGGGAAGCCTGTGATCTCCGACCTTCGGGCATCACCATTTACAACAAGCGGCGCAAAGCACCATAAATCGCCTACTTGAAACGCATTCCCCCGCTCTCTTTCATACGGCCAGTGCCCTATCCGCCCCTTCGGGGCACTTTCCCCTCGAGGGGAAGGCTATTCCTATCAAGCGGCGAAAGCGTCACCTTCATTCCAATTTCTCATAAGAGCATGGCTTTCATTCCCGATCAAGGGACGACACATCCCAGAGGATCCCCACAAAGCAAGAAGCAGACTTTTCACATCCTACATCATGACAAAAAGTGCAATCATCAGGATCGCCACAAAGAGACAATAGAAGAACTTCTCCCAGAACGCCTGCCGATTCTTCTTTGTCGAGACCTCGAAGCCGCAATGCGGGCAATACTTCAGCCCCACGACATCCGGCACCGGACCACGGCAATGCGGACACACCTCGCAGTGCCCCGCCGCATACTGCGCGCACTCCTCCGCCGTCAGCTCCGGCAGGATCTCCACCGGCGTATCCAACAGCCGGCACCCACACGCCGGGCAGAAACGGAGCATATTCCCCTCATACACCCGCCCGCACCCTCGGCAGCGCACCGCATCCTCCGGCAGCGGCTGCTCCAGCACCTGATGACACGCCGGACATCGATCCCAACGCTTCCGCATCCCATGCCCGCAGTACGGACACTTCGAAAGATGCGGCCACGACGCCTCCCGGCTCCCCGCCTCCGGCGCATGCGAAGGCTTTGAAAGTGACGTATAAGAGAGCCCCGTCCCCAGGATCCCCACCGTCGTCCGGACACCATTCTGTCCGAACGTGATATGCACCCCGCGCCGCCCGATCGACGTCGAGACCCCGCGCTTCCCAACATTCAGCGTCACTCACGGCATGATCTTGATCCGCCGCTGAAAACGAAAACCCATTTCTTCTGCCTTCTTTCTCCTGTTGTCTCATATATAAGACAATATAGCACGGTTTCTGTCTCATCCATTAGGACAATGATTTTGATACAATTCCACGGTTTTTCAAAAAAACGCACCCGTCTTTAAATCGTCTGTAAGCTCAAAGTAGCGAAAGTTGCTCTTTGTATAGTGTATCTTATCAGAACAATAAAAAAGCCTCTAAAGCAGTTTGGTTATTTACCTTGTCTGCTTTAGGGGGATCATATCACTATGAAAGAGGCGGGCTTTTTTAGCGTGTACGCCGCTCTCTACACGCCTACTTCCCCCACAGCACTAGGTACGCCCCGATCAGAACGGCCAGAAAGCCCAGATTCGCCCCAGTAAAGACGAGAAAATAGGCACGGGCAAAGTGGAAGCGCATCGAGAGATACGCCTTGAATGAAATGAGACTGGCCATGGACGCGATGAGGGTACCGAGGCCTCCGATATTGACGCCGAGGATAAGCGCGGTATAGTTTTCCGTATAGGGAGAGAGCATGACGGTCGCAGGGACATTGCTCACGACCTGCGAAAGGAGAAGAGAGATCCAAAATTCGTGTCCGGCAAGGAGTGCCGCCGGTTTTTCTTGGAGCCCCGGGATGTGCGTCAGATTTCCTACCGCAATGAAAAGAGCGAGGAAGAGTGCGAGCAGCTTGTAGTCGACCTCGAGGAAGGCCTCCCGGTCAAGAAAAGATGACGATCGCAAGGAGGAATGAGATCGGGAGGAGTCGAAGGACGTTCAAGAGGCACAGCGCAAAGAGAATGAGCAAGAGCGCGATGCGAAGACGCGGTATGCCTGTCGGCTTTGCAAAGCTGAGCATGAGCGGCCTCTCTTCCAGCGTATAGCTGGCAAGGAGGAGCAGGACGGCCGAGAGGACGGTGATGGGTGCGGTGATGGAGAGAAATTCGGCAAGCGGCAGAT
>ULXM01045717.1_pt1 | contig 13227 bp, 10 predicted proteins | sample 1961271 | NCBI WGS metagenome assembly ULXM01 (sample SAMEA4835838, study PRJEB28245) | human gut metagenome | biome: gut microbiome; material: fecal sample | place: Denmark | collected 2008 | reverse complement strand
GCCAGCTGAACTTACAATGATTGCAGAGATTGTATTCCCAGACGGTCAGATGTGTATACAATTTATTAATGCACTTCGGAAATTAGGATATAACAGGAGAAATATGTCGGTGTTTAGAAATACCGTAAGAATAAGATTTGAGAAACCATTTACGAGACAGTCTGATTCTAAGAAGAGTATAAGAAGCAGATTCAAAATGAAGATTAATAAGAAGAATTGTAAGATATTCAGACGATATACCAGAAGATACAAATACACATTAGATAAAATAGGTTATATTAAGTATAGAGCACCACATTTATATGGAATATGCGTACAGACACTTGAAATATGGAAGAAAATCAACGGATAGTTATGAAAGCTTTGCAATATTGGGAGATATAATTAATAAAATTATGTGTCGGATATCAATAAAAATATAGTCAGATTATAAATAAGGCTATATGAGAAATATAGCTGGTTTATGGGGAAATTTATGAGTACAAATAATTTTAGACCAAATGGAAGTTATGACAGGAAGATAAACCGCATTTACAAGGAGTCTGAACGAATGAAATTAAATGTCACGTCTAAAATAGTGATTATGAGTGATTGTCATAGGGGAACAGGTAGATGGAATGATAATTTTGCGGGAAATGAACAGATAACATTTGCGGCTCTGGGATATTATTATAGAAAGGGTTTTACTTATATAGAATTGGGCGATGGTGACGAATTATGGGAGAATAAGAATTATGACAATATCATTAACCGTTATGGTGAGATTTTCTGGTTGATGTCTAAGTTCTATAAAGAGGGCAGGCTTAAAATGATATATGGAAATCACGATATTGTCAAAAGAAATAAGAAATTCACTGATAAACATTTAGATAAATATTATTGCATACGTGAGAAGAGATTTGTTCCGATGTTAGAAGATATTGAGGTCAAACAAAGTTACGTATTGGAAGATACAGTTAATGACAGGGATATATTTCTGTTGCATGGTCATCAGGGTTCGTTTATTAATGATAAATGCTGGAGGTTGGGCAGGTGGCTTGTAAGAAATATCTGGTCACCATTAGAACTTATGGGTTTTAATAATCCGAACACTCCTCCGGCAGATAATTATAAGAAGGCACGTAAGAATGAGAAACTGGAGAAATGGGCAGATTATCACAGGATAACCACCATAGCAGGGCATACGCACAGACCGTCTTATCCAGAGAATGGAAGTTACTATTATAATTCTGGAAGCTTAATTCACCCAAGATGTATAACTGCAATTGAGATAGAAAGAGGACGGATAATGTTAGTTAAGTGGTGCGTTAGTCCTGATGAATGTAACAGACTTATGGTATGCAGAGAAATATTAGCGGAAAACTAGAAATATCTTATAAGACTTTGCAGACACAGAAATATGACAGATAATTGTAAATATTAAAGGTATTTTCCATTAGTTTACAGCATACATTATTATAAGTATACGAGTGAGGCCACAAATTATTATGTGCATGCATTTGAAAGTAGTAATTAAGGCGTGGAGGAGTAAAAGTGAAGAAATGGAAAGGAGTACTTACAGGTATCCTGATATGTTTTGGGATATTTATGTGTGCTAATGTTCTGACCGGGTGTAGTATAGAATCAAATGATGAAAAGAAGTTAGGGGAGGTTGATTTTACGGTAGTGCCTGAGGAGAGTATTCCGGTTGAATTAAAGACTATTATCGATGAACGCAAGAAGGATATGTTTAAAACGACATTTATTGATAATGATAGTCTGTACATAATAATCGGATACGGAAGTCAGCCGACAGGGGGATATAGCATTGGTGTAAGCGAATTATATGAAACGAAGAACGGAATATATGTTAAGACAGAATTTCTTGGACCATCGAAGAATGAGGTGGTCAGCCAGATGGTAACCTATCCTTATATTGTAATAAAATTAGATTATATTGATAAATCTGTTGTATTTAAATAGAATAAAAACAGATAGAAATACTGAGTGTGTGGTATAAAGCAAAATCAAAAAAGAAAATTATGCTGGGAGGTAATGTAATGTCACTGATAAGGAAAAATATTCATATGAATAAAATGAAAGGGAAAATCGTAAGTCAGATTACGTTAGATGATGATGTAAATGTTGCTGACCGACTTCCCGATATTGGGAATAAAATTACAGAGACAGGAAATATCGTAGTAGATGGAATTAAGGTTTCACAGAACAAGATTTTAACTAAAGGAAAACTTAAATTCGTAATGATGTATAAGGCGATGAATCCATCAGTCGAGATACATAAGTTAGAGGGAAGTATGCCTTTTGATGAGGTTATAAATATGGACGGAATAGAAGAGGGAGATACGATAAGCGTTGATTTAGTTATCGATGATTTAAGTGTAAGTGTGATTAATTCCAGAAAAATTAGCGTGAAAGCAGTAATTACTGTAATTGCACTTGCAGAAAATATCTGTGATGAAGAGTTTGCTGTTGATATAGATGATGATAATATCGAATATATAAAGGATAGCATTGAACTTACCCAGATTGCTATAAGGAAGAGAGATTTGCTCAGAATCAGAGAGGAAATCAATCTTGGTACGGGTAAATTAAATATAAATGAGATAATATGGTGTACATCGAGTCTGTTTGGCCAGCAAGTTAAGGTTATGGAGGATAAGATAGGAGTCTCCGGTGAAATCGACATTTTCGTGTTGTATACAGCAGATGATGGACCACTGCAATGGGTAGATGCAAATGTGCCTTTTAATGGAATAATTGAAGTGCCGGGTTGTAGTGAAGATATGATACCAAATATCGAGCTAAAACTTGCAAATGCTGACATAGAAGCAAGACCAGATTATGATGGCGAGCAGAGAATGTTGCAGTTAGATGGAATAGTAAATATTGATATTAAGTTATATGAAGAGCAGCAGTTTGATATCGTTAAAGATGCTTATTCGCATAAGAAGGACGTTATTCTTAAGAAGAAATCTACAGATTATGAGAATCTTCTTATGAAAAATGTTTCTAAATGTAAGGTTGTCGACAAACTCAAAACAAGAAATATGGACGGTACACATATATTACAGATATGCAGTTGTATAGGGAATGTTAAAATCGATGACATATCCGTTGCGGAAGATGGTCTGCTTATAGAGGGTGTTATTGAAACGGATATATTGTATATTTGTTCGGACGATATGAACCCATTATGCTGTCTTAGAGACACCATTCCATTTAGCCAGAAAATAGAAGTAAATAACATTAATAACAATAGTATTTATAATATTAAGCCTGCAACAGAACAGATACAGGCGAATATGACAGGAACCGATGAAATCGAGGTAAAAGCAGTAATCCTATTAGATTGTATAGTATTTGATAAAATGACGAAAGATGTAATTATTGACTTAGAGGAAAAAGATTATGATATGGAAATGATAAATGAACTTCCGGGAATTGTGGGTTATGTTGTGAAAAATGACGATACTTTGTGGAGCATAGCTAAGAAATTCTATACAACTGTGGATAGCTTAAGACAAATCAATGATTTGAAAACCGATGAACTAAAGAGCGGACAGATGCTTGTGATAGTCAAGAAAATTTGAAAATAAATAAGGAGTGCCAATGTTAGTGAGGCACTCCTTAAATTTTACCTTATAGGCGTTTAATCTTATTCAGTATCAGTCTTAGAGTTCTTGTAATCATCGAATTTATTGATTACCGCATCATAAGTCTGGCTTGAAATATCTGGAAGGTTTTTACCCCATGCTTTTGTAGCCTGTGAGAATCCTTTTTTGAATGCTTCGAGCATCTTATCCATTTTCTCAGAGTCACCACCTGAAAGTGATACTGCGAAATCAAAAATTCTCTGTGAAGTCTGGTTAACACCCCAGTAACCATCTTCGGAAATAGCATCTTTTGCATCTTTAGCAGTCTGTGCATCTACGGTATAATCACCGCTTGCAAGGAATTTCCACATACTGTCTGCATTAGTATAAGTCTGTCCCTGTTTAAGCATCATCTCCTTAACAAGATTCTGCATCTGACTAAGTCTGCTTTCGGTATCTGCCTTTAATTTCTTAATTAATGCTGAGTTAGAAGAAGCCTTTTTAGCTTCATCTGATTTCTCATATACAGCTGCGGCATCCGTACCATATGAGCTGCTCTTAGTAGATGTGGTTTTAGCAGAAGAACTGCCGGATGTGTAAGTTTTAACAGAATTTGTACTTACACTTGTAATTCCATTTACGTCCATATCAAACCTCATTTCTGCGTAATACGCTTAATCTATTTTAAATAATATCGGCAAAACGAGATAAAATATTAATACTTAACTTGTATTTTTAAGTTGTGTAAAGTATAATGTATACAAAGTGTTACGTGTAGAAAAAGGAGGATTTGGTTGTGGAACAAATGTATCTTAAAGCTTATGGAAAAATTAATTTAGCATTAGATGTACTTAGGAAACGTGAAGATGGATACCATGATGTAAGGATGATAATGCAGACTGTCGGTATCTTCGATGGAATAGAGATAACCAGGACTGATACAGGCAGAATTGAAATAGAGACAAACTTATTCTATCTTCCAACTGATGAGAATAATATCGTGTATAAGGCGGCAAAAATGCTTTTTGATGAATTTAATATTAAAGATGGCGTGAAAATAGTATTGAAGAAATTCATTCCTGTATCGGCAGGTATGGCTGGTGGAAGTACAGATGCCGCTACTGTAATGTTTGGAATAAATAAAATGTTTAATTTAAAACTTACTTTACAGCAGTTAATGGACAGAGGTGTAAAAATCGGTGCTGATGTTCCATATTGTCTTATGAGAGGAACGGCTTTATCGGAGGGTATCGGTGAGAAACTTACAAAATTACCTGATATGATTAAATGTCCGGTATTAATTGCCAAACCACCTATCAGCGTATCTACTAAATTTGTATATGAGAATCTTAGATTAGATGAGATTAATGAACACCCTGATATTGATGGAATGATAGAGGCACTTAAGCATAAGGACCTTGATGGAGTGGCAGCAAGACTTGGAAATGTATTAGAGACGGTCACAGCTAAGGAATATCCTGTAATTGAGGAATTAAAGCAGGTAATGATGGAAGAAAATGCAATAAATGCAATTATGAGTGGCAGTGGTCCGACAGTATTTGGTTTATTCAGAATTGAAGAAGATGCTTATAGAGCGAAAGAGAGAATTAAGGCATTGGGTTATACGAAACAGGCATATGTAACATATATGTATATACCGAATACACCGAGAAAGAAGAATGGAGGTTCTTATGAAAGAGTTAAGCATGGCAATTGATAACTATCTGCCACTAAGAGATGTTGTATTTAATACACTTAGAGAGGCAATATTAAAGGGTGATTTAGAGCCGGGAGAACGTCTTATGGAGATAGCACTTGCCCAGAAATTAGGCGTAAGCAGAACACCTATAAGAGAGGCAATCAGAAAGTTAGAATTAGAGGGTCTGGTAGTTATGACACCGCGAAAAGGTGCTGTGGTGGCTGAGATTACTTTAGAGGATCTGACAGACGTTTTAGAGGTAAGAAAGAATTTAGAAGAATTAGCAGTTGTATTATCCTGCAAGAAATCTACGAGAGAAGATATAGAGGAAATGTGCAGATGCAATGAAGCATTTAAAAAGGCACTCTTATCAGATGACCTTACAGTAATGGCAGAGGCAGATGTGACATTTCATGATGTAATATATAAAACAACAGGTAATAAGAGACTCATACAGATACTTAATAATCTTCGTGAGCAGATGTACAGATATCGATTAGAATATATTAAGGACGAGAATAAACGAAAGATACTTGTAGCAGAACATGATACTTTAGTAAAGGCAATATCTGAGAGAAACCCTGATAAGGCAAAGAATGCAATCAAGCTTCATATTAATAATCAGGAGAAAACAATTATAGATAATCTGACAACAGAAAAGGCAGTGAAAAAAAGCTAATAAGATTTCTTATATGCGAAGTTTAAGTTAATTATGAATAAGTGATTATGAATTGTACACACTAATACCTATGTAGCAGATGTAACAGGGTAGGAGGGTGTGCAATGTTTTTGTCTAAATCATTTGAGAAAAACAAAAATATGCTTGATGATATATTCAAAAATTGTAATGATGTAAAATGTCTTGATGTAAATATGAAATATTTAGATGAGGTCAGGGGACGTATATATTTCTTAGAGGAAACAGTAAGCGACATTACGATAAAAAAAGTTCTGTATGGACTTACAGATGTAGAAAAAGTCGATACAATTGAAAATGCTATAAAGGGTGTAATGATAGGAAATGCAATCCTGATTCTAGAGGGTGAAGATAAGGCATTAAAGATAAGAGGAGACGGCTATCCCGGAATGGGAGTTCAGGAAGCAAAAAATGAACAGGTAATAAGAGGTTCACAGGAAGGTTTTTCGAGTTCATATAAAACTAATGAAATGCTTGTGAGAAAGAGAATAAGAAGTCATGAACTTAAAATCGAAGAGCAATTCGCAGGAGTCAGGACCAATACAGGAATTGCATTATTATATATGGATACAATTGTGGATAAAGGGTTATTAAAAGAGATTAAATCAAGGTTAGATGACTTTACGATTGATGGGTTTATGGACAGCGGTGTAATCGAACAACTTACAAATGACAATGATTTGTCACCATTTCCACAATATATGACAACCGAAAGACCTGACAGGGCAGCACAATTTCTGTTAAACGGACACGTTGTAGTATTAGTCGATAATTCACCAATTGCACTGGTATTGCCTGTTAATTTTTCGTCATTTATGAAAACCTCAGATGATTATTTTGAACATTGGGGACTTGTTACATTTACAAGGATATTGAGATATATAGCTGTGTTTTTCGCAATTTCACTCCCAGCATTATATATTTCAGTTGTTAATTTTCACCCGGAGATATTACCGGTAAATCTTGTGATGATATTCATAAATGCAAGACGGGGAATACCATATCCGGTATTTGTCGAAGTCATAATTATGGAGATTTCATTTGAATTAATCAGAGAGGCGGGAGTAAGAATACCGGGAGCTATGGGAAATGCAATCGGGATAGTAGGAGGTCTTATCGTTGGTTCGGCAGCAGTAGACGCTTCATTAGCAAGCCCGATAGTGGTAATTGTTGTGGCACTTACAGCATTGTGTTCATTCACTATTCCTAATAATGAATTCTCATCTTCATTTAGAATTATAAAATATTTTCTGATTCTCACATCGGCAATCTGGGGGATATACGGATATATATTAGGCATTATGTGTGTACTTATTCATCTTAGCGGTCTGATAAGCTATTCATTTCCATATCTCGGACCTGTCGCAGGCGGAGAAATTAACAGAGCTGAGAGGGGCAGGGATTTTATAATTCGTGCACCTTTTAAATATCTTACGAGCAGGCCGGTATTTGCAAGAAAAGACAATCGCAGAAAACAGAGAATTAAGTGAGGTAGTAGAATGTATGGGAATAACAAGATATCAGCACGACAGATAAAAAGGCTTATTATTGTAGAGGTATTGGCTGTCAGCAGTCTTATTTCTACAGATATTGCAGCAAAATACAGCGGACACGATGGAATATTTGCAATTTTAATCGCAGGAATATTGTCATACGCATATACAGCGGTAATACTCTGGATATGCAGGTATACTAAGTGGAATTTCTGGGATTATACGGAGAAATATTATGGCAAATTGTGCAGTAAAATAATTGCATTTTTATTTTTTATTAAATATTTCATTCTTGCTATAATGACAATAGCTTTTTTTACGAAGTTAATCAAAATCGAGGTCATAGATGAATTAAATTATGTATTTATATTTGTACCGGTTCTGTTGCTTGCGTTATATGGGGCTGCGAAGGGAATAGAAGCGAGAGGGCGGTTAGCAGAGTGTCTGTATATGGTATTTATGATACCTGTTATATTATTAATTATATTTGCAATAAGGGGAGTCGATATTTATTACATTTCACCATTATTTGTATCAGGTATAAGCCGAACGCTCAAAGGAGCAGTAATATTATTTCTGATTTTCGCACCTGCAGAGATATTGCTTTTAGAAAGCAGCCATTTCTCTATAGAAGATAGTGAGGATTATGTTATTTTTAGAAAATACGTGTTCAGTGGAATTACTGTTGCAATCGTAATAAACATAATTATATTTGCACTAAATGTAGGCAATCTGGGACTGAATACTGTATTGCAAAACGATGAGTCAACTGTGAAATTAATGGATACAGTTAAAATCTCAGGCTTGATTCTGGAAAAACAGGGGGGTTTGTATCTTGTATTCTTCATTATGGCGCTTATCTTTACCTTGACAGGCTTGTTTGGAAATATATTTAATCTGTTGGATGTGATGTGTGGGTTATGCCACATTGGTAATAAAAATGTTGAAAGCAGAAATAAAGAATGTAGTAAACAAAATGAAGAAAATGTGGAAAATAAGAATTACAGGAATCTTCCATATGAAAGTATGAAGTTAAAAAGAATAAACATTATAAAATATGTCATAACGGGTCTGGTAGTAACTTTTGGCGTAGTTGCAGTTGTTAACGAAAACAATAAATTTAAAACAGTTATGGCATCAGGTGAAAAACGGGTGGAAATTGATAGCAGGGAATATGTTGACAGTATATTTGTTGGTGTCAATGACGGAGAATATGAGGTTATATTATCATTTAATAATGGCGAAAAAGACAGTGATTTCAGAAACTTTAAAATGAAAAATATAGGTGGTCTGAACGAGGCATATCAAAAAAGTACGGACAAGAAAATAGATTTCTCAAATGTGCAGGCAATTATTCTGAATGTTGATGTATACAAAGACTATCAGAAATTCTATGAGATTGTGAAAATGCTTAATAATGAAGCAGAACTTTCAGACAATGTATATATATATGCGACAGATGAGCCGGTGGAAAGATTTAGTGACGTGGGAGGTGTTAATTTACCGGGGAAATATATAAGCGATATGACAGACAAGAATTTAGAATATGGCAAAACAACAATTGAAGATGTGCGAAAGGTAATAAATAAAACTGAAGAAACAGGTATTATCAGTATATTTAATATTAAAAATGAAGAGATATACCAGGACGGAATGATAATAATGAATGATGAGGGAGTAAAGGGAGAGTTCAAAGAAGAAATGGCAGATTATATCTGGCTTGCGAATGGAAGTGAGGGGATGTATATTGTCCTTGGAAATGGAAATGGAAATGGAAATGGAAATGGAAATGAATTTCATATAGATAAAAATTCCTACCACATAAGTCTTAGCACATCAGATAATGACAACATAGAAGTTAGAATTATATATAGAGGCATGATTTCACCGATTAATGGTTCTACAATAGATGAAAATGAAGCAAATGAGTTAATAAAAGTAGTAATTTATAATAATCTACGGACGTTACTTGAGGAAAATAAATGTGATCTTATAAATGTCTATAAATATCTGAGTGCAGCAGACAGGCATATATATAAGAAATATAACGAAGACAGACATAAGTTATACGAGAAAATTAAGTTTGTAATACAGACGGAGTACAAACTTGTATAGAATAAGCTGAATTTTATGCTAACTGATGTACTTTAGAAATATTTGCAGTAGTGAATTTGAGTATATAAATTATGACATATTTTGTGGTATTGCATTAATTTGCCAAATATTGTTTTTAGTTACATTGTAGTATTGGTTTTAATTCAATGCCTGTAACGTTTAAAGCAGAGTTATCCGTCTATGACACTCTCTTGATTTATGACGTATCGTGTGTGTGCGTTATATGCCATCAGATACAAAAGGTCGGTGCAGTAAATTACCGTTCAAGCGGAGCGCGTTTAATTTACTGTACCGTAATAAACGTTGTAGATGATGGCATTTAGGCACGCCAGATTAAGAAATATGAAAGAGAGTGTCATAGACGGATACTCTGTTCAAAGAATTTGTTTATTGTATATATAAAGAATCTACAAGAACAAACAATATCGACAAATTAATGCAATTAACAAAAAATTCAAGAGTTTATTTGATAAAGTAATTCAGAAATGTCAGATATTTAAAACGATATTTTACCGTATATTCATCTGAAACTGCCTGAAATTCATCGGTTGTAAGTGTCTCTTTTAATAATTCTTCACTTTCCGGATTAACTGTGCTATGTGAAATGTCAATAAAGCAAAGTGGAGGATATAGAACACACCACCAGTTTTTACCTTTTGCCTCACCGATTTTTATCTGGAAGGCTCTATATGTTCCGGGAGGAAATGTATAGCTGCCATATGATTTGGTTGGAAAATAAGTATCAGTAATCTCGGCAGTGACTGGATAATCATAATCATTTTCGGAGATAACGTTGTTGGCAATTGAGATTATGTCGTTGGTATGAGACGATAATAAATCTTCTGTTTCACTAATACTTTTGGAATTGCAAAGAAGTTCTGCAGTATAATTGACAACTGCTTCTTTGACCTTTAACTTGAGCGCCTGGTCAGCATCAGAATCACTATTGGCAATAACGTGAAAACGAATTATTTTATGAGAGATGCCCTGTTGTATTGTGGAGATATCGTTGTTCGGTTTAGAAGTTATGTAAGCATATGCAAGTCCTATAATAATTGAGACAATAAAAATTGGCAGAGAATATGTTCTTTTTCTTGATTTCATAACTAAATTCATTCCTTTCGATTGATGATAGGATTATTGACGGATTAATTAAAATTATACAATATTAATAAAAAATGACGTAAATATTGAATCAAAATTTAATTGATTAAATCGACAAAGTGAATTATACTTCTAGTGTGACATGGAGAATATAAAGAAAGGATTATTGCACTGCCTTGTGTCATCTGTTTTATGGGCAGTTTCGAGGAACTTATCCACGATAATGCATTGGTATAAGAATGAGAAAAACGAAAATTGTTTGCACACTTGGACCATCGACAGATAATGATGAAGTTTTAAAGGGAATAATGAAGAATGGTATGGACGTTGCCAGATTCAATTTCTCTCATGGAACACATGAAGAACATAAAGGAAGATTAGATAAAGTTAAGAAATTCAGAAAAGAGTTAGGCCTTCCGATAGCAGCCATGCTTGATACAAAAGGACCAGAAGTCAGAGTCAGAGATTTCGAAGATGGAAAGATTATGTTAGAGAATGGCAATAAATTCACTCTTACCACAAGAGACTTAATGGGTAATTCGGAGATTGCTTCAGTAACATATAAGGGACTTCCTAAGGATGTTGAAGTAGGAACAAGAATACTTATTGATGATGGATTAATTGAATTAAAAGTATTAGAAGTTACAGATACTGATGTTGTATGTGAAGTAATATGTGGTGGACCTGTATCTAACCATAAAGGTGTAAATATTCCTAACGTTGATTTATCAATGCCATATATAAGTGATGTTGACAGAAGCGACATTATATTTGGTATTGAGCAGGGATTTGATTTTATCGCAGCATCATTTGTTAGATGTGCAGATGATATTCTTCAGATAAGAAAGATATTAGATGAGTATAATTGTAAGTCAATTAACATCATTTCTAAGATAGAGAATATGCAGGGTGTTAAAAATATTGATGAAATTATTGAAGTTTCAGATGGTATTATGGTAGCCAGAGGTGATATGGGCGTAGAGATTCCTAATGAAGATGTTCCTGTTATGCAGAAAATGATCATTAAGAAAGTTTACAATGCAGGTAAACAGGTTATAACAGCAACACAGATGCTTGATTCAATGATTAAGAATCCAAGACCTACAAGAGCTGAGACAACAGACGTTGCAAATGCTATTTATGATGGAACAAGTGCTGTAATGTTATCAGGTGAAAGTGCTGCTGGTAAATATCCGGTAGAAGCAGTGCAGACAATGGCAAGAATTGCTGAGAGAACAGAAGAAGATATTGATTACAGAAAGAGATTCTTCGCATTATCAAGAACAGGAAAGATTGAGATAACAGATGCTATTTCTCATGCTACATGTACTACAGCATATGATATCGGAGCTAAGGCAATCGTTACAGTTACTAAATCAGGAAGAACAGCCAGAATGGTATCTAAATACAGACCTGATTGTGCAATTATAGCATGTGCGATGAGCGATAATGTAGCAAGACAGCTTAATATGTCATGGGGTGTAACACCTATTATTATTAAAGAGGAAAAAGATACATTTGAATTATTTGAACATGCAGTTGCGGAGGTTAAAGCCAAAGGATATCTTAAAGATGGCGATAATACTGTTATTACTGCCGGAGTACCTCTTGGAACTTCAGGAACAACAAATATGCTTAAGGTAGAGACTGTATAATCATAGATAAGTAAATTCAATTTATATAAAGTTGGAGACGGAAAGTATTCCGCCTCCGGCTTTTTTACTTACCAGGAAATTTTATTGAAATTGTCCTGGTAAGTAAAAAACGCTCCGCGAGGATCGCACTGCGGCGGAACGGAAAATGTTGCTATCGCAACCCGCCGCAGGCGGAGAATGTCGCAAGCGACATTCTTAATTCTATTATTTGACAAATAAAAACATTATGTATTATAATGCGAACGGACAAATACAACTTTAACATAAACGTGGAGGAACAAAATGATTGCTGTATTTTTAGCACCACTATATATATTGGTAAATGCATATTTATTTTGTAAGATTATGTGGTGGTTTAAATCGTGGTTTCTAGCATTTGAGAAGAAGAAATATTGGATACTGCCAACGATTCTATATGTATTTTTTGCATTATCATTTCTGATAGCATTTTTCCTGCCGGCAGGACACTTCAGAAGAATAATGAAATTGATAGGCAACTATTGGCTTGGAGTTTTACTATACATTGCACTAACGATAATTATAGTAGATTTGGCAAGAATAATCATTGTGCGTGTACTTAAGATAAAATTCACCTCAAAACGTTCAAACCAGATACATAGATTTGTGGGAATATTCTGCTCAGTAGTAATAATTGCAACTTCAATATTAGGTGTTATCAATGCAAGAATTATTAGGGTTACATCATACGACATTACTGTAGACAAAGAGGCTGGAGATATGGATTCCATGAAAGTTGTTCTTGTAGCGGATTTACACTTAGGATATAACATTGGTGTATCGCAGATGCAGAGAATGGTGGATAAAATTAATAAACAGGATGCCGACCTTGTTGTAATTGCAGGAGATATCT
>ULXM01058699.1_pt1 | contig 13239 bp, 7 predicted proteins | sample 1961271 | NCBI WGS metagenome assembly ULXM01 (sample SAMEA4835838, study PRJEB28245) | human gut metagenome | biome: gut microbiome; material: fecal sample | place: Denmark | collected 2008 | reverse complement strand
GTACTTGACACGGGCGTCAACTGTTCCCTCTTTTACGGAACAAGTGGCGCTCTTTTTGTATGTGTCATATCCAGATTATCCCATGATAGGGGGTAGTCTGTGAAAAAGTACGATAGGAGGAAAAACGTATGCACGACGAAGAACAGCAGCTTCAAATCCAGCAGGAACCCCTGGACCCGCAGCTTTTGTCCCGCGTCAAGCAAATCATCGCGCGAAAGAACACTGAGTTTATTTTAGACCACCAGAATGACAGCCTTGAACAGCTCAGCGCCTACCTGAAAGCCTGTATGGATGACATCGGGCATCCCCCAGCGCGAGTAGAAGTAATCGGCGGTGATTTCTTAGAATACCGTTTTGAATCATGGTCGAAAGCTCTCCGCAGCTTTTATAGCGGCTCAGTATCTGCCAACCTTAAAAACCCGCCGCCGTTTGCAAATCGAAAAATCGTGCGCGACCTTTATGCGGCGTTAGATTCGCAGCTTCAAAGGGCGGATGCAGCCTGTACCAAGGAGGTACGGGCATGAAAGGCAAACCGTTCCGAGATCGAGACAACCGGGCGCTGCATGAGCGTCGGATGAAAGAGCGCACACGCATTGTTGTTACGCAAAAGAATATTGAATATATCCTTGCACATCAACACGATTCCCGAGAAGAACTTGCTCGCTACCTACGGCAATGCAAAAAAGAGCTGGGACACGTCCCAGCTCAGTCTGAGGTTATCGGCGGCGATTTACTGGCGCTTCGATTTGGCTCCTGGGCAACGGCCCTGAATTACAGCGGCTATGTGGACTACAAAGGTCCAGCCCTAAGTGCGCTGCCGTTGGAACGCACGGCAATCTTTCAGGAAGAATACGAACGTCTGTCGGCGCAGCATATAAAGGATAAAGAAGCGCGAAAGAAGAAAGCAAAAGCCGACCGTCGGGAACAAAAATCCGCTAAAAAGCGTGAGAAGAAAGCGGCTGCCGCGGGAGGCTCTAAATGAGCGGCGGCGCACGGAACCGTTTTGACGGTCAGCAGTGGCGCGAGGAGCTGATCCGCAAGCGCACAAAAGAAGCGCTTGCTGTCTGGCCGCAGGCAGAGCGATACCTCCATTTTAATGAGGAATATAAGCATCAGACCGCTATCTATGAGCAGGAGCGCGTTGAAAAGCTCCGTGCCAGAAAAGAGCGCAACGCCCAGCGCGAGAAAAAGCGCGGCGCGCCTGCTGCGCCGGTAAAACCGGAATCCGAATCTCCTTTCCAAACAGTCGAGGAAAGGAGGCCGCAGGATGCCGAACGGTAAAAAGCAGTTTCAGGGCAAAGGCCGCCGGTTTCGCGGCGATGTCTGGCTGGATGAGAAAATCACTGGGCGGACGATCCACGCGCTTCAGACGCGCGGCGTCAAGTTCCCCGCAAACGTCAACCCGCGGGGCACGCGGGAATTTAAGGACGAATATAAAAAGCAGCTCAAGCTGTTCCGGCAGGAACACGCCGCCAAAATCGCGGCGAAAAAAGAAGCGGCGCAGAAAGCTGCCCAGCAGCCTGCGGCGGAAGAAGCTGCACAATAAATTAGATGCAATCTGTTTGGGAACGGATTTGCACATAGACTGGCTTCATCCCCCTGAAGCCGACTGCCGAAATCCCCGGTTCCGAATTGGGAACGCGGAACCGGGGGATCTCAAAACAAATCTACCGGGCCTTCGCCCGTCTCGAAATGATGAATCGCATCGACAACTGAATAGCCACAGCATGAGAGCATATTGCCCCGGCGAAGCGACGCGAAGAAACGAGCGCACCAACGGGCAGAAAACGCGGTCTACGTCGCGGCGGGCGGGAGCGCAGGAAGCGGTATTGTATCTGTGGCGTGAAAAGTCCTTTGTGGTCAACGGCGCAAGCCGTAGACATATGCGCTGACGCGGAGTGTTTCTCATCCGTGCCGGTATCCCTTGCGAGAAACGTTTCTATCGTGAAAAAACACGCTGCTGCCATTCATGCGACGGCAGCGCAAGTAAGTTGCATGGGCAGCGCGGCCTTACTTCCGGGCTGTGCTGGCACAAAGGAAGAAAAAATTAAAAGGAGAACAGATCATGAAAACATCCAAGAAAATGCTTTCCCTGCTTCTGATTGCCGCGATGCTCGTATCCGTGCTTTGCATGGGCGTTTCGGCAAGCGACACGACGTTTGAACCCGTCAGTATTTCTGAGGGTGAACCGGTCAAAATCGTCTGGAGTGGCACGACTGGCACCGTCGTCAATGTTGACGGCGGCACGTACATCCCCGCCTCCTTCCTGCTTTGGGTCGAGGGCACCAGCACTGTCACGGTCGGCACTACGGCTGTGACGGCCAGCATGACCAACACTGGTAACAATGGTTATGTCATTCCTGTTGGCAGCACGGCACAGACGATCACAGTCAACATCACGGAATCTTCCATGGGCGCTGTTGGCACCTACACGATCACTTGCCCGGCACAGAACGGCACGGCTCCGACGAGCATTGTGAAGACTGTCGAAGGTTATCTGCCTGTCGGTCAGTTCGCGCGTGGCACCGGCTGGGGTACTGCAACGGGCAAGTTCACGACCAGCGGTTATGAAAGCACCGGCGTTTCCCTTGGCGCGGCCGGCGGCTATATCCAGATGGATCTTGCTTCCCCGATCTACAACCTTGCGACCAACAAGTATGGCGTTGACTTCGTTGTGTACGGCAATGCGTTCAACGGCAACCCCGAAGCTGGCGCGGTCAAGGTCTTTGGCTACAAGGCTGGCGACACCACCGGTGCATGGTACGATCTGGCCGGTTCTCTGTACTATGATTCCATCACCAAGAACAATGCCACTGTCTCCTACAAAAAGGTAACGACAATAGATTCCACGTTTACCGAGACTGGTATTTGGTATAAGATCAACAATGGCTCGTGGACGAAATTCACCGCAAACACCGCTTGGTGGCCGACCGCCAACGAGTATGTGAACGGCTGGGGCAGCGTTGACGGCGTGACCTGGGATCAGACCAACGATACCATCACCTACACTGGTGTATCTCTGGTCAAGGATACCGATACCACCAATGATTATCAGTTTGGTTACTTCGATATCCATGTCAACGGCAGCGACTACGGTGTTGCACAGAACCCCTACACTATCACCAACACCACTAAGGGCGGCGACGGCTTCGACCTGTCTTGGGCTGTTGACAGCAACGGAACGCCTGTCAATCTGACGCACATCACAAAGGTTCGTGTTTACACCGCTGCGGCGCTGACCAGTAATGGTATGGCGTTCACGACCCCCAGCATCTTCGGTGAAACTTCTGCCGAGTTCTGCGGACTGTTTAAGGCAACCGGCACTGGTTCGGCAAGCACGACAAAAGATCTTGTGATTAGAAACTCCGCTGGCACAGTAGTTAATACGTCTAACATGGAAGTCTCCGAGATTGCAAATGGTACAGTTCAGCTGACTTCAGGAGCAGAAAACGTTTATGTGAATGGCGTTCTTGTCGACGATACTAGCTACAGCTTCACAATTTCTGCCGGACAGATGGTACAGATTATCACACAGAGCGGAAATGAATCTCCCTATATTACAGTTCTCAAAGGTGTATAAAAATGACAATCTTCTCTGAGGAGAGGAGGAAACGCCCGTTAGGGCGTTTCCTCCTCTTTTTTTTAATCTGCATCTTAATAGCAAATAGCGTATCCCTGTCCTGCTTCGCGGCTGGGCCAACGATCAGTAGTTTAGATAATTTTCAACAACAGTATGGAACTGTAAACTACCAAGGAAGCAACTACACAGTCTATAATTGTACGCTTGCTGCTACAGATACAGACTTAACTATAAGCGTAAAGAAAGCTATCGATGGACTACGCAAGAAACAATACCCAGCATATAATTTTTATTTTTGTACTTCTGCTCCGGAAATAGGTTCTAGTATAACCGACCCCAATAGTTATGGAACATGGTTTACAAAAAACTCAACACAGCAAGTCGAAAATGGTCAGACGCTGTATAATAGTTTGCCTGAGAATTTTCGCAGTTCACTCCCTGCATCTGAGGACGTAGATCGCTTATGCTTCTTTCTGATGTTATATGGTCAACCGTCTGCATCAAACAAAACCAAGCAAGTTATTGAGATCGCGGGAATTGTTTTACTTGAATGTAAAAAGGCTCCCCAAATAGATAAAACGGAATTGGCTTCGGCATTAGAGCGTGTTTCCTTACCGACTAATCGATATACCAGTGGGGATCGTTATAATGGTATCAAGCCGAGCAAAACTGGTTTTTGGGCTGAAATGCAAGCGGTTATCTCTGCGGCGCAGGCTGTCTATGATAATGAGAATGCAACGCAGGCAGAGGTTGATGCTGCCACTGCTTCACTGGATACCACCAATGAAAACAGTGCATTGTCAAAAGCAATCGCCAACTTGATCCCGGAAACAGAGGTCAACGCGACGGTCCTGTACGAAGCTGTGCAGGATGCCACAGCCAAGAGCGAAAGTCAGTACACCGCAGCAACGTGGACGCCGTTTGCCGAATCAAAGGCAGCGGCAGAGACAATGCTGGCTGACCTCTATGACGCGGAAACGCGAGAAGCGACCGAGCGGAACTGGGGTCCGAAGCATGAAGGAACGCCCGGCGACGACGCGATCACGCAGAGCAAGGTCGACGCAGCTGCGACTGCGCTGACGCAGGCGCAGGGCAACCTGTGTCTTGCTTCGAGCTACGGCGAATCGCAGGATAAGGTGGCGCTTGTGTCCAAGCTCCTTCCGAAGCTGATTGCGCAGGCAAGCCGCGCAGCCGTAGCGGACTACACCGCAGAGAGCTGGACTTCGTTCCAGACGGCATTGATTGCGGCAAACGCAGCGACCGCGCCGACGCTCACCGGAACGTGGGCAGACAAAGCGGCAGCTGCGGCCTATCAGAAAGTCTATGACGATCTGTATGACGCATACTACTATCGTCTTGTTACAGCAAACAAATTTACCGTTGATTTTGAAGTCACAGATAACAGCAACGCGCGCACCAACACCCCAGCAACTGGCGTGCTGGAAAGTGCCGAGATGGATGCAGGCAGCACGCTTAACGATCTTGTGGCAAAGTACGCTGTTACAAAACACAGCAGCAAATACGCAGTTATGATTAACGGCGTACTCGTCGGAAAGAGCTATCTGATGCCGCGCTTTGAAGTTACGCTGAAAACTGGAAACCCCACGCTTCATCCCGGCGATCAGGTTTGTCTTATCCCGACGTTTGATCCGCGGTCGACTTTAGGCGCAACGCTGGGAACGATTGAAGCTGCACCGTGGCAGTACCTTGACTCGGTAAAGCAGACGAATTTCAAAACGGACGCGGACATCACCGCTGAAGCTGGCAAAGCCTTTACCGTCTCGGTCGAGGAAGCCTATGCCTATTTGGGCGCGTACACAGGCAGCAAAACGCCTGCATCCGGTATGACGCTGTTCCTCAGTGAGCCGCAGGCGGAGCGCGGCGGGAAGGTCACGACAACCAAGCTGTCTGCGGACGGCGCAGCAATCGTGACCGATGCCAACGGTAGCGCAAGCCTGACAGTTTACCGCGAGGGTTGGTATCTCCTGCAAGCCTACGACCTGACAGAAGACGAGATCGGCAACCAGCCAAACTACACCGATGAATGGTCGAAGGGTACCTACCACAGCGTCAACAGCGGCGCGTCGGTCTGGGTGCATATCACGGCATCCTCGAACCCCGCAGCTGTCAAGACCGCCCTGCAAAACAAGATGGATCAGGTGTATCAGGCATATCCGGAATCCTACTTCCGTCCGGAGACGTGGACGGCGCTGAAAAACGCCTACACGACCGGCAAGAACAGGATTTCGAGCGCGGCTTCGACCGGCGACGCCTATGATGCACAGCAGACGGCGATCATCGCCATCCGGAAGTTGCAGGACGATACCACCGTGGAAAATGAGAAGAATCTCAAAACATTCCGCACCCTTCTGCACCAGCTTCCCGACGATGTTACGCTGATTACGTCCAGCGTGAAGCCCACGGTCGATGCGCTTCTGAGCTGCTACAACGGCATGAGCAGCTACCAGCGCTCGCAGATCACGGGCGAGGAGCTGGAGAAGTACAACGCGATCGCGGCTGCGGCTGGCGGCAATTTACCGGCAGAACAGAACTATACGCTGACGCTGAAGATCGAGGGCGATACGACCGAAGCGACCACAGCACTCAACAATATGGCGGCGTACTTCCGGGAGAATCCTGCCAAGCAGGATGCTGTTGGTGGTGCAACCGGACAGGGCGCAGAGTTACTGCCCGGATTTACGTTCCACAGCTATGTGAACCGTAGTACCGCAACAGTTACAGAAGCTGCACCGTTGACACAGATTCGTTTGCCGATTGATGTGGATTACATGGCTTATTACTATGTGAGAAACAGCGAAAGCCACACCGTAAGCGGCAACGGCTGGGAAATCAAGGACGAGGGACTATCTCTTTCTGATTACGGAAACCTTACATACAATGTTGACGGCGATTTGACTGTCAAAATTGGTGGAAAACCGTATGAGATCAAGAGTATTCGCTATCAGGGTATTGAAACTAGAAATGTAAGCACCGGCGCATACACGACGATGGACTACTCCACCTATCTTGGTAAGGATAGAGATTCCGTCAACATGCGCTTCGCAGATGCTTACGCGGCATTCACCATGCCCTATAAGAATGTCACGGTCACGATCACATGGGGTCCTGTCGCCACTGACGCTGAAAAGCTGGCCACCGCAAAGGCGAACGCGATCAGCGTAGTTGACGCTGCCTACAATGATTACCTGTCCGACCCGTCGCAGTATGACGATGCGGGCAAGGCAGCACTCAAGGCCGCGCGCGACACGTTCAAAAAGGCAATGGAAGCCGACGACCTCACCATCGAAGCTGTGAACACTGCGAAGTCCAAGGCACTTGCCGACATGGCATCTGTGCCGAAGATCGGCGAAACCCCGATCAGCGGCAATGTCAGCTTCGATTCCGGTACAAAGGTCGGCACCGTCACCGTCAGCATGGAAAACACAACCTTTGCCGATGGCGATTTTACCGGGACGATTTTCACCGGGCGATATGATCTCGGTGAGAACGACACCATGATGACTATGGTACTCAAGGCTCTGGAAATTGGCGGTTACAAGTGGAATGGCTATGAGACGCTGACAAGCGATTCCTACACCAAAACCACTTATATCGCGTCCATCAGCAAAGACGGCAAGTCTCTTGGTGAATTTAGTGGCGGCAAGCAATCCGGCTGGATGGGTGCGCTCAACGACTGGATGGTAAACGAAGGCTTCGCGCAGTTCGGTTATACGAATGGAAAGCTGAAAGACGGCGATGTAATTCGCGTCATGTATACAACAACTGGTCTTGGTCTGGATCTCGGTGCTTCGTGGGAAAACACCGACACCTCGCTAAAAGCACTGTCCGCAACCGGCGGTGAGCTGTCTCCCACTTTCTCCGGTTCAACAACGGACTATGTGTTGGTTCTCCCGGTCAATGAGAGTGGTACGGCGGCAAACATCAAGCTGTTCTATACTGCTGCTAATAAGAATTATCAAGCCCGTATGTATCTGAATACATATCTGGATGAAACGCAGCGCTATAGCAACGGCGAGTTTATTCCAGTTACGCCGGGTGACGTGGTTTATATTGGCATCGGTGAAACAGCGTGGCCAACCATGAACACATATGCGTATACTGGAAAGGTCACTGTTCCAACTAAGTATACGGTTCAAGTAATTCAAAGCGGCAGCGTTTCCGATGCAGCGGCAATGATTGAGGAACTTCCCGAAGTCGGGCAACTCACGCTTGCAGATGCAAAGGCAGTCCGCACAGCAGGCGGTCTTTATGATTCGCTAAAGCAGTCGGAACGCGATGATCTTGACTCGGCGCTGGTTGCAAAGCTGAAAAAATGCCGTGCAAAGATTACGGACATGGAGGCAGCAAACGTAGTTTCCCAGCTTCTTCAGTCTTTACCGAGCAAGCTGACGATCAAGGACAAAGAAACTGTTCACAGCGCAAGCGACGCTTATAACGCTTTAACCACGGCACAGAAAAAGTATCTGACAGCGTATGAAGAATCCAGGTTGGCATCGGCTATCAGTGAAATGTCAACGTTGGAAGTAGCTTATGTTGATGGTATGCTTGCAAATCTGCCTGGTAAAGATGCTGTTACAGCACAGTCTCGCGCTACGATTGAAGCTGCACGAGCTGCGTACAAGGCTCTAACTACCGAGCAGCAGGAACAAATTCAAAACCTCGATAAACTGCTTGCGGCGGAAGAAGCCCTCAATAATCTCGGGTCGACTGCGATTTACGAGGACTATCTGAGAAATGTCCTTGCATATGTCAAGAAAGAAGCGCCAAACCCATCGTATGGTTACGGAGAATCGGTTGGGACGGAATGGGCAATTCTGGCAGAAGCAAGAGGGAATGTCAACGCTACTGTTTGGTATGATACTTACCTCAGCAACACCGCTGCGGCAGTTGCTGCACTAAATGGTAATCTGGATCAGTCTCCGACTCAAATTAAGCGCACAGAGTATTCCAGATTGATTCTAGCCTTGACAGCGCTAGGTGAAGATGCAACAGAGTTCACTGGCTCGAATGGTAGGGTTTACAATCTCGTCTCTCCGCTGTTTGACAAGACTTCAAGCGGTACTTACCGAGTCTCCGAACAAGGAAATAATGGTACAGCTTTTGCACTGATTGCACTGGATTCCGGCAGCTACTACAAGGATGCGACCGGCAATGCGGCGCGTGAAGCGTGGATCAAGACGCTTCACACCAACCAGCATTCCAACGGCGCATGGAATATCGACGGCGATCATCCTGGCGATAATGTTGACACGACGGCAATGGTCGTGCAGGCGCTGGCTCCGTACTACGCTTCCAATACAGATGCCAAGGATGCCGTGGATAAGGCTGTTGGATGGCTGTCCGCGCAATATCAGCTGCGCGGCGATTATGGCAGCTCTGAATCCGCCGCACAGGTCATTGTCGCGCTGTCCGCGCTTGGTGATGCAAAGACCTACAGCAGATTCCAGTACAACGGGATCAGCGTTCTGTCGAACTTCTTGAGCTACGCGGACGAAACGACTGGCGGTTTCCTGCATGTTAAGGTAGACCCAAGCACTGGCGGTGCTGGTACTGTTAATCAAATGTCGTCCGAACAGGCAGCATACACGCTTGTTGCGTATGACCGCTATGTAAACGGAAGCAAGCGTCTGTACGATATGTCCGACGTCGTGAAGCGTGAAAACGCAAGCGTGCAGGAAGTCATTGACATGATCAAACGGATTGGCTATGTCGATGAATCCAGCTATAACGCGATTGCCGAAGCGCGCAATGCCTACAACAAGCTCTCTGCTGCTGACAAGGCAAAGGTAGACAACTACAATACCCTGACCGCTGCCGAAACTTCGTACAAGGCAATTCTGAAGCAGAAGCAGATAGATCAGTACAAGGCATTGAAAGCGCACTATGACGATCTTCTGAGCGACAAAACCAAGAAGTACGGTACCGCCGCAAAGAAGAAACTCGCAAGTATTCTCCAGCAGGCACAGACGGATATGAACGCTGCGGAATCCTGCGAGCGTGTCACGGCCATCTATGAAAAAGCTATTACTGATCTCGATGCTGTAAAACCGGGTGATATTGAAGTCACATTCCGTCTCATCGGCGCGCTCGAAGCAACGCAGGATGTTGACCTGACGACCGACAGCTATCTGCCCGAATACGTCACGTGGGTTCCCACCAAAACGTATGCGCTGCAAGAGAACGCTACGGTTTATGACCTCTTTACCGAAGCCATGAGCGATGCAGGCTTGCGGTATATCGGTGCGGAAAGCAACTACGTCAGCACCATCTATGCCCCGTCCTGCCTTGGCGGATACACGCTGAGTGAGTTCACCAACGGCAAGAAGTCCGGCTGGATGTACACCGTCAACGGCACGCATCCGAATCAGGGTCTCAAGAACTGGACACTGAACGACAATGACGTGGTTGTCTGGCACTATGTCAACGACTATTCGCATGAAGTCGCCGACTGGTTTAACGATCCGAATTACCCGTCGCTTGGCAATGGAACCTACTACAACGGCTGGCTCCGCGCTGCGGACATCAGCCCCGAACAGTATGTCAATGAGCTGCTGGGCAAGATTTTGAAGGTTGGCAAGAACGGCACGGTCGAACCGAAGCTGACATTCCAGCACATCGGCAAGTCTGTTACCTTCACCTTCAAACCGGACACCGGCTATAAGGTCAAGGACGTCAAGGTCAACGGCAAGTCTGTCGGCGCAGTCAAGACCTATACCATTGACAAGCTCACGGTATCGACCAGAATCGAAGTTGAGTTCACCAATGGTAAACTTCCGTTCACGGACGTGCGTGAAAGCGACTGGTTCTACGAGGATGTTGCATTCGCGTATGAAAACGGTCTGTTCGCAGGCACGAGCGACACAACGTTCTCTCCGAACGCATCCATGACCCGCGCGATGCTCGTCACGGTTCTGTACCGACTGGAAGGTCAGCCCGCAGTCAACGGACGCAGCGGATTCTCGGATGTCCAGTACAACGGCTACTATGAGGACGCTGTGACGTGGGCAGCCGACAACAGCATCGTCAACGGCACCAGCACCACGACGTTCTCTCCGAACGCAAACGTCACCCGTGAGCAGATGGCGGCAATTCTGTACCGCTATGCGCAGTACAAGAAGTACAATACCGCCGCAAGCTCCGGCTTGAACGGATTTACAGACCACGCAAGCGTGTCCGGCTATGCCGCGGCTTCGCTGGAATGGGCTGTTGCCGAAAAGCTGGTCAACGGCAGTGCCGGCAAGCTCATGCCGACCGGCAACGCCACCCGCGCACAGGTTGCAGCCATTCTCCACCGCTTCGTGGAAAACGTGGCGAAGACCACAAAATAATCACTTTGCAGCACAGGACTGCCCCCCTTTGGGGGCAGCCCTGCTTGCCGCATTTATAGGGGGAAATACAAATGAGAAGAACCAAACGAATTGCATGGATTCTGACCCTCGCGATCCTTTTGACGCTGACGGTTCCCGCGTTGGCGGTGTCCGGCGTCCAGAATGAAGTACAAGGCAGCGCCGCCTATATGGTGTCCGCTGTCAAAGCGCCGGAGGTCGGCTCCATCGGCGGCGAATGGGCAATTATCGGTCTTGCCCGTTCCGGTTACGCTGTTCCCGCAAATTACTACGAAGATTACTATGCGCGCGTCGAGAAGTACGTCAAGAACTGCTCCGGCGTGCTGCATGAAAGAAAATACACCGAGTATTCCCGCGTCATTCTCGCGCTGACTGCCATCGGGCGCGATCCGTCCAAGGTCGCGGGCTACAATCTCCTGATGCCCCTCGGAGACTTTGAAAAAACCATCTGGCAGGGCATGAACGGCCCCATCTGGGCGCTCATCGCGCTGGATTCCGGCAATTACGACATTCCGAAGAACCCCGCCGCAAAGACACAGGCCACGCGCCAGCTTTACATCGATGAGATCATCAAGAATCAGATGAAGGACGGCGGTTGGAGTTTGACCGGCACTGGCGATTCTGATGTGGACATTTCCGCAATGGCATTGCAGGCGCTTGCAAAATATCAGGACCAGAAGGCCGTCAAGACCGCGACAGACAAGGCTCTGACCTACCTTTCCAAAGTGCAGGACAGCAAGGGCGGCTACGCATCGTGGGGAACGACCAACGTAGAGTCCGTTGCGCAGGTCGTGGTCGCGCTCTGTGAGCTTGGAATTGACGTTGGAGACAGCCGCTTTGTGAAAAACGGTCATACCTTGACGGATAATCTTCTCTCTTTCCGGCAGTCTAACGGCGGCTTCTACCACGTACTCGACGGTTCGGATGGCAACAACCAGATGTCTGCGGAACAGGGCTTTTACGCTTTGGTCGCCATTGACCGCGCGGTAAATGGCGAAAACAGCCTGTACCGTATGGGCGATGTGACCAAGAATACCGCAAAGCCCAGCACAAGCGTCAACAAGGGCAATGTGGACGCTTCTGTGAATGTTCCCGGCGTAACCGCTCCCGGCACAACGTTCACCGATGTGAAAAATCATGTGAACAAAGCTGCTATCGAAGAACTTGCATCCCGCGGTATCATCAACGGCATGGGAAAAGGCACGTTCATGCCCAACAAGACCATGACGCGCGCGGAATTTGCCGCCATCGTTACCCGCGCCCTCGGTTTAGCAGCCAAGGACACGAAAGCCTTTACGGACGTTCCCAGCTCCAAATGGTACGCCGGTTACATCGGCACAGCCAACAGCAGCGGCATTGTCAACGGCGTTGGCAGCAGCAAATTTAATCCGGACGGCACCATCACCCGGCAGGAGGCCGCCGCAATGGTGGCAAGAGCGGCGAAGCTCTGCGGGCTGGATACCTCGATGGATGCCGCATCGGTCAAGGATATGCTGGCGCAGTTTGGAGATTACCGGAGTGTCGCGTCCTGGGCAAAGGAACCGATGGCGTTCTGCTACTCCGTCAATATCCTTGACCAGAGCGACCTCAATATCGAACCTACCAAAGCCATCCTGCGCTGCGAGATCGCGCAGATGCTTTACAATATGCTGAGCGCTGCGGAGTTGATCTGATATGACATTTTGGCAAAAAAACAAATGGAAAATCATTGTGCCGGTTCTAATTGTGCTGGTGCTTGCCGCCGCGTTCGTCTTTGGCGACCGGAATATGCCGAAGCAGAAAGACACGTCGGAACAGCCGACTATCGCCGCTCCGGTGGAGACACCGGCGCAGAACGCGGCGGAATCAAATACGCCGGACAAGGTTAAGACAGAACCGACGCAGACGCCCACAGAAAACGTCTCAGAGCCGTCTGACGACCCGCAGGCAGACAAACCCGCACGGACTGACACCGAGCCGCCAGAGTATCTTTCGCCGGAGGAAATCCAGGCAAGTGCAACCGGCGAATATGAAGAAGTGGGCGGCATGCTGATCGACACCGGCACGGGCAAGGACAAGTACCAGACCGACCCCGTGCCGGAGGGCAAGCCAATTCCAGTCGAGCCGGAGGATGTGGAAATTGGCGATGCGGAATACACCTGCACCCTCTCCATCTCCTGCGCGACAATCCTTGACAATATGGACCTTTGTAATAAGGAAAAGCGTGAGCTGGTGCCGGAAGATGGCTGGATTCTGAAACCGATGACCGTCACATTTTATGAGGGCGAGAGCGTTTTTAACATCTTACAGCGT
>ULXM01038546.1_pt1 | contig 13260 bp, 8 predicted proteins | sample 1961271 | NCBI WGS metagenome assembly ULXM01 (sample SAMEA4835838, study PRJEB28245) | human gut metagenome | biome: gut microbiome; material: fecal sample | place: Denmark | collected 2008 | reverse complement strand
GTGTTAAAAAATTAATATCATTCTACGAAATTCTACATTTTTTTAGCATTCTTTTCGTACACAATCTTCTAAGTCGTTGGTTTAAAGAATGTTTTTCGGTTTTCTGTGTCTCTTATGTAAAAATTCTAAAAAATTATTTAAAATGATAGGGACACCTTCATCTCTACCAAAGAAACAAAGATGCCCCTATATATAGTAAGGTATCAGAATCAAGTACCGCAAAAACACAAAGTAAAACGCCGCAAAAAATCGAGACCATTTACCGTTTATGAGGGAATTAAAAGGGGTAGCACCATCACTCTATAACCCAATCTATCCAATTTTCAGGCGTCACGATGCACTTATCTTTCACCTGATAAGCAGAAAGGAAAGAGGCCGGGAACTTTGTATTGGCACGCTTAGGATTCCACTTCATTTCAAACAGGGAAAACTGACCATCACACTCCTCCAGATAATCAATCTCCTGCTGCTGACTGGTACGCCAAAAATAGCTGTTTACATATCGTCCAGCATTTTGATTGACCTTCATTCGCTCACTAATGAAGAAGTTTTCCCACAAAGCCCCCACATCCTGCCGGAGAGCAAGAGGTGCAAAGTTTTGCAAAATAGCATTACGTATTCCATTATCATAAAAGTAGAATTTCTTAGCACGTTTCAACTCCGTACGTAAGTTGCGACTAAAGCCATTCAACTTGAATATGATATAACACTTTTCGAGCAAATCAATGTACTTCTCTACCGTTTTATTATCTGTTCCTACGGTTTGCGCCAACTCATTATATGAAACTTCACTTGTAACCTGCAGTGCCAAGGCAGTAAGCAGCTTGGACAACAGGGCTGGGCGCCGAACACTTTCTAAATTCAACAAGTCCTTATACAGATAACTGTTAGACAAATTATACAGCAACTCCTTTGCATCCGTCTCATGATTCATGATATCTGGATAAGAACCATAAATAAGCCGATTCTCTAATGTTTGTTTTACACTAAGCAGTCCATGAGCCTTCATCAGTTCTCCTGTAGAAAAAGGGAAAAGATGGTACTCAAACTTGCGTCCTGTCAAAGGTTCGTTGAGCTTATTCTGCAATTCAAAAGAGGAGGAACCTGTCACCAAGAGTTGTACATCTGGGAAATTATCCGTGATTCGTTTCAAAACCATCCCGATATTCTCTACCCGTTGAGCCTCGTCTATCACAACAATAAGATTGTTGCCTATAAGCAGACGCAACTCAGAAGAATTTGCCTTTGCCAGCAACTCTCTTACTTCTGGTTCATCGCAATTCAACATAAGAGTAGGTTCATCACGATTCTCGAGCACCATTTTAAACAGCGTGCTCTTACCCACTTGTCTGGCTCCAATCACGATGATAGCCTTCCCGGAAAATATCCGGGCTTCAATTGTATCTTGTATTTGACGACGTATCATAAATATCCTTTCTTTTAAGTTATGAATCCTTCTTTCTTTCGGATGCAAAGATAAGGAAAAATAATCGTAATCCCAAAATTTATACCTATTTTTGGGATTACAATCCCAAAAAACATAGTAAATTTTGGGATTAGAGCGTTATTTCAACGTTTTTCACCGACCTTCTCCCCCTATCTCATGGGGGCAATATCAGTTTTGAAAACGGACATTAAAGGGGGTAGGCTTCCACATTCCATAAGAGAAAAGGGAGGGGAATTGCGGCAAGCATTCCCCTATATATAATAAGGTGTAAGCTCAGAAGTACAATCGGGAAAGGAAGAGGTAAACAGGCTTCAGCGGGAGAAAGACACACCTCTTCAACTACGTCTCCCAAAAGTTTAAGAAATGCTAAAAAGTCCCTTTTGGGGGCATTTTTCACTAAAAAAATACATTTTTTTGGCCAATTGATCCAAATCAAGGCAAATTTGAACCAATTTGAACCAATTCAGTTTCATTTATTTTATATATCTTTGCACCCAAATATGAGTTAGTTATCAACGTAAATTGATATTCTTAACGATTGCATAAAGTAAATGAAATTATTCTTATAGGGGATATGACTATACTACTTATCATATTAATAGGAATCGGAATATTTGTACTTCTCGGCATTCTAGGCTGGGGAATACAGCTTTTGGGATTTCTCGGAGGACTCTTAGGTGAAGGCATCACTGGATGCATAGGATGCTTCATCAAGTTCTTTTGGGTGATTCTGCTAATAGCTATATTTATTGCGCTGATACAATAACCAGTCATTTAATCTTAAAAACAATAACCATTATGACATATTGCAAGAAATGCGGCGCAATGCTGCAACCGGTAATGAAATTCTGTACGAAGTGTGGACAACCTATTGACTTGCAACCACAGGCTCCAACCCAGCCACAAGGAGTTAGCAAGCCTCAACGTCCTCAACCACTGAAAGCTATGGCTCCTCAACAGCCTATGAAGCCTCAACCTATGAGACCTCAAGCACCAGGTATGCCCCCAAAACCGATGCAGCCTCAGCGCCCAGTAATGCCTCAGGCTCCACAGACTCCACAAGCCAGCAAGGGTATGTTCACCAATGCCGTTCGCTCTGTAGCAAACGCCATGACTGGTGGTGCACTCAATCGCCAGATTGCAGAAGAACAGAGAAGAGCCGTTAACCAGCAAGCTACTGAAAGCCAGTCGGAAATCCGTGATGCCAGAAATGCACAGCAGCAGGCTGAACAGGCACAGATTGCAGCCGAAAGAGAAGCTGAACGTAGCCGCGACCGCCGCAGTATGGAAGCTGTGGATGGTGTTGACGTGGTAAGAGGCAGAACCATCTGGAATATCCAACCAGGAGAAATCGCCCGCAAGATTAGCGAACGGGAACTCGACGAAATAGAAAAACTGAAAGGTATCATCGTTCAGGAAGGTTGCACCGCCATCATTTTTGCCAATGGTGAGCTGGTTTCAACCCTCTCAGCAGGTGCATACCTCTTTTATAAGTCTGTAGAAGAAGAGCAGGCTGCTATCAAGAATGCGGTAGAAAAGGCTGAGAAAGATATGGCTGAAGCCGAAAAGCGTGAACGAGACCGCAAGCGCCAGGCTGAGCCTACCTTCCGCCAGCTCGGTATCGTAGGAGAAGTAGGCCGTGGCTTCAACTGGCTCGGTCACATCATCTTCGGCGAAAAGAAAGGTGAACAGAAAGAAAAAGCCAAGAAGCGCCAACTGGATTATGCCCGCATCTTAGCCCGCATCACCCAGGCTCCTATCCTGTCGGTCTATATCGTCAGCAACCGTTTCATCACCCTCACCTTTGGTGGAGCAATGAACGAGAATGGCGAACTTGCCTTTCAGCCATACACCATTCCGATGGGCATCCATGATGTGCAGATTGGAGTATCTCTCCAGATGAGCATCAGCGATATTCATACCTTCGCCACCAATTATCTTACCGACCGCAACAGCGTAACAACTAGAGAATTACAGCAGTTACTCAATGGTACCATAGAAACCCTGTTGCGCCAGGAACTACGCAACCAGAACTACGAGTCTGCCGGACTGACTGCAGAAACAGTAAATGTACTGAAAGAGAAAATCCGCCAGACCATCAACCAACAGGTATTCGGCATAGAATGCACTCAGGTTCTGAATATCACCGACAGCAACCAGGACTTTGAGCGTTTCCGTCAGGTAGAACGCCAGCTCTATAACACAGAGAAGGAACTCGACTTCATGCACCGCACCGGAGAATTCCGAAACCGAATGGAAGTTGAGGCCAACTCCCAGCAGATTTCTTCTGCACAAAACGCCGAGGATTTGCGCCATGCCCTCCAGGGCATCAACAAAGACCAGTTGCTCCACGATGATGAGTTGGAGGAATTCGTCCAGATGCTCGAAAGTCAGAAGCGCATCCGCCAGGCTAAGACCCAGGAAGAGGAGTTCGAAGCCCTGGAAGACCTCCGCAAGAACCGTCTGGTCAAGCAGGAGGAAATGGAAGTGCTCGAAGATGAACTTGCACACAAGAAGATTCCTCGTGAGGAAATCACGGAAATCATGCGCATCCAGAGGCAGCAGAACATCGACACAGCCCGTCTCAAGGCAGAATGGGCACTCGATGATTCCCGTACCGACCACGACTGGGAACGTGAAGATCTGGAACGCCGCCGCAACTGGGGCATCGAAGATGAAGAGCGTGAACGCCAGTGGATGCTGGAAGAAAAGGAATACAACCGCGACTTCAACCGCAAGGCGAAGGAGGATGATTACGACTTCCAGCAGATGATGCGTCAACGCGAACTGGATAAGGAAGACCACCTCCTGGCACGCAACGAGAAACTGGAAGACGACCGCCTTGCCTATGAGCGCAACCGCCAGGAAAAAATGGACGATGACCAGTTGGAAGCCAACCGCCACCAGCGTCAGATGGACAAGCTGCAGCAGATGGCTCAGATGCAGGCACAGCTCGACCAGCAGAAATATCAGCACGAAGAGAACGTAGCCACCATTCAGAGCAATGAGCAGATGAATCGTGACAACCATTTCGCCAATATGACCGCCGAACAGATTCGTGCCGCACAACTCTCCCACCTCACCGGAGATGCACAGGTAGCTATGGCAAACGCCTATAACGGCGAGAAGGAAGCCGAAAACCTGCGACAGACTGCAGCAGAAAAGGAAGCAATGATGCAGCAGATGCTACAGATGCAACATGAGAACAGCAATGCCCAGATGGAAGCCATGATGAAGATGGCCGGCATGATAAAAGATACAGCCACCGGCATCAGCGGCGCCCAGCAAAGCCAGCAGCAACAGCGCATCAACCAGCTGGAAGAGGAAAACCGACGCCAACAGGAGCGAGTAGATCATACCCAGGATGTGGCTATGAACAACATCTCGCAAGTAAGCACTGCTGCCGCCAACAATCTGAACGCCTTCAATGGCGGACTCGGTGGAAATACAGCAGGAAGCCAAGCAGCTCCACAACAGGCAGCTCCTCAGCAGGAATTGATAGAATGCCAGTGCTACAACTGTGGACACACCATCCACATTGCACCAGGCACTCCAAACTGTCCAGACTGTGGCGCACCTTTCCAATGGTAAGCCCTCTCCAGAAAATGCAACAAGAAGTCTAAACATATAAAGTAATCAGACTATGAGCGATATTAAACTTGATGGTGATGCGGCTGTGGTAGGCGGAATCCATTCCGACTCCCACAATACGCAAAACAACTATAACACCTCAACAACAACCCATACCACCAACAACAGTACGGTTAACAACCAGACTGTATATGAGGCACAGAAGACTCAGACTGAGATCTATCAGCAGAATGAGACTCTCTTTCTGCAGGCTGTGCAGGAACGACTGGAGGATGGCAAGTTGGATAATCAGAAGTTGGCAGAACTCAACCAGTTGAGCATCCAATGGCATATTGCTCCCCTAAGAGCCAACCAGATCATAGATCAGGTACGTCAGAACATCCATATCCTGCAAGGCAGCAAGGGTAACGAATTCCTGGCAGAGCAGATTCTGACCGAGGTCTTCAATGCCATCCAGACCAACCATACCGACATTCTGAAACGCAAGTTCAACAGTCTGGAGCAGTTGTCACGTGTGATGACGAATGATAACAACATCCAGTTCTACTATCATCTGTTGCTTGCCTCGATGTACCCCGACAAGTGCGCCCTTGCCTTCTTCGGTTCCCGTACCGATAACTACTGGCAACTCTTCTGGACTCATGTAGCGTTCATCAAGACCGGCAATATCGACAATGCCACCGTGCTTCTGCCAAGAATGGGCGGTTTCGGTTGTCCGCAAGGCGACATCGCCCTACTGATGGCTCTTGATAATCTTGCCGACTACCACAAGAATGGAAAGCAGGATTACTACAGGCAGCAGACCATCCAGTATCTCGACCAGGCCGTGCAAAACGGAATGAGTGAACCGCTAAGTGCCCTATGGTATGCCGTAAAGGAGATGTTGGAGGATAAGCCTCAGCCAGAAGAATGGTATCAGTTCTATTGCGACACAACCCTTTCGGAATTCATCCCGAAGGAGAAGAGCAAGATGGCTGTACCACCACAGATGCCTACACCTCCTCCGATGCCAAAGTTTAATGCCCAGAACGTGAAGCTCAATCAGATGAGAGGCTTCAATCCTCTGCAGGCAGCCAACAATATGGGACTGGGAAGCGTCAATGCGATCAGTCAGCAGCCTCAAATGGCAAGTATGCCGGGCAGTACAACTCCTCCCCCTATGCCGGGAGCCTCATCGGTTCCTCCTATGCCGGGAGCAGCCCCAGTTCCTCCTATGCCGGGACAAAGCAAGGCGGCTCCACAGCCGGAAGCCGTGCAGATGGCATCAGAAGCAAGAACAGCCGATGAACCAATCGACCAGCCCGACCCCTTGGAAGACCACTACGGCATCATCCTGACAGAAGGCAATGCACTGGCTAGAAAATACGGTTGCTCCATCCAGGAAGTATATGATGTCTTCAACGACTTCATACAGAATGCCTACGACCAGCAGATGTACTGGACATTTCTCGACATCTCGCAATATGGACTGGATTCCACCCACGAAACTCCATCCTGGATAGAATGCAATGAAGCAGTATCCCGCTGCATCGCAGACAACAACCTGACAGCTGGTCCCGACCTACACCTATTCATAATAGGAGGTGACGATGTGATTCCTATCCCTCGCGTCGAAGACCCATGGCCGTATGGCGGCGAGCGAATCCCTACAGATACCTGCTATGCCTTCGAAGGCACCTATATCGTAGATTTGCTGGATAGTCGCGATTCAGACTTCACCGTAGGTTGCGCCCGCAACAATGTGGCTCGTCTGCCTTTGGAAGACGGTCAGCTCGATACGGATATCCGAAGCGACATCGGTGCCTACTTCAACATCAGTGGAATGTATGGCGGCGGTATTCCTGTTGGCAATGTTCTGATGATCAGCAACCGCGACTGGATTCCAGCCAGCTGCACGATGACCCAGCACCTGCCGCTTCTTTACAATACCGACGATCCTGAGCTGATCCGCAACGGAATGTATATCAGTCCGAAGCTGCTGACCGAAGATTCGGAAAGCCTCAGCATCTATTGCAAGTCTCTGGACAAGGCAGATATGCTGATGTTCAATCTTCATGGTGCCGATGCAGAGGGTATGTGCGGATTCTATAGTGAGGATGAAGCATTCAATCCTTCGCTCCTCAACCAAGGCAGGGCAAGAGTCTTCAATACCGTGGCTTGTTTCGGAGCCCGATATGCCGGTTACAAACGAAACGACTCCATGTTGCTCAGCGCCCTCTACGGAGGTGGCGTATTGCTCTATACCGGTTCGCTCATTCCTGTTCCGATGTTCTCTAATGAGGAAACGGATGAAGCCCGCCAACTTCTGTTGAATCCGGGCACAGGCAGCGAGGTGCTGATGCGCCTCTATCCGCTCTATCAGTTCAAGGGTATGACGGGCGGAAAGGCGATGCTCCAGGCTAAGTGCGATTACTTCAACATGTGCCGACATGTAGAGGATGACTGTTTCTCTATGAGCACCGCCCTGATGTTCTGTCTCTACGGCAACCCGATGCTCCATGTCCGTCGCAGAGAATATGTGGTAGAATCTGCACTGCAGAATGATGCGATGCCACCAGCTCCAATCAAGGCCGACGGCTCTCCGCTCAAGAAGACCATGCGACAGCGCCTGCTGCAGAAGGATAAGAGCAACCAGTCTCTCATCGACCAGATTCGTGGTTATGTGGATGAGAATCTCAATGCTATCCGAAACATGGTAGAGCAGCATCTGTACCAGCAGCTGGGCTTGAAACCGGAAATGCTGGATAGCATCGACCAGGTAAGCCGACCTACCATCGACGGCAATTACGAAACGGGATATTCATTCAACTATCACGACGCAAACCGCCAATATGGAGCAGACACCTTCGTAGAAGTAGATGCCCAGGGCAAGACGAAGCGAATCTATACAACAAAATAATCTGTCCCCTACAAAGGGATTCTATAGTAAATAACAAAAATAATAACAATCATAAAAACTGAAACATATGGGATTTTTTGGTTTTAAATCTTCTAAGGAAGTAGAAGAAGAGAAAAGACAGGCTGCCGAGGAAGCAGCGAGAAGAGTGGAACAGAACAACCTGACCAACCTCAGCAACCTGAGCAAGGGAAGTCAGCTGAACTTCGCCATCCCTTACTTTGATGTCTTCGACCCACGTCTGCAAGATTATGGCGTACCAGTATCTGTACATGGTGCCGTAGTATATGCTATCGAGGACATGGATCTCTTCCATAGTGTGAACCGCAATGAGGGTTACAGCGACGAGACTTTCAAGAACAAGCTTCGTGGCCAGCTCACCAAGTTCATCAAGAGTGTAGTTAGCAATGCCCCTTCTGACGCTCAGATTCCTGTAGTTCAGATTGAGCGCAAGATTTTTGAGATTAGCGAACTCATCCAGCAGCGTGTTACTCCACAGGTGGAAAAGCTTTTCGGCATCACCATCCGCAGTCTCGACATCACAGGCATCAACGTAGATAAGGAGAGCCGTGGCTATCGCGAACTCAAAGCCCTTACTGCCGACCTTGAAAAAGAGCGTATGATGGCTCAGCACAATGCCCAGATTTCCAACTTCAACCTCAACAACGACCTTCAGCAGGATATGCTCAAGAAGCAGTCGGAGTTGAATCTCGATGCCATGGGTAGAAGACAGGAACTCGACCTTGGCGGTCAGGAGGAGTTGCAGCGCATGAACTTGGAGAACCAACGTGAAACCATGCGTATTCAGCGTGAGGAGATGCAGCGTGCTTCTCGTCTCCAGACAGAGCAGACCTTTATGGGTGCTCATCAGGCAAACCTCAATGCTGGTGTTCTCAACAATGCCACAGATAATGGCATCAATGCCTTCCGCCAGCAGACTATGGGTGGTATGAACAACATGGGTCAGATGGGCGGAGCTCCTCAGATGCCGGGAATGGGTGCTGCTATTCCTCAGGTACAGTATTATATTGGCATCAATGGCCAGCAGTATGGTCCATGCGATTGGAACAAGCTCCAGCAGCTCGTTCAGCAGGATCAGCTCACCCAGCAGTCATACGTTTGGAAGAATGGCATGGCGCAGTGGGAGTTTGCCGGCAATGTAGCAGAACTCGCTCCATTGTTCCAAGGCACCGCCCCACAGATGCCGGGAATGCCTCCTACTATGCCGGGGATGTAATTTCCCGGCAGCTATAATACAAACAAAAGTAAGAACATTAAATTTTTGATAATATGGGATTATTCAAAAAATTAGTCGGTGATATCGCAAAGACAGTAGGTGAAAGCCTGGAAGAAGTTTCAAACGAAGCCAAAAAGAGTTTCCAAGAGGCTCGCGAAGAGGTAAGAAAGAACATCCAGGAAGCAAAGCTGAATCAATCCAACTATGATGATGACGATGATGATGACAATTGGGATTATCCATTAACAAAGTTATCAGATGATGACGATGATATACGAATCCAGTTAGGCACTTTTAAAAATGGCGTTTTAACCATCAACGAGGGACATACAACTCTCGGCGAAGATGCCTTGGAGGGTTATAAGAAAATTAGAAAAGTTGTCTTCCCTTCAACCCTTAGAGAAATTGATGGATGTTTTTTCAGTGAGCATGGACATGAGGACTATCTTGAAGAGGTAGATTTCTCAAAGGTTAAATTATTGAAGGAAATTCCAGACTGTCTGTTTGAAAATTGTAAGAGACTTCAAGAAATAAACTTTCCTGAAGGAGTAGAAATAATAGATAGTGAAGTGTTCGATAGATGCACCAACCTCCGCAAGATAACATTTCCAAGTACCCTAAAGTCGCTCCAAAGCACAACATATAAATGTAAGAATATCGAAGAATTGGATTTGTCCAAGGTTCATCTGTTGGAAGAAATTCCAGATAATTTCATTGGTGAAAATTGCAAGATTGAGACACTTGTCATTCCTGTAGGAGTAAAAATTGTGGGTGATGAATTTGCCTCAAGCAAGAGCATTAGAGAGGTATATGTACCTTACACTGTTGAAGAAATCGGCACTCTCAATGATGACGAATACGCACCTGATGTGTATATCTACACCAATAAACTGACGGATATAGAAAGTCTATGTGCCAATATTAAGACTCTGTATGTACCAGAAGAGTTATATGTCTACTACGCCGAGCTTCTAAAGGATGTTGACGATACAGAAGTTCGTCTTCGTAAGATGCCTGCAGACAAGTTGGATTTCTATGGGACACCTGTTCCATCACTTACCGAAGTGGACGAAGAAGACAATTCTGCTCCTCAGATGCCAGAACAGGATCAAGACATAGAGACACCTATTGTAGAGGAAGAAACTGAGGAGTTAGAGGACGAAACCAAGGATATCCAGGACGAAACCGAAGAGATTCCAACAATACAGAAGTCTCCTGGCAACCTATTCTCTGATGGTCTTGAGGAGCTCATCAATTCTGTAGCAGAAAGCGATGAGCTGACAGACAAAAAGAAGGAGATTGTCTTACGCCGTGCTGTCAAGGAGGGAGAAGATCCTGATGAGGTAGAAATGGTGCTTGAGGCAAGATTCTACGAGAAGCATAATTAATACATATAACTGAAAATAATAACAAATAGAATTTCCTACGATGTATAACGAACAAATTGAATCACTTATCACTGCAGCTTTGGCTGATGGTGTATTGACTGATAAAGAGAAGAATCTTCTCTTCAAAAAGGCCGAGGCCATGGGCATCGACCGCGACGAGTTTGAACTGGTACTTGAGGGTCGTCTTGCTAAGCGCAAGAAAGAAATGGAAGCACAGGATCCTCAGGCAACTAAGCCTGCAAAGAAGGAAGGTGCAATTCCACAGGAGCTTGATGACCTCATCAAAGAGTACCTTACCGACGGCATCATCTCTGCCAAGGAGCGTCAGGTGCTTTTGAATAAAGCACAGGCTCTGGGTTTGAATGTTGACGAGGTTGATCTGTACATTGATGCACAGCAGCAAAAGGCAGATCAGGCTGTAGCAGCTGCTGTGAACAAGCGTCGTGGCAAGACCTGCCCTTACTGCGGTAGCTCTATTCCAGAACTGACCGACAAGTGTCCTAACTGTGGTGGCAACATCACCCCTGAGGCAAGTAAGGAATTGGAGGAGATTATCGAGCATCTTGAGTCTGCTTTGGTAAACTTCAAGTCTGGAGAAGATGTTGATAAGAGCAAAGCTGAGGTGGAGCGCTATGTTCGCAAAGCAAGAATGTACTATGGTAACAATCCTAAGATACAGCGTTTGCTTGATGAGGTTGAGGCTGAATCAGAAGCAGCAAAGGTAGATGCAAAAAAGAGATTCTGGTTGGATTTAATAAGAAGAAATAAGCAGATTGTAATAATTGTTGTAGGATTTATTGGTCTTGCTGTTTTTGGTTTTACTGTTTATAATTTGCTTTCTCCTGACAGAGCTTACAATAATGCCCTAAAAGAGGTTGAAGCAACAACTGAGCAAGTTGTGGATATGATAAATGATGGCAACTTCAAAGGTGCAAAATCAAAATTAACAACTCTTTCTTTTGCAGTAGTAGAAGGTAGCGATCACAAGTTTGTTACAATAACAGATTTTGATGGTGCATATTTAGCTTTGATAAAGGCATACATAAAAGCGGATGACCTTGATAATGCAGAAGAAGTGGGCACCACCTATATGGGAAAGATTGATAATGAAATGACTTGGCAAGATACTTCTTGCTACAAAACACTTAAAAAGGAATTTAAGAAAAGGAACCGTGACTTCTCTGCTTTAAAATCACAATATGATTATGACGATTAAGTCGAATAATGATATCTTCAGATAATAATTAGAAATATTAAACCATTAATTATCATTAGTGTCCCGATTTTAACGGGACACTAATGACCATTTATATAAAAACAGAAATTATGGAAAAATTTGTGGAAACCTTAAACAACAATCCTATATTCCAACTTTCCCTATCTTCTAAGGAGTTGTTTCACAGCAACTTTTTGGCATGGTTGGCAGAAGACGACAATACACGTTGTGTATTCAACAAAGTAATGCAAACATGGCTAGACGACAAGAACTGGGAGTATAAGCCTAACAAGATGGAAGTAAAGCGTGAATATAATCATTTTGATTTTTGCGTTTGCGACAAACTTTCTATTGACGGCAACGATGTAACCGGAAGCGTGCGGGTGGTTCTCGAAAACAAATTCAAGAGCATAGCATATACGGCTCAGCTTGTGGACTATAAGGAAAGAACAGTAACTCTGAATGAGGAAGGTTATAAGAATAATTATAAAGCAAATAAAGCCAACAATGGTAAAAATCTCCCCAGAGGTTGGAGAAAAAAGGTGGAACATCCAAATACAAAGTACATCTTGCTGACTTTGGCTGATAATTTCTTAGACAAAGACGAAATCTTAAGCTTAGGATGGAAGATTGTTACATACGCAGAGTATGCAAAGCTTTTAAGAACTATTATTGGGGAATTGAAAGATGACGAGATAATGGGAAATAAGGCCTTCTATATTGAACTCATTGCGCAATATTGCAATTTCATAGAGATGTTCTCAAAGCATATCAATAAATGCTTAGACGATGTCAAAGAAGACAAATACTGGGATATCCTCAAGAATGATGACTTTTCGGCTGTGCGCTGCAATGATATTTGGCAGAAAGTGTTGATGCATAAGTATGCCCAAAAACTCAACAAGCTTACTCAAGAGAAATTCCCAGGCACTGAGATTGTTTTTAACGACAAAGACGCTTGGAATGAAAAAAGCGACCGACCTTTGATGATTCGCGTTGCATATTTCCGTAACGAGGCTCTGGTTGAGCTGAAATACTTATTAAATAATGGCGTTGTATTCTGTGTCCAGCAACAAGGAGATAACAACCTTAGTATTGGCATAGTGGTAAAACAGGAAGAAACGATTAAAAAAGTTGTCAGACAGCAGGACAAGGCAAAATGGTATGCTAACATCAAGAAACTTGTCGCCCAAAAGAAACTTGATAAAATAATAACAGGTGACACTTTCAACTCTTTCCAGTCAGAAGGATCAAGCGGTTATTACTATATACATAATTCTGAGAAGCTTAATATCAAGAATACATTAGAAAAAATGGTGAAGTTAATGGAAGATGCAATAAGTGCTACCAAACAGAAATAGGACAAAATATGTGCAAGTTACGCAAGGAAGGAAGTGTTTGGGGAGTTTCGACCTCAAATGTCAGAGCCGGAAACTATACCAGATATGCCAGACTATCTGGATATCCTGCTCTGCAAAAAGGACG
>ULXM01003445.1_pt1 | contig 13453 bp, 6 predicted proteins | sample 1961271 | NCBI WGS metagenome assembly ULXM01 (sample SAMEA4835838, study PRJEB28245) | human gut metagenome | biome: gut microbiome; material: fecal sample | place: Denmark | collected 2008 | reverse complement strand
GAAACTTGCCGACGGCGGCCAGCAGGCTGTATGTACTGTCCGTCACAAAGTTCAGCCGCGCGTCAAAGGATTCCAGGAACCAGATGACCAGCGTCGCGACGAAAATGACGGTAAACGCGCGCTGCAAAAAGTCTCTGGCCTTGTCCCACAGCAGCATGGCAACGCTCTTTGCCGAGGGCAGACGGTAGTTCGGCAGCTCCATGACAAAGGGAACGGGATTGCCGCGGAAAGCGGTTTTATTGAATACAAGCGCTGCGAGAATGCCCACAAGGATGCCGCCGCAGTAGAGCAGCACCATGGTCAGCGCAGCATAGTTGGGGAAGAAGGCTGCGGAAAAGACCGCATAGATCGGAATTTTAGCCGAGCAGCTCATGTAGGGTGTGAGCAGAATGGTCATGCGGCGGTCACGTGCAGACGGCAGCGTCCGGGTCGCCATGACCGCGGGGACGGTGCAGCCGAAGCCGATGAGCATAGGCACGAAGCTGCGGCCGGACAGGCCGAGCTTGCGCAGCAGCTTGTCCATGACGAAGGCGACGCGCGCCATGTAGCCGGTGTCCTCCAGAATGGAGAGGAAGAAGAACATGACCACGATGATGGGCAGGAAACTCACGACGCTTCCCACGCCGGCGAAAACGCCGTCGATGATCAGACTGTGCACCACGGGGTTGATGCCGTAGGCGGTCAGCCCGGCGTCCACAAGCTCACTCAGCCTGCCGATGCCCAGCGCCAGCAGGTCCTGAAGCGCTGCGCCGACCACGTCAAAGGTCAGCCAGAAGATCAGCAGCATCACGCCGATGAAAATGGGAATGGCAAAATATTTGTGCGTCAGGACGCGGTCGATGCGCACGCTGCGCAGGTGCTCCTTGCTTTCCTGACATTTTACGACGGTTTTCGCGCAGAGGCGCTCAATATAATCGTAGCGCATGGAGGCAATGGCCGCGTTGCGGTCGAGTTTTCCCTCGTCCTCCATCTCTACGATGCTGTGCTCCAACATTTCCCGTTCGTTCTGGTTCAGTTCCAGCCGCCGGATGATGTCCTCGTCGCCCTCGATGATCTTGGTCGCGGCGAAGCGCCGGGCGATCCCGGCAGCCTGCGCGTGATCCTCGATCAGGTGGGAAACGGCGTGGATGCAGCGGTGCACCGGGCCTTCGTCGCAGAAGTCCACGCGCTTCGGCACGCGGTGCTCCTTGACGGTCTGCACGGCCACGCGAATCAGCTCGTCAATGCCCTCGTTCTTCGCGGCCGAGATAGGGACGACGTCGATGCCGAGTTCCTCGCTCATGGCGGCGACGTCGATGGTGCCGCCGTTGCCGCGCACCTCGTCCATCATATTGAGCGCCAGCACCATGGGAATTTTCAACTCCAGGAGCTGGAGCGTCAGATAGAGGTTGCGCTCAATGTTGGTCGCGTCGACAATGTTGATGATGCCGTCCGGCTTTTCGTTCAGGATGAAATCGCGCGTGACGATCTCCTCGCCGGTGTAGGGGCGCATGGAATAAATGCCCGGAAGATCGACGACGGAGCAGCCCTTCGCGCCGCGCAGCTCACCGGATTTGCTGTCGACGGTCACGCCGGGAAAGTTGCCAACGTGCTGGTTGGAGCCGGTGAGCTGGTTAAACAGCGTCGTTTTGCCGCAGTTCTGGTTGCCGGCCAGTGCAAATACCATCAGCCGCTCACCTCCGGAAGAATTTCGATCTTTGCGGCGTCGTCCAGACGCAGGGTCAGCTCATAGCCGCGCAGGCGGATCTCCATGGGGTCGCCCATGGGCGCGATCTTCTGCACGGTGACCTTGGTATTTGGGATCAGCCCCATATCCAGCAGGCGGCAGCGCAGCACGCCTTCGCCGCCCACGGCGGTGATGACGCCGCTTTTGCCGACGCCAAGTTCTTTTAATGTCATAAGTTCACCTCAAAGTTAGCGTAGAATAACTTTCGGGAAAATCATATCATGCCGGGCGCTTCCAGTCAAGAAAAAACACAGGCAGCAAGCGGCTGCCTGTGTAAAAAATATTCACTTCAGCTTCATCTTATGCCGGAAAACGAGAATGGAAATCAGCAGAGTCCCAACGGCCCATGCAATCACGATCCAGAGCTTGGGGAAGATGGACGATATCTCGCCTGCGAGCGCGGCGCGCCCGGCATCCACCGCGTTGGCAAAGGGAAGGATGTATGCGATCTTTTTGAAAGCGCCGCCGACGAGATCAAGCGAAAACCATGTGCCGGACAGCCATGCGGAGAAGTTGGTCAGCAGGGCCCCGCAGACACCGCCGACGGCCTTGTCGCTCAGCAGGCTGCCGCAGAGGAAGCCCAGTGCCATATGGAGCACGGCGATCGGGATGCAGACGAGGATGCAGAGGAAAATATTCCACGTGAAGCCCATGCCGAGCGCCAGCGCCGCGGCGAAGCAGACCAGAAGCTGCGCAACGGACATGGGAACCAGCGGCAGGAGATAGCCTAGAATGAACTGCCAGCCGCGCAGGGGAGAGGCGAACAGCCGCAGCATCAGGGAAGTCGTGCGATCCTTGGAGATGAGCATCGCGGCAAAGAGCGCAATGAAGCTCAGCCCGAAAACGCCGATGCCGGGCGTCAGGTTTGTAAGATCAAAGAGGTTCATGTTGGCTTCCTGCGGGATATTGGACTGGATGATGTGCAGCAGAATCAGCAGAACCACGGGGAAGCCGACGCCGAAAATCAGACTCAACGGGTCGCGCAGCATTTCCTTGCGATTGCGCGATGCAAAAAAGAACATTCTTCTCATGCTTCCGTCCCTCCTGCCAGCTTGATAAAGGCGTTTTCAAAGTCGGTTTCCCCGGCGGCGTCCAAGATTTCCTGCACGGTTCCGCAGAGGCGCAGGTGGCCGTGCGCCAGAATTGCTACGCGGTCGGCGAGGGAGGCAGCTTCCTCCATATAGTGCGTGGTCAGGATGACCGTCACGCGGCCTTTGAGCTTTTCGATGATGTTCCAGAGCTCGCGGCGCGCGAGGACGTCCAGCCCCAGCGTCGGCTCATCGAGGAAGAGAATCTGCGGCTGGGAGATCAGCGCCATGGCAATGGACAGGCGGCGCTGCCAGCCGCCAGAGAGCGTCCCGGCCCTTTGCCCGGCGACCTCCTGCATATGGAATTCTTCCAGCATAGCCGCTGCTTTTTCCTTCGCTTCTTTCCGCGTGCTGCCGTAAATCCCGGCAATCAGCTCCAGATTTTCGCGCGCAGTGAGCTTGGGCGCGACGGCGGTTTCCTGCGGGGAGAGATTGATGCGGCTTTTGACCTCCTGTGTCTGGGAAACCAGAGAATAGCCGAGAATCTCCGCGTCGCCGGACGTAGGCGCGAGCAGACCGGAGAGCATCTTGACCGTCGTGGTTTTGCCCGCGCCGTTGACGCCCAGCAGGGCAAAAAGCTCACCCTGCTTTACGGTCAGGTCAAGCGCAACCACGGCGGTTTTCTCGCCGTAACGCTTGGTCAGTTCTTTCGTTTGGATCGCGTTCATTCCGATTTCGCCTCCGGATTCATGTAAGATGTGATGGTCTCCATAATTTTCTGCGCTTCGCTTGCCGGGGGAATGGCAATGCCCTGCGCGACGTCCGCCAGCAGGAGCAGAGAGCTGCCCGGCGCGATGCCGAACATCTCCCGCACTTCTGCGGGAATGACGATCTGCCCCTTGGGACCTACCTTGACGACGGACATGAATTTGCCGGGAGGGAAGGGAGCTGCGCTCATAAAATCACCGCCTTGCAGCACTAGTACAACTTGTATAACTAATTATACCATGAAGACGAAAAAAGTCAAGACTGGGAAAGAATAGAAAATAGAAAAACGAAGGCGGCTGCCGGAGCAGCCGCCTCTGTGTTATGGAATTACTTGCTTGCCTTGGACTTCTTCTTGCCGAAGATGACTGCCAGAACAGTGCCAGCGCTGAGGATCATCAGGGAGAACCACAGCATCAGGCTGCTTTCGTCGCCGGTCTTCGGGGCATTGCCTGCGGGAAGAACAGTGACGGTGAGGGTGGTTTTGTTGCCGGCCTCGTCAATGACTTCAAGTATCTGCTTGCCGGTTGCCGGGGTGATCTTCAAGCCGTTGTTGCTGTCAAGCTTGACGGGTTTGCCGTTCAGCGTGACGCTCTTGAGGTAGAGCTCGTTGATCGTGACATTGATCGGGCCGTAGTAGGTCTTGCCGTTCTCTGCGCCGACGATCACGGGGGCGGTAGCATCCAGCACGATGCCATCGGAGGACAGCCAGGTCACATTGCCCGCCTTGTCAGTCAGCTTTGCATAGACGACGAACTTTCCGTCCGGCTTGATTTCAAAGGCTTCGGTGTAGGCGGTGAGCTCCTTATCCTCCAACTCCTGCTTGGTGAGCGGGGCCTTGGCCGGATTCACGTCTACGTAGTACTCGATTGCGACATCCAGGCCGCTGTCGTCCTCTGCCGTCACGGTAACGGTCTGCTTTTCATTGTAGTACAGGCCGAAGGTGATGACTGTGAGGAACTTATCCCATGCGCTCTTGTCGACCGTGATCTTGCCGGTGGGAGCGGTGGTGTCCGCGGTGCAGAGGACGTCCGCACGGTTGCGGATGCGGATACGCTGCGCGACAGGCGTGCCATCCTCAAGGACGAAGGTGTTGTCGTAGGAGGCAAGGCCGGTGGCGACCACGTGACAGCCAACGACAGCGTTCTTCACGTCTTCTGCGGTGGTGATGTAGCCGTCGATGAAGACGCGGGCTTCCTTGCCGGAGGCATCCTTGACCATGATGGTCTGGATCAGGCCGTTGGCGTACTCGATCTTCATCGCGGTACCTTCGACAGTAACAAGGCTGCCGAGATAGCCCTGATTTTCAAGCTCCGCTGCGGTGACCTTCTTCGGCTCGACCGGCGTTTCCTCACCGAGCTTCTCGATGGTGGTAACGGCGATCTGGCGCTCGCCCTGATAGGAGCTGGTCTTGCCGGTGATGCGGACCTTGTCGCCGATCTTGAATTCGCCGGCAACGGGGAAGGCATTGATACCTGCGGTTTCGTCCTGCACATAGATGCAGTCAAAGAACGCGGTGTTCTTGTCATAACCGGAGGCGTTGGAGGTCACAATACCCTCGATGGTGTACTTGATGCCCTCTTCCTTCTCGGCCTGAACCTTGGCGATCGGGGTGACCTTGACGGGGTTGAGGTACTTGATCAGGTTTTCGCAGATCTTGTAGTTGGAGTAGTTCTTTTCGGATCCGTTGTCACTGATGGTTGCCTGCACTTCGAAGTTGGACATGAAGGCTGCGCCGGAAACGACGATCAGGCCCTTGCCGTCGAGCTTCTCGGAGGCCATGACCATCAGACGGTCGTCGCCTTTCTTGAAGGTGTACTTCGGGATGCCGGCACCGCCGAGGCCATCCGCATCCACGTCCTTGGAATAGGTCGTTGCATGGCCGTAGACAACGGGGGAAACGGTGGAGGGCAGGGTAGAGGTTGCCGTGCCGTTCGCATCCACAGCATAGATGCTTGCGCCGCCGTAGTGGCTGAAGCGCTCGGTATAGAGCTTGTCATAGGGGTGCTCTGCGTCGACTTCCACACGATCCATCAGGAAGCTATCCATGTTGTAATCGCTGAAGTACAGACGCCACGGATCCACGCCATCGGCCGCGCTGCGGACATCGTCATAGGTGGCATCGTCCGAGATGCGGAGGCTGGAACCGAGTGCTGCGAGCACCTCGTTCTGCGTGGCGGCCATATGCTTGATGGCGGGGTTGTTTTGGATCACGTCATAGTTTTCGTAGTTATCCGACCAGCCGGCCAGTACTACGGTGCCGCCCTTGGCGTTGAAGTCCTGGATCGCCGCGAGTTCCGCTGCGCTGTAGGTCTTGGGATCGGCCTGCGCATCTGCCAGACGGCGGGACGGAGCGGTGAGGATCAGAGCCTTGTACTTCTCGTTGGAGCAGGCGGCGATCAGCTCTTCACTGGTCTTGAGGTAAACCACGCGGACGGAATACTGGGCAGCAAGGTTGCCGAAGTTGCCCATGGAGTCCTTGTAGTTGCCTGCCACATACTCGTTGTAGTGAGAAGCGTCGATGCCGACGTAGACCAGAGAATCTGCATCCAGAACATCCAGCTCAATCTGCTTGGTGAAGGTGTATTCCTTGCCGTTCTGCTCAACAATGGCAGTGACGGTGATGGTGGTGACCTTCGCCTTGGTGGGCGTCCAGTTGAAGGTAATGTCCTGCGTGCTGCTTGCCGGGATGGCGTGCCCGGTTGTGTCAGTGCCGATGACCTCGTCGCCGATGGTGTAGGTCAGGGACTTGACGGTTGCATCCGTTGTTTCGCTGTTGAACAGCGTGGTGGTGAGGGTGAGCTTTTCATTCGTGACGGGGGTAGCGGTGCCGCAGACGAGGTTGGAGATGCCCAGCTTCAGGGTTTCGCCGACCCAGACAGGAGCGGTCACGGCCAGATCGCCGTCGCCCTCGGTGACGCGGATAAAGTAGTAGCTGTAGTCGGGAGCCAGCTCGCAGGTGAGGTTGCCGGTGGCAAGGTCTGCGGGATTGTCCCAGGTGTAGATGGTCTTGCCGGAGTTGACGACGACTTCCACCTTGGTGATGCTGTCGGTCCTATCCGGGTCATTGACGGAAACAGCGATGTTCAGCTTCTCGGGAACCTCGGAAATGATGCTGCCCAGCATCTGACCGTTGACGGTGTAGTTGATTTCCAGGTTCTTATCCTCGGTGGCGTAGACGCGGCGGGCGCGGATGGCATTGTAGAGCCCCTGCTCAGAGAAATCATCGGTGAGGATGACGTCACGGGCGGCGTTTGCGTTGCCCCATTTGCCCTTGTGGTTGTCCTGGTTGTTGGACGGAGCGACGTGCCAGCCCTTATCCAGCGCAACGATGTACTGCTCATAGCTGGGATAGTAGCCGCCTGCGCCGATCTGACCCTCGCCGTTGCCGACTTCGACCAGATACATACGGGTGTCGATCACGGCATCCCAGTAGGCAAAGTCGGAGAAAGTGCCGAAGGTGGTGCCGGGGTGGTTGAACTGGCTGATGGTGTCGATGCCCTCTTTCTGGCTCAGCAGGGCGTAATAGGCCTTCATGCCGGCGTCAGCGGTCTTGTTGTTCAGTGTGGAGTTGTTGCGGGAAACGATGCCGGGAGTATTGAAGGTGTTGATATGGCCGGGGCCGCCGGACCATGTCATTTCGAAGCCGCCCAGCGCGACCATGGAGCCGGCGTTCGCTTCGTTGAACGCAGCGACGGTGTCCTTGTAGGTCTTCCAGCTGTGGTTTGCATCGGAATCCTTGACCAAGGAGGTGTCATACAGTGCACCCTCAACGTTCGGATTGTTCTTGGAATCAAAGTAGTTGGAGTGGTCGGTGAAGGCAACGAACTGAACGTTGTCCTTCTCACTGATGTTCTTGATGTATTGCAGAGCGCTGTTCAGCGAGCCGGCGCCGTCGGAATACTGCGTGTGGGAATGGAGCTGGCCGAAGTAGAGCTGATACTTTGCTTCGCCGACGGTGAAGCTCCAGGTCTTGGTGGCGGACTTGCTGTCCGTGCGGGTCACAGTCAGGGTGATGACCTTGCGGCCGTCTTCCATGTCCGCGGTGGGCTTGTAGGAGACCTTGCCGTTTTCGTAGGTGGCGTTGACTTCCTTTCCGTCAATCGTCATCTTAACGGTGGGGTTCTCACCTGCGTTGATCACGTCAGCGGAGATTTCCGGACGCTTGTCGTCCAGCGTCTGCGCGCCCTGCTTCGGGGAGACGTTATCAATGACGGGCTCGTCCTTGATGGTGACCTTGTAGGAGGCCTTTGCCTCGTTGCCCTTGGTATCCTTGAAGGCAAAGGTCAGGATCATGTAGTCGCCCTTGGCAGCGGCCTTTGCGACGAGAGAGTCGAACACGGTGATGTGAACCTTGCCCTTGCCGGAAACAAAACCGTCCAGAACCTCGACATCGGTGTCGCTTTGCAGCTTGCTGATGCCGGGAATGTAGGAGCCGTCAGCACACTGGATGCTGTATTCCGTCCAAGGGTCGTCGATCGGATAAATCGTGTTGATGTCGAGCTCAAACTCATAGTCCTGGCCGACATAGGCGTCGAGCATGACTTCCGGGAAGGTGATGGTCGGCTTGACGACCAGACCGCCGTCAACATTCACACCCTCTGCAACCGGATAGAAGAAGAAGGAGAAGATGGTGTAATCCAGCTTGCCGTCCTTATTGTACATACTGTAGGACTTGTAGCTGTCGTTGTAGTATTCCAGCCACTGGCTATGGCCGCTGAACTTTGCCGTGCGGCTTTCCATTTCAAAGCCGCCCACGCCGCCGGAGCAGGTACGAACCAGCCAGTCGGCGTCGTCCTTGGTAACGCCCTCTTCGGAGAAGTCCTTGGAGTAGAAGGCGTTGCTGCCGGTGCCGTTGGAGCAGAGATAGCCGTAGGCTTCGCTCTTGAAGCGGTAGTAGTCGCCGTTTCTTTCCACGGTGAAGATGACTGCGCCGTTGCCGGGGATGGCCTTTTCATTTTCAATCGTGGCTGCGACGTTTTCAATGCTCTTGCTGTCGTTTTCGGCAGCAAGAACGCCCTTGGCATTCTGGTTGTAGATGACGAACTTGTCGCCGGGCTGCGGCAGATTGCCGGGCTCAGCGGGCGTGAGATTCGTCACATAGTCGCTGCTTGCGCCGTTGCGGAGCTGCCAGGTGGCGTTGTATCTGGAGCAGCAGGCATACAGACCGATGACGTCCGCATTGGTTGCGCCCGCGGGCAGCGGAACGCCGTTAAAGAGGCTGGTTGTGCCCGTTGCGTCCGTGACGGAAGCATTGGTGTTTTTACCATTACTGGAGGGAACGGTTTCGCCCAGCTTAATATCCTTAATGTAGACATATTCGCTGAGGTAGTCCATGCCGAGCTGGGAAACAGTGATTTCCTGTGCGGGGATGGGCTCCTGACCGGCCTTGACCACTTCCATGGTCGGGTTCTTCATCTGCGGAACCTGACCGTAGATGGAAATGTCACCGGTGATCTTGACGACATCGCCGACAACGTACTTGGCGTAGTTGGTGAAGTCGTAGACCTGGAAGCCGTAGATCTCGCCGTCAATGACGTCCTCAAGAATGATGGAGTCAATGCTGGCCTTGCCGCTGAAGGTCTTGCCGTAGTGATACACGACCTGACCGATGACGGTGACGCCGGTGGCCGAGGAAGTGACCTCTCCGGCTTGCTTCACGGTCATTGCGCCCGCAGGGATCATATCGTCCGAGATGGGGTCATTGATCTTGCCGTGGAGCTTGAGCTCGTCGGCCTTGGTGTTGCGGAGCTGGAGGGTTCCGTTGTTGGTACCGACGGCAGCGGTGACGTCAAGAACGTCGCCGACCTTGTACTCCCAAGCACCGTCGACCTTGTTCTTGTTGATGGCGGCCTTGTAGAGCTGGATGGTATTGCCGTCCGCATCCTTGAATTTGATGTTGGGTCTGGAGTATTCGCCGTTTTTGTCATAGACCTCGGTGATTTCCAGACCGGTCAGCTTGACATAGGTGCAGACATCGTCATTGGTGAGCGCACCGATGGTGGCAGCCTTCGCGGTCAGGGTCAGACCGGAGGACTTGACAAAGGTGCCGTTTCCAAGCTGTGCGAGCTTATTGAACTCTGCGCGCTTGCCGGTGCCGATGACGGTATCGCCCAGAGCAATTTCCGACGTTGTGGAGGCAAGCCGCAGGCAGATGCCGCCGGTGGTGTCTTGCAGATAGATATTCTGCCCGTCAACCAGCGTAACAACGCCCTTGACGGTGAACTCGGCTCCCGTTGCGCCTTCAAGCGCGGTCTTAATGGGAACGGTGGCCGGCTCTTCGGGATCGGGGCCTGGCTCAGGATCCTTGGGCAGATCCTTCTCGGCAACATAATAGAACTGCTGCTCAAAGAGAGCGCCGGTGCCGTTGTAGCAGCTCCAGTTGCTCTTACCGGCATACCATTGCAGGCGGTAGTTCTTTGCGCCTTCTTCCGCCTTTCTGCCGACGTTGTCAAGATAGAAGGTGCCCTCCTTACCTGCAACGCCGAGCAGCTCCCACTTGTCATTTGCCTTATCCAGCGGGGTGCTGGAGTACTGAGTATCCATGGAGAGCTTCCTGCCGTCCACGGTGGCAATGGTGTATTTGCCCTCCGTGTCCTTCGTCAGCGTCCACAGGTTTTCCTTGACAAAGCCTGCCAGCTTGCCTTCCGTCAGAGTAACCTTGGTTCCCTTGTTATAATTGCCGGTATACTCGGAGGACAACGCCTGCAGATGCTCCGGGTTGAAGATGACGACCTTGTCGCCCTTCTGAAGGGTGGACAGATCGGTGACGATGCCGCTTTCACGGGCATCTGCGGCTTCCAGCTTCCAGAAGCCGACGGTCTGATTCTTGATGTTACTGTTGGGGTCTGTGGCGGGATTGCTATAGTGACGCCAACTGGAGCCGTTATAAACGCCGAGGTAACGGTCACCACCAGCGCTTGTGGCTGTTTTCAGGTAGGTACCATCAAGTTCCCATACTGCGGACTGGTTGGTGACACGCAGTGTGTTTGCTTTTTTGCCGGTGATGCAAAGATAGTTTCCACCAGCCTTGATGGTGTAGCCGCTTTTTCCGGATTTGGCGAGAGTCCAGCCGTAGGTGTCGCTGCTGGAGGTTTCCAGCTTTCCGCTTTTAATGACTGCGACTTCCGCAACCGGGGGCGCTTTGGTGGCTTCTGTCGTGGGCAAAAGCCAAGTGGTGTCGCCCTTGGTCATGGTGATGGCGATGGTGTCAGATTCCTTGATGTCGGCAAGTGCGACCTTCGTCCAGGTCGCGGCTTCCGGTGCGGCAACTGCCGACAGCGGGAGCATGGCGATGACCATGACCACAGCCAGCAGCAGCGCAAGGAGTCTGCCAGGTATGCCTGTTTTCATGTATATTCCTCCTTCATTCTTCCCGGTAGAAATGCCCATAGGGGATGGACTGCGCCGTCTTTCGACGGCGCGGATTCGTTCCATATGGGGAATTTCCCACTCTAGGTTACAATCAATGATACCACATTTTTGCAATAAATGGAAGCCGTGTTTCGTAAAAATCAGGTTGCGCCTATGTAAAAAAAGGGGACATGTTTTTGTGCATATTTGACAATTAAAAACGCAATTTCCCGGCGGACTTGACTTTTCCTGACAAAATTGGTATGCTGATTTTGCATTTTACATTTCCCGGCAAAGGAGCTGTGCTCATGAAAAGAACGAAAGTCCGTCGCAAAAAGACACTTTCTCAATGGCTGCGGGAGAACCGCTGGTCCATTGCGGCGCTTGCCGTCGCTGCGGCGCTGTTTGTTGCGGTGGCCTGTATTGTCCGGCCGGAGCCGGAGGAGGAAACCGACGCGGTCCATACCGTTTATGAAAACGGCAGGATCGTGCAGATCCTTTCGGATTCGACCGAGCTGGACGAGCGCTCCGACAATGCCTACCGCGGCGAGCAGCTTATGCTCGTGGACGTTACTACCGGCGAATATGCGGGCAAACAGCTCCAGGTCTACAACTACGTCGCACCGATCTACGGCGTGCCGCTGAAGGTGGGCAGCGGCGTTACCCTGCAGATCTCCGTCTACGACAACGGCGACCTCCGCGCGACGGTGTTTGAATACAACCGGGAGCCGGTGATTGTGCTCATTGTGGCGCTCTTCCTTGTTGTGACGGTTCTTGTCGGCGGCAAGACCGGCGCGAAATCTCTGATCGGTCTGATTGTCACGTTGGCCTGCCTGTTCTGGATTCTGCTCCCACTTCTGATGAAGGGCGCGCCGACGCTTCTGACGGTCTTCCTCGTATGTGCGTATGCTGCGGCGGTCTGCTTCGTCCTGCTCGGCGGCGTGTCGCGCAAAACGGCCTGCGCGCTGCTCGGTACGATTCTCGGCATGGGCATTGCGCTGCTGTTCGGCCAGCTTGCCCAGACACTTGCAAAGGTCGACGGCCTGCGCAATTCCGAGGTCGAGCCGCTCCTGCAGCTGCGGCAGGACGGCGTTCCGCTGGGGCTCAAGGGTCTGCTGGTTGGCGGCATCGTCATCAGCACGCTTGGCGCGGTGATGGACGTGGCAATGAGCATTTCCTCCGCGCTTTCCGAGGTTCACGCAGTCAATCCCACGCTGAACCGGCGTCAGCTCTTCCGTTCCGGCATGAATATCGGCCGCGATATGGTCGGCACGATGACCAACACGCTGATCCTGGCGTTCTTCGGCAGCAGCTTTACCTTGATCCTGTACCTGTACTCTCTCGGCTTGCAGCCGCATCAGCTGTTCAGCTCGGCCTATCTGGCGCGGGAAGTGATCAGCGGCATTTCCAGCAGCATCGGCGTGATCCTGTCCGTGCCGATCACGGCTTTCATCAGCTCCATTCTTATGGAAAATGCAAAGGTGGAGCCGCGTGAGGGCGTGCAGCTCCCGCAGAAGAAAGAATAAACGACAAAACAAGAGTCGGAACCACCGACTCTTGTTTTTTATTCGCCCGATTGGTATAATGCCAATATATTATAATGTAGAAAGGGGGAAACTGCGATGCTGCGGCAGGAAAAACTGCGTTGGGGGCTGCTTCTTGCGGCGATGGCGGCGGCGCTCGCGGTGCTGTTCTGGCTGTTCCCCCTGACGGGCGACGACTGGTACCGCGAAGGGCTGGGGCGGACGATCCATTCTCTGGGCGATCTGGCGCGGGAAGTGGTCTCACGCTGGAAAACGACGAATCCGCGGATCTTGGGCAATATTCTGGCCTACCTCTCCGGCAGCCGCCCCGTACTGCGCGAGGCGCTGCGGACGGGGATCACGCTGTGCCTGATGATTTTTGCGGCAAAGGCGGCGGGTCTGCGCTCCAAGGCGGGCTTTCTGTTTCTCACCGCGGGCTGCTTTGCCCTGCCGCGGGAGATGTTCCGGCAGATTTATCCGTGGGCGGCGGGCTTTTTCAACTATGTTCCGCCGGTCGCGGCGCTGCTGGCGGTATTCTGGCTGCTGGAGGATGGATTCGAGAAAAAGCACGAGTCCCCGGGACGCTGCGCCGCGGTGGGGCTGCTGGCGTTTTCCGCGCAGCTATTTGTGGAGAATGATACGATCTATGCCGTCTGCGCGGGGATCTTCCTGCTGCTTTGGTGCAGAAAAGCGCAGAAACGCTGGTCGCCGAGCGTGCTGTGCTTCCTTTTGGGGGCTATCTTGGGCGCGGCGCTGCTCTTTGCCTCGCCCAGCTATCGGACGGTCACACAGGCCGGGTCGGCTTATCAGATGGCGGGAGGGCTTTCCGGCCTGTGCGCGACGGCGCGGGAAAATTTGCCGGAGATTCTTTCTTGGATGCTCACGGACTGCCCGGTGCTCTATATCGGCCTGACGCTGGCGGCGCTGACGCTGGCACTGCGGACGCGGAAGAAAACGGATTTTGTGCCGGTGGCCGGCATGGCTGCGGCGGCAGTGTGGTTTGCGGCCAAACTGCCGGGGCAGGGGGCTGCGGCAGCGGTGTGGCTTGCGGCGCTGGG
>ULXM01038051.1_pt1 | contig 13487 bp, 10 predicted proteins | sample 1961271 | NCBI WGS metagenome assembly ULXM01 (sample SAMEA4835838, study PRJEB28245) | human gut metagenome | biome: gut microbiome; material: fecal sample | place: Denmark | collected 2008 | reverse complement strand
CCGCGCAGACAAACGCATAAAAACCGGCGTATTTTTTCCATGGTTTCATTACAAACACCCCCAAATTCTACTTATGTCCGGGGGTGAAAAATATGTGTATCTTTATAGTATCATGCTTTTGCACGGGTGTCAATCAGTCCTCGCCCACGGGCTTCGTCACGCCAGTACGGCGCTCCTTGGACAGGCCGCCGGCCAGAACGGTTTCCGCCCCAACGAAGCGTGCGCGGCGGATGATGCCCTCGCCGTGTTTTTCCCGCAGATCATCGATCAGGTTATCGAGCCTTGCCTTTTTCTCAAAATCGGTCGATTCTGCGATGTCAAACAGACTGTACTGCCTCTGGCCGCGCTCTTCCAGCCGTGTTGTCTGCACGCCAAGCTGGCGCAGCGGCGTGATGCCATCCCATGCCTCGTCAAAAATACGGCAGGCACAGCGAAACAGCTCCTCCGTGCTGTCCGTCGCCGTGGGGAGGGTCTTCTGGTGGGAAAAGGTGTGAAAATCCCTGCTTCTCAAGCTGACCGACAGGCAGCGCGCGGCCTGCTTATCCTGACGCATCCGCATTCCTACCGTTTCGCACAGTGAAAGCAGGATCTTATACGCCTGCGGCGCAGTTGTCACGTCCGCCGGAAGCGTTACGGAATTGCCGAAGCCCTTGTTCGGCTCCGGCTGGGCGCGCAGGACGTCGTTATAGCGGCCGTTCGCGGAATGCCACAGACTGACGCCCGCTTTCCCGAAGCGCTGGCGGAGCATCTGCGGGTCGGCTTTGGCCAACTCGCCAATGGTGTAGATCCCCATCAGATGCAGCTTTTTTTCCGTGGCGGGGCCGAGCATGAACAGCTCCCGCACCGGAAGCGGCCAGAGCTTCTTTTCCAGTTCCCACGGGAAAAGTGTGTGTACCTTGTTTGGCTTTTCAAAGTCCCCCGCCATCTTCGCCAGCAGCTTGTTGCTGGAAACGCCGATATTGACCGTAAAGCCCAATTCATCATAAATTTTCTGGCGGAGCATCTCCGCCGCCGCCACGGGAGAGCCGTACAGTCCCTCCGTACCGCTCATATCCACCCACGCCTCGTCTATGGAATACTGCTCCACCACAGGCGCAAACTGCTTCAGAAGCGCGATCAGATGGCGCGAGGCCTGCACATACAGCGCGTAATCCGGCGGCACAAGCACCAGTCCCGGGCATTTCTTCTGCGCCTGAAAGATGGGCTCCCCCGTTTTTACGCCGCACTTTTTTGCAGGCAGGCTTTTGGCCAGAATGATCCCGTGTCGGTTTTCCTTATCCCCTGCGACCGCCGACGGAATTTCGCGCAGGTCGAGCGTTTCGCCCAACACACGCACGCGATAGGCCGCCGTCCAGGACAGAAAAGCGCTGTTGACATCAATGTGAAAGATCACTTTTTCCATCAGTACACCACCCGGAACAGGCACCACGAATGACTGCGGATGGCATAGCGCAGCTCAAAGAGCTTTTCACGCCCCTGCACCTCCGCCTTGCAGAGATATTGGATCGCATCCACACCGGCGTACTGGATGCGGTTACTATAGACGACCTGCCGGATCGCCACGGTACAGAGCTGATGCTCTTCATTCTCCAGCCGGAAGCGCAGCGGCGTCAGGCTGCCGTCCACGCCGCAGACGGAGATCATTTCAATTTGTATATTGGACATCGCTGCTCTCCCCTTTCTACGCTTATTATATCAAACGTATGTTCAAAAATCAAGAGAAAGCCTCTGGAAAAGCGTTGCACTTCTGGAAAAAGTGTGATATGATACCTATAGAAACAGAAACCGGAGGTTTTCCCATGTCCGACGTCCGCTGCCTCGTGCTCGACCACGACGATACCGTCGTGCGCAGCGAGGAAACCGTCAACTTCCCCGCCTTTCAGGCGGCGCTGAAGCGGCTTCGTCCGGAGCGCACCGTCACGCTGGAGGAATTCTCCCGGCAGTGCTTCCGACTGGGATTTTTCGGGATGTGCAGCGAGATCTATGGCTTCACACCGGAGGAGCAGGAGGTGCAGCTCGCGTTCTGGACGCAATACGTCCGCACCCACGTTCCGCCTCCCTACGAGGGTCTGCTGCCGCTTCTGACGCGCTTCCGCGCGGCGGGCGGACGGATCTGCGTGTCTTCCCATTCGGGACGGGAAAACATCACGCGGGACTATCAGAAGCACTTCGGCTTCCTGCCGGACCGCATCTACGGCTGGGACATCGGTCAGGACAGGATGAAGCCCGCGCCCTACGCGCTCGACGACATCATGGCTGCCTATTCCCTCCGCCCGGAGGAGCTTCTGGTCGTGGATGATCTCACCACCGGGCTGAAAATGGCGGAAAGCCGCGGCGTCCCTTTTGCCTGCGCCGGCTGGTCGCACCATACGCCGGAGATCGCGGCATACATGAAGCAGCACTGCAGGCGCTACCTGAATTCGCCGCAGGAGCTGGAGTCGCTTCTGTTTGAAACGGCAAAGATTGGATAAAACTGATAAAAGGAAGGTGATTTCCTTTGGATAAGGGTGTTAAAATTCTGGCAAAGAACAACAAAGCCTTTCACGAATACTTTGTAGAAGAACGCTTCGAGGCCGGCATTGAGCTGTTCGGCACGGAGGTCAAGTCGCTCCGTCAGGGCACGCTAAACCTCAAAGATGCGTGGTGCGCCGTCAAGGACGGCGAGGTATGGGTCCGTCAGATGCACATCAGCCCGTATGAAAAAGGCAATATCTACAATAAAGACCCCATGCGTCCGCGGCGGCTGCTGCTGCATAAGCGCGAGATTGCCCACCTGTTTGCAAAGGTCAAGATGGAGGGCTATTCGATCATTCCCCTCTCCGTCTATCTCAAAAACTCCCGTGTCAAGCTGGAGATTGCCCTGTGCAAGGGCAAAAAGCTCTACGACAAGCGGCAGGACGCCGCGATCAAAGACGCGCGCCGTCAGATCGACCGCGCCATGAAAGAAAGGAATCACTGATATGGAAAATCCTGTTGTTACCATCGAAATGGAAAACGGCGGTGTCATCACCGCAGAGCTCTACCCTGACGTTGCCCCGCAGTCCGTGTACAATTTCATCTCCCTTGCGAATCAGGGTTTCTATGACGGGCTGATCTTCCACCGCGTTATTCCCGGTTTTATGATCCAGGGCGGCTGCCCGGAGGGCACCGGCATGGGCGGCCCAGGCTACTGCATCAAGGGCGAGTTCCTCTTCAACGGGGTGGACAACAAGCTCAAGCACAAGCGCGGCGTACTGTCCATGGCGCGTGCCATGTCCCCCAACTCCGCCGGCTCGCAGTTCTTCATCATGCATCAGGACGCGCCGCATCTGGACAAGCAGTACGCCGCCTTCGGCAAGGTGCTCACTGGTATGGACGTCGTCGACGAGATCTGCAAGGTCAAGACCGACCGCAACGACCGTCCGGAGGTCGAGCAGAAGATGAAGTCCGTCCGCGTGGACACTAAGGGCGAAACCTATCCCGAGCCCAAGAAGCTCAAGGATCCCTACGGCAGAGGATGACTTGCATCTTCCGCGAAACTGTGCTATACTATCCGGGCAGGGATTCCTGCCCGCTTCATGGGGGCGTACCGGTTTCGACGGGGGCAGTGAGGCTGGAATAGCGGGTCGTGGCACCTGACCACGATAAAACGGGTAACTTTTTAAAAATTAACTGACAACAATCAGTACGCACTGGCTGCCTAATTAGGCGCCCATCCGCCCCGGAAGGTCCACGAGCCGGGCTCGGGTGTGATTTGAGTGGAGCACGTGCGCACGGTAAGCTTTGCCCGTGCCATGCATCATGAAGCTACCAAGACCGGCAGGGTGTCTGTTCCCGTCCGGCCGAGGGAATGTAAATAACAGACTGCACCCGGAGAAGTTCCTGTCAAGTTGCTTTCGGACGGGGGTTCAACTCCCCCCGCCTCCACCATAAAAGGGCTACAAAATAGATGTAGCCCGTGAAAACCCCGATTTTAACAAGGTTCCCATAAAGACACCTTTGTTAATCGGTGTAGCCAACGGACAGGTGATGCGTATGTGTTGCCTGTCCGTTGGCTTTTTCGTTATAATCCGGCTGTATTGCCGATATAACGGAAATAAATATCAATTTGCTGTTCGGTGTTTTGCTTGAACCGTTCACGCCGCTCGTGAATAACTATCTTTGAAACGAAGGTGTGCAGGATTTCGGGTGTAAGCTCGGTTATGCGCGTATACTTTTTAGCGAGACCTATGAACTTATCCACATCGCTTGCCGCCTGCTGCAAATTTTGAATTTGCTTTTCCAGCTCCGGCAGCTTGGCGTCTACGCTCTTTTGCTCATCCGTATAGCCGCAGGACAGCATACGGAACTGCTCGTTGTTTATCCTGCCGAGGACATTGTCCTCATACAGCCGCTTGAACAATGCATTAAGCTCCGCCGTTCTTTTAGACAATCTTTCATATTCACGCTGCTTGGCGTTAAGCTCCCGTCGGTTTTCCGTGGAGCTTTTTTGGTTGATGAATTCCGCAAACTGCCGTTCCTTTGTTCTTGCCGTGTAAGTAATACGGCGCAGCTCTTCGAGCAGTATCTCATCCAGTACCACCTCACGGATTCTGTGCGGCGTGCATTTTTCTTTCGCATTATTGCGGTAATGAGAGCAGTTAAAGGAATAGCTTTTCGGATCATCCGCACGCTTGTGATTAAAATATAATTTTGAGCCGCAGTCGGCACAGTACAGCAGACCGGAATACTTGCTCGTTTCACCTGTGCTTGTCGGTCGGCGTTTACCCTGACGCAGCTTTTGCACGATTTCCCAAGTTTGCATATCAATTATCGGTTCGTGCGTATGTTCAAAACGGACATGCTCGGACGGATCACGCTTCATCTTACGCTTGTCTTTGTACGACGGCACGGTAAACCGACAGTTTACGGTATTGCCGATATAATCCTCTCTCGAAAGGATATCCGCAACCGTCTTTGCGTTCCAGTCATACGGTCTGTCGGTATCAAGCGCCGTAACCGCTGTTCCGGATTTGCGGTATTCATACATCACGGGCGTCAGTATCTGCATTTCTTTCAGCCTGTTTGCGATCATCGTCGGACCGAGCCCCGCAACGCACATGGAAAAGATTTTTTGAACCACCGGCGCCGTTTCCTCATCCACAATAATATGATTTTTATTGTTCGGGTCCTTAACATAACCGTAAGGCGGTCTTGAACCGATGCGTTCGCCTTTTTCCGCCTTTGCCCGTTTTACGGCACGGATCTTTTTGCTTGTATCCCTCGCAAACCATTCGTTGAATAAATTTTTGAACGGGGCAAGCTCATTTCCGTCCGTATACATCGAATCGAAATTATCATTGACGGCGATATACCTCACATTGTTTTTCGGAAAGTATATTTCGGTATATGAACCCACTTCAATATAATTCCTTCCGAGTCTGGACAGATCCTTTGTTATGATGACGCCGATTTTTCCGTCCTCAATCAGATCAAGCATACGGCGAAAGGCAGGTCTTTCAAAATTCACTCCGCTGTAACCGTCGTCCGCAAACACCTGTGTGTTTTCAAAGCCGTTTTCTTTTGCGTATTTTTCAAGGATCATTTTTTGGTTGACAATGCTGTCGCTGTCGCCCTGCCGCATATCCTCTTGGGACAGTCGGCAGTACAGAGCGGTTATTTTTTGGCTTGACTGTATCATGTTACCCTCCTTGTTTTCAGCCAAACCGATTGAGAGCTGCGGAGAATTTCCGCAACCTCAATATACTCTCAATCGGTTGAAAAGTCCAGACGATTTTTTAAGAAACCTTACCGTCCTGCATTTCCATTCCGAGAAGGTATCGTATACCGTTGTCAACCGTGTTTTGCGGCTCAATTTCAAAGCAGGAATTGACAATATAGTTCATGCGACCGATCCGATATTTTTTGCTCTGCACCATTTTATTTTCTGAAACACTGTGAAATGTCCTTCGCTGCAGACACCTGAAAATTTTAAAATCAAACTCATCATCCGATTGTATTTTTATATTACTTTCCGGCAGAAGTTTGAGTTTTTCCGCCATATTTTTGAAATCGTTTTTATCTGTATTTTCCATAGATTCCTTTCCGCCGTAAGGCTGTTCGGTGTTTTTACATTCCGCCCATAACAGGACCGGAATGTTTCTTTTTGTGCCGCTGTTTTCGCTGTAAAAAGTGCAACCCCTAAATCAGCGAGAATAAAATTGGAGCAACCCCTAAACCGTAGTTTTATAAGCAGCTTCAAAATATCGCACAAAGCCCCCGGCGGTCGGCGTTGCCGTCCGCCGTGAGCCGCCGAGGGGAAGCAGCGCAACCCCTCGGCTTTCTCCTGCTTATTTTCGTACCACTGTGGATTTTTGCGGAATAAGACGTAATTCCTCAAAAACAACGGCTGATTTATGCAGAACTTTCAGTTTTACGGCAGAAAAGAAAAAAAGTGGCTGCACGCGCCGTTTACAGCGCCGTATTTTGCCTTTGTGCGGCTCGGTCGGGTGTTTACTCGGTTTTTCGCTTGCTCGGCGTACAGGGCGTTTTCTGCGGCTGTTCCGGCAGAGGAAGAGTTTGCCGTCTTATTTCTTTATTCTGCTGTAATATATACTCAGTGGGTTTAGTTCTATGGGTATAGTTCTGCAATACCGTTTCTTACACCACCCTGTACGAAAAAATTACACTACCGAAATAACTTGACCGTGTAGGCGTTGCTTGTGTTCGATCCGTCCTGTCTGCGGCGCTTTTTCTTTTTCACAAGCCCCGCTTTTTCAAGGCTTCGGATCGCTGCGTCCACCGTCTTTTTGTCAATACAACATTCCTCGGCAATCAGTCGCCGTGACGGAAAGCAGACACCGTTTTTGTCGCTGTGTTTTACAAGGCAGCAGTAGACGGCGTAATTTCTTGGCTTCAATCGGTAGTCGTTTATGCGGTTTGAGATGATTGAAAATTTTTCTGTCCCTTTTTCCTTCTTGAAATTTTCTTTTTGCATGGCCGCAATCATATCTGCACCAACTCCTTTCAAACGGTTATGAAATTTCGCCCTCTACTTTTTAAGCCGAAAAAACGCAGTAGGTACAACCAAAATTTTTTATCCCCCCCACTTATCCAAAGGAAAAAATCCTATGGACTACAACCCGAAAAATTATCCCCTCACTTTTCATGCCGAAAAAACGCAGTGGTTACAACCAAAAAAATTTATCCCCTCACTTTTCATGGCAAAAACTAATGCGGTTGAGCGCCTGAAAAACAAAGAATTTACAGGATGTTCAAATTTCTGCGAGGGGGATTACTCGCAAAAAGAAAGCAGGCAAAGGATTGTGATATCCTCTGCCTGCTGCAGTCAACATTCTCGAAACAGAAACAGGATCGTGCGATCCCGTTTCCGATTATTGTGTTTTTGTTACGGCTCTAATTCCGGTGTCGGTTCGTACACTTCCATCATCAGCCGAGCCGCCAATCGAAACCCGATTGTGAATGCTTGCAGTTCGTGCCTGTCGGAAATTTCTGCATCCGCTTTTTCAAATTGTTCGAGCAGAGCCTTTTGCTGTTCTGTAAGAGTGGCTCTGTGTTCCGTTTCGAGCCGCACAACGGTTTCAAGCAACTCGCCTTTGTCTGTGCCGTTTGAAACGGTATGTTCGTGCGGATCAATGTTGCCGTAATACAGATTTTCAAGTGTGTTCATGGTTTTCACCCCTTTCCAAGCCAAACACCATACCACAGTCGGTTTCGTGAGTCCAGCACTTTTCAAAACAAAAAAGCGGCTACCGTTTCCGATAGCCGCCGTGTGAGTTAAACTACTTTGTTAGCTGTTGTGCTTTTTCTTTTTGCTGACAACCATTGTGCCTATAACAGCGCCGCCGTTGATGAACAGCAGTGCGATCCACAGCAAAGGAGTGCTGTTGTCGCCGGTCTGAGGTGACTTCGGATCGTCCGGCAGTTTCGCCATTACGGTGTCGGTCTTTTTGATTTCTTTGGTTGCTGCAGCGTCGCTGTAATACTTGTCGCAGCACTCGCAGTACCAATACTCAATATTGCCCTCGGCATCCTTGGTCGCTGCCTTTGCGTCGATGTGCTTGAGGTCGGAGTGATTATTTACGTCAAGCTCGCCGTAGGCCTTGCCGCAGACTTCGCATACCGCTTTGTCCTTGCAGGTTGCCTTGCCGCCGGAGCAATCTTTGGTTTTGGAGCCGTTACAGCCTTCAATTTCACACTTGCGGGTGTGCGTACCGTCGCCATTTGATGTCCATTCGCCGAGGGTGTGTCCGTCATTGACCGTTACGGTCATTTCGGTGCTGTTGCCCGCTTTGTCGGTAACAATAATTTTCTGTTCGCCGTCTGCCGGAGAGAGAACAAAGCTGCCGCTTTCGTCGAGTGTGACCTTCGTTTCATTGACAATAACGGTATCGATATACTTCTCGTCAATGGTAACGTTTTGTGCCTCGCAATAGGTCTTGCCGTTCTCTATGCCCTTGATTACGGGGCTTGTTCCGTCAAGCACGATGCCGTCCGAGCAGATATACGCCGTGTTGCCCGCCGTATCCGTCAGCCTGACATAGATAATATATTCATTGTCGGGATCGATACTGAACGACGGCGCGGTGTATACGGTGAAAGCTGCGTCGGCAAGCTCCGCTTCGGTCAACGCTTTTGCCGGCAGCAGATATTCGATCGTTACCACGGCATCGCCGCTGTTGTCGGTCGCGGTGATCGTGACCGTCTGCGTGTCCTTGAAGAACAGACCGAAAGTGATCGTGTTGAGGAGCGTTTTCCATTCGTTTGTGTCCAGACTGATCTTGCCCGTCGGCTTTTCGATGTCTTTCCACAGCGCCTTGATCGTCATATCCCTTGCAGGCATCTTCGCGGGAACGGTCGTGTCCCAGTCGATGAAGGCATAGCCCTCTTTCGTCGGGTTGTCAGGGGCGGTGATCTCCGTGTCATAGTCCTGCTCGATGGGGTCAATTTCACTGCCGCCGTCGGTGTCAAATGTTATTTTGTACCGATTGATCTGCCACAGCGCCGTGATCTCCATGATCTTCGCGGGCATTTTCTTGGGGAAGGGAGTATCCCAGCCGATGAAGGTATAGCCCTCTCTCGTCGGGTCGTCAGGGACGGTGATCGCTGTGTCGTAATTCTGGTCGATGATGCTATCCGGTTCACCGTTTGCAAACTTGACTCTGATCACATACGACAGGATATCCCACCCGGCGTACAGCGTCATATTCCCGGGGATCGGGTCGTCAAAGTCCCACTTCTGCTCCGGCTTGCAGGCGGCATCCATATACCAGCCCAGGAAGTTGTGGCCTTCCCTTACCGGCCATTCATCGAGACTGGGTTCGCGGATACACTCGTTTTGCTTCTCCTCGCACGTTGCCGCACCGGTCAGCGTGCCGCCGTTCGGATCGAACGTGACCGTGCAAAGGGGCGCCTCCTCCCACATGGCATACAGGGTGCAGTCCCCCGCTTTGTCATACCGTGTTGTGCTGTGACCGTATTTGTCGCTGTATTGCCTGCCGCCCCACTTCTGGTCATACCAGCCAAGGAAAAAATACCCCTTGTACCGCGGTATCGGCATCTGATCGAGTGGCTCACCATAGGTGGCGGTCACGGTGCTCTGCGCCGGCGTGCCGCCGTTGCCGTCAAGGGTGACGGTGTATCGATTGGGGGTCCACACGGGATAGAGTGTCAGCGCCTCGTCTGCGGTATACACATCTTCAAAGTTGTATACCTTTTCGCCGCCGTCGATGGCTGCCCAGCCTGTCTGCGTGTAGCCGCTGCGGGTGAACAAAGTGCCGCGCAGCGTCAGGATAGAATCATAGGGCTTAATGTCTGTCACGGCGCTGCCCGTGCCGTATGCACCGGGGAGATAGGTGACCGTATAGCCGTCGGCGACGGAAAGCTTTGAAACACTTGCCGGCACGGTATCGCCCGGCTCATAGAGGTTGCCGCTTTCGTCTGCCCACCGCAGCGACGCACCAACGGGAACGCTGCCCGAACGGGGCAGACCCTCGGCGGCGGGGGCGGTGAAGCTCTTGCCGCTTTTGACAACGATCTTGATGCTGTCCTCGCCGTCCAGCGTGTTACCGCTAAGATCGAGGGTGACGGCTTTGATGCCGTTTTTGCCGAGCGTCGCGGCGTTTTGGACTTCGAGAACGGGACGGTAGGCAATGCGGTTGTCGCCTTTGGGGTAGCTGCTCCATGTGCGCGCCGTCACGAACCCGCGATAGGCGCGGTAAAGGGCTTGCACCCCTGCATTCGCATCGGAGGAGTCCTGTCCCCAGGAATCCGTTTTTGCCCAGTTTTTGATAAGGCTGCCGTTTTTGTCAAGGATCGTGTCCCATTCGTTTCTGAGCGGCGTTCCGCGTTCGTTTTCGGAATCGATCGTGCCGCTGCGGTTGCTCCCCACCGTCGGAGCGCGCAGGGTATAGGAAATGTCGCCGCTTTGATATGCCTTGCCGAAGATGAAGCCCGCCGCATTCAGGCTGTCCCAGCCGATGTTCTGTGTCACTGTGTAATCCGCGACAAACAGACTGTGGGGATAGGTATAGCCGTACTCCCGTGCGGGGTCGGTCGTTCTCGATGCCGAGCCGGAAGAACCGATCACGCCGTCGGACGCCGCTTTCAGAACATAGGCATTCACCGTTCCCGCATAGGTAAACGGGACATAGTGCAGCGTGCCGTCGGGCAGCGCGCCGTTCACCGCACCGGGGATGCTCTCGCCCGAAAGGTCAAAGTAATATTTCCCGCCGGGGGTGAGGTCAAGCTGCTCTGCAGGCGTTTTCTCCACCGTGAAACGGATGCTGAAGTAATTGCTGGCATAGTCGGTCTTATAGTCGCCGTTATACTGCTCTGAAAACACCGAAAGGGTATATTCGCCCTGTGCAAGTCCTGCGGGGACGGCAAGTTCCGCCGTGCCGTTTTCCGCCTTGACCGACTGCATGCTGCGACCGTAGCAGAGAGGGTTTTGGTTCTCGTCAAAAAGAATGGCGGAGACATATTCGTTGTCGCCCGTCTTGGCACCCGTGTAGTCGATCCTGACCGTTCCGCCGTCGGTCGACGCGGTGACATCAGAGGTCAAAACACGGAAATTCTTGCGGGCAGAGTCAAAGAGCGTCAGCTTCCATTCGTTGCCGCTGTATGCGGGGATCGCCGTCAGTCCCTTTTCCGTGCCGCTTGCGGACTTGCCGCCCGCGGCGGCGGAGATCATCCGCACGGCGTATTTGCTCAGGTTGAAGGCGGGACGCGCCGCGTGGATGTAGTTGATGGTATCGGCATCAATGACACCCGAGGAATGCACAAGTCCAGCTGCTTTCGAGGCGCTGCCGATGGGGGAACGGAGCCACCAGCTGTCCGCATTTCCGTCCATGTCTGTTGCAGTAAGGCCGGGAGCATTGTCATAATTGCCGATATAGTCGGTCGCTTCCCGCACCGACAGGAAAAACAGGTTGTCGATGTTGGAAAGACCGCCTTGTCCCCAGGACAAGCCGTATAGTTTTTCGGCACTGTCGGTTTTGGAAACGACGCGCATGGCGTCCCGCTCCGGGTCGGTGAAAGTGCCGCCGTTTTTGCTTGACGCGAAGTCTCTGCACCAAAATTGCGCATCGCTGGTATTGTATGCGCTTGTTCCTACGATAGAGTTATATCTCACATTGTTACTGAGCAGATATTCCGACAGAAGAAACATGTTGTTTGTGTCGCCGTTGCACGCTTTTTCGGCGTCGAGCACCCGCCATTTGATGGGTGCTGTGCCGTTTATGCCGAAATAGATATAGCTGTTCGGCACAAAATGGACATTGTTACCGTTTGTGACCTTTGTCGGACTGAGGATCCGACGGGTGTTAACGCTGATGGCGGCGGTTCCCGTCGCCGCTCTTTCTGCGGCAAATACGCCTGTCGGTACAATGCATAACACCATACAAAGGGTGAGCAGTATGCCGAGTATTCGTTTCTTCATGCCAAATCTCCTTTCATGGCCTTATACAAGACTCTTTTTCTTTTTCAGTACAATGTATAAGATCAAGCCGAAGTTGCCAAGCAGCGCCAGTCCTGCAATGATGCCTATGACAATCAAAGCAGGGGAAGTTGCGGGTTCGGATATGTTTCCGGAGCCTGCGGGGACGGCTGCCTCCGCCGCCGCTTTCACACCGGTGTCCTTCTCGCCGATCCACCAGTTGCCGTTTTCGCCGATAAAGGGGGTCAGACCGTCCTTACCGTCCGCGCCGACGACCTTGCCGAGATTGACCGTCTTTCCGTCGGTATAGGTGATAACAAGCTCGCCGTCCGCATTGATCTCCGCCTTGGCGATTCCGATTCCGTCCTTACCGTCTTTCCCGTTTTTACCGTCAGCGCCGCTTGCGCCGTTAACACCGTTTGTTCCGTTCTTGCCGTTCTGTCCCGGTGTGCCGGCATCTCCGGGGTCACCCTTATCGCCTTTATCGCCCTTTTCGCCTTGTTGTCCGTCTTTACCGGTATCGCCCTTCTCTCCGGTGGCTTTCACGCCGAGGGATACCCATGTCTGTCCGCCGTCATAGGAGACATACCAGAGGTTATCTTCCCCGATTTTAAGCCGAGGTGTTATGCCGTCTTTTCCGTCCTGTCCGGGCGCGCCAGCCTCTCCGGGGTCACCCTTGTCGCCTTTATCACCCTTATCTCCTGTGTCGCCTTTATCACCTTTGTCGCCCTTGTCACCCTTTTCGCCTTTCAGATCCGACAAGGCAATCAGATCGTTCCAGACGGAATCATCGCTGTATTTCCACTGCACAAATCCGTTATATACCCGCAGCTCGATCTGCTTTCCGTCCGCACCGTCATTTCCCGTCAGTTCGGCAAGTGAGACAAGATCGCGGTAAGCGTCGTCGCTCTCACCGGCATATCTCCACTGGATGCTGCTGCCGTTGTTGCGGAATTCGATCTCCCTGCCGCCGGCACCCGCAAATGTTGAGAAGGTTTTGGTGTTGGACAGCGCCGATGCCAATCCGTTGCTGCCCACGGTTGAAACTGCAAAGGTATAGGTAGTATCCGCTTGCAGTGAGGTGTATGTATAAGAAAGTTCTTCCGCAGAAAGCGGAGCTTCGGTCACACGCTCAAACTCTCCGTCATCCATACGCATCCAGATATGATACCCGGCATAGGGGCGTCTGAGATCTGCCGTCGGCGCCTTCCAGGTGATTTTTGCGCTTTGATTGTCCGTTACGGATACGCCCGTAAGTGTCGGTATGGGCGGCGCGGCACGAAGATTGGTCAACACATAACCGAACACGGGAATCTTCTGATCTCCTGCCGTCCATGTGCGCATACCGAAATCCCAGGTAAAGCCGTACTGGCCGGAGACATCGTAGCCGATTCCGTAGGAGGCAAGGAGCGAACGGCGGTCGATGTTGTTGACAGTGCCGCTGGCGCCGCTGCTTTCGGTCGTGGTGTAGACCGTTCCCGTTGCTTTGCTGTAGCTCAGATCAATCACAAAGCCCATATTGAATGCGTCTACGCCCCACGTGTTTTTCATCGAAGCTGAGAAGCCGTGAGCC